>OHKG01000419.1_pt1 | contig 18045 bp, 15 predicted proteins | sample 1568701 | NCBI WGS metagenome assembly OHKG01 (sample SAMEA3879529, study PRJEB24766) | human gut metagenome | biome: human-associated habitat; feature: feces | place: USA | collected 1985/1987 | reverse complement strand
AAGAAAGGAAGAAGATGAAACTGTCACAATTCAAATTCAAATTGCCGGAAGAAAAGATTGCCCTTTATCCGGCCAAGTACAGAGATGAGTCTCGTCTGATGGTCGTTCATAAAGACAGCGGCCAGTTGGAACACGTCGTATTCAAGGATATCCTGAATTATTTCGACGACAAGGATGTGTTTATCTTTAACGATACCAAAGTATTTCCTGCCCGCCTGTACGGAAACAAGGAAAAGACCGGTGCCCGCATCGAAGTATTCCTGCTCCGCGAGCTGAACGAAGAACTCCGCCTGTGGGATGTTCTGGTAGACCCGGCACGTAAAATCCGTATCGGCAACAAACTCTACTTCGGCGACGACGATTCAATGGTGGCCGAAGTCATCGACAATACCACTTCAAGAGGCCGAACACTGCGTTTCCTCTACGACGGACCGCACGATGAATTCAAGAAAGCCCTGTATGCTTTAGGCCAGCCGCCACTGCCTCCGTTCATTCACCGCGCAGCCGAGCCGGAAGACGAAGAACGTTTCCAGACCATCTTCGCCAAGAACGAAGGAGCCGTTACCGTACCGGCAGCCGGACTGCATTTCAGCCGGGAACTGATGAAACGCATGGAAATCAAGGGTATTGATTTTGCCTTCATCACCATGCACGCCGGACTGGGTAATTTCCGTGACATCGATGTAGAAGACCTGACCAAACACAAGATGGATTCCGAACAGATGTTTGTCAATGCGGAAGCCTGCCGTATCGTAAACGAAGCCAAAGACCGCGGTAACCGGGTCTGCGCAGTAGGTACCACTGTAATGCGTACCATCGAAACGGCTGTTGGTACCGACGGACACCTGAAGGAATATGAAGGCTGGACCAACAAATTCATCTTCCCTCCGTACGACTTCTCGGTAGCCAATGCCATGGTCAGCAACTTCCACATGCCGCTTTCTACCATGCTGATGCTGGTATGCTCTTACGGAGGTTACGAACTGATTATGGATGCCTACAATGTAGCATTGAAGGAGGGTTACCGCTTTGGAACATACGGCGATGCCATGCTGATTCTGGATAAGTAACGAAAGGAGTATCATGGCAAACGTATACCTGGGCCTGGGAACCAACCTGGGCAATAAGACCGAAAATTTACGTACTGCTGTCGATAAAATCAACGAGAAGATAGGGGAGGTTACTTCCCTATCTTCTTTTTTTGAAACAGCCCCCTGGGGCTTCCAGTCCGACAACAGTTTCCTGAACGCGGCTCTTTGCGTACGGACTTCGCTTTCTCCGCAAGAAGTATTATCCCTCACGCAAGACATCGAACGCAGTCTGGGACGGCTTCATAAGTCTGTAAACAGAATCTACAGCGACCGCATCATCGACATAGACTTGCTGCTTTACGACGACCTGGTGCTGTCCGACGATAATCTGGTCCTTCCTCATCCACTGATGGCCGAACGGAGTTTTGTATTGCTTCCGTTGGCAGAAATCGCAGCCGATGTGATACATCCGCTGCTGCACCGGACCATCGGCCAACTTGCCTCAGAGCTTTCTACGCAACAGAAAAAGTAGTCCTGCCAGACACGGACGAAATTCTGAAAAACGATTGTTTGTGTTATTTGAAACATCTGCATGTTTGCAGCAAAATATGGGTTCGTTTGGACAAAAAATGTTCTTTTCTATGCAGTAAATCGGTCAAGAATGTGTTTCTTAAATAGAAACCTTTAAAATAGTAATGTTATGAAAAGAAGTTCAAAGTGGTTGAAAGTTTTCAACGGTCTCCTGTCTTCTGTATTGGCTTTGTTGGGATATTCCTGTAATGTGTTGGGAGAGACGCCTGATGAATACGGTACGCCTTATGCCAGGTATGAAGTAAAAGGAAAGGTGACAGACAAGGAAAGTCAGGCTGCGGTAGAAGGTGCCCGAGTCATCGTAAAGCCTTTGGATTACGAAACCGGAATAGCCTCTCCGTATAACAATGACACGGTTTATACGGACAAGGACGGCAATTATCTTTATCAGAAAGAGGGGGGTGGATTGGAACGTTTACGTGTGGTATGCGAAGACCCGTCGGATACTTACAAGGCTGATTCTACCCAGGTAAGTATGAATCCTAAGGGCGGTGACGGTTGGTATCAGGGGAGTGACAGCCAGATTGTCGATTTTGAACTGGATAAGAAGGAGCCATGAAAACACCGGTAGAACGGCTTTCCTTACGCAAGCGGCTGGCGCTGGAGGTGTTCCGTAAGATGCGTGAAAATCAGAAGGCCATGCATCCGTTGAGGCAGCTTTTCTGGGAGTGTACGCAGCGGTGTAATGTCCGTTGCAAGCATTGCGGCAGTGACTGTAAAAGTACGACAACTGTTCCTGATATGCCTGCGGCAGATTTTCTGCGTGTAATAGACAGCATTACTCCACATGTAAATCCACACGAGGTGAATATTGTCATTACGGGAGGTGAACCGTTGGTACGCGAGGATTTGGAAGAGGTAGGGCTGGCACTGTATCAGCGCGGTTATCCGTGGGGGATGGTGACCAATGGCCTTTATCTGAGCGCTTCCCGCCTGCAAAGCTTGCTGGAAGCCGGATTGCATTCCATGACCGTCAGTCTGGACGGTTTTGCCGACGACCATAACTGGCTGCGGGGAAATCCTCAAAGTCATGAACGGGCGATGAATGCCATCCGGCTGATGGCCCGTGAATCGGAACTGACATGGGATGTCGTGACTTGTGTGAACCGGCGGAATTATCCGTATCTGGAACAACTGAAAGGCGCGCTTTATGAGGCAGGTGTCCGTCATTGGCGGTTGTTTACCATTTTCCCGGTAGGTAGGGCTGCCCGGTATCCGGAATTCCAGTTGGATGATAAGGATTTCAGGGGGCTTATGGAGTTCATCAGACGTACCCGTCAGGAAGGGAAGGTGATGGCCGGTTACGGATGCGAAGGTTTTCTGGGCAGCTATGAGGCCGAAGTACGTGACAGCTTCTATATCTGCAATGCGGGAATCAGTGTGGCTTCGGTGTTGGCCGACGGCTCCATTTCGGCTTGTCCGAGCATCCGTGCGGATTATTCCCAGGGGAATATCTACCGGGACGATTTTATGGAGGTGTGGGAACATCGGTTCCAACCTTTCCGCGACCGTGCCTGGATGAAGAAAGGAGCTTGTGCCTCGTGTGCATTCTTCCGTTATTGCGAAGGAAACGGCATGCATCTGCACGATGGCAACGGCGATTTGTTGTTCTGTCACTTGGAACGTCTGAAAGGGGCTTTTACCTGTGAACCGTAACCGGAGAATATCTGTCTGGATAAGTTTGACCTTCAGGATTTATTTCTTTATTTTTGTGCGTTCGATTGTAACGGAAAACATACAGATTTATGAAGAAACTAGTTTTTGCGACCAACAATGCCCATAAGCTGGAGGAAATCCGGGCGATTCTGGGCGATAAAGTGGAAATCCTGAGTCTGAATGACATCCATTGTCATGCCGATATTCCTGAAACGGCCGATACGCTGGAAGGGAATGCCGCCTTGAAGGCTGCCTATATCTACGAGCATTACGGTCTGGATTGCTTTGCCGACGATACTGGCCTGGAAGTGGAAGCCCTGAACGGCGCTCCGGGTATCTATTCGGCCCGTTATGCCGGAGGCGAGGGACACGATTCGGAAGCCAACATGAAGAAACTGCTGCGTGAGATGGAAGGGAAGGAGAACCGCCGGGCACAGTTCCGCACCGCCATCTGTCTGATAGAAAGAGGCAAGGAAACCTTGTTTGAGGGTATCGTGAAAGGAGAGATTATCCGCGAGAAACGGGGAGGCTCCGGCTTTGGTTACGACCCGGTCTTCGTTCCAGAAGGCTATACCGAAACATTCGCTGAAATGGGTAGCGAGGAAAAGAATAAAATCAGTCACCGTGCCCGTGCCGTACAGCAGCTTTGCGCGTACTTGAACAAGTAATTCGCTGCTTATAACAAAACATGCTCGCGTCTGATTAAAAACGCGAGCATGTTTTGTTTGGAATGTCCGTTCGTTTGCTTCAAAATGTCCGTTCATTAAAAGGAAGACGCCCGTTTGTTTTCAGGCGTTCCGGAATTTCTGAGCCACTTTGTAGTAAGTAGGCAGTGCTACTCCCAGCTTTTCTCCCAATTCAATCATATCGAACAGCAGGCCTTGTATCTCCGATTCATGGCCACGGGCGATGTCCTTCTGCATGGAAGCCGTGCTGTGCGGGTCCAGCTTATCGATAACTTTCAGGTTATAGGTTATCGGGTCTTCGGGATAGGTGATACCGATTTTCCGGCCGATTTCAGCACTTTCGCGCGACAGTCCGACGAAGGTATCACGCACCTCACCTTCGTGCTGTACTTCGCCCATAGGAACGTCGTGGTAGGCTCCTGTACAAGCCATGGCCGAGATAAACGACCACTTGATGAAAGTATCGCGGTTGATATCGTCCGATACGTCCACCTTGATGCCGCAGGCACGCAGGTCTTCGGCTATCGCTTCCAGACGCTCACGGGCTACTCCTTGTTCGGGACGGGCACCGAATACCAGGCGGAAGATGCTTCCCATCTGGCTGATTTCTCCCTCACCGGAAACGAATCCTACGATGTAGATACAGCCGTCCAATACAGTCACCTGAGGGACCAGACTGCCGATGCGCGGACCGGTTCCGTAGACATTCAGAATCGGAATGACCAGGGTAGAGGGTTTGGCTGCCTTGACGATGACTTCCGGAATAGAGCCGATGGAATATCCTTTCACACAGACAAAGATGACATCGGCCTTGCCGACATAGTCTTCGGTGGTATATGCCTTGACAGGCAAGTAATGTTCGCCTTTTAAATCTGATTTCAGGTGAAGTCCGTCGCGACGGATGGCTTCGAGGTGTTTACCGCGGGCAATACAGGTGACATCCCTTCCCGCCAATGACAGAAAACCGGCGATACAGCCTCCTACACCGCCTGTTCCAATGATGAGATAGTTCATACGTTTGTGTTTTTGGGGTTAACGGTAAACACAGAGAAACAAAGGCCGTTCTATCCTTGAAGGAAGATGTCATCCGTTTGTTTCCCTGTGTGTTATGAATGGCGGAAGGACACGGTTGAGGTGTTCTCCGGAATATGCAGGATAAGCAGGGCTTATACGTTGAAGCGGAAGTGCATGATGTCTCCGTCTTCTACCACGTATTCCTTGCCTTCTACGTTCAGTTTACCGGCTTCGCGTACAGCGGCTTCGGAACCGTACTGGATGAAATCATCGTATTTGATGACTTCGGCACGGATGAATCCTTTTTCGAAATCGGTGTGAATAACACCGGCACACTGCGGAGCTTTCCAGCCTTTGTGGAAAGTCCAGGCACGTACTTCCATCTTGCCGGCAGTGAAGTAGGTTTCCAGGTTCAGCAGCTTATAGGCGGCACGAATCAGACGGCTTACACCTGATTCTTCCAGGCCGATTTCCTGCAGGAACATCTGACGGTCTTCGTACGTTTCCAGTTCGGCGATGTCGGCTTCGGTCTTGGCGGCTACAATCAGGATTTCGGCTCCTTCGTCCTTTACAGCCTCGCGTACCTGTTCTACGTACTTGTTACCGTTTACGGCGCTGGCTTCGTCTACGTTGCAGACGTACATGACTGGTTTGGAAGTCAGCAGGAACAGATCGTGTGCGATTTTCTGTTCGTCCTTGCTCTCGAACTGTACGGTACGGGCTGATTTACCCTGTTCCAAAGCCTCTTTGTATTTCACCAGGACTTCATAAGTCTGTTTGGCTACCTTGTCGCCACCGGTCTGAGCCTGTTTCTGCACTTTCTGGATGCGGCTTTCGATGGTTTCCAGGTCTTTCAGCTGAAGTTCTGTATCAATGATTTCCTTGTCGCGTACCGGATTCACATCACCGTCTACGTGTGTCACGTTTTCGTCGTCGAAGCAACGGAGTACGTGCAGGATAGCATCTGTTTCACGGATATTGGCCAGGAACTTGTTGCCCAGTCCTTCACCCTTGCTGGCACCTTTTACCAGACCGGCGATGTCTACGATTTCTACCGTAGTAGGTACGATGCGGTCCGGGTCAACCAGAGCTGCCAGTTTGTTCAGACGTTCATCGGGTACGGTAATGACACCCACATTCGGTTCGATGGTACAGAAGGGGAAGTTGGCTGCTTGAGCCTTAGCATTCGATAAGCAATTGAAAAGAGTCGATTTTCCGACGTTCGGCAAACCGACAATACCACATTGTAAAGCCATAATATATTGTTATTTCCTATTAAAATCGCTTTTATTCAGAAGATAAAGGTAGTTGCCAAAGCGAGAGGTAACAAGAACCTTCTTTTGAGGCATTTGGCTTCTGCCTTTTTATCGGGGCAAAGTTACTCATTTATCAGACATAATCAAAACATTGTCAGGATTACTCTTTCCCGCCGCCGGTCTTGGAGGAGGAATCGGTCCTGAAACTTGTTGGAACATGTATCGAGGAAATACTGGCAGGTTTGTAGTCTTTCTATCCTCAGTATGGAGGAGAGTTTCTTTCATTTTGTAACCTTTTTCTTCGGGTCTCTTAAAGAAAAGCGAAATCTTCGGGAATCAGAAGCAGGTTTCTGCGTAGGTTTTCTGTAGCGGATAAGGGGGAAAGTTATAAATTGTAAGCAAAATCCCTTGGTTGAGGCAGTGGAAGGAGAGAAGTCAGGTCGGATATGTGCCCGAGAAGGGAAAATAAAAAAGAGGCATCCCTCACGGGGTGCCTCTTGGAAAATAAAAGAGAGTTATTTATGATGCATCTATTATGTATGCTGTTTATTTATCCATGGTAACGGTCATCTCCGGAATCAGTACAAAGTCTTTCTTCTTGCTGTCCCATTTGTAGTATTCGGTTGTAACACTCTTATTATCATAAATATAACGGATGCACAAATCGTTTTCCCAGCGTTCCTTGCTGCTGTTCCATTTCTGAGACATGTTTTCAGTCATCTGCTGGTTGTCATTGTACTTGTAGTTATATTTCATGTAGTTGGTCAGTGTGGTTCCGTCCATCTTGTATACAGTTTCGGAAACTTTTACGCCGTTTACTTCTTCTGCATTATAGATAAGATTGTTGTCTAAAGTTGCTGCAGAAATTGTAACGTTAGTCATCCATGCGATTGCTGCTACCAATGTGATTTTAATCAAGTTGAAAGTTTTCATATCTGTGATATTTTAAGGTTTAAATTACATTTTGTTCTTTTTTGACGATGCAAAGATACGTAGAACTTTTGTATGTTGGTTATCTTTTGGTGAAAAAAATGTGAATTAGTTTCAAAATGTCACAGAATAAAGACTCTTTAACAGTTTGGCCGGATTAATGTGCTTCCAGCCAATTTTGACCCCAACCGCAGTCAGCTCTCAAAGGAACTTTCATTTTGTAAGCACCCTCCATTTCGCTGATAACGATTTGTTGTACTTTTTCTTTTTCTTCGGGCAGTACGCTGAAGTTTAGTTCGTCGTGTACCTGGAGAATCATCTTCGAACGGATACCTTCTTCCATGAAGCGTTTGTAGATGCGGACCATGGCTACTTTGATAATGTCGGCTGCACTTCCTTGAATCGGTGCGTTGATGGCATTCCGTTCGGCATATCCTCTGACGACCGCATTCCGTGAGTTGATATCCGGAAGGTAACGTTTCCGGTTGAAGATAGTCTCGATGTAGCCTTTCTCGCGGGCTACCTGGATACTTTCGTCCATGTACCGTTTCACGTCCGGATAATTGCTGAAGTATCCGTCTATGAGTTCCTTCGCTTCTTTACGGTCTACGTTCAGCCGTTCGGCCAGTCCGAAGACAGAGATACCGTAGATGATACCGAAGTTGGCAGTCTTGGCCTTGCTGCGTTGTTCGCGGGTTACTTCCGACAGTTCTTCCTTATATATTTTAGCAGCGGTAGCCGCATGGATATCCTGCTCTTTCTGGAAAGCTTCAATCATGTGCGGGTCTCCGCTCAGATGAGCCATGATACGAAGTTCTATCTGCGAATAGTCGGCCGAGAAGAACTCGCATCCGTCATCCGGGATGAAGGCCTTTCGGATTTCTTTTCCGTCCTCGTTGCGGATGGGGATGTTCTGCAGGTTCGGGTTGCTGGAACTGAGGCGTCCGGTAGCCGTGACGGTCTGGTTGAATGAAGTATGGATGTGTCCGGTGGCCGGATTAATCAGTTGGGGGAGGGCATCGATGTAAGTACCCAGTAACTTCTTCAGGCCTCGGTGCTCCAGAATCTTTCCGACGATTTCATGTTTGCCTTTCAGGCTTTCCAATACTTCTTCCGAAGTGATGTATTGTCCGGTTTTGGTCTTTTTCGGTTTTTCTACAATTTTCAACCGGTCGAACAGGACTTCGCCTACCTGTTTGGGTGAGGCGATGTTGAATTCCACACCCGCCAGCTGATGGACTTCCGTTTCAATCTGCTGCATCCGGGCTGTGAAATGTCTGGAGCTTTCTTTCAGCGCTTCGGTATCGATGCGGACACCGTTCCGTTCCATGTAGGCGAGCACGGGTACCAGTGGCATTTCAATCTGTTCGAAGAGTTCGGTCACCCCGCTTTCCTGCATTTCCTTTTCCAGCAGAGCCTTTAGCTTGAGGGTGACATCGGCATCCTCGCAGGCATACTTGTAGACTTCGGTAGGAGAGAGGTCGCGCATGTTCTTCTGACCTTTTCCTTTCGGACCGATCAGCTCGTCGATGTGGATGGTCTGGTACTTCAGGTAGATTTCCGCCAGGTAGTCCATGTTGTGCCGTAATTCGGGTTGGAGTACATAGTGGGCAATCATGGTATCAAACAACTTTCCTTTTATCTGCACTCCGTAATTGGACAGTACCAGCATATCGTATTTGATGTTCTGACCTACTTTGACCGCATGCTCATTTTCGAAGACTGGTTTGAGGAGATTTACTATTTTTTGCGTTTCTTCACGGTTTTTAGGAACTGGAATGTAAACGGCCTGATTTTCGGCATAGCTGAAGCTCATGCCCACCAGTTCTGCGGTGATTGGGTCGGTTCCGGTGGTCTCTGTATCTAGACTGAAAATTTCCTTTGTAAGGATGTTTTGAATAAATTCGGCTATTTTCTCTTCATTATCAAGTAATTGATAGTCGTATTTCAAGTCTTCAAGCCTTGTGAGATTTGAATTTTTGGTTTCTTCTGTGGGACCGTCCGTAAAAAATCCAAAGAGATCGCCTTGCATGGCGGGACCTTTGGCTTCCGGTTTCTTCTCGGTTTTGAAAACCCTTTCCAAGAGGGTACGGAACTCCAGTTCTTCGAAAATTTTACGGAGTTCGCTCTCATTGGGGCTTTCCCGCTTCAGTGCGTCCAAATCCAGTTCGATGGGAACATCGGTCTTGATAGTGGCCAAAAATTTGGAGAAGCAGATTTGTTCGCGGTTGGTCTCAACCTTTGTACGGATGGCTCCCTTCAACTGGTCGGTATGTTCCAGCAGGTTCTCGATGCTGCCGAATTCGGCAATCAGTTTCTGAGCTGTTTTTTCTCCTACTCCCGGGCACCCCGGAATGTTATCGGCCGAGTCGCCCATCAGTCCCAGCATATCGATGACCTGCAAGGGGGATGCAATCGAGAACTTGGCTTTCACTTCTTCTACACCCATAACTTCGAATTCTTTGTCACCGTATTTGGGACGGTACATGAATACACAGTCGGAAACCAGCTGGCCATAGTCTTTGTCCGGTGTCATCATATAGGTAGGTATCTGTTTCTTTCCGGCCAGGGTAGCCAGTGTACCGATGACATCGTCTGCTTCGTAACCCGGTACTTCCAGAATCGGAATATTGTAGGCGCGGATGATGTCCTTGATGATAGGTACAGACAACCGGATGACTTCCGGTGTCTCTTCCCGCTGGGCTTTGTATTGTTCGTAGGCCTCGTGGCGGAAGGTCGGTCCGGCGGGGTCGAAGGCGATACCGATATGCGTGGGATTTTCTTTCTTCAACACTTCTTCCAGGGTATTGACGAATCCCAGGATGGCAGATGTGTTGAAACCTTTCGAATTGATGCGGGGATTCTTGATAAGGGCGTAGTAGGCACGATAAATCAATGCATACGCATCCAGTAGAAATAATTTCTGCATTCGTGTAAAAATATTAAGTTTTTTCATGTAAATATACAAAAAAATGTCGTATTCGCTCTTTTATTATTACTTTTGTGCAGCAAATATATGTAGATGGATAAAATAGAATTAATCACTCGGCCTATAGAAAAGGAACTGGAAGCTTTCAGACAGCTTTTCGATTCTTCCTTACAGAGCTCCGATCCGTTGCTGAATGAGGTACTCGCTTATATCAAGAAGCGGAACGGAAAGATGATGCGTCCCATTCTGGTGATGCTCATGGCAAAGCTGTACGGTGTCTTGAATGATGCCACACTACATGCTGCACTTTCACTTGAATTGCTGCATACAGCGAGTCTGGTTCACGATGATGTGGTAGATGAGAGTGATAAACGTAGAGGACAGTCGTCGGTAAATGCGGTATATAATAACAAGGTTTCGGTCTTGGTAGGCGACTATATGCTGGCTACGAGTCTGAGGCATGCGGCTTATACCGGTATGATAGAATTGGTAGACCTGGTAGCCCGTTTGGGACAGGAGTTGGCCGAAGGGGAGATTATCCAGTTGGCCAATACATCGAACCAGGAGTTCTCCGAGGAAGTTTATTTCAATGTCATCCGTAAGAAGACCGCCGCGTTGTTTACGGCTAGTGCGGAAAGTGGGGCTATCTCCGTACATGCATCCGAGGAGGCGGTACGTCAGGCTGCTCTTTTCGGCGAGATGATTGGTATCGCTTTCCAGATAAAAGACGATATCTTCGATTATTTCGAGAATGCGGAATTGGGTAAACCTACCGGTAATGATATGGTAGAAGGCAAGCTGACCTTGCCGGCCTTGTATGTCATCAATAAACTTGGAACGGAGGAAATCCGTGAACTGGGACTACGGATTCGCAAATTGGAAGCTTCGAAAGAAGAGATAGCCTTGTTTGTAGAATTGATTAAACGCGAGGGCGGGATTGACTATGCGGAACGAGTCATGTACGATTACCGCGAGCGGGCTTTGGCTTTGCTTCCTGCCTCTACCGAGGAGCAATACCGTACGGCACTGACGACTTACATCAATTACGTCATTGAGCGGAACAAGTAAATTTTTCGTGCTTTCTAGCGCAATCAGATAATTTGAAAGGCTGCTTTCCCGGTAAGGGGAGGCAGCCTTTCAAACTTTTCATATCCCTTGTCTTTCCCGGATTCTGGGTGGAACGGGGGAGAGACTGGTACGGTTATCAGAAGAACTTGGTTTCGCTTCCTACGATTTCAGAAAGCAGTAAGTTGGCCAAACGGCTTGTTCCCAAACGAAACAGTTCGTTGTTCAGCCATTCTTTGCCTAACACTTCTTTTACGATGGTATAATAGACCAGTGCATCCTTGACGGTATTGATACCCCCGGCCGGCTTGAATCCTACTTTCCGTCCGGTTTCCAGGAAGTATTCCTTAATGGCCTTACACATGACAAAGGCAGCTTCGGGTGTGGCGGAAACTGGTTCTTTTCCGGTAGAGGTCTTGATGAAATCTGCTCCGGAATACATGGATAGGATAGAGGCCTTCTTGATGTTGGAAGCTCTGCCCAGTGCTCCAGTTTCCAAGATTACTTTCAGGTGCTTTTCACCACATACTTCTTTCAACTCCTCGATTTCGTCGCACATACCTTCGTAGTCGTTGCTGAGGAATTTTCCGACCGGAATGACAATATCAATCTCGTCTGCGCCTGTATGGAGAGCCATGGCTGTTTCGGCAACTTTCACTTCGATGAAAGTCTGTGACGAAGGAAATCCACCCGAAACGCAGGCAATCTTCACATCGTCCGCTTCCAGGGTATCGTTTACGATTTCCGCCATATTGGGATAAACACAGATGGCTGCCACATTCTTCAGGTCGGGGTAAGCGTCGACAAAGTCATTCACCCGTTCGGTGAATTTCATGACGCTTTCTTCGCTATCGGTGCATTTCAAGGTGGTCAGGTCAATGCAATTGAAAAGGAATTTCTTTACCTCAACCGTGTTGTTTTCATCCAGGTGCTTCTCCAACAATTGAGCGGTCTGCTTGGCTACCTCTGCATCGTTTAATGCGGTATTGTACTTGCCCAGCGCTATGTCATATTTGCTGGGTTGGTGCAGGTGCTCTCTGTCCTCGCCGTCGTATTCGAAGCTGTCTGTTTCGTCCAGCGCTTCGTCGATACTCGGGTTTTCATACGCTTCCTGCTGTTGTTCCGCTTCGTTACCGTACAGGTATTCGTCGTCTGAAAGATGTTTCATATACGTTATAATTTGGGGTTGTTCTTATGTCTGTCTTTATCTCTCGAGGTTTTTTTCTCCAGGTTCTTCCGGAAGGCTTCGGTCAGGTCTACACCGGTCTGGTTGGCCAGGCAGATCAGTACCCAAAGTACATCGGCCATTTCGTCGGCCAGGTCGTGCTTTTCGCCTTCTTTGAAGGATTGGTCGCCGTAAGTGCGTGCCATGATGCGGGCAAGTTCACCGACTTCTTCGGTTAATACGGCCATGTTCGTCAGTTCGCTGAAGTAGCGGATTCCGTAGGTCTTTATCCAGTTGTCTACGGTCTTTTGAGCTTCTTCCAGTGTCATATCATTCCTTGTTTTTTGAGTCTATACAGATGGTCACCGGTCCGTTGTTCAAGAGCTCCACCTTCATGTCTGCCCCGAATTCTCCTGTTCCTACCTGCTTGCCTAGAGCGATGCTCAGTTCGTTGCAGAAGTATTCATAAAGCGGGATGGCTGTTTCGTGGCGGGCTGCCCGGATGTATGACGGGCGGTTCCCTTTCTTGGTCGAAGCCATTAAGGTGAATTGACTGATGACTAAGATTTCTCCTCCTACATCCAGGATGGAGCGGTTCATGACTCCCTGTTCGTCGTCGAATACACGGAGTCCGATTACTTTCTTACAGAGCCAGTCGGCGTCTTCCTGCGTATCGGCTTCTTCGATTCCGACCAGAATCAGGAAGCCTGCCTGGATGGCTGATTTGCATACACCGTCGATGGTGACGGATGCATGGCTTACACGTTGGATAACTATTCTCATGATGATTTGGTTCGTTCTGTTTCTACAAAAGTACGAAATATCTTGGTTCGCCGTTTCATTGCAGCGATTCTTTGATGCTTTTAGCGGCAGCTTCACCCACAACGGCGGCTATTTCTTCCAGGCTCGCCTGTTTGATACGGGCAACACTCTTGAAGGTTTTGAGCAGGGCTGTTTTCCGCTTTTCTCCTATACCTTTGATGTGGTCGAGGGCGGAAGCTACCTGACTCTTGCTCCGTTTGTCCCGATGGAACGTAATGGCAAAACGGTGCACTTCATCCTGTATATTTTCCAGCAGGTGGAACAGGGGAGTCCCTTGCTTGATACCGAGTACTACAGGGGGGAATCCGTAAAGTACCTCCGAAGTCTTATGACGGTTGTTCTTGGCCAATCCCACAATCGGAATATTCAGGTGCAACTCGTCTTCGATGACTTGTCGGACAACTTCCATCTGTCCTTTTCCTCCATCGGTCAGAATCAGGTCGGGCAGTTCTCCCTGTTCTTCGAGTATGCGGTTGTACCGGCGGCGAACTATTTCCTGCATGGACGCATAATCGTCCGGTCCTTCTACCGTCTTGATGATGTATTTCCGATAATCCTTTTTGCTGGGCTTTGCCTTTTTGAACACGACGCAAGCGGCCACCGCATCGGACCCTTGTATGTCCGAGTTATCGAAACATTCGATGTGGACTGGTAGGCGGTCGATGTGTAACTGCTCTTGGATTTCCTTCATCAGGCGGACACTCCGTTGTTCCGGATTCAGCTTTTCCGCCTGTTTCAACCGGTCTACCTTGTACTGTTTGACGTTCATGATGGATAGCTCAAGCAGGTGTTTCTTGTCTCCCCGTTGGGGGATAGTAAAGGTAACATCCTTCATCTCCATATCCAGTTCGAAGGGGATGATGATTTCTTTCGACGTGCTTTGATAGCGTTCCCGCATCTCCGCAATTCCCAATTGCAGGAGCTCTTCTTTTGATTCGTTCATACGAATTTTATATTCGAAGGTGAAAGCTTGATTGATGCTCCCGTTTGTAATGTGAAGGTAATTGATGTATGCCGAATGTTCGTCGGTTTCGATGGCGAAAACATCGATGTTATGAAGTACGGAACTTACGACTTCGCTCTTCGAACGATAGCTTTCTATCAATTCATATTTCTCTTTCAGCTTCTGTGCCTCCTCGAATTTCAGCTCTTCGGCCAGGGCCAGCATCTCTTTCTTCAGGGCCTGGCTGATGCTTTGCGTATTTCCCTTCAGAATCTCTTTAATCTGGGCGATGTCCTTCATGTATGCTTCGTGAGACTGGAGTCCGATGCAGGGAGCCTTGCAGTTCTTGATGTGGTATTCCAGGCAGACCTTAAACTTGTTTGCCTGAATATTCTCGGGAGTCAATGCCAGTGTACAGGTACGGATGGCATAGAGTTTCTTAATCAGTTCCAGTACGGCCACCATGGATGGTATGTGGCTGTAGGGACCGAAGTAGGTAGACCCGTTGCGGATAATCTTCCGCGTCTTGAAGACACGCGGGAAATACTCGTTGCTTATGCAGATGGAAGGGTAGGTCTTGTCATCTTTCAGCAAGACATTGTAGCGAGGCTTGTATTTCTTGATGAGATTGTTCTCCAACAGCAGCGCGTCTTCTTCTGTATTTACGACGATGTATCGGATGTCTGCAATCTTGCTTACCAGAATCCGTGTCTTGGCGGACTGGTGTTCTTTCGAAAAATAGGAGTAGACACGCCGCTTCAGATTCTTTGCTTTTCCCACGTAGATAATGGTCCCCTCCTGATTCAGGTATTGGTAGATTCCCGGACTTTCGGGCAGGTTCAGGACAATCCCTCGTAAGTATTCATTCGTTCCCAGTTCTTCCTTTTTCTCCATATCGCTAGGCTTTGTTCGTTGGCAGGGTGGTAAAAGAAACAGGTTACATGTCGCTCATTCGTGGATGTGCCTGTTGCACTCTAGCTGGCATGTAACCTGTGCTGATTCGTTAACGCTCCGGTAGGTTCCGAAGCCTTGTATCTTACAGTTTCAAGAATGTAGTGATGTCTACATCGGCCGGGAATGCTTTCCGTCCGTTTAGCTTTTCCAGCTCGATAACGAAGTTGACGTAAGCTTTCTTGGCTCCGGCTTTATTGACCAATCGGAGGGTAGCGGCCATCGTACCTCCGGTTGCCAGCAAATCGTCGTGTAGCAGAACCACGTCGTTTTCGTTGATGGCATCCTTATGAATCTGAATGGTGTCTGTTCCGTACTCCTTGGCGTAGGTCTCTTCCAGAACTTCTGCCGGAAGCTTACCCGGTTTGCGGGCCATGATGAAACCGGCTCCCAGGCGGGCAGCCAATGCGCCTCCCAAGATGAACCCTCTGGACTCGATACCTACTACCTTGGTGATGCCTTTGTCCTTGTATAGCTCATACAGACTGTCTATCATTTCCTGCAGGCATTCTGCATTCTTGAAGAGTGTGGTCACGTCATAGAACAAGATTCCCGGGATAGGGAAATCTGGGATTTCTCTCAAGTTTTTCTTTAATGTTTCCTTATTCATATTCAGTTTTTTATAAGTTTTCCTTAAACTAGTTGTTTCACGTGAAACACTCGCGGGTTAACGTCCCAGTAGTACCAGTAGTACGTTGATGTCGCTCGGCGAGATACCGGGAATGCGGCTGGCCTGGGCTAAGGTTTCGGGGTCAATCTTGATGAGCTTCTGTCGGGCTTCGGTAGAGAGTGACTGAAGGCTCATGTAGTCGAACTTGCCTTTGATGCGGATAGACTCCAACCGGTGAATCTTGTCGGCTATCATCCGTTCGCGGTCGATGTAGCCTTTGTACTTGATGAGTACTTCGGCTGCCTCGATGATTTCGTCCTTGCGGACTTCTATCTGTTCGAGGAGGTGTTGGAATGCCGGCACGTGTGGGGCGATGTTTTCGATGGTAATCTGCGGACGGCTGATGAGTTCAATCAGCTTGCATCCGTGGGTGAGTCGGGCAGTACCCAGACTTTCCAGGGCATCGTTTATCTTATCGGCCTTGATGGAATAAGTCTTCGCAAATTCGACGATACGGTTTATCTCTTCCCGTTTCCGGCAGAGCCAATCGTAGCGGTCTTGCTTTACCAGACCGAGCTGATAGGCGCGTTCGGTCAGACGCATGTCGGCATCATCCTGACGAAGGAGGATGCGGTATTCGGCGCGCGACGTAAACATACGGTACGGCTCGTCGACCCCCTTTGTCACCAAGTCATCGATAAGCACACCGATATACGACTCGTCGCGGCCAAGCACAAACGGGTCTTTCCCCTCAGCCTTCTGATGCGCGTTGATTCCAGCCACCAGCCCCTGTCCGGCAGCCTCCTCATAGCCCGTCGTGCCGTTCACCTGACCGGCGAAAAACAGTCCGGACACAAGCTTCGTCTCAAGCGTGTGGCGCAACTGCGTAGGGTCGAAATAATCGTATTCTATCGCATATCCAGGGCGATAAATCTGCGCGTCGGCAAGAGCCGGAATCTTCTGCATAGCATTCACCTGCACCATCAGCGGCAACGACGAAGAGTAGCCGTTGAGATAATATTCCTGGGTAGTCTCGCCCTCCGGCTCAAGGAAAAGCTGATGCTGGTCCTTGTCGGCAAACGTGACAATCTTCGTTTCGATGCTCGGGCAATAGCGCGGCCCCACACTTTGGATCTGACCATTGAAAAGCGGCGAGTCGGGCAATCCCTCACGCAGCACGTCGTGCACCTCCGTATTGGTGTAGACAATCCAGCACGGACGCTGCTTCAACCGGCGTTTCACATCCGGCAGATATGAGAACTTATGGAAATCGGAGTCGCCGTCCTGGCGCACAGCCTTGTCGAAATGCACCGTGCGGCCGTCAATGCGCACAGGCGTTCCCGTCTTCATTCTGCCCACCTCGAAACCAAGCCGGCGCAGTTGTTCAGAGATGCCGTGCGACGCAGGCTCAGAGATGCGTCCGCCACCGATTTTCACGCGGCCTATATGCATCAGACCATCGAGAAACGTACCAGCGGTCAGCACCACCGACTTCGCCTTGAACGTGACCCCCATAGCCGTGCGCACACCTCCTACCCTGCCGTCCTCGATGACAAGTTCCACAACAGAGTCCTGCCACATGTAAAGGCGGTCGGTGTTCTCAATGCGGCTTCTCCAAGCCTCGATAAACTTCACGCGGTCGGCCTGCGCACGCGGACTCCACATCGCCGGGCCCTTCGACCGGTTCAGCATCCTGAATTGTATCGAAGCCTCGTCGGTGACAATGCCCATTTGTCCGCCAAGAGCATCTATCTCTCTGACTATCTGGCCTTTAGCAATACCGCCTACAGCAGGATTGCAACTCATTTGGGCAATCTTGTTCATATCCATCGTGACGAGCAGCGTCTCCGAGCCCAAATTGGCTGAAGCACACGCCGCCTCACAGCCGGCATGACCGGCACCGACTACAACAATATCATAATCTTCTACTAACGTTCTCATTTTGTCTCCTTTTATTTTACAACTGCTCATTCTATTCTTTCAAAAATCGCCGAAGGCGATTTTTTGATTTTTATTTACCCATGCAAAACTTGCTGAATATCTCATTTACCAGATCTTCACCAACAGACTCTCCGAGGATTTTACCCAGATTTTCATATGCATTCATAAGATCTATAGAAAAGAAATCTTCCGGCATTCCCATTTCGATACTGTTTCTGACCAGATCAAGGCTTCTGTCAGCCTCTTCCAATGCTGCTTTATGACGGGCATTTGTAATATATACCTCATCGTTAAAGGAAAGCTCTCCATGGAAAAACATCCTCTTGATCTCATCCTCCAGCTTTTCATCAAAGGCGACACCCCAAATGAGGTTGACATCCGGGTGGGCGGCATCGTGGATCATCTGGGAAGCATTGGTGATGTCCTCCAGATCGACATCGGGCGGAACGAGGAAG
>OHKG01000405.1_pt1 | contig 18801 bp, 15 predicted proteins | sample 1568701 | NCBI WGS metagenome assembly OHKG01 (sample SAMEA3879529, study PRJEB24766) | human gut metagenome | biome: human-associated habitat; feature: feces | place: USA | collected 1985/1987 | reverse complement strand
GTTATATAATGAACAATAATTTATCTTTATACAATATATTTCTTGCCGTTGCCGAAGCCGGAAGCACCCTTGGCGCAGCTAAGGCTCTCTTTATAAGCCAGCCTGCCGTAAGTAAAGCAATTTCCAAATTGGAGGCGTCCCTTGAAGTCAGTCTTTTTGTAAGAAGCAAAAAAGGTGTCCGCCTTACAGATGACGGACTTATTCTTTATGACCGTATAAAAAATGCTTTTGAATATATCGATGAGGGCGAGTCGGTTATCAGAGAGCGTAACAGCCTTGGCACGGGACATATTAAAATCGGTGTCAGCAGTACCTTATGCAAATATATACTTCTGCCCTATCTTTCCCTATACACCAAGGACCATCCTCACATACGTATTTCGATTGAATGTCATTCTTCAAGGGAAACCGCAGATATTCTCCAACAGAACCACGTTGACCTCGGTCTGATTGCCAAGCCTGATAATTCAGCCCTTTCCTGCTTAAGTCTTGGATATATGCACGATACCTTTGTTGCCACCAGGGAATATCTCTCCAATATGGCAAAAAGAAATGATGCCAACCTTATGATGCTTAATAAGGAAAATCTTACCAGGCAGTATGTGGACAGGTATATTCCCGCCAGATTTTATGAAAAATTCAATCTTATGGAAACCGACAATATGGAACTTCTTATAGAATTTGCCAAAACAGGCATCGGTATCGGCTGTGTCATCAAGGAATTTGTTAAAAACGAACTGGATAACGGACTGTTAGTGGAATACAATACAGGTCTCCCCGAAATAGAAAAACGTGAGGTGTGCTTCGCCTATTCCTATAGGCGCATGCCCAATCCTCACGTTATGGATTTTCTCGATTATGTGAATGAGAAAAAATCCGATAAGAAATTTAACGTATTGGTGTAGATTAGTTCAAATACAAAATGCAGCATATAGAGGAACAATCTTCTTATTATCCTCAAATCCAAAGTTTTTGGAAGATAGTTTAATGGCATAATCAGGTTTGTAAGTGTCCATATATACTTTTAAGCTCTTAGCTCTGGTATTGTCAGCAGATTTTACTTCAATAGGTATAAGTCTGCCATCCCTCTGAATAATAAAATCAATTTCAGCCCCACGCTCCGACTCCCAATAGTAAGTATTGTAGCCATTAATTGTAAGTTGCACATTAACATAGTTTTCAGCCATACCGCCCTTAAAATCATTGATTTCCTCAACCATATAAAGAATATCATTCGCTGCTAAATCTTTTTTTGCACAAAGCAAACCTAAATCCGATACATAAATCTTAAATGCATCAATATTGCGGTAATTTTCCAAAGGTTTTTTAACCTGCTCAACCTTGTAAACCTGCGATACAATTCCTGACAAGCAAAGCCATTCAATGGCATTTTCAAATTCAGAAGCCCTTCCGCCTTTCTTAATCAGTTTATATTGGAAACGGGTATTCTTTTTTGATAGCTGGACAGTAATGCTATCATAGGCAAGTCTGGTTTTTTTAATTTCATTAAGGTTGTTGTACTTACTCATATCATTAAGGTAACTTGCAAGTATCGTATCCTGGGTATGACGTACAAGGATATAATCTTTTGTTTCGGCAAATTGCATCACACACTCCGGCATACCACCTACTACGAGATACTGGCGGTAGAGCTGCATTGCGGCATCATGCAAAGCTGACGGCAATGGTGTATCTGTGTTGAAACACTTTTTTATCTGTTCTGTTAAATCTTTTTCACCGAGTGCCAGCATAAATTCTTCCATATCCATAGGATAAAGTGTTTTCATATCAACCTTTCCTACAGGGAAAGAGAATTTAGTCCTATTAACAGCAACTCCCAACAGACTTCCCGCAACAATTATATGATAATCAGGAGCATCTTCGCAAAAATATTTGAGTGAAGTCAATGCTCTTTCGCAAAGCTGCACTTCGTCAAATACTATCAGTGTCTTTTCTTTTACAATAGTCTGCCCTGCAATATGTGACAAAATTGGTATCAGATAATCAGGGCTGATATTTTCCTCAAAAGTATCACCAAGCTTCGGATTGGTCTCAAAATTGAAATATGCCACATTTTCATAATCAGTACGTCCGAACTCCAGAATGGAATATGTCTTTCCTACCTGTCTTGCTCCCTGTAAAATAAGAGGCTTACGATGTTCGCTTTCTTTCCATTCTTTCAAAAATCCCATAATTTTCCTATACATAATCCACCCTCCTTAAAGGTACTAAATATAGTATGGCAGATATTCGTGTAAAAATCAACGTGTTTTTGTTATTTTTTTACATTATAAAGCACGAATATTTTTTCAAAAATCGCAAAAAAAGACAGTTCCCTAATCAGGGAACTGCCTGTGTCAGTCTTTTATTATATTTCCAAGAATTAGTTATTAACTAACTTATCTTCTTCGTTATTCCAGCTGTAAAGTTTACGAACTTCTTCGCCAACCTTCTCTGATGGATGTTCAGCAGCAAGCTTTCTCATAGCCTTGAAGTGAACCTGACGTCCTGCTGGAGACATATCTAATAAGAATTCCTTAGCAAATGTTCCGTCCTGGATATCTGAAAGAATCTTCTTCATAGCCTTCTTAGTATCTTCTGTAACGATCTTAGGACCTGTTACATAATCGCCGTATTCAGCAGTATTGGAAATTGAATATCTCATTCCTGCAAAACCTGACTGGTAAATTAAGTCAACGATAAGCTTCATTTCATGGATACATTCAAAGTAAGCATTTCTTGGATCATATCCTGCTTCGCAAAGTGTTTCAAAACCTGCCTGCATTAATGCACAAACACCACCGCAAAGAACTGCCTGCTCACCAAAAAGGTCTGTTTCTGTTTCTGTTCTGAATGTTGTCTCAAGAACACCTGCTCTTGCTCCGCCGATTGCTAAAGCGTAAGCTAATGCGATGTCAAGTGCCTTACCTGTTGCGTTCTGTTCAACAGCTACTAAACAAGGAACACCCTTACCTGCAAGGTATTCTGAACGTACTGTATGTCCAGGTCCCTTAGGAGCTATCATAGTAACATCAACGTCTGCCGGTGGCTTAATACATCCAAAGTGGATATTGAAACCATGAGCGAACATGAGCATGTTGCCCGGTTCAAGGTTAGGCTCGATATCTTTCTTGTACATATCTGCCTGTAATTCATCATTAATAAGAATCATGATGATGTCTGCTCTCTTTGCAGCTTCTGCTGCTGTATATACTTCAAAGCCCTGCTTCTCAGCCTTTGCCCATGACTTACTGCCTTCGTAAAGACCGATAATAACGTTACATCCTGATTCCTTCGCATTCAATGCGTGAGCATGTCCCTGGCTGCCATAGCCGATAACTGCAATTGTCTTACCATCTAATGCTGATAAGTTACAGTCTTCCTGATAAAAAATCTTTGCTTCTGACATTTTAAAAAATTCCTCCTGTTATAACTTAAGTTAAGTATTTCATCTGGGGTATCCCAGCTAAAACCATATTACTGATTTCTCTTATTGCCTCTTCTAAGGCCTGTAAGACCGGTTCTTGCAATCTCAAGAATCTGATATCCTACTAAAAGTTCAAGGAACGCATCTATCTTGGACTTATCACCTGTCAGTTCAAGCACCATAGAATCCATAGACACATCAATTACCTTAGCTCTGAAAATATCTGCAACAGATACAATTTCCGGACGCTGAATTTCGTTAACGGCAACTCTGACAAGAATAAGTTCCCTGCATACCGAATCCTCACGCTTAAGTTCCTTGATGTCAATAACATCCTCAAGCTTTGAAAGCTGCTTGATAACCTGCTCATGCACATTCTCATCGCCTTCAACAACAACTGTGATTCTTGATATATTCTTATCGCCTGTCACGCCTGCTGTAATGCTGTCAATATTGTATCCTCTTCTGGTAAACAAACCTGAAATCCTGCTTGTTACACCCGCTTCATTATTAACTAATAAGGATAAAACCATCTGTCTCATTATTGTTCTACCTCATACATAATATTAGGCAACCGCCCATCTGTTATATTTTAGCACAATTAATATTCTTGTCAATCAGTTTAGATTAACCATATACTTTTTTCAGCCTGTCATATTCTATATTAATTGCATGAATTACTGAATCGTCGCCGTCCTGATTATCAGGATGAAATATTTTCATCAGTTCCCTATAACGCTTCTTTAATGCAGTCTCGCTTCTCACTCCTTTAAAAAGAATATCCATACCGCTGTATGTGACCGTTGAAGTCCTTTTGTTTTTTCTGATTGTTTCAAAAGTACTTCGTTCTTCTGCCAGCTTATTTTTTTCAATGGCAAGATGTACATATTCTTCTTCAAGCGCCGCCAATTTCTTTTCAACAAGTTTAGTAGCTTCATCAAGCTGCACTATCTTTAATTTCGCAATGGATATTTTTTTATCCAACGTATCATGTTTTATTCTGAATTCATGCTCAAGTTTACGTCTTTCCTCAAATATACGTTCTTTTTCTTCTGCAAGCCGTACATTTTCCCTGAAAAACCATTCTTTTGTATCTGCAAGTTCTTTATCACCGGCTATTTCAAATTCTTTGTTAAGCACCTGTTATGACACCTCTTCTTTTTGCTTTTTGTCTGAAAAGAGCAGTTTCAACAAAATCGGAGTTATCACCGAAGATACTATAATAAGTAAAATTACAGGTGCAAAATATTCCGGTTTAACAAGTCCTGAATCAAGTCCCTTCTGTGTGACAACAAGTGCAACTTCTCCTCTTGTCATCATACCGACTCCTGCAATTAATGACTCTTTCCATGTGTGTTTTGTAACTTTTGCCGCAAAGCCGCAACCCACTATCTTACCTGCGATTGCACCTACAATAAATAAGCCGCTGAAAGCAAGAAGACCTAAAGTCATACTCGATAAATCTGTCTTAAGTCCTATGCTTGCAAAAAACAACGGACCGAAAAACATATACGAACCGATATTGACACGCCTGTCAACATACTCAGAATCTTCAATATTACAAAGGATAACACCTGCTATAAAAGCACCTGTGATTTCAGCAACGCCAAATACTTTTTCCGCAACATAAGAAAGTGCAAAACAGAATACTATACTTAAAATGACAATTCTTCTTCTATGTGGCCATCTTTTATCAATCCATGAAAACAGTTTGTAAAGAAGAAAGCCAAAGCAACCTGATGCTACAAAGAATAATACTGTTTTAAGGATAACCATTCCTATTGGTTCATCTGAACCACCCGCTGCTCCAAGTACTATTGAAAGCACCATAATTCCGATTACATCATCCACAATTGCCGCACTGACAATTGTAGTTCCGAGCTCTGTATCAACTTTTCCCAGCTCCTTAAGTGTCTGCACCGTAATACTTACGGATGTTGCCGTCATTATTACACCGATAAATACTGCCTGGAAAAACTTGGCTGTCCCGATTGCTTCAACTCCATACCAGAAATATCCTATAATTGTACCAAAAATCAAAGGCATAAGTACACCCATAAATGCCATAAATACAGCTACAGGGCCTGTTTTTACAAGTGTCTTTAAATTAGTCTCAAGTCCTGCCGAGAACATAAGAAGTACAACTCCCACTTCAGCAAATATCTGAATATATGATGTATTGCTGGCCCATCCAAGTATCGGTCCTACAAGCAATCCTGCAAGTATCTGTCCCACAACCTGTGGAAGTTTAAGTTTACGTGCTACCAATCCAAAAATCTCTGCTGCGGCAAGTATAATTGCCAGGTCCTTTAAATTTTCATACATAACTATCACCATTTCCTTTTTTCTAAACTATATTTTATCCCTAAAACCGTATATTGCAAGCATTTTTTTAATAAGTGGTTATATATGCGTCTTTATATCCAAGTGCTTTCATCTTTTCCATCATTATGACAGCATTAATATGGATGGTGTATGCGCCGACCTGCACTCTGTAATACATTCCATATTTTTTGATTATTGCCTGATATCCTGATTTTTGCATATGTTCCACAAGACGTTTTGCATTATTCTCCGATAAAAAAGAACCTATCTGTACCCTCTCATACTTTTCCTCCCCTATAGGAAGACCGGTATTAAGGTATGGTTCAGGATCAATGAATCCAAAATAGTCTTTATTATGGAGATTTATGTTTTCCAATGACCTGTTGTATTTTCTTATCTCAAAATGAAGATGTGCACCGTAACTTATTCCTGTGTTGCCCATATATCCTATAACAGTTCCCTGATTTATTTCCTGTCCCTCATTAACTGTGACATGTTCAAGATGTCCGTACAATGTAACAAGATTGCCTTTGTGAAGCACCATAACGTAATTACCGTATCCCATTCCTTCTTTATCCAGTATTTTGTTGGTTCCGTCAAGGTAATTAACAGTCTTAATAACTTTTCCGGCAGTATGAACCGTTATTTTTTCCAATCTGTTCTCAAATCTTACAATATCTATACCCTTTGACCAGCCTCCATGTTTACCAAAAGGCCATGTTATCTGATTATCACCTGATAATAAAACCCTGCTCATAATAATCCCCTTTTTACCTATATATTTATAATATTCCCTTATTGAGAAATTGATAATTCTGGGTTATAATTACACTAAAAAATGGTAAAAAGGAACGATAATTATGACTTCTCATTCTTAAGGTAAAAAGTATATATGTCTCAATGGAAGGATAAATTCCAATTACATATTTATCTTATTATAAGTCTCATCAAGGATATTACCTTTGATAATGTAAATATCTTTATCATCATCTTCAGGATAGCATATATAGTCTCCTATATTTCCAAGCATATATGTCTCATAATCCCATTTTGTAAACACTTTTGCTGCTTTTGTAAGCTTTTTGGCATATATTCTGGAACTGTTATTGCTGAAACATTCTTTTGAATGCGGCATAAGTTCCTCTGAGGTATTGGTCAAAAGATTAATTACCGACGGAGAATACTCAAATTCCTTGCAGTATGTTTTGTCTCCCGCAGTGTATTTTCTTTCAAAAATCTCTTTTTCAATCGGATACGCACCGCCTTCATGACCTATCATTATGTAAATTCTGTCATCTGCCACAACAAAAACATCGCCTTCGTAAGTTCTTACCTTACACTCTGTTCCTGTCTCAAACATATCTGTTGTTTTGACAAAGCCATACGTCAGATTTTTCTTTTCATATAGCTCAAAGTCTGAATGGTCCTTGATACCATCTTTTGCATTAATTACATCAAAACTGTCATAAAATTCGCTTACTTTATCAAAGAAATACGTGTCTATTCCTTCATCACCATATTTTTCCCTGAATTTCTTCTTACTGATATATCCGCCGGCTTTATCATTGTGTCCGCCACCATTTCCGATGTCTTTGGTAAGAAAAGCGGCAAAATCATTGGCTGCCACTTCTACGGCACAGCTTCTTATGGATAACTTATAGCCATCCTGGCAATCATTATATATAATACTTACATCAACGCTGTCAACCTGCAATACCATATCCCCGATAACCCCTAGTATATTAGGGTCACATGGTTTTGAATTAATTATGGTAAGCCTTTTATTTTCATCATAACTGTATCTTAACAAGGCAATTCCGGCTGTCTCTAATTCACTAAGTGTAAAATTGGTATGGCATAATCTTTTAATAAGGCTCTTATTAATCTTGAGGAAGTCAATCATATCACGTTCGAGAGGATGTCTTATTTCTGCAAAACCATTACTGTCCATAAACATTCCGTAATAAAGCGCCGTTGCCATATCAATATCGGAATTAATATCCACCCCTGATTTTCTCAGCATATCATAACAAATGGTACTGCAGCTTACAAGGTGGCTCCGTATCTCACTCATATCATCGGATAGTCTGCCTGTATTGTGATGATCTATCATGGCTATATTTTCAGCATCAAACTTCTGGACATTACCCTCTCCATACTGGCAGTCCACCGTCAATAAAAGTTCAGGCACATAATCAAGTTCTGTTACATTTTCCGCGGGAATATTCATAGAATCAAGCAATAAAACAATATTGCTTTTGGTAATTTTCAAATTGCCTCCATATATGAGCCTGACATTTTTTCCAATGCTTTTAAAATATTTATACAAAGCAAAACCTGAACCCACCGCATCTGCGTCTGGGTTATTGTGCATCTGTATTACAATTTCATTGTATTTGTTAAGATTTGATAATTTCATTACTTCTCCTCCGTATATTTCCAAAGAGCTGCAATATCAACTGTTATTGCCGGTCTTATTCCAAAGCTTTCAACATTAACCGACCTCGCTGCAAACATATCCTGTTCATAACCACTTGTTACAAAATAGCATTTATAAGGTGTTCCTTCCACAGGTTCTCTTAACCACCAGTAGTATTCATCCATATGTAACATATCTTTATATTCCTTGTAATAACTGCTTTCGTTATTCTTAACAGCTGCATCAGTAGGTGAAGCATATATACTTATGCCGGCTTTTTCAAAATCATCGATATCCGCTTTGGTAAGAAGGTATACCTTATCTTTAGAAACAATTTCTTTACCATTGGTTTTATAATATTCTTTTGTCTTATTTCCGACCTCTGTCAGAATATTTTTTTCATCATCCGTAAATCCATATAAAAAACCAGGCTCTGTATTATAACCGTTCATTCTGTCTGCCATTGCCTTTGACACCGGAATTCCGTCTTTGTATTCTACAACCTTGCTGTCACTGTTAAGCCAGGTTCTTATATTAGAGGTGCTCCAGTCATTGTTGCCCTGTGTCTGTACCAGAAGTTCAAAATCATCAGCATTGGCAGCGGATGGCAGATAAGTCTCTCCATTGTACTCGTAGGAAGCCCCGCTTTCAGAAGCATCATATGCCTTAAATGTGAGAATTTTATCCGCAACAAGGACTGCTGTACCATCAGTATTAATCCTCAAAACACTCCAGGCTATTTTTTCATCATTATATGTTCCAATTTCAAATGTATCTCCGGTTTTTATTCCATAATCTACATCATTATTTGTATTTGGGGACGGTGCATCATTATTCTTAGGACGGCATATAAAAAATACCACTAATCCGACAATAATTATTCCTAACACCATCCCGATAATTACAGGTGCTTTTTTTCTTTTTTTTATATCATTTTCCACAGAATTAACGCTACCGGTATTACCGTCTGAAAATCCGCATACGCTTTCATATATTCTTTCATAATCCATGCTGTCTTTAGCATCCATCCACTGATGTGTCATGAGAAAATATTCCAATGATTTGGAAAGGGTTACATTCTCCATTTTATATACAATAACGGGAATATTTTTGCTTATCGCACGTTCTATTTCCCTTAAAACATGTGGAGAAGTATTGGATTTTTCTGAAAGCATCAAAATAACAACATAAGAATTATCTATGCCATCAAGCAGTTCCTCGGCATATTCATGTCCTGAGCGTATATCTCTTGGTGCTATGAAGCATTTTTTATTTCTTTTTTCAAGATAGCCGCACAAAGCCTCCGCTTGCTTTGCATCTGATGACGAATGTGATATAAAAATGTGATTTCCCATAATGTCTCCTGAAATTAAATGTCTTTTACCTGTTCCTTTATTTCATTGCTTAAAGTCTGGATACTTTCAGACTGGGCTGAGATTTCCTCCGTAGTTGCCGCTATATTAGTAATACGGTTATTCATCTCATCAATTGATGATAAAAGGCTGACAATTGATTCTATGCTTGCCTTTATTTTTGGCACCGTATTTTCTGCCTGTACCCTGTTCTGTTCAATAAGTTTCTTGGTAGTATCTGCAAGTTCCCTTATACTGCCGGCAACAACAGCAAATCCTTTTCCTGCCTCTCCGGCTCCTGCTGCTTCAATAGATGCATTCAGACTTAACAGATTAGTCTGGTTAGCAATATCGTTTATCTCTTTATTGCTTTCATTATATGCCTTGATAAAATCAGAGAATATGGTAAGCCGGTTTCTGATTGCATTACATTCATCAGATATATCTGTTACAACCTGGGTAATGCTTGTGGCATCCTGTGCCGTAAGTTCATTTGCTTCTGCAAGTTCAGACACACCCGAACTAAGATGTCCGAATTTTTCAATTATATCTTTAAGTTTCTCATTATGCAGTCTCTGTTCTTCAAGATTATTTTTATGCAACTCTTCAACTTCTAGCTTTTCAATTTCAGCAACTTTCTTATTATAGTAAATGCAATTTTCTTTTTTGTTAACACCGTTATATATTGCATAAGCCATAGATTCACAAGAATCATATCCGCAGCAGCCACAGTCAATTTTTCTTTCTTCATCAGTCTGTTTATGCATGGATGCGTATATATTTTCTAATTCTTTTGGCGAAGGCTTAGTAGCTTCAATTGATTTGTCTGTGTATTTTCTGCTAAAATCCTCAGGATTAAGTTTTGAAAACTGTCTGTCAAAAGCATCCCATCTTTCTTTATATGTCAGGCTGCTGTTCCATGGATTGATGTTCCTTTTACCCAGCATCTTTTTCTTAACCGGTTCATTTGAGACAACATCTTTCATTTTATTGATTGCAATTTCAATATCCAGTTCACTTATGCCTTCATCGGTTCCGGTTCCTCTGACACAGCCTTTCTGACAATTCAATATATCTACCATAAAAGCTTTTTCTGCTGATTCCTTATTATATTCCTTTAAAAACTTATATGCTTCCTGCTCTCCCTCTACCTGAATAACCGGAACATTTCCAAGGAAAAATTCAACATTTTCCTTGAGTCCTCCCGGATGTGGATATCTGATTCCAAGCCCATACTTAACTATCTCATCATATTCTTCACAATCTTCATACCTGCCTTTAATTGCTTCGAGCAATTTTTTGAAAGTAACATTATATTTTATAAGTCCATGTGTATTATTATCGTTAATTTCATCTTTTTTGGCTATACAAGGACTCAGAAATACAAGTTCTTCTTTTATATTCATATATTTCTTAAGATATATTGCCTCACACATCATCGGACTTTGAACCGGCATAAGCAGATTGATAAATTCCGGCTTATAATGTTCAATATAATTTACGATAGCAGGACATGGTTGTGAAATAAGTCCCTTTCTTCCTGTTTTATTAATATATCTTATATATGCCCATGTGGTTATGTCTGCGCCGAATGCCACAGGGTAAATTTCCACTACTCCTTTTTTCTTAAGGTATCCAAAAATTCTCTTATATTCTTTAGGATAATTTGCAATAAATGCCGGTGCAACGATAACTGAATATTTTTTCCCTTTTTCAATATCCGAAAGGAACATTTCTGTATCATCCTCATAATCTCTCGCCCCATGTCTGCAATTATCAAAACAACCTCCACATGAAATACATGCATCTGCGTTAACCTCAATACGTTCCCCTTCTGCTACATTTGCCAGTTCAGCAGGACAGCTTCTTATACATTTATTACATCCAATACATTCACTATTAGTAAAAATCATAATACATTATCTCCTTATCATCAAAGCCATAAAAAACAAGTCTTACCATAATAATATTATTTATTATGGTAAGACCCACAAAACCTGTAAACAGGTCTTTCTTATAATTTAAATTAGAATTTACCAGCCTGTGCTGCTTCTTCGATAGAAACGGCAACTGCAACTGTCATACCAACCATTGGGTTGTTACCGGCTCCTATAAGACCCATCATTTCTACATGGGCAGGAACTGATGATGAACCTGCGAACTGTGCATCTGAATGCATACGTCCGAGTGTATCTGTCATACCGTATGAAGCAGGACCTGCTGCCATATTATCAGGATGAAGTGTTCTACCTGTTCCACCGCCTGAAGCTACTGAGAAGTATTTCTTGCCTGCTTCAAGTCTTTCCTTCTTGTAAGTACCTGCAACAGGATGCTGGAATCTTGTAGGGTTGGTTGAGTTACCTGTGATAGATACGTCAACATTCTCTTTCCACATGATTGCAACACCTTCCGGAACTGAATTAGCGCCGTAGCAGTTTACTTTAGAACGAAGTCCGTCTGAATATGCGATTCTTTCTACTTCTTTAACTGTATTTGTGTATGGATCATACTCTGTCTCTACAAATGTAAATCCGTTAATTCTTGAAATAATCTTAGCTGCGTCTTTACCAAGTCCGTTAAGAATAACTCTTAAAGGTTTCTGACGTACTTTGTTAGCCTTTTCAGCAATACCGATAGCACCTTCAGCGGCTGCGAATGACTCATGACCTGCTAAGAATGCGAAACATTCTGTCTCTTCTTCAAGTAACATCTTACCAAGGTTACCATGTCCAAGACCTACTTTACGTGTATCTGCAACTGAACCAGGAATACAGAATGACTGAAGTCCTTCTCCGATTGCTGCTGCTGCGTCAGCGGCTTTTCTGCAGCCTTTCTTAATTGCGATTGCTGCACCTACGATGTAAGCCCAACATGCATTTTCAAAACAAATTGGCTGAATCTTCTTGATCTGGTTATACACATCAAGTCCAGCATCCTTTGTAATCTTCTCTGCTTCTTCAATAGAAGAAATTCCATAGCTGTTTAAAGCTGCGTTAATCTGGTTAATTCTTCTTTCATATGATTCAAATAATGCCATCTGTCGTTACCTCCTATTCCTGTCTTGGGTCAATGATCTTAACTGCATCATCAACACGGCCATACTGACCCTTTGCTTTTTCCCAAGCTACGTTTGGCTCATCACCCTTCTTAACGAAATCTGTGAACTTACCAAGTGAAACGAACTGATAACCGATGATTTCATCATTAGCATCAAGAGCAATTCCAGTTACATAACCTTCTGCCATTTCAAGGTAACGAGGACCTTTCTCAAGTGTTCCGTACATTGTACCAACCTGTGAACGAAGTCCCTTTCCTAAATCTTCAAGACCTGCACCGATTGCAAGACCATCTTCTGAGAATGCTGACTGTGTTCTTCCGTAGATAATCTGAAGAGCAAGTTCTCTCATTGCTGTATTAATTGCGTCACATACCAAGTCAGTGTTCATTGCTTCAAGAACAGTAAGACCCGGAAGAATCTCTGCTGCCATAGCTGCTGAATGTGTCATACCTGAACATCCGATTGTCTCAACTAAAGCTTCCTGGATAACTCCATTCTTTACGTTAAGAGAAAGCTTGCAGGCTCCCTGCTGTGGTGCACACCAGCCAATACCATGTGTAAAGCCTGAAATGTCTTTGATTTCCTTGTACTGAACCCAGTTACCTTCTGTAGGACAAGGTGCAGCGCCATGATGAACGCCCTGTGCTACTGGGCACATATTCTTGATTTCCTGTGTGTAAATCATTATGTAACTCCTTTCGAATTGTAAAAAATCACTTTGCGGAGCACTTTAGTATCTGCCATAATACAGCTCCACAATTAGTCTTATAATCTCATATTCAGACAAAAATTTCAAGTGTTATATTGTATATAATTTTATTCAGTTACTTCGATTTTACGAATTGCCTTTGTACGGATTTCTTCACAAATATCGTTAATAAACTGTTCCAGCGGTTTCTGTCCTTCGTCTCCTAAAAATCTGCTTCTAACGGAAACTGCTCCTGTTTCCTGTTCTTTTTCTCCAACTACAAGAATATATGGAACTCTTGCAAGTCTTGCATCACGAATCTTATAACCAAGCTTTTCAGCTCTGTGATCTGCCTCTACATATATCTTGTGTTCACGAATCTTTGCGGCAACAGAATCTGCATAATCTGCATACTTATCAGATATAGGAAGCACTCTTACCTGTTCAGGGCAAAGCCATGTTGGGAACATTCCGGCATATTTTTCAATAAGCCATGCAAGTGTTCTTTCATAGCATCCCATACTTGTCCTATGAATGATGTAAGGTCTTACTTTATCGCCCTTTTCATCTATATAATACATATCAAATTGTTCGGCAAGGAGAGCATCCCACTGGATTGTTATCATTGTGTCTTCTTTGCCGTATACATTCTTGGCATTAATATCCACCTTAGGACCATAGAACGCAGCTTCACCGATATCTTCAACAAACGGAATTTCAAGTTCATTAAGAACATTCCTGATGTGCTGTTCTGTATCTTCCCATACTTCAGGCTTGCCAATATACTTATTGCCAGGGTTCGCAGGGTCCCATCTTGAAAGGTGGTATGTTACATCTTCCTCAACTCCAAGTGTTCTTAAACAATACTGTGCAAGTGCGATACAATCCTTAAATTCCTTAACCATCTGGTCAGGTCTTACAATAAGATGTCCTTCTGAAATAGTGAACTGACGTACTCTTGTAAGTCCGTGCATCTCACCTGAATCTTCATTTCTGAAAAGTGTGGATGTCTCACCATATCTTAAAGGAAGATCTCTGTAGCTCTTCTGGCTTGCCTTATATACATAATACTGGAATGGGCATGTCATAGGTCTTAAAGCAAAAACTTCTTTGTCTTTTTCCTCATCACCCAGTACAAACATTCCGTCTTTGTAATGATCCCAATGTCCTGATATTTTGTATAAATCACTCTTTGCCATAAGAGGTGTCTTAGTTCTTACATATCCTCTTGAGTCTTCTTCGTCTTCAATCCATCTTTGAAGTGTACGGATGATTCTTTCACCCTTAGGCATTATAAGAGGAAGTCCCTGACCGATAACATCTACTGTTGTAAAAAGTTCCATCTCACGTCCCAGTTTATTGTGGTCACGTCTCTTAATATCTTCAAGGTGCTCAAGGTATGCTTTAAGGTCATCATTTTTGGTAAACGAAATACCATAAATTCTTGTAAGTACCTTATTGTTGCTGTTGCCTCTCCAATATGCTGCAGATGAAGCTGTCAGTTTCACTGCTTTAATTGCTTTGGTGCTCATAAGATGTGGTCCCGCACAAAGGTCAACAAAGTCGCCCTGACGGTAGAATGATATCACGGCATCTTCCGGAAGATCATTAATAAGTTCAACCTTATATGGTTCTCCTCTGTCTTCCATGAGCTTAATTGCTTCTTCTCTTGGGAGTTCAAATCTTTCAAGGGATGCTCCTTCTTTTATAATCTTCTTCATCTCTGCTTCAAGGTTATCAAGGGCTACTCTGTCAAATGCAGGGCAGTCAAAGTCATAATAAAAGCCTTCGTCAATGGATGGTCCGATTGTAAGCTTTGCATCAGGGTAAAGTCTCTTAACAGCCTCTGCAAGTACATGGGAGGTTGTATGCCAGTATGCCTTTTTACCTGCTTCATCATTAAATGTCAGAATATTAAGGTTGCAGTCTTCTGAAACAACTGTTCTTAAATCAACGACTTTACCGTCAATTTCTCCTGCACAGGCGTTTCTTGCAAGTCCTTCACTGATATCTTTCGCAATATCGATTACCGACATTGCTTCACTGTACTCTTTCTTAGAGCCATCTTTTAATGTTACTATCATTTCTATGCCTCTTCTTTCTCTTCTTCATCACCAAAATCATATGAAAAACACTGATTGTATTTCTTTACAGTATTTTTGCTGGTGGTTGTTTTTCCAATAAAAAATCCGATTATTATTCCGACAAAAGTACATACTGCGGCTGCAATGATTAACTCTTTGTTGGTTCTTGTCTGTTCTGCTTCGATAAGCTCTGCTACTTTTTTGGTTCCTTCTTTGATTTTGCTCATAAAAATTGCCTCCTTAGATACTAATATGTATAATGTGCTTTTTGTGCCTGTGTTATACAAAAAAACCCCTTGCTAAATGCAAGGGGCAATAATTATCGCGGTTCCACCCAAGGTTCGCCTTAACACAGGCATCTCTTATGATTATAACGGAATCACCGGGCAGGATTGGTGCCACTCCGAGGTAGTCTTCACATAACATCCGTAAAGCCTCACACCACCCGGCTTCTCTCTGACACTTCATATTATGCTACTCGTCTCATCAACGTTTTATCTATATGCGTTAATTATAATCATATAAAAAAAATTAGTCAATAAATTTTTCTAAAATCTCACCGGCTTTTGCAAGAAGTTCTTCCCTTGCCACAGGTTTGACAAGATACCCTGCCGGTTTCTTGTCCATACACTCTTTAATAAGGTGTTTGTTCGTAACTCCCGTAAGGAATATCACGGGTATTTTATCGCATCCATCCATACCTTTTATTATATCAAAAGTTGTCGGTCCGTCTAATCCCGGCATCTTATAATCAAGAATAATCAGGTCAGGTTTATGATTTTTCAAAAATTCAATTGCTATGCTCCCGCCTTTTGCGGAACATACCTTATAAACCGGTGCCAGATACATATTTAAAAGCTTTAACATCCTGCTGTCATCATCAACTACTAATATTGTCTTCATAATTTGCATATCCTACCTAGTTCCACTTCAATAGTCAAAAAAATACGAATTTTCCATATAGACAATACCACATATTGTCTGAAAATGGAATATCCGTATTTAATTCAAAATACAATCCTGTTCTTCTGTTTACTGTTAAGCCTCGATATTCTGCCTTTAATTGTATCTTTCACAATTTATCACGCTAATATTGTAGTAAATACTTTCACAATATTCAATTACCAAAAATTACATATACTTAAATACATGAAATACCATTGTTTTATTACGTTTAGCAGGAGATGAAGTATGTTAAGTTACAAACCACTTTTTGACTTTATAAATAAAAATCATATTTCAACATACTACCTTTTACAACATGGTATAGATAATCGTACTCTCCACAACTTAAAGCATAACCAGAATATTACAATGCTGACCGCAGAAAAAATATGCAATATTCTTAATTGTACTATTTCTGACATCGTTGTATTCATCGAGGAATAATCGTTACTCTCCCCCCCGCCACTATTGAAATTCTCCTTTCTTATATGTTATAATCCGAAGTATTCGGGAATTGCAGAGATTGTGCAGCAATGGAGCAATTCAGTCATATCTATGAAAACGAGGAAATTACATTGGCTAATTTAAATGAAGAAATTAAAAGGCGACGTACATTCGCTATAATATCCCATCCGGATGCAGGTAAAACCACATTAACCGAAAAGTTTCTTTTATATGGCGGTGCCATTAATCTTGCAGGTTCCGTTAAAGGAAAAAAAACAGCAAAGCATGCTGTTTCGGATTGGATGGAAATTGAAAAGGAACGTGGTATTTCCGTTACCTCTTCAGTATTACAGTTTAACTATGATAATTATTGTATTAACATACTTGATACGCCGGGTCATGAAGACTTCTCAGAGGATACCTACCGTACACTCATGGCTGCCGATTCGGCGGTAATGGTTATAGATGGTTCCAAAGGTGTTGAAAAGCAGACAATCAAACTTTTCAAGGTCTGTGTAATGCGTCATATTCCTATTTTTACCTTTATTAATAAAATGGACAGGGATGCCAACGACCCTTTTGAGCTCTGTGATGAGATAGAAAGTATTCTCGGCATCAAAACATGTCCTATTAACTGGCCTATCGGTTCAGGTAAAGAATTTAAAGGTGTATATGACAGAAACACTAAAATAGTGTCTACATTTACAGCCGCAATGAACGGACAAAAGGAAGTTGCCGAGCGTGACCTCCACATTGATTCCGATGAGCTTATTGGGGAAATCGGTACCCATTTCAAGGATAAATTAATAGAAGATGTTGAGCTTTTAGATGGTGCAAGTGCTGAATTTAATATGGATGAAGTCAATGCCGGTACACTTACTCCCGTATTTTTCGGTTCTGCCTTAACTAACTTCGGTGTTGAGACTTTCTTAAAACATTTCCTTAAGATGACCTCATCTCCTTTGCCTCGTAATTCCAACGAAGGGATTATTGATCCATTTACTGAAGATTTTTCAGCATTTGTATTTAAAATACAGGCAAATATGAACAAAGCCCACCGTGACAGAATTGCATTTATGAGAATCTGCTCCGGAAAATTTGAATCCGGAATGGAAGTTAATCATGTGCAGGGTGGACGTAAGGTTAAGCTTTCCCAGCCACAACAGTTAATGGCTGATGAGCGTAAGATAATAGAAGAAGCTTATGCGGGCGACATTATCGGTGTATTTGACCCAGGTATTTTCTCAATCGGTGATACCTTAGAGCTTTCCAATAAAAAATTTGCTTTTGAAGGTATTCCGACTTTCGCTCCTGAGCATTTTGCCAGAGTCCGTCAGATTGATACCATGAAGCGTAAACAGTTTATCAAGGGAATTAACCAGATTGCACAGGAAGGTGCTATCCAGATTTTTCAGGAATATAACACTGGCATGGAAGAAATTATTGTCGGTGTAGTAGGTGTTCTCCAGTTTGATGTTCTAAAATATCGTCTGGAATCGGAATATAATGTTGAAATAAGGCTTGAAACTCTGCCTTATGAATATATCAGATGGATTGGAAATCCTACAGAAATTGATCTTGACAGGATTGTCGGAACTTCTGATATGAAGAAGATAAAAGACCTTAAAGACCGTCCTCTCCTCTTATTTGTAAATGAATGGAGTATCGGAATGGTGCTTGACAGAAATAAAGGTCTTATCCTTAACGATTTTGCAAAATAAAAATTGAGTAGATAAGGTGTTATTCACCATTTGGGTAGAGATTTCTAGGCCGCGAGCTTGGAATTCTCTACCTTTTTTGCACATTTCCGCTGTTTGGGTAGAGATTTGCAACCGGCAGCACTAGGAATCTCTACCTTTTCGGCTGATTTCCGTTGTTTGGGTAGAGATTTTGTTCCACACCCCATTTATGAGAATACAATATGAAGTCAGCCTTATTGCCATGCCTGTTTTTATATAAAAAAAATACCTACCGAGGAATTTATTCTACGATAGGTATTATCTAAAGATTATCTCTCTTTATGTTCCTTCAAAACCACATACTAAAAACTTTTCTGAAA
>OHKG01000392.1_pt1 | contig 19434 bp, 19 predicted proteins | sample 1568701 | NCBI WGS metagenome assembly OHKG01 (sample SAMEA3879529, study PRJEB24766) | human gut metagenome | biome: human-associated habitat; feature: feces | place: USA | collected 1985/1987 | reverse complement strand
GTGATTTAGATCATTTTTATGATAAAGAGACATATCCTATACTTGCAGTTTCTTTTCATAATTTAGTTCCTGTTTGTCATGCATGTAATCATGCTAAGGCAAGTAAATCAATATCATATTCACCGCATAATATGAAGTTTAATACGGATGATTTACTGTCGTTTGATTTTTTTATCGATGGAATGGATTTCTTATCTGATAACCAGCAAATAGGCATAGAAATAGATTGTGGCAGGGAGTTTGAGACAAATGTAAGAGAATTGAAATTGAGAGAAGTATATCAAATACATTCAGATATTGTGCAGGAATGTATTAAGAAAGCAATCATGTTTAATCCAAAATATATGACGGATTTATTTAATACATATAATGGATTATTTGAGTCTGAAGAAGAACTTTATAGAATAGTATTTGGAAATTATATGGAAGAGTCTTTTTATGGAAAAAGACCATTATCCAAATTGACAAAAGATGTATTGAGTAAATTATTAATAGAAATTTATGGCTTTAATATGGAATAAAATGTACAGCGCAAGGGCAGCTATAGACCGTAAAGGTTTGTAGCTGCCCTTTTTGTATTTATGGACTTTTGGACAAAATGACCAGAAGTGGAAAGGAACAAAAAATGAGTAGAAAAAATGGAAAGAAGTTATTGATTGCGATTGCAGTAGGGGCAGTTGTCGTAAAGGCAGTGAGGGATGTCATAAAGGCAAAAAGGTAGTAGGAAGCACTTAAGGCGGCTTTCGATGATTTTTATGAGGAAGAACTGAACTGGTGGGACAGGGAACATGAGGAAGGAGCTAATATCATGAAGAGATATGGTTATCACAGAACAAGTACAAGAGAACAGCATTTAGACAGAGGCATTAAGGTGATTACAGCCTATTGTGAGCAGAATAATCTGGGGCTGGAAAAGATATTTACTGACCAGCAGACAGGAAAGAATTTTAATCGTCCAAGATATCAGGTATTGAAAGAGGATGTATTAAGAGCGGGTGACGAGTTAATTATTACTGAGGTAGACAGACTTGGTAGAAATAAGCAGGAGACATTAAAGGAGTTGCAGTATTACAGGGATAAATGCCGGACGAAGTAGAGCGTAAAGGACTTGGTACTCCTGCAACAAGAGCTGGCGTAATTGAAAAGCTGGTTCGTATTGGCTTTGTAGAACGACAGGGTAATAAGAAGACCAAATATTTGGTTCCTACCGATAAGGTAACTTCTCTTATTACCGTTATGCCGGAACAGATTCAGTCAGCATCTATGACAGCTGAGTGGGAGCAGAAGCTTTTGGAAGTGTAGAAACAGATTCCGAAGTCTATTGATCCAATCGAAGATGTGGGAGTTGGCCCATATATTAGCAGAAATCATATGCGCGGTATCGAGGACATGGTAGAGCAGAATGATAACTCCTTTGATGGGATTATCAATAATGTGCTTGCAGCTCCTGTACCGGATTTTGCTGAAATCAATGAGAAGGCAGATCAGGAAGATATTGCAGCTGATACGAAAGCTTCTGTGATGGAAAAGATAAAAGAACAGCAGGAGAAGGTAAAAACAGCTCCGGTTCCTGTTCCAGAGAGAAAGGCTCCTGAGATTTGTCCTTGCAGGGAGATGTAGCCATGGATAACAGAACGGTGCAGTTTCATTTCTTTGCTACACCGGGGGAAGCTAAGCTGATTCGTGACAGGGAAAAGGAAATCGGCATCCTGAATGAGAGTGCATATCTTAGAAAAATGGTGATTGATGGTTATCTCATACAGATGGATTTGAGCGATGTCAAAGAGGCCGTAAGGCTTCTTGGCATCACTTCTGTCAATATGAATCAGTATGCGAAAAAGGCGAATGAAACAGGAAGCATCTACAAGTAAGATATTGATGATATAAAGGCTCACCAGGATGAATTGTGGCAGGTAATGAAAAGTATTCTGCAAAGGTTATCTACGATTTGAGAAAGGGGGTGAATGCGTATGGCAGCTACTAGACTTATTACGATGCATCAGAATAAAGGAAAAAGCGTAGCGAAGTCTCTTAGTGACAGAACAGATTATGCCAAGAATGGTGAGAAAACTGAAAACGGTCAATTCATTAGTTCTTACGCTTGTCAGGCTGAGAGTGTTGATGAAGAGTTCATGTTATCAAAACGAGAATATGAGCGCCTTACTGGAAGACATCCTAAGGGCAATATCATAGCTTATCAGATCAGGCAATCCTTTAAGCCGGGAGAAATCACACCGGAGGAAGCGAATCAGGTAGGCTATGAAACCGCCATGCGATTTACCAAAGGCAATCACGCTTTTATTGTAGCGACTTATACTGATAAGGCGCATATTCATAATCACATCATCTTTAATTCTACGAGTCTTGATTGTACCCATAAGTTCCGAGATTTCTTTTTTGTTGGACTGGCTCTGCAGAGATTATCAGATATCATTTGTCTGGAGCATGGTCTGTCTGTCATAGAAAAGAAAAAGCCAAGTGAGCGTGTTAAGCGAACGACTTATCCTGAGAAGAAATCCTTTCGGGATGATATCAGAGAGGCGATTGATCAGATTCTTAAGGAAGGCAGCGCAAAAGATTTTGATGAGCTGCTTTATAAACTGGAAGATGCCGGATACGAGATTAAGCGTGGAAAGTATGTTTCACTAAGGGGAAAAGAACAGAAATGCTTCATCCGGCTTCGTTCTCTAGGTAATGGTTATACAGAAGATGACCTTATGAAGATTCTTACCGGTGAGATGGAGCATGCTTTCTACGATAATGAAAAAGCCGAAAAGCAGCCAAAGACTTACCAGCGAAAAAAGGAAGATCATGAGTTTGACCTTCTTATCGATATTCAAAAGAAGCTGGCTCAGGGCAAAGGTAAATATTATGTCCGTTTCGCTAAGAACTATAATTCAAAGCAGGTGGCTAAGGCAGTTTTATATCTGAAGCAGCATGACATTCGAAGCTACGATGATCTGGAGAAAAATATGAAAACAGCAACAGCGCGATTTACGAAAATTTCAGCATCCATCAAAGAGAAGGAAAAGCAACTTGCCGAGATTCAGGTTTTGAAGAAACATATCTTTGATTACTTTAAGACAAAAGACGTATACGCGGATTATCGTAAATGCGGATATAGCAAGAAGTTCCTGGAAGAGCACAGACAGGAAATCCTGCTTCATAAGGCTGCCAAGAATGCCTTTGATGAGCTTCATCTGAAGAAGCTTCCTAAGGTAAAAGATCTCAGTGCAGAGTATGCCGAGATCCTTGCAGAAAAGAAAAAGCTGTACGGTGAATATCGTCAGGTTAAGAAAGACATGCAGGAGATTCAAAGAGCAAAATACGACATTGACCAGTTCTTGAAGGACGATGAAGAACAGAAAAAGGAACGTGTCAGAAAACACAATATCATTCGATAATTCTTTTTGGGGAATCTGTAGGTTTAAGACTTATGGGTTCCCCTCTTTTTTATTTCTGAAGAGAATTCCAACGGAAGAAAATAGCAATTCATAAGAATTGCGTAGCCAAGCGATTAGCTTGTTCAAGGGGATTGGGGATGTGCCATCAACGAGCGGATAGTAGCTTTTTGTACAAAAAAGCACTGCTCGCGACTTTGCGAAGCCGCGCCCTAACACCATCGAAGATGGTGTTGCGCGATGGGCGGAATCAGTTGAAAAATATAAAAACTTGCTAGATGATATCTTTGAGAGTCCGTATGATGTGACAGCTAATATGTATAATATAAGATATGACGAGATGCAGAAATGTTTGACCTGTCAAATATTTTGTTTGCCCAGTTGGTATATTTATGGTATGATAATTTTGTGCTGTTTTACACATTTATAATTGATTAATGGAGATGATCCTCATATTTATATGGAGATTCGTCGAGGAATGAAAGCACCTGTTGATGTAAAGTTATATAAGCATCAAATGACTACAAATGAAGAATTAGCACAGTTGGCGTTTGCTGGTTTTATGCGTGATCCTTTTACAGGAAAAGATAAAAAAACAGCTATTTTTGATACAGACTATAAGAAGTCTGATTATTTGTTAAATGAGTTTTACCATCGTATTTTCCACTATGATGCATATGATCCTAATGGGATTTTATTTAAAAAGGAAAAGACTGAAATAGACGAACTTTTATTTATACATTATTTGTATAAGGAAGCTAAAAAAAGTCTTAACAAAGTATATAAGGCAAGAATTGAGCAGGCTAAGATTAGTCTAGATAGTTGTGATGATGATCAAAAGAAAAAAATAGAGGATCGAATTGCTGATTATGAAAAGCTTAAAGCAATATGTAATGTATGTGCATTTTATTGTATGTCTTATTACTATGCATTTAAGTCGGAGTTTCCAGCTGTAGATGCTAAGAAAGTCTTTATGTATGACAAGTTTTATTCAGATAAAGATTTTCAGTTGAGTCTGATTAATGGATTTCGTGATGAATTTTTAACAGGTACAATTCTTGTAATTAAGGAATTGACAGTTACGTATCCAAATTTGAATACATGGGTAATAGACAAGAAGAGTACAAAAGTCTTTAATGATAAGGTAGATGAAAAGATACAGATAGATATGTCATTAGAAGAAAACTATAAAAAGTTCGTTGATACATATAAGAGCTGATAAGGCTTTAAATCTAGTATCTTGGAAATCAATAAAAGCGCTGTCAGCTTATGATGCAACTATGGATAGGGAAACATGGTGGAAAGAATTATTAAAGATACGACAATTTGGATATAACAGGAATTAGATTATAGAGAAAGACTTAGGACGGGGGAATTATTGGTGGGTACTCCAAATATCGATAAGCAGATATTGGTTATTAACAGAAATATATGCAGGCATATAGCTGAAGCAAATGGTGAAACACGAGGTATGGTTTCTCAAGACATTTTAGCGCAGCTAAGGAATTTTGTAGAGCATATTATGCTTAAAATCTATGCTAGAGGCAATGATATTCCTGATGATTATGACAACATTTGCAAGGCTATAGAATATGTAGAAGCTCAGGGTAAGTACAAGGATATAAGACACTTTCATGATTTTCTTCAGATTGTTGCATCTCATTATACTATGGATGAGGAAAACTCAGAGCGATTAATGCTCAAATACTATGAGTATTTGTTAAAACTAAGGAAGTTTCTTCATGATAAGTATTCTTTGGAAATACTTGATAATCTCGAAGATTTTCCAATTGATTTAGATAAAACACTTCAAGAGTATTATGAAAAGATTGCTGTAAAGATAAAAACATATAATGGTGTCAGATATGGTAAATCGGAACGTTACTATATGTTGAAAAAGAAGCCTTTCTTTGTTGAGGGGGAGATATACTACGAAATAACATTTACGCCAGCAAATGATTATGTAAATAAGTCAAACAGAATTATTGCTTTTTCGGAATATGATATTTCGGATGATTATGCCGTAAGACTCACTTGTGTTGAAGATAATATCGAAATACTTGGAATGACAATGCCAGTTTTGATTGTCACAAACTGGTCGGTTTCTATTCGTGATTGTGAGTTTAAGAATTTTATCTCTGTTGTATCGGGTCAGCATAAGGATGCAGGAAAAAATGAAAAACTAAATCTCTTAAGCTTTTTAACATACACTGGGGTTAATTTGGTTGAGCTTGTATGTTTTTCAAATCAAAAGTATAGTGCGGCAAGAAGTACGATTCTTGAGTCAGCTAGAGCATTTCCTTTTATGGATGCGTTAGATAAGAGCCGAGAAATAATCAAAAGAGATAGGCCGGGTGCTAATATTCTTAGATACATTTTGCTGCACATGAATAATGTGTTTATAAAAGATCAAAGAGGTGGCTCAAGTAATAATTATCTTTCGAATCTGTATCTGCAGAATGGATGTATTCCTTTTGATAAAATGCCTTTTATCAGTTTTCCGATGCGACATACATCTCGCTTGTCGGATATTTTTAAATGCATACCGGTGAAGAATCATCAGCATGAGTTGTTGGCTAGGTTTGTTCATAACAAGACGGAGATAGAAGGAAAATTATTTACTTCATTAAAGGAATTGGATGGATTTGAAAACATTCCGCAGTTGGTAGATACATATAATGACAAATTATGGTCAGGTCATTTTGAATCAGGAAAGTTGGTTATTGAAAAAGGCCAGATTTTCATTAATGGATACAAGAATGATACGGTAAACATTATTTCTCGTTTGAAAGCTTTTACTATTTCAGGAATACAGAATTATTCAAACAAGATGGCTGTCTGGTTACAAGATCCTAATAATGGAGTGGATTGTGACGAGAAGAAAGAAGCTATGTTACACATGTTTGATCAATCATGTGTAGCACTTATTTATGGTTCGTAAACGGTAGAATACGAGTACCTTGACAAATAGCAGACCGCTTTTGCGGTCTGTTTATTTTCCGCTGGCTTTTTGCGGCTTTCTAATGTTTTCGGGCAACATATCTGACCATGGCAGAAGTTCTGCAAGAAAATCTATGTTTTTGTCATCTACATGTTTGGGAATCTCCGTAAGCAGATATTCGAAATAATCGAAAGGTTTCAGGTTATTCGCCTTTGCAGTTTCTGCGATACTGTAGATGATCGCTGAACTATTGGCTCCATTGACCGTATCGATCATCTCCCAGTTTTTCTTCCCTATACAGAATCCACGGATCGCACGTTCGCTGGCATTGTTGTCTATTGGAACATCCCCATCTTCCAGAAAGACTTTCAGGTAGCTTTCCTGGTTCAGTGCATATGTAAATGCTTCCCGTATTTTACCGTTCTTTGGAATTTTAGGTTCATTCTGTTTCAGGTACGCAAAGAAAGCATCCACCAGTGGTTTTACCACAAGCTGACGCTGCATGAGCCTGTCTTCCGTAGAAAAATCAGACAGTTTTCCCTCTTCCCGGTAAATGGCCTGTATCTGTTTCATGATCAGATGCAGGATCGATTCCTTTCGGTGTGCTTTTGGTATCACTTCCAGTGCATCGTTAAACCTGCGCCTGCAGTGAACCCAGCAGCCTGCAATCTTCAGATTTTCACGCTCCTTTTCCAATGTATGATATACCTGGTACCCATCCGTAACACAGATCCCGGTGTAATCCCTCAGGAATTCCCGGGGATGGGATGCATTACGCGTTTTCTGGTATTCATAAAGGATGATCTGACGATCCCGGTACATAAAGCCGGACCGGTACACCCACATGTAACTCTGGCTGCCGGCAGGACGCCCGTCCTTATTTACAAGTACAGGAGTCTCATCTGCCTGTATCACATGATAATCATACAGAAGTTTATGCAGATAATCATACATGGTTCCCAGATATTCTTCCCCAAGACGGATCATCCAGTTCGCCATGTTCTGTCTGGTAATGGCAAGCCCGTACCTTTCGAATTCTTTTTCAAGACGGTAGAGAGGTACCGCATTTACATACTTACCATTTATGACTGCCGCAGCAAGGGACGGGGATACAAGGCTTCCATGAAGCAGATTTCTGGGATGGGGTGCCTTTATCATGTGTTCATCCAGTTTACTGGAATAAACGCCGATATGATGTTCCTCTATCACGACACTGGCCGGAATGAACTGATAACATCGGGAAATGGCATCCGGAAGCTGTTTCCATCCGTTTTCACCAAACTCAGCCGTCAGTTCTTCCTCTTTCAGATAGTGATCAATACGTTTTACTGTCAGCCCTGCTATATCAGCCGCTTTTTTCCCTGGCTGTTTTTTCTTTTTGGGTGCTTTCAATTCCAGGTCCTCAGGTTCCGGTGCATCCAGGTCGCAGACTGCCTCTGCTTCATTAAAGAATACGATAGTCCCGTCCACTTCCATGAAACGTATCTGTTCAGAATCCGCCATTTTTTCGCTGGATCTGCCAAAACGGTTCTTCTGGAAAAGGACCATCTGTTCCATCATCAGCTGCATCCTGTCATTTAAGGCCTGCGTTTGCCTGGACAATTCTTCCATCTGTCCCTGCATCCCAAGAAAAAGCTCTATCAGCAGATCCTTATCAAACTTATTCAGTTGTTCTTTTGTGTACTTGATCGTCATAACCGGAACTCCTGTCTTTATACTGATTCCGATTATAACAGAATTTTTGTATTTCCGCCAATCCTTCAGATATGGGCTTTCGTCATAATGACGGTGGATAATACATCTGGAAAGCCGTTGTTTTACAGCTTTTCAGATGTATTATCCACAACAGTTTTTCTATTCACACGATAACAAATGGAATGAGAAAAGACTGTTTGTGGATAACCTTTTTCATCCGGTTGATACACATCATTTTTACAGTTTTGGTACTTTTTTATTTTCGGCATTTTGCACAGGCTACATAATGCGGGGTGTCTCTTTCAGCTCAGAGATCGGATGGCGTGCAACGATCTCCAGCCCCTGCATCAGCATACGGTACTGGTCGTCTGTGATCGCCATTGCCTCATCTGCCGAACGGGGCCACCGGAATGCACCATTATCGAGTCTCTTGTACATAAGGAGAAAACCATCGCCTTCCCAGAGCAGTGCTTTGATCCGGTCACATCTTCTTCCACAGAAAAGAAACAGTGTATTTTTGTCGTAAGGATCAAGCTTAAACTGAAAGCGTACGATCGTTGCCAGCCCATCGATCCCACGACGGAGATCCGTAAATCCCATCGCCAGATACACCTTTTTAAATCCGGAAGCATCTGCATCATTCAGCATGGGTAAAAGCCTTTATGAGATGGCAGAGCATTTCCGGTGAAGTACCGGAAAATATCTCAGCTGACAGTCCCCTGGTATTTTTAATACGGATCATTGGCAGAGTTCCTGCCGAAATGCATGTACCGGATTCTTTTGAAGTATCTGTTTTCTTTGGATCTGGTGCAGGTGCGGGCAGTTCCACAAAAGCAGTGGTTTCTGTGTCCTGCATCTGATCCAGGCATATCTGCCTGACACGCCGGAGACGGTAATAATAGTTGGCTTTTGTAAGATTATTTTGGGTACACCAGGTTTCAACATCCATCCCTTTGGGACGGTTCTGACAATTCCGGATCTGTTCTGCCCATTGTCTGATCCTCACCTGCTGAGCTACAAGGCTGGTTTGCGTAGCCATAATATTCCTCCTCTGAATCATAGTCAGTTAAAAAAGTTAAGTACTAAACTTTTTTGACTATGTTATTTTGTTGAGTATGATTATGGCATAACTTGAAGTGAATAAAAAGGTACTCAGGTTCTACCGTTTACTATGGTTCTGCCGGAACGGGAAAATCAACTTTAATAAACCATCTGTCTCATTATTTTGCGGCTAATTCAAAATTGTTTTTGGCACAGACAAATCCTGCTGTCGATAATCTAAAAAGAAAAGTTACAGCTGCTGATAGTGAGTACATGACAATAGCCAAATTCATTAAAAGATCAAATATAAGAACGGAATATGATGTTTTGGTTATTGATGAGTGCAGTACAGTTAGTAATAAAGATATGTGGCAAGTATTGCAAAAAGCTCAATTCAAAATACTAATTTTGGTCGGAGATACATATCAGATTTCTGCCATAAGATTTGGTAATTGGTTTAGTGTGGCTAGGGCGTTTATACCTGAAACAGCAGTATTTGAGTTAACCAAGCCGTATAGAACAAACGACACCGGATTATTAACCTTATGGGAAAGAGTACGAGCAATGGATGATAGGATTTTGGAGGCTATTATCCGTAAAGACTATTCAGTAACATTGGATGCGTCAATTTTTGATGCTACAGAAGATGATGAGATTATTCTTTGTTTAAATTATGATGGCCTTTATGGCATAAATAATATCAATAGATTCTTACAAGAGAGTAATCCTAATGAGCCTATCGAATGGGGGATTCAACGTTTTAAGGTTGGAGATCCTGTTCTTTTTAATGAGAATGAGCGGTTTGGAACCGGAGTATACAATAATATGAAGGGTAAAATAAGAAGTATTGAAATAGTTGATGAAGATGAACCGCAGGAAAGAATTGTTTTTGATGTAGAACTTGAGAAAGTCATCGACGGTATGGATGCTTTCGGAGCTGATTTTATGCTTGTTGATGATGAATATCCTGATGCAGAAAACTCTGTAATCAGATTCTATGTTAATAAGTTAAAGAGTACAGATGAGGATGATGACAATTCAGCATGTGATGTTATTCCATTTCAGGTTGCATATGCAGTTTCAATTCATAAAGCTCAAGGCTTGGAATATAGTTCAGTAAAGATTGTTATTACAGATGAGGTTGATGAATTAATTACTCACAATATTTTTTATACTGCTATAACAAGGGCACAAAAGAAACTTAAAATTTATTGGACTCCTGAGGTTGAGAAAAAGGTACTTTCAACAATAAAACCTAAGGATATCAATAAAGATATTAATATTTTGAAGCAGTATGGACTATAAAAAGAGGTGGATATTGTAAGTGAAGTTAAAAATGTTACCAGCACTAGCTGGTGATTGTCTTGAAATCAAATTTGATGGTTGTACTCCGGGGATGGTAATTATCGATGGAGGAATGGGAAAAGAATGCAGATACATTTTGAAAAATGATGTTTGTGATTGGAAAGACAAGAATGGACCAGTTGACTTAGCTATTTTGACGCATATGGATAATGATCATATTAGCGGCTTCTTATCACTAATTAATGATGAAAAAATTAATGATGAATATTTATCCGAGATGTGGTTTAACTACGGAGAGAAAATAGAAAGATCTGTGTCTAATGAGAAGAGGCGACTATATGTCGAGGATAATTCGTGCCTTACTTCGTGTAAGCAAGGAAAAGAACTTTATGAGTATTTAAAGATTAAGAATATACCATTAGTGGCACCGATTATTTCAGGGATGAAGAAACAGGCTGATCAATGGTGTTTGGAAGTAATATCACCAAGCGAAGAGTGCCTGGATGAATTCGTGTCTTCTGATGAGTATCAAGTTATAAAAGATGAAATCGCTGACTTGCAAACAACTGCAAGAAAAAATGATTATGGGTATTCTGTAGAGGATTTATTAAAGAGAACTTTTAGTGAATCTTCAGTAACTAAGGCTAATGCGAGTAGCGTTGCCGTTTTGATCTCAGATAATAATCATAGTATTTTATGCTTGGGCGATGCAAAATCATCTGAAGTTGAGCGCGAATTGAGAAGAAGAGGATATTGCGAGAATAACCCCTTACATGTAGATTTTGTCAAGGTCTCACATCATGGAAGTTCTCATAGCACTAGCGGTTCATTGATTAGAATTTTGGATTGCAGGAATTATTTGATTTCGACTAATTGGAAGGGATTGCCTACGAAGGAATGCCTGGCGCGTATAGTAGAAAATGCATTGGAACCGGTAACTTTTTATTGTAATTATGAACCATATACTGAGATATTCACTAGTAACGAATATCAAAAATACGGTATGCAGTTTAAAAATATAGGAAACATGGAGATTGATGTAAGTGGAGAATCATTATAATCCTTTAATGAATTATGCGGTTAAAATTACATATTGTGATAATTACGGTTCGGGAATTGCGTTTAGAACTAATGATAAGATAATCGTCTTAACGGCGTATCATATTATCAATGAGGAGTCTTTTTCAAGCGAAGATTTATTTATAAATATAATTGACAAAGGACAAGAGAATTGATTTTAAAGTAATAAAAAGCTCATTTGATATAGAGAATGATTTGGCAGCATTTATAATAGATTCTCAATTTATATTTTCGGAATTGAGATTGGTTTATCCGTTTATAGAACAAAGGGTTAAGATGTACGGATTTCCTCATGTTCTGCAAGATTCCAAGGATATTCATTCATATATGCTAGAAGGGAAAGTTAATGATATTCTTCCAGGCAAACTGTTTGTGACTCTTGATGAGAAACTCGGCTCAATTGATACCAGCGAAAAAGAAACGGTGGATGGCTATTCTGGTAGTGGTGTTTATCAGATAAATGGAAAAAATGTAAAATTATGCGGTATTGAAACAAATGTTTTGAATAAGAGTGTATCTTATAATGCTGTGTGTGGTGCATCGGTTGATGTTATTTTTTCACTTTTAGTTAAACTTGGCGTAGATGAAGATGTATTAGTACAGAATGATGTTATATCAGATGTTGTTAAAAACTCTGATTTGTACATGAGCCATTTAGTAACAATAGATGTTTTGGGATCCAAGAAGGTTTCGCTAGAAAAACTTCAAAATGAATATCGAGAAGGAATTAGTGCTAGACCTGAGCATATTAGAAAAAGACTAGATGTAATAAGGAATAAGTGGATAGAACAAATTGAAATTAACTTTGAAAAGTCGAATATCGTCTTAATAAGAGGTGCTTCAGGTCAAGGAAAAACTAGTTTAGCATATCGATACTTGCTAGAACGGTATGCTGAGGAGCAGATTATATGTATTCAAAAACTGACTAATGAAAATTCGATATGGGCAATACTTAATTTCCTCAAAAGAGAATTAGAAGATAGAGAATATGTACTGTATTATGATGTTCAGCCTGGTGATACATTTTGGGGAATAATCTTAAATGCTATTTCCATGCATCTCCCGGATGCTCGTTTATTAGTTACTATACGTGAGGATGATTATAATTCAAGTAATATTAGTCGTGGAAGTGTCAGCTATGAAGAAATATCGCTGGAACTATATGAAGACGAGGCAAGAGAAATCTATTCTCAATACGAACAGAATACTTTTATTTCATTTGACGATCTTTGGAAAACATTTGGTAATGGAGGACCATTGCTAGAGTTTATTTATTTGATTAATCATTCAATGACATTAGAAGCGAAAATAAATAATCAAATAACACGGATTGGCAGTGAAATTGATGAAAGAGAGTGGTTTAATGTATTAGCGGTTATCGCAATTGCTGGTCAGTATGACTTATCTATAAAACTAGATGTGCTGTTTGAAAAAATTAAGTTAAGAAATGCTAGCAAGTTACTTCAGCAATTTGAAAAAGAGTTTTTTGTAAAAATCTCAGACAATGGAGAAAGAATAAAGTGTCTTCACTCTGTTAGGGCTCATTTGATAATAAAGTGCTTAGAGGGAAAATTTGGTTTTAATTATTTGCAAGCATTGCTTTTGACTTTGTCTGTTATCGATAATAGTACAATATATTTGTTATTGGAATACTTCAGTAAAAATAAAGTAAGTGAAGAGGTTGTTGACGAGTTTTCTAATATATCATTCGAGGACTTATCTGTTGTTGAGGATATTCTTAGAGGTCTGTTGTGGCTTTCTGTAACAGATTACTTGTCGGTAAATAAAAAGGTAATCGAAGAAGGAAATCGTATTTTTACAAATAATTATGTGATGATTGCCTTAGGTGATATTACTGGATTTATCGATACTCGGCAAACAACGAGCGACTTACTTAAAATTTATGATAAAAAAAGACCTGGGATAATTGATGAAGTTAACTCATTGATTAATAGGCAAACAACGAGATTCCTAGAGTATGAATATCCAAAAAGATTTTTAGAAAAAATCGCAAATTCTATCATTGAATTTGTAGAAAAGAAGACCGTAAATACTCGTAGCTTAGGTTACATTTTATTTTGGGCAAATAAACTAGGTGTATCAATTAGTATCAGTTCGGAAATTGATGTCAAGGAACCAAAGGATTATATGGGATTATCAGGACTTGTAAAAGGACTTATATCTCAAGGATTATACTCAAAGGCCGACGAAATAAAGAATAAATATGAAAAGACATTATTAAGTGATGCTAATATTGTTTCTCTATATATAAAAGATAATGAAATCTTTGCAGAGGTAGTTCCAAATTATTATCATGAATCTAAAGCAAATAGAGCTATAAAGGATTTTGGATACAATGAAAAATGTATGTATGCAATTAATATGCTTTCATGTTTGTATCCTCAATTGGAAAGGTATAATGTAACTCTTTTAGGAACTAAAACTTTAGATATTAATATTCCAGACACTGAAAAACACATTCCTAAAGAAAATTTGCCGGATAAGTGGATTACAGAATTGAATGGTATATGCCATAGAATGCTGGAGTATGAGAATTCTCCCGATGATTGGAAAGATGTTTTTGATAATATCAATTCCTATCGAAATAAGATTATAGATTTGTTTGAAGAATTGTTACGTCAATTGGGAAAATTATACCGAAAAGGAACCTTTGATCCAAAGCAAATCAACCAAATACAAGCGGAGCTAAATAAAGGTAGAGATTTTAGTATTCCTAAGTGTGCTAGAGATAAATTTGGAATTAGTAATGATGCAGATAATCTGAAAGTCAGTAGCCTGAAGGAGAGTGCAGTTGAAAATGAACAAAGCGGAACACTAGGAAGAGCCGATAGACTGTGGATTGGAGATGCTTGTAATAAGTTTTTCAGCGGTGTTAATAATTATATAAATGGGTTATACAGTATGATGGAAGGGCTTGCAAATAATAAGGATCCTAAAGAGTATTGTAGACTTCAATTTTTTAATATAGTTTCGTCGTACGAATTGTACTATCAGTTTTTGGAGGCAAATAAAAGCTTTTTTGCTGCTTATGATTGTGCGGTTAATGAGGAAAAAGAACTAATTGTCCTCGAAAAAATTGTTGCCTTGACAAAGTGGATTTATTTGAATGGTTATCGTCATGAAAATAGTATTGTATATGACGCATACGAATCTTTTAAGAAGCATAAGCGATCCATTGATGATTATTTGAAGAAAGAGATAGGTGATTATACAGAAGTCCAAGAAATAGAGTTTATAGAAGAAACTATTGTTCTTCATGTTAATATGAGTGAGAGCGATACATTAATAGAAAAAATATACTATGAAGTGCAAAAATTAGTAGGCAATTGTGGTACTATTTCTGCAGAAAGAGGATATTTATTTAATAGAATTAGAAAAATATGTTTTGCTATTTCTGATGATAAATACAAAGATTTTCTATTTATTAATATTCCAATTAATAGTTTTACGTTGGCAAAAGATGTTGAACAGTTACATAAATATGTAATCGGCGCAGATAGGCAAAACACTATTGTGCCACCTTCATATATGGGAAATGGAGCCATAGCAAGTGTTATCTATATAGTTAGTCAATTGGTTCAGATAAATGAGGCATTATTTGTTACCTCAAAGTATTCCATACCGGAAACTATTGATTCGATAAACAAAATGCTCAAACTAGAATTAGATGAGATTGGAAAGACGATAAAAGAATTCCCTGATTATGACGAATTGTATCAAGATATTATGATGATACGTTCTCTAAACCTAATTACGATTGATAACAATGAATACAAAAGCAATATTGATTTGTTGGAAAAGTTTATTTCAAAATATGGAGATTCAATAGTTACTTAGTAAGTTAAGTAAGCACTTTGGGAGATGTGAAAACACTGTTCTTATAGGAATAGTAAATTAGTTTGAGAATATAATAAGAATGACCGTAGGAAGGCAAGGGTAATGACTGAATCAAAATATTCCATTGGCGGGTAGGCAGCTAAGAGGATTAGCTGCCTATTTCATTATAAACTGAATTTTTTTGTCATCTCTTAACCTTGCCCATTCCCACCCCTCCGACACTTCAAACGGTATTTTTTAGTGGCATTAATAGTTTATGCGTTTCTGTGTGTGATATTCTTATTTTGTTCATTCTTGGCATTCAGCCATTTTTCTTTATATTCCAGTGCTTTCTCAGGCTTGTGCCATTTGGCATACAGATTATTCAGATACCCGTATACAGATTTTAGATAGTCATTCTTAGAAACATAATTATCATATGATGAAATAGCAGTATCAGACGAAGCTGAATCAGAATCACCGGTATCCATATAGCAGCACCGATAATACTCTCTGCTGCCAGGAGATTCTTTTCGGCTTTTATAGCGTTTCTGATTCATGGTGTTCATAGTGTCATTTTCATTTTCAAGCAGGTGTAAAGCTTTTTCACGTTTTTTTACAGCCACATCATAATCTCTTCTCATGTATGCAAGCTCTGCTTTGTAGTCTAAAAGCAATACTCTATATCTCGGATATGATTATAACCCGGAGGACAAGAGTATAACTATTAATGAAGCAGAAGCAGAGACAGTCCGCCTGATTTATGATTTGTATCTGCAGGGATATGGTGCATATAGAATTGCGAAGAATCATCATGAAGCCATTATTTCAGAGGAAGAGTGAGACAAAGTTCAGGATATCTTAAAAAGCATATATCGTACTAATGAAAATGTATCAGATGCGGAGAGAATCAAGTTTGCAAGAAAATAAGCTTTTAGTAGTATGTGTCAGTGTGGCTTTTGTGGAACTAATCTCACCAGGCGTTCCCATAACCAGGATATAAAGCATAAAAAACCGGTATGGAAATGCCGGACGGCAACGAATAAGGGAATTGCAAACTGTCCACATAGCAAAGCTGTAGATGAAGGGGTTATTGAAAATGCGTTTCTTGAGATGTTTAAGCTGCTTGCAGAGAATTTTGATGATGTACTTGAATCTGTGTTGTCATCAGTGGAAGAAACATTATCCAAAGACGACAGTACAGAAAATTTGAAGCGTATTGAGAAAGAGATTTCATCTCTTGAAAAGAAGAGAAAGAAATTGACTGATATGTATCTGGATGATAAAATTTCTAAAGAAGCCTATGACGATAAATACAGAGAGATTGGCAATAAGTTGGATAAATGAGAAGAAAAGCATTTATTTTCTGACTGCGTATTATCACAGAAGAATATTGCAGATAAGATGAAGCTCATCAGGCAGAAGCTGCAGAAGAGATGTTTGTTGCAAGTGGAATGAAATACGTTATGTATGCGGGCAGTGTACTCATGAAGCAAAACATCTTAGAACATCCGCCTGTGACATATTCAGAGGAGCCGTCACCTTTGCTTATGGTAGCTGAAGATCCCGTGCCTTACGGCAAGTAATGATCTTAGAAGGTTGCTACTGAATATAAATATAAAAGAGGAGGGCATAAACATGCCAACAACAATAGAAGTAAATAAACAAAGCGTGGAAGCGCTCCTGGGTAGCGGAAAATCAAAACCGTTTGTTATTCCTGAGTACCAGCGACCATATGCTTGGACAGATGAACAGGTAGAAACACTCTTTGAGGATTTATGGGATTTTACTGCTACAAGTGGCGGTACAGAAAGAGAGAGTTCCTATTTCCTCGGAAGTGTGGTTTCCTACGAGAATGAAGAAGGTGAGCAGGAAATAATCGATGGACAGCAGCGTATTACGTCTTTGTTTCTGCTGCTGCGTGCGATTTATACGAAGCTTGTTGCCACGCCTGCATCAGAGAGAACGGCAGAGGCCAATAACTTTATTGGAAAGATTGAGCCTACCATCTGGAGAACCAATAAACTTACCGGAATGGTGGATTTCAAAAATATCCTTTTGACATCACGAGTTGTGAATAACGAAGGAAATGAAATTCTGCGATCAATCTTGGAGACCGGAAAAGCGGATGAGAATGCGAAAGACAACTATTCGAAGAACTATCGCCATTTTCAAGAGCTGTTTGATAAGCATTCCACTGAGAATCCATTGATGGTATATCAGTTTATTTATGCGCTCCTGAACCAGGCTATTCTGCTGCCTATCACAGCAGATACTCAGGATACTGCGTTGACTATTTTCTCAACGTTGAATGACAGAGGTCTTCCTCTGTCGGACGCAGATATTTTTAAGGCAAAGATTTACAACCAGCTTGCGTCGGATGATAAGAAGGCATTTATCGACCGCTGGAAAGATTTAGATGAGCAGTCTACAGATGCTAATGAAAGCATTCAGCAGCTGTTCTACTATAATATGTTTTATTATCGCGCACTGGATAAGGATACGAAGACGACTACTCCTGGCGTCAGGAAGTATTATGCGACTAATAAGTTTGAGCGCTTGTATAAGCCTGAATTACTGGACACTCTTTTTGTTATTCTGAATCTGTGGAAGGTTGTAAACAAAGGAGAGGAACTTGAAGATGAAGCCTGGTCCAAGAATATTAAAATCAGGCAGACACTGGATATTCTGACTTCATATCCGAACGAGTATTGGAAATACCCGGTTGTTATTTACTATGTTTGCTACAGGAATGAAGAAAATTTTGAAACACGATTTGCTCGGTTTTTGAATAAGCTGCTCATGGAGCTGATGACAAAATACTTGATGATACCGACAATCAATGCTGTAAAGCCGGATATTCTGAAGCTGAATTCTGCAATTGTGGCATCGGATATACCTACGTTTGAAGACTGTCGATATGGCACAGCTGGAGCCATATATCCAGAATCCGAATCGTAATGTAGTGCGTATGCTTCTGAAGACGCTTGCGTATGAACATCAGGATGATATGCTTCCGGCTAAGTGGGAGATAGAGCATATCTTTCCACAGAAGTGGCAGACGAATTATTTTCCGGATGAGCCAGATGCAACAATCAAAGGAAAAATTGAGCATATAGGCAATAAGCTCCCATTTGAAAAGAAGCTGAATATTGTCGCTGGTAATGGATATTTTGGCAAGAAGAAAAAAGAGTACACAGCTTCCAAAATTGTAATTACTAAGGCAATGGGAACCTCTGATGTAATGGATTGGAATCTGGAATCCATCACGAAACGTGATATTCGTGTATCTGATGAGGTTGTCAAAATCATGAACAGATGGAATAACGAATATTTAAACACTTCGGTCAGCGCGGGTAAGGCGGGCAAACCTTCTGAGGAAGAATTAGCTCAAATTGAGAAATTTAAAAAGAATGGCTGGATCTAGTGATATGTAGAAGGGAGGCATTCTATTTGGCAAAGAAAAAAGATGAGATAACTATCCGCTCTAGCGCGGCGGAATACTTAACCTATGTTGCCTCTGTTGGTGATCAGCAGGACAGTGTTGAGATGCGCTACGAGGATGAAAATATATGGCTGACACAGAAGATGATGGCCACCTTGTATGATGTGGATGTTCGTACAATCAATGAGCATATCAAGAAGATTTATTCTGATTCAGAGCTTGAGGAAGATTGAACTATCCGGAATTTCCGAATAGTTCAAACAGAAGGGGCTCGTCAGGTTACACGTGATACCAAGCACTATAGCCTTCAAATGATCATTGCCGTAGGCTTCAAGGTCAATTCCGAGCGTGCCGTACAGTTTCGTAAATTGGTAAACCAGATCGCCAAGGACTACACCATCAAAGGCTGGGTGATGGATGATGAACGGCTGAAACGCGGAGCGTATCTGACAGAGAAGTATTTCGATGAGCAGTTAGAGCGTATCCGTGAGATTTGTGTCAGCGAAAGAAAGTTCTATCAGAAGATCACTGACATGTATGCGACAGCCATTGACTATGATAAAGAAGTATGTGGCTGAACATAATGCCGGAATTGAAGCATTTTAAGATGAATAGTTAATAAAGAGAGGTGCATATGCTATGCCAGGTATACTCGTGGTTGAAGATGATGAAAATTTAAATCGTGGAAT
>OHKG01000367.1_pt1 | contig 20516 bp, 14 predicted proteins | sample 1568701 | NCBI WGS metagenome assembly OHKG01 (sample SAMEA3879529, study PRJEB24766) | human gut metagenome | biome: human-associated habitat; feature: feces | place: USA | collected 1985/1987 | reverse complement strand
AGAACGCTTTCAGGGTATTCCGGTATTCGGTCTGTAATTCGGGTTTGGAGATGGTTTGAAGGATGGGCTTGTCGTATTCGTCAATCAGAATGACCACCTTATGTCCTGTCTTTTCACAGGCCCGCTTGATGACATACATGAAACGTTCTTCGGGAACCCTGTACTTCTTTTCGTCGCCATACAGCTTTTCCCATTCTTCCAGGTTCTGACTCAAGATACCTACCAAGGATTCATAATCAAAATAATTCCGTGTATTCAGGTCCATGTGCAGCACGGGATAAACTGTCCAGTCCTTTTCCAACCGTTCCATATCGAGTCCTTTGAACAGCTCACGTTTCCCGATAAAATACGCCTCTAGAGTAGAAATCATCAGACTCTTTCCAAACCGTCGGGGGCGGCTCAGAAAATAGTATTGTCCAGTTTTTACCAACTGATAAAGCAGTGCCGTCTTGTCAACATAGATATACCCGTCTTTTCTGATTTTTTCGAAATTCTGTATCCCTACCGGATAGAGTCTGTTCATGGCCGATTCTTTTTATTACGTTTCGTATAGGCAAAGATAGGATTTATTCGGCGCAATTCCTAATCTGACACGTTTAAAAGTGTTCTGCTTGATTCCGTTGGGAAATATTCTTATGGAAGTATTTAGCCGATAGGATTCCTAGATTCAAAAAGTTGGTAGAACCTTTGATTTAGTATGAAAATGTCTTGAATTTTACCAAAGTGCTGACCGTAGCATTGACGTAATTCTTTAATCTGGCATGGAATATATTGCGGTTTTTGCATATATATATACGGAAAAACTAGTTTTTATACCGAATTTGCCGTTCGGATAGTTCCAGGAAATATCAGAAAACATGCGGAAGAAAAATTTTTTCTTCCAGAGAAAATGATGAAAACTCCTAGGAAAGTGGGTAAAGATGTCCAGACATCTTCAAAAATGCACCTGAAATCGCTTTTTCGAACCTTGAAGGAAGCTGTTTGGTATGATGCTGACAACAATTTTGTTTGACAGGAAGCTACTTTTTGCTTCTTTTGACTGAATAAAGATATGAAGTGATAAGATTTTGTGATAAATAGTCTTTTATGTTGTGTTGTTTTTGCCTTTTTGATAATTTGAGAACCTCTGAGAATCGCGTTTAATCGATGTGATTTAGGAGAGTATGGAATCAAGCGATTCTCGGCCATTAGTTTTATCAAAATGACAAAATGGTATTTCTGTTTCCATCTGCGGAATAGTCTATCAAATTGTTTTTTCAATTCCAGGACTTTCTGTTTGTAGATTATAATTTTAGTGTATCGGATCAGAATCTGTTGACATCGTATACATCAGAAAAGAAAGGAGGAGAGATTATTGACCTGGTGAAGATGACCTGGATATAATCCATAATTGAGAAAAGAGAACGGCTTTATTGTATTTATTGCGAGTATTTCGTAGATTTGTGTGTTCTTCGTCTGCTGGAGGGCCAAAAATCAGAAAAGACCGGCACATCAGGGGAAATGAAGGACACAGACAACGATTAGAAAAACGAATATTCATCAAACAACAGATACTATGAGAAAACAAATCTACAGATACCCGTTGGCGCTGTTTGCCGCAGGGCTGTTGGCTGCCTGCAGTGGTGACAAGAACGAAGGGATTGACAAGGAGGGAGTGGAAACGGTACTGCCTGCGCAACAGAACGAGGTGACTGTCATGACGCTGAAGAAGACAACTTTCAGTCATGAACTGGTCAGCAACGGAAAGGTGGAGGCACGGCAGCAGGCCGACTAGAGTTTCCGGATAACATCGGAGCCTGTGGCACACATCTACGTGAAGAACGGCGACCGGGTGAAGCGGGGGCAGAAGCTGGCCGAACTGGATCTTTTTACCCTCAGAACAAGCTGGAACAGGCAGAGAACTCCTTGAAACAGGCGGAGCTGGAAATGCAGGACGTGCTGATAGGCCAGGGATATGCTCCGGACCGTATGCAGGAGATTCCGGCGGACATCGTGAAGCTGGCGGAGGTGAAAAGCGGCTACGGACAGAGCCGTGCGAATTACGAACTGGCTCGGTATGAGCTGGAACAGGCGGTATTGACGGCCCCGTTCGACGGAGTGGTGGCCAACCTTACGGGACGGAGCTTTAACCGGCCGGATGGAACGGAACCTTTCTGCCGGATAATCGGGACGGGGAGCATGGAAGTGGCTTTTACGGTACTGGAAAGCGAACTGCCGCTGATAAGCCGGGGAGACCGGGTGGAGGTGACACCTTATTCGGCTACGGTACAGCCTTGCCATGGAAAGGTGTCCGAAATCAATCCCCTGGTGGACGAGAACGGAATGGTGAAGGTGAAGGCCTCGGTGGAGGGGAATGCCGGACTGTTCGACGGGATGAATGTCAGGGTGAGTGTGAAGCGTTCGGTAGACAATGTGTTTGTGATTCCGAAAACCGCTGTCGTGATGCGGTCGGGCAAGCAGGTGGTGTTTACCCTGAAGGACGGAAAGGCCATGTGGAACTACATCACGACCGGACTGGAGAACATGACCGGTTATACCGTGACGGGTGACGGAATGGAGGAGGGGGCACAGGTTATCGTGACCGGTAATGTGAACCTGGCACACGAAGCTCCCGTCAAGGTCGTGACTGCCACTTCATCTGACAAGCAATGACATGAATCCGAAAAAATGCTACACTCATGGTAAAATTTCTAATACATAGACCGATAGCGGTGCTCATGGCGTTCACGGCCTGTTTCATCGTCGGGCTGGTGACGTATTTTTCGCTGCCTGTATCGCTCCTTCCGGACATCGACATTCCGCAGATTACCATCCAGGTGAGCAGCGAGAACGCTTCGGCGCGCGAACTGGAGAACACGATGGTGGCTCCCGTGCGCCGGCAGCTCATGCAGGTATCGGGCCTCAGCGAACTGAGGAGCGAGACGCGGGACGGGTCGGGTATCATCCGGCTGTCGTTCGAGTTCGGCACGAATACGGACCTTGCCTTCATCGAGGTGAACGAGAAGATAGACGCTGCCATGAACAGTCTTCCGAAAGATGCGGTCCGTCCCAAGGCGGTGAAGGCCAGCGCTACGGACATCCCTGCCAGTGCTGTATGTGCTGTTCTATCGCATCGGCATCCGGAAGCACAACTGGTTTACCGCCAGCTTCAAGAATTTGCTGAAGAACGAAGGGCTGGTGAAGTTCTACGATGCCGGTATCGACTGGGTATTCGCCCATAAACGCCTTATCCTGATTGGGGCGGCACTTTCCATTCCGCTGTGCGTACTCATGTTCCGGGTGATAGGTAAGGAACGCATGCCGAAGATAGACCAGAACGAACTGATGGTGAATGTGGAGTGGAACGAGAACATACACATCGACGAGAACCACCGGCGGGTAAATGCTCTGCTGAGGTGTACGGACAGCCTGGTGACGGAACATACGGCATACGTAGGGATGCAGGACTATATCCTGGGAACGGAGAAGGACCTGTCGGCCAGCGAGGCGGAACTGTATTTCAAGACGGAAAAGCCTGAAGGAATCAATCCGCTCAAGGCACTGATGGAAAAGGAAATCCGTACGTCTTATCCGGAGGCGTCGGTGACCTTCTCTCCGCCGGTCACTATCTTCGAGAAACTTTTCGTGACGGGCGATCCGGATGTGGTGGCCCGCCTGCAGGTGGCCGACCGGACTTCCGCCCCACAGGCTTCCGACCTCAAGGAACTGGAGAACAGGATAGCGGAGGCAACCGGACAGGTACCGGAGCGGACGGCCTTCAGAAGCCAGCTTAACCTGGTAGTGGACCGTGACAGGCTGCTGGTGTATCATGTGAACTATAATGAGGTGGTACGGGTGCTGCGTACTGCTTTCAGGGACAATACGGTGTCTACCCTCCGTTCGTACCAGCAGTATCTGCCCATCGGTATGGCCGGGAAGGAAAAGAGTGTAAACCGGGTACTTGCCGAAACACTGGTGGAAGCGGAAAACCGGCAGGATGGGAGCCGGGAACGGACGTATGTACCGCTCCGCGAGTTGGTCCGGGTAGTGCCCGATGAAGACCTGAAGGAAATTACGGCCGGGCGTAACGGCGAGTATATCCCCATCAGTTTCTACGGGGTGGAAGATGCCCCGACGCTCATCGGACAGGTCCGGGAAACCGTAGAGGCCGATAAACGTTGGGACGTAAGTTTTGGTGGCTGCTTCTTTTCGAACAGGAAAATGATGGGTGAACTGACCGTCATCCTGATTATATCCGTACTGCTGATGTACTTTATCCTGTGTGCCCAGTTCGAGAGTTTCCTACAGCCACTTATCGTACTGGCGGAAATACTGATAGACATTGCTTTCGGACTGGTGGTGCTCTGGGCATTGGGACATACCATGAACCTGATGTCGGCCATCGGTATCATCGTATCGTGCGGTATCGTGGTGAACGACTCCATTCTGAAACTGGATTCGATAAACGAACTCCGCAAGGAAGGGATGCCGCTGGTGGAGGCTATCCATACGGCCGGCCACCGGCGGCTGAGGGCCATCATCATGACTACTCTGACAACGGTGTTCGCCATGGTTCCGCTGCTGTTCACTTCCGATATGGGATCCGAACTGCAACGTCCGCTCTCCATTGCCATGATAGGCACCATGATGGTGGGACTGCTGGTCAGTCTGTTTGTCATTCCTTTGATTTACTGGTTTATCTATAGAAAACATGATGTTCAGAAGAATTAGCATACTTCTCCTGCTGGTGCTTTGCGGAGCAGGAGTACAGGCGCAGCAGGTGTTGCGTCTGGATTTGAAGCGTACCATCGCTCTGGCCAATGACAGTTCGCTGTCGTCCTTCCGGTATCAGAACATGTACCTGTCGGGCTATTGGGAGTACCGGTCGTATAAGGCGGCGCGTCTGCCTAGCCTTTCGCTGAACCTGACTCCGGCGCAGTATTACCGCTACATCACCCAGCGTTACGATTCGCAGGCCGATGTTGACGTATACCGTGAGCAGCAGATGTTCAGTGCTACGGCCGGGCTGAGTCTGGTGCAGAATTTCGATCTGTTGGGTGGTACCTTCTATGTAGATACCCAGTTGGACTATCTGCGTAACTTCGGCGATGTCAATTCCACTCAGTTCTCTACGGTACCGTTCCGTATCGGTTACCAGCAGGACCTGTTGGGCTTCAATGCTTTCCGCTGGGACCGGAAGATTGAACCGTTGAAATTCGAGAAGGTAAAGAAGCAGTTCATTTACAATTCGGAAAGTGTGTCCGAAGAGGCGGTGAACTATTTCTTCTCGCTGGCTATGGCACAGACCGACTATAGACTGGCCGAAGAAAATCTGACCACTGCCGATACGCTGTATGCCATCGGCGAGCAGCGCCAGAAGATTGCTGCCATTTCGCAGGCCGACCTGCTGACCCTGAAACTGGACAAGGTGAATGCCCGGAATACCCTGAAGAATGCCGAGATTACCCGCAAGCGCGCCATGTCGGCACTGGCCACCTTCCTGAACCTGGACAAGAACACGTATATAGAGATTGACCTGCCGTCGCGTCCGCGTTATGTGGACATTCCGGCCGACCGTGCCCTGCTGCTGGCCAAGGAGAACAACCCGACTTACCTGGAGCAGCGGCAGAACGTACTGGAAGCCGAACGGGAAGTGGACCGTACGAAGAAGGAGTCCCGCTTCAATGCCAGCGTGAATGCCAGTGTAGGGTTCAACCAGGTGGCTGACAACCTGGGGGCGGCTTACCGGAACCTGCTGCAGCAGGATCTGGTATCGCTTACGGTTTCCATTCCGTTGGTGGACTGGGGTGTCCGTAAGGGGAAATGCAACATGGCCAGGAACAATCTGAATGTGGTGAAGATTGCCGCCCGTCAGGAGGAAATTAGTCTGGAAGAGGATGTGATGATGACGGTGAGCGATTTCAACGTGCAGCAGGACCTGATAGCCAGCGCCTCGGAAGCACTCGATTTGGCCGAACTGGCATACGACCAGACACGGTGGCGTTTCATCATCGGGAAAGCCGACATCAGCAGTCTGACTCTTTCACTGAACCGTCAGCAGGAGGCCCAGAAGAATTACATCCAGGCACTCCAGAACTACTGGTTCAACTATTACAAGATACGGAAACTGACATTGCACGATTTCGAGTCGGGTATGTCGCTTTCCGACCGTTTCGATTTTGACAACAACCGTTACTGATGCAGGCGATGAGAGAGAACAACCGTAAACGTGCCGTGGGCTGGTCATCGTTCACCCTGATTGCAACCTTTATCTGCCTGTCTCTGGTAGGGCTGTTCCTGGCTCCATTACTGCCTGTCAAGCTGTCGCCTTCGCACGACATGCCGGGGCTGACCGTTTCGTTCACCATGCCGGGAAACTCTGCCCGCGTCATTGAATCGGAAGTGACCAGCCGCCTGGAGGGGATGCTTTCACGGGTGACGGGAATCAGGAATATCTATTCCACTTCCGACAATGGAAGCGGTTATATCCGGGTGGAGCTGGACAAGCATGCCGACATCGAGATGACCCGCTTCGAGGTGTCCACCCTGATTCGGCAGCTCTGGTCGCAGTTGCCCGAGGGAGTCAGCTATCCGATCATATCCTCCCAGCGTTCCGATGACCAGGCGGCGCGTTCGTTCATGACCTTTACGCTGAACGCGCCTGCCACACCAATTGTCATCCAGCGGTACGGAGAGGACCGGATCAAGCCGCTCCTTTCGGCTCTGGACGGTGTCTACAAGGTGGAACTGAGCGGAGCTACGCCCATGGAATGGCGGATAGAATACGACAATGTACAGCTCTCGTCCCTTCAGATTGGTGTGCAGGATATCCAGCAGGCCATTGCGGAACGTTACGATCAGGAGTTCTTGGGTATCTGCGAATATGATTCGGGCAGCCGTAGGGAATGGATCCGGTTGGTGCGGATAACGGATGGCCAGGAAGGTGATTTTCTTCCGTCGGAAATTCAGATCAGGACTCCGGAAGGGAATGCCGTTCCCTTGGACAGAGTGGTACGGGTGACACGCACCGAGGAGGTACCTACTTCCTATTACCGGATAAACGGACTCAATTCCATCTATCTCTCCATTACCGCTACCGAAACGGCCAATCAGCTGACACTGGCAGATGAAGTGCGGGAAGTGATGGAGGAGGTCAAGGCCATCATGCCTGCCGGATATGAGATACATACCGGTTATGACGCTACGGAATACATCAGCAAGGAGCTGGACACCATCTATTTCCGTACGGGAATCACCGTGCTTATCCTGCTGCTTTTCGTGGCTGTCATCACCCGTAACCTGAGGTATCTGTTTCTCATCGTTACGGGACTGAGTGTGAATATCGCCGTAGCTGCCATCCTTTATTATGCTTTCGGACTGGAGATACAGCTTTATTCGCTGGCCGGTATCACCATTTCACTCAACCTGGTGATAGACAACATCATCGTCATGACCGACCATATCCTGAGGCGGCGTAACCTGAAGGCCTTCATGTCGGTGCTGGCGGCTACGCTGACCACCATCGGCGCATTGGTCATCATCTTCTTCCTTGACGAGAAGATACGGCTGAACCTGCAGGATTTTGCGGCAGTGGTCATCATTAACCTGGGTATATCCCTGCTGGTTGCCCTGTTCTTCGTACCTCCGATGATTGAGAAGATTGGATTGCGACGGAGCAGGCCTGCACATCCGCGGCTGCGGGTCAAACGGTGCACCGTGTATTTTACCCGTTTCTACCGTAGTCTGATTGTGTTGATGTGCCGCTACCGGGTGTTGGCCTGTATCCTGTTGGTACTGGGGTTCGGCCTGCCGGTATTCATGCTTCCCGAGAGGATAGAGGAAGCGGAAAGCAAGGGGGAATGAGCAGAACTGTACAACAGGGTATTCGACAATTCCACATACAAGGAAGATATAAAACCAATTGTAGACAAGGCTTTCGGAGGTGCCTTACGGCTCTTTGTCGAGAAGGTGTATGATGGAGGCTACTTCAACCGCGACGAGGGTGAAGTGGTGCTCTACATCAATGCCACCCTGCCGAACGGCAGTACGCTGGAGCAGATGAATGTGCTCATCAAGAAGATGGAGACGTATCTGAGTGAATTCAAGGAGATACGTCAGTTCCAGACATCAGTCTATAATGCCCGTAGAGCGGCTATCCAAGTGTATTTCAAGAAGGAATACAGCCATACGGGATTCCCGTATGTACTGAAATCGAACGTGATTAGCAAGTCGCTTACGTTGGGTGGAGGAAGCTGGTCCGTCTATGGACTGCAGGATCAGGGCTTCAGCAACGACGTCCGTGAATCGGCGGGTAGTTTCCGGGTGAAGATGTACGGCTACAATTACGACGAGCTCAGCCTGTGGGCTGAAGAGATGAAGAAGCTGCTTCTGACACACCGCCGTATCAAGGAGGTGACGGTCAATTCGGAATTCTCGTGGTGGAAGGACGACTATACAGAGTTCTATCTGGAGTTCGACAAACGGCGCATGGCCGAAGAGAACTTGACCGCATACGACCTGTTTGCCGTATTACGTCCGGTGTTCATGCGTGACCAGTTGGTTGGCAGCATTGTCTATGACAACAACCTGGAATACCTGCGGCTGACTTCCCGCCAGAGTGGCGATTACGATGTCTGGGCCTTCATGTCAGTACCGTTTGTTGTGAACGGGAAACAGTATAAACTGTCCGATCTGGCGGTGCTGGCCAAGGGGCAGGCACCGAAGCTGGTGGCCAAGGAAAACCAACAGTACCGCCTGTGTCTGCAGTACGAGTACATCGGTTCTTCGGAACAGGGACGGAAACTGCTGGAGAAGGACATCGAGACGCTCCGGAAACGTCTGCCCATGGGATATACGGTGGAGAGCGACAGTGCTTACTGGAGCTGGGGCAAGGATGACAACAGTCAATACCTGCTGTTGCTGGTGGTGATAGCCATCATCTTCTTCATATCCGCCATCCTGTTCGATTCGTTGAGTCAGCCGCTGGCCATCATTTTCGTGATTCCGATTTCCTACATCGGGGTGTTCCTTACCTTCTACCTGGTCGGACTCAATTTCGACCAGGGAGGTTTCGCATCCTTCGTACTGCTTTGCGGTATTACAGTGAATGCGAGCATCTACATCCTGAACGAGTACAATGCTATCCGGAGAATTTTCCCTAACCTCTCTCCCTTGCAGGCGTATATCAAGGCGTGGAATGTGAAGATTATACCCATCTTCCTGACTGTGGTTTCCACCATCTTGGGATTCGTCCCTTTCCTGATTGGTGAGAAAACCCCGTTCTGGTTCCCGCTGGCAGCCGGTACCATCGGTGGACTGGTGATGTCAGTCATCGGTATTTTCCTGTATCTTCCGGTATTGAGTGTTTCCAGATCGGTACGACGGACCATCCGGCAAAGGAAGTAGTCGAAAATAAAGTCTTGAGTTTTTGTTAGGTTCGGATAGAATGTTTATCTTCGCATAGTTCCTAAGATAATAAAACAGATTCCGTATGAGCAGCTATATACGTTTTGACTGGGCGATGAAACGCCTGCTCCGTAACAAGGCCAACTTTGCCGTGCTTGAAGGCCTTCTGACCACTTTGTTGAACGACAAGATTACCATTCAGAAATTGCTGGAAAGCGAGAGTAATCAAGAAGAGGAGTTCGACAAGTACAACCGTGTGGATATGCTTGCCGAAGATTCCAAAGGAACGTTGCTGCTGATTGAAATCCAGAACAACAATGAATATGCTTATTTCCAACGCATGCTTTTCGGTACTTCCAAACTGGTGACAGAATACATCAATCGGGGAGAGGGATATGACAAGGTTCGTAAAGTGTATAGCATCAACATTGTTGATGTCTGCAAGGAGATGGGCGTGCGCATAGATGTGCCGTTTCGCGAGTTGACGGAGCGGGAGAAGGATATCGTTTATCACGGAAAGACCGAGTTCCGTGGCATTCATCAGAACGATTTGTTGGAATTGTCTCCTTTCCAACGCCAGACTTTCAAGGTAGATACAGTGAGTCAGTTGTATCCCGAATATTACATTTTGAAAGTCAATGACTTCAATCAGGTTGCAAAGACTCCGTTGGAAGAGTGGATTTATTATTTGAATACGGGAGAAATACCCGAAAAGGCCCAGGCACCGGGATTGGATGCCGCTCGTGAACGCTTGAAACTTGATAAAATGAGTAAGGATGAATTGAAGGCTTATTACCGCCATTTGGATAACATTGTGATTCTACGTGACAATATTCATACTGAACGTGCCGAAGGTCGTGCCGAGGGTCGTGCCGAAGGACTGGAAGAAGGCCGTGCTGAAGGACTGGAAGAGGGGCGTGCTAAAGGAGTAGAAGAGGCCAGGAAGCAAAGTGCGGTTCGTATGAAGGCCAAGGGATTTTCTGCGGAAGACATTGCGGATATTACTGGTTTGAGTCTAGAGGAAATAGCTGATTTGTAATCTTTTTAGCAGACTCAATACAACATTGAAAAGCCGTTTTAGTTGTACCTTTTATGATAAACTAAAACGGCTTTTTGCTTATTTCTTGTTCAAGAATTTCTTGGTTAACCATTTTCTGACTGGTTCGTCGTAAAGTTTCAGACAGAGGTATGCCAGCAGGATGTTTCCCAGATAAACGGCGAGTGCCATTGGCCAGGCCTCGGCGATGGTATAGAGCTTATGGTCAATCAGCCAGGCATAGAACAGGTACATAATCGGGTAGTGTACGGCATAGAGCGGATAGGAGATATCGCCCAGAAATTTACACACACGGGATGAAAAATTGTCCGTTGTCTTGCCGGAAGCTCCAATCCAGAGAAGAACCGGGAAGATGAAAAGAATACAGATGGCTTCGAACAGGCCGTTCAGACTGATGGGTGAGTTTTCTGTAACAATATACGGTACACAGAAAAGCAGTAACAGAATGACGGAGCAGATCCAGAAAGCTCCTCTTACATTCATCGGTTTGAAATGACGGGCCAGCAGCATTCCCATCGAGAAGGGGAAGAGCATGCGCAGGGCGCCTCCGAAGAAATTGACGGTGTCAAGTGTCCAACCTACGCCAATCATATCGTAGCCGGATACATTGAAAGTGGTGAACCAGGCTAAGGCGATTCCCAGTAGTCCGACCAGAACCGTCAAGGCTTTGGTGGACAGGCGATGGATAAACAAGGCATACAGGATATTGCCGATGTATTCGAAAAAGAGCGACCAGCTGGGGCCGTTCAACGGGAACATTTCACCGTTGCCCCGGACTTCATAGCTTACGCCGGGAACAGCAGGAATGAAGAACATGGCACAGAGCATGGCAAGCATGACGGCTGAAGTGGCGACTTTTGTACCGTCCCATTGGACACCACCCTGCAGAAAAAAGGTGATGGTTCCCAGAATGACTCCCATGATAATCATCGGATGAAGACGGATGAGGCGGCGTTTGAAGAAATTGCCGGTTGTCATTGTTTTTCCCCATCGGTCATCGTACGCATAACTGATTACAAAGCCGGAAAGAATAAAGAAGAAATCGACGGCCAGGTAACCGTGGTTGATGACTGTAATGGGAGTTCCACCTGCAGCGAAGGAGAGTCCTTCGAAGATGTGATAAAAGAGAACCAACAGTGCGGCGACTCCTCGTAATCCGTCCAGGAGCTCATAATGAGGTTTGGAATCTGCGTATGCCGCAGAAGAGATGTTTTGCATCATAGTGTAAGTGTATAAATGTTTTAATTATTATTTTTCTGGCGCCTTGTATATGGTTTTCAAAGTTACGTAACTTCGGCGTTTCAAAAGTTGTCCTGAATCAAAAACTGAATTTTTCTGTCGACTGATGGACGGTTTTGGCAAAAAGTCCTATTTTTTTTCTACCTTTGTGGCTTTAAAATTTCAACGTTATGAAGTCTGATATAGAAATTGCACGTAGTATAGAGTTGACCAAAATCAAACAGGTGGCTCGTAATTATGACATCCCGGTAGAGGAAATCCAGAATTATGGACGTTACATCGCCAAAGTACCCGAGACTTTGATTGATGAAGAGAAAGTAAACAAGAGCAACCTGATTCTGGTGACTGCCATCACCCCGACTAAAGCCGGTATCGGTAAGACCACTGTGTCTATCGGCTTGGCATTGGGATTGAGTAAAATCGGTAAGAAGGCCATCTGTGCCTTGCGTGAACCTTCTTTAGGCCCCTGTTTCGGTATGAAAGGGGGTGCTGCCGGAGGTGGTTACGCCCAGGTATTGCCGATGGATAAGATAAACCTTCATTTTACAGGAGATTTCCACGCCATTACATCGGCCCATAACATGATTGCCGCTTTGCTGGATAACTATATGTATCAGAACCGCGATAACGGCTTTGCCATGAAGGAAGTGCTTTGGAACCGTGTATTGGATGTAAACGACCGTGGCTTGCGCTACATCGTAACCGGACTGGGTGGAAAGACAAACGGCGTTATGCGTGAATCGGGATTCGATATTACACCGGCTTCCGAAATCATGGCTATCCTGTGTCTGGCTACGGATGAAGCTGATTTGCGACGTCGGATCGAGAATATCCTGCTGGGTTTCACCATCGAGGGAAAACCGTTCACCGTAAAGGATCTGGGAGTGGCTGGAGCCATTACCGTACTGCTGAAAGATGCGTTGTCGCCTAATCTGGTACAGACTACCGAGCATACCGCTGCTTTTGTACATGGCGGTCCGTTCGCTAACATCGCGCACGGTTGTAACTCCGTGCTGGCTACCCGGTTGGCCATGACTTTCGGCGATTATGTCATTACGGAAGCTGGTTTCGGTGCCGACTTGGGTGCTGAAAAGTTCTACGACATCAAATGCCGTAAGGCAGGGCTGCAGCCGAAACTGACGGTACTGGTGGCCACGGCTCAGGGCTTGAAGATGCACGGGGGCGTGAGTGTTGACGCAATCAAGGAACCGAATATGGAAGGATTGAAAGAAGGATTGAAGAATCTGGACAAGCATATCGAGAATCTGCAATCGTTCGGACAGACCGTTGTCGTAGCCTTCAACCGTTATGCCAATGATACCGACGAGGAACTGGATTATGTCCGCCAGCATTGTGCTGAGAAGGGAATCGGTTTTGCCATCAATAATGCTTTCATGGAAGGTGGTGAAGGAGCTGTAGAATTGGCTAACCTGGTGGTAGATACCATCGAAAAGCAGCCGTCCAAGCCGTTGACTTTCGCTTACGACGAAGAAGATTCAGTAGAAGAAAAAGTACGTAAGGTAGCTTTGAATCTTTATGGCGCGAAACAGGTACTTTTCGGTCCGGCTGCCCGTAAGAAGCTGAAGATGATTGAAGAGTTGGGATATACACATTTCCCGATCTGTATCGCCAAGACTCAATATTCGTTCTCTACCGATCCGAAACTGTATGGTGTAGCTTCCGGCTTCAACTTTACGGTACGCGATATTGTCATCAATGCCGGTGCCGAAATGCTGGTGATGGTGGCAGGCGAAATCATGCGTATGCCGGGATTGCCGAAAGAGCCTCAGGCATTGCACATCGACATCGTGAACGGAGAAATCGAAGGATTGTCTTAATCGGACGGAGATAAGATTAGAAGTTAACGATAAAAGGCGTCGCAGCTCCCCGGATTGGTATGGGAAAGCTGCGGCGCCTTCTTTTATGGATGACGGGTCAGGACCTGTCAGTTGAAACTACCGTAACGGGTAGGCAACAGCTTGCGGTCGCCCAAAGTATTGTCTATGCGGGCCACATTTATCCAGAACTTGTTTTCGCGTACGCTTGGGATGGGGTAAGCTGCTTTTTCGCGGCTATAGCTGTGTTCCCATTCGTTGGCTACAATTTCGTATTCCGGGTGTGGAGCATTCACCAGTACGTTATCGTCGGCAGAGGCGTCTCCCCGTTTTATTTCCTCTATTTCTTTCCGGATTTGCAGCATGACTTCGACAAAGTTGTCCAGCTCGGCCAGACTTTCGCTTTCCGTCGGTTCAATCATCAACGTGCCGTGTACAGGGAAGGAAAGGGTAGGAGCGTGATAGCCGTAGTCCATCAACCGTTTGGAGATGTCATTTTCGCTGATTCCGCTTTCTTCGTGTAATTTCCGGCATTCCAGAATCATTTCATGTCCGACGAAGCCGTTGGTTCCCCGATAGACCGTGCCGTATGCCTCTTCAAAGCAGGCTGCCAGGTAATTGGCATTCAGGATGGCTACTTCGGTGGCGCGGGTCAGACCTTCGGTACCCATCATGCAGATGTAGGCATAGGTGATAGGCAGGATGCCGGCACTTCCGTAAGGCGCGGCAGCCACTTCGTTCTGTTCGTGGTCGAAAGAAGCATGTCCCGGTAAGAACGGTATCAGGTGTTCGGCTACGCACACAGGGCCAACTCCCGGTCCTCCTCCTCCGTGTGGGCTGGCGAAAGTCTTATGCAGGTTGAGGTGGCAGAGGTCGGCACCGATGGTAGCCGGATTGGTCAATCCCACTTGAGCGTTCATGTTGGCTCCGTCCATGTATACCTGTGCGCCGCACTGGTGGATAATCTGGCAGATTTCAGCTACGTCAGCTTCAAAGATGCCATGGGTAGACGGATAGGTAATCATCAGGGCTGCCAGTTCGTCCTTATGCGTTTCGGCTTTTTCCCGCAAATCATTCAGGTCGATGTTTCCCCGGTCGTCACAGGCACATACCAACGGCTCGTATCCGGCTTGTACGGCTGATGCCGGATTGGTACCGTGGGCCGATGCCGGTATCAATACCAGGTGGCGATGGCCTTGACCGATACTTTCCAGGTAGCTGCGGATGATACGCAGGCCGGTATATTCTCCGGCGGCACCGGAGTTCGGCTGGAAGGTAATGCCGGCAAATCCGGTAATGGTCTTCAACTGTTCGCCCAGTTTCTGGATGAGCAGCTGGTACCCTTCTGCCTGTTCTTTCGGTACCAACGGGTGTACGTTCATCCATGCGGCATTGCTCAGCGGAATCATTTCTGCGGCGGCATTCAGCTTCATGGTGCAGGAACCCAGTGAAATCATGGAATGAATCAGGGAGATGTCTTTGCGTTCCAACCGTTTGATGTAACGCATCATTTCGGTTTCGGTATGGTATTTATTGAATACCTCGTGCGACAGGAATCCGGTGCGTCTTCTCAGTTCCCGAGTGAGGGAAGACATTTCCGGTACATCGGTTATCTCCTGGATGCTCGTTTCGGCGGCGATACCGAAGATATTCAGCAGGTGATTGATATCTGCCAGAGTAGTCGCCTCGTCGATGCTGACACCTACATCGCCGTTGTCGAAATAGCGGAGGTTCGCTTTCTTGCTCATGGCGATGGTCTGCAACTTTTGGGTAGACACATTCTCCGGTAATTGCAGGCGGAGGGTATCGAAGAAGAGTTCGTTCTTCTGTACGTATCCTAACTTGGTCAGTTGCTTGTTCAGGCAGTTCGTCAGGCTATGGATGCGTTTGGCAATCTCTTTCAGACCGTCAGGACCGTGGTATACGGCGTAGAATCCGGCCATGGTAGCCAGCAGTGCCTGGGCGGTACAGATGTTTGAAGTCGCCTTTTCTCGTTTGATGTGCTGTTCGCGTGTCTGTAGAGCCATGCGGTAGCAGGTATGTCCGTATTTGTCTTTGGAGAGTCCGATGATACGTCCCGGCATGTTGCGTTTGTACTCGTCGCGGGTAGCGAAATAAGCGGCAGAAGGTCCACCGTAGAAGAGTGGGGTACCCAACCGCTGGGAGCTTCCGAAAACGATGTCGGCATCCCATTCGCCGGGAGGTACCAGCAATACCAGTGCCATGATGTCTGCCGCTACGGCTACCTTGCAACCGGCTTCGTGTGCCTGACGGGTAAATTCACGGTAGTCTTCGATGTTTCCGCTGTTGTTGGGGTACTGGACGATACAGCCGAAAATATCCGGTGTGAAGTTCAGCTCCTTGTACTTGCCCACCTGTACCTGGATGCCTTGCGGCAGGGCACGTGTGCGGACGACCGCCAAAGTCTGTGGAAAAATCTCTTCGTCCACAAATAAGGTTGTTGCGCCGCCTTTCTGCTGGGCGCGGCTGCGTAGACCGAACATCATGGTGGCCGCTTCGGCGGCAGCGGTAGCCTCATCCAGTAAAGAACAGTTCGCCAGCGGCATGCCTGTCAGGTCGCTGATGACGGTCTGGAAGTTCAGAAGGGCTTCCAGACGTCCCTGTGAGATTTCAGCCTGATAAGGCGTGTAGGAAGTATACCATACCGGATTCTCGAACACGTTCCGTTGGATGACCGCCGGTGTCACGGTGTCGTACCAGCCTGTACCGATATAGGTCTTGAACGGTTGGTTCATGGCGGCCAGCTTGTTTATGTGTTCCGCAAATTCGCGTTCGGTCATTGCCGGATCCAGGTGGAGCGGCTCTTTCAGACGGATGTTTGCCGGTATGGTGCGGTCTATCAGTTCGTCAAGACTCTTCACCCCGATTTTCTCCAGCATCTTCGGATAATCCTCTTCCGAAATGCCGATATGACGGTTGGCAAAAGTTGCTGTTTTCATAATGTATGATTTAAGTGATTGATTACAGATTTATTGGAAATAAGGATTGTTCTTCTTTTCGTAACCGATGGTAGTCTGCTCTCCATGACCAGGGTACACGACGGTGTTGTCCGGACAGGTGAACAGACGGTTGCAGATGCTGTTTCTGATGTCCTCGAAACTTCCTCTGTCCAGGTCGGTCCGTCCGATGCTTCCTCTGAAAAGGACGTCACCGCTGAACATGCATCCGTCCTTTTCGTCATAGAACACCAGACTTCCGGGGGAGTGTCCCGGGGCCGCTATCGCTTTCAGCCTGGAGTTTCCGAAGCAGATTTCGTCACCGTCGGCGATATAGCCTCCCAGCGGTGCGGGCTCTTCGTTGATACGGAACCCGAACATGCGGCAATGGTCTGCCGCGCGGGCAAGTAGGAATTCGTCCGCCTGGTTGGCTTCCGGTTTCAGCCCGAATTCACGCGCCAGGTAAGCGTTGCCGAAGATGTGGTCCAGGTGCAGATGGGTGTTCAGCACATGTTTCAGTTGGAGACCTTCTTCGTCGAGGTATTTTTTCAGCTGTTCTCCTTCTCCCGGATAGAAGCATCCGGCATCGATGACTACAGCCTCACGTGTTTCGTCGGAAAGTACGTAGCAGTTCACCGGAAACATATTGAATTCGAATCGTTTGATTTTCATGGCTTTTTATCCGTTGATGGTTACATACACTACTTTTTTTGTCTCGAAATACTCCTCGTCGAAATAGTCCTTCAGGTCGTAAATGAAGGCCTTGTGTTTCACAGGCATGATTTCGTTCTCCAGCTCTCCGCCCTTCAGGCAGATGAGCCCGTTGGGCAAAGCGTTGATTTGTTCTTTCCGGATGTTTTTCCGGATAATCTTCAGCAGGTCTGTCAGTGGCATGACGGCCCGGCTGACCACAAAGTCGAACTGCTGCTTTTCTTCTTCTGCCCGGCAATGGCGGGTCGTTACGTTTTTCAGTCCGATGGCCTGCGCTATTTCGGTAGCCACTTTGACCTTTTTCCCGATGCTGTCTACTAGGTGGAAGCGGCATTCGGGAAAGAGGATAGCCAGGGGAATACCCGGAAATCCACCTCCCGTACCCAGGTCCATCAACGATGTACCGGACTTGAAGTGGATGACTTTGGCTATACCCAATGAGTGCAATACATGGTGTTCGTACAGATTGGTGATGTCTTTGCGGGAGATGACATTGATTTTACTGTTCCAGTCGGTATACAGGTCATAGAGGGCCGCGAACTGTTCTTTCTGGATGTCTGTCAACTCAGGAAAATATTTCAGGATAATGTCCATAAGGTCGTTAATGCTTGATAAGGTAGGTATTCAGTTCTTGATAAGGTACCAGGAGTTCAAAGTCTCCCAAGGCATACGGCGCGATGTCGTATGGATTGTACAGGAAGCGGATGCCTTCTTTTTCCAGCAGAAAGTTGTCGGGCAAGTAGAGTCCGTTCATCTGCAGGATACCGTACTCCTGTAGTCCTTCGATGCTGGTGATGGTATCGGTTTCTACCCGTTCGCCGGCGGTACGGATCAGCTCTTTCAGAATCAGTTCGCAGACGGCAGCTTCTGTATTGGGCAGGAATACCTGTTCTTTGGTCAGTACTTCTCCTTGGTCGGTCAGGTTGATCCATTTCTGGTAGCTGTTCGGATGAGCGCCTCCAGTATATGCGAAATGGCTGACCTTGTAGTTCCATACATGGTCCTTCCCTTCGGTCAGGGTGGAATTGATACCATATTCATAATTGTACCATCCCGGCAGTTCATGGTCTTTCAGCCCGTTCCGGAGGTCGTATTCGTACAGGCCTTCCAGGTCTTGCCGGTAGTTGGTAATCAGGGTATCTTTCAGGTGTCGCACGAACTCCTGCGGATTTTGTGTAGCGGGCATTCCTTCTTCGATGGCCCGAATGAGTTGCGCATTGGACTTGAGCGCTATAGAGTCTGTGGCCTGGCGCATCTTGAAGAATGCCAGGCTGTAGTTTATTTTACAGGAAGGTGAGCTCTTTACATCGTCTTTCAGGAAAACGGTCGTATCGCAAGTCAGTGTTTCTGTGCCCAGGGCTTGTTCGGCTTTCTGTTCGGTACATCCTTGGAAGAGCATAAGGGCCGAAGCGAGTCCCATTGTCTTGAGAAACAGTTCGTTTGATTTTTTCATGTTGTTCTTTTAAATTTTATGGTTGCAACTTTATTGCTAGATACTACAAATATAAGATAACTTCATGAATTGACCATCAAAAAAGGTATTTCTTTCTGTCAAAAAAGCAGAAAAGTAACGGGCGGATAGGGCGTTTGGGGGAAAGACGGCAGAAGTTTCAGGTGGAAGAGGCGAATATTTCAGGATTTTTGCTAACTTGCCGTCTGTAATAAGAGGACTTACCTGACCGTTTCGGCGTTAACCGGATGTATTGAGGTTCCGTGTGCAGAAGCGTTCAGGCTAGTGCCAGTATTGGGAGGACTGATTATGAAGACAGAATATTGGGGGATGATTCCCTATGGTGAGGCCTGGAAACGGCAGACCGAATTGTTCGATTCGCTGGTAATGGCCCGTGAGAAGGGGTTGCCTTATGAAAACCGGTTGATTTTCTGCCAGCATCCGCATGTCTATACATTGGGGCGGCATGGAAAAGAAACGAATATGTTGTTGACGCCCGAGCAGTTGGAACGCATCCACGCCGAGCTCTTCCATATTGACCGTGGAGGAGACATTACATACCACGGGCCGGGACAGCTGGTCTGTTATCCGATTCTGAACCTGGAAGATCTCCATTTGGGGCTGAAGTCTTACCTGGATGTCTTGGAGGAAGCGGTTATTCGGGTCTGTGCTTCGTATGGCATTCTGGCCGGGCGTGTGGCCGGTGCTACCGGTGTATGGCTGGATGCCGGAACACCGAAGGAGCGGAAAATCTGTGCGATGGGAGTACGGAGCAGCCATTTCATCACGATGCACGGATTGGCCTTGAATGTAAACACGGATCTGGAATATTTCCGTTACATTCATCCGTGCGGTTTCATCGATAAGGGGGTGACCTCCATCCGTCAGGAATTGGGGCACGGAATCCCTGTCGAGGAGGTCGAGAGGAGGCTGGATATCATTCTTAGAGACTTGCTGCTCAACCGTTAAAACCTTTTTAGCGCCCGAACTTTCCTGGGAAATGTTTTGTTGTATACGCTGACTGAACTAAACAAGACATTATGGAAAGAATGAACAATCGTGTAGCGTTGGTAACCGGCGGAGCTTCGGGCATCGGTCGGGCTACCGTAGAGCGTCTGGTACGCGAAGGCGCAAAAGTGGCCGTCGCGGATTATAACCTGGAGGCAGCCGAGAAGCTGGCCGTAGCATTGAACGCCGATGGCGAGAAAGTATTGCCTTTGTACTATGATGCGGCAGATTTGGATAGCGGTCAGGCCGCTGTGGTACGTACCTTGGCTCACTTCGGTACCATCGATGTACTGGTGAACAATGTCGGTATCGGCGATATGAAGCGGGATGTTGATGTAGTCTGTCTGGATTTGGATTATTTCGACGAGGTGATGCATACCAACCTGAAGAGTATGCTGGCCATTTCGCGTACCGCTTTGCCGGTGATGGCCGAAAAGAAGCAAGGAGCCATTGTCAATGTATCTTCCATCGGTTCGCTGATGGGCGATTTCCGGGGAACGTTGTACGGATTGAGCAAGGCAGGTGTCAATAACCTGACCCGTTACATTGCCTGTCAGTACGGACGTTCGGGAATCCGTTGCAATGCCGTGGCTCCCTGGCTGGTACTGACTCCCTCTTCGTTGGAATGTATTCCGGAGAATCTCCGTCAGGTTTTCCAGAAATACAATGCCGTTCCTTACTTGGGCAATGCCGAAGATGTGGCGGCTACCATTGTTTTCCTGGCATCGGACGACGCCCGTTACATCTCGGGCCAGACATTGGTGGTAGACGGTGGCATGAGTTGCCATAATCCTACCATCGATGAAGTAAGTGCCGGCCTGAGTGAATAAAAACAGACGCAAACCGTGTTTTTTGTCTCTCTTTCTACCTTCCGG
>OHKG01000363.1_pt1 | contig 20688 bp, 16 predicted proteins | sample 1568701 | NCBI WGS metagenome assembly OHKG01 (sample SAMEA3879529, study PRJEB24766) | human gut metagenome | biome: human-associated habitat; feature: feces | place: USA | collected 1985/1987 | reverse complement strand
CCTGCCGATGGTCGCCGCCGGGTGTATCTCTATCCCGGTTTTACGCGCCGCCCGCTGCGATATCCAGCGTGCGAGGAAGAACATCCTGCGACGATAGCACCAATTGGCTCTGCGGTGCATTCTTATAGCTTTAAGACCCGGATAGAGGAAAAAGATTTCGAGCGCGCTTCTCGCGGCGGGGTCGCGCCGTTTGAAGGTGCTTATATCCTCCCTGAGCCTGTCAAACATAAATATCAACTCCTTGAGCTCGGATAAAATTGCTGCCGCGATGCGGCGTTAGTTGTTTGGAGTGCGTATGCGCTGTTAATAAGTCTGGCATTTTCGCGGGCGGATTATATCCGCCCCTACAGCCGCTCAATATACCAATAACATACAAAAAGCCTCCGTTATCCTTGCGGACAACGGAGGCGCCTGAGCGCGGTTCCACTCCTGTTTATATCTCTGCGCGCAAATACGCGCCCGGCCGATAACGGTGCCTTCCGCGCAGGGATACTGTTGTTCCCCCTGCGTGCTGACGGGTGCATTTCGCCTTCATACGGCAAGGAGCTTTCTCAGCTTCGGGCTCCCTCTCTTTTGCCGCGGATATCCGGCTACTTCTCCCGGTAAACGCATGTTATTTTTTGGTTTTTGTCAGCCGATATAACTCGCATATCTACTAATCATTATATTGAAATCACTTGGAAAAGTCAATAAGTTTTTTGCTGTCCACAAAATATGTGATGCCCGAAACGACCGTCAGAACGGCGGTTATCCAGAGCATGATATTCGACACTCTCGCGAGAGTGAACCAGCCGGCGTTTGCAAAAATATCAAACGTCGCGTCAAGCTCGGCAAGGAGCATGATAACAATAGTGAACACCATCTGGCTGACGGTTTTCGCCTTGCCCCAATAGTTTGCAGGGATAACAATACCCTGCGCCGTGGCGATAAGGCGGACGCCTGCGACGGCGAACTCGCGGGTGAGGACTATCATGACGATCCAGATGCTGCACCAGCCCTCGCGCATGAATGCGAGCAGAGCGGCAGTGGTGAGCATTTTATCGGCGAGCGGATCGAGAAGCTTGCCGAAAACGGTGATAAGATTATTCTTTCGTGCAATCTTGCCGTCGAGCATATCGGTCAGCGACGCTATCGCGAAAACGGCGAGCGCGACTATGTAATGATAAGGGAACTCAATAAGCATCAGCGCGAGATAAATAGGCGAGAGGAACATTCTTATGAGCGTCAGTTTATTGGGCAGATTCAGCTTTTGCATTTCAATTCCCCTTTCCGGGTTTATTTTACTGTTCTTCCGAGCAGGTCATATTCGTTAACGCCGAGTATCTCGACATCGACGAATTCGCCTTCTTTTATGAAATCGGGCGAAGTGAAGATTATCTTGCCGTCGATATCGGGCGCGTCCATATATGAGCGACCCGAGTAGCTGTCGGTATAATCATCGTAGCTCTCGGTGAGCACGCGCAGGGTCTTGCCGATCATATTGTTGTTCTTTTCGGTCATTATCTCATACTGATCCTGCATGATGACCTCGGCGCGGCGGGATTTGACATCGTCGTCGACCTGATTCTCCATCTTCGCGGCGGGAGTGCCCTCCTGCGGGGAATATTCGAAGCATCCGAGGCGCTCGAACTCCTCCTCGTTGATGAACTCGGCGAGAGTCTCAAACTCGTCGTCGCCCTCGCCGGGGAAACCGACTATAAACGTCGTGCGGATAGCAATATCCGGCATGCGCTCGCGCAGTTTTCTTATGACCTCGCGGGTCTCTTCCGCGGTGCTGTGGCGGTTCATCGCCTTGAGGATTTTATCGTCCGCGTGCTGTAGCGGCAGGTCTATATAATGGAGCACCTTGGGCTGGGAAGCCATGGTGTCGATAAGCTCGTCGGTTATCTTATCGGGATAGCAATAGAGCAGGCGTATCCACTCGATGCCGTCGATCTCGCAGAGCAAATCAAGCAGATGAGCGAGCCTGTATTCGCCGTAGATATCAATGCCGTAGGACGAGACATCCTGCGCGATAAGCACGAGCTCTTTGACGCCCCCATTCGCAAGGGTCTTCGCCTCTTCGACTATGCTCTCCTCGTCGCGGCTGCGGAAGGGTCCGCGGATGGACGGGATGGCGCAATAGGTGCAGCAGTTCGAGCAGCCCTCGGCTATCTTGAGATACGCCCAGTAGTCTGGAGTCGTGAGCACGCGCTCGCCGCACATGGGAAGCTCTTTTTTGTCGGGGAAAACATTGGTCTGCTTGCCGTCGAGAACCTCGTCAACTATCTTGTCGATATCGCCGTTTGCGCCGATGCCGACGACCGCATCAACCTCGGGAATCTCCTGAAGTATCTCGTCGCGATAGCGCTCGGCGAGGCATCCGGTGACAATGACCGCGCGGACAAGTCCGTCTTTTTTGAGGCCGACCATCTCCAGAATTGTGTCGATAGCCTCCTGCTTGGCGGAGTCGATAAACGCGCAGGTGTTGACTATAACTGCGTCGAGGCGCTCGAAATTATCCGCATTTTCAAATCCGGCGTTCTGAAGCTTTGCGAGCATCAGCTCACCGTCGACCTGATTCTTCGGGCAGCCGAGCGACACGAATAAAACTCTTCTTTTCTTCATCAAACAGTTCTTCCTTTCGCTTGATAACAGAAATTATACACTATTTTTTCCTTTTCTTATCTTCTAACAGGAAAATTGATCGTCCGTATCTTCATATTCCTCGTCCACAGAGCGCATTGCCGAACGGATATCGGAATAGCCGTAGCCGAGGCGGGTCAGGGCGTTGAAGGTGCGCCGCCTGCCATTTTCATCGGAAAATTTGCCGGCGAATTTGGTCTCAAGCAGATTTTTTATCCGCTCAACATCGTCGCCGTCGAGCTCTTCGGCGCATTCGCTCGCCGTCTCGCGAGATATTCCGCGCTGACGCAGCTCCTGTTCGATGCGCTTTTTGCCCATGCCGCGCCGCTCATACAGCTCCTGCGCGAGGGTATGGGCATAGCGCTCGTCGTTGACATAGCCCATCTCTTCAAGGCGTTCGACCGCTTCGCGCGCAAACTCCGCGCCGGAGCGGCGGGCAACCTTTCGCTGAAGCTCCTTTGACGAATGGTCGCGCCGCGAGAGAATATCGACAGCCGCGTTAAATGCACGGCAGGAGCCTGCCGCCTCGCAAAAGGCGGCAAACTCCGCATCGTCAATTTCATCGCCGGAGCGTATATTCTGACTCGCCCAGAAATCCCGGGTAACGGTCAGGCGGTACTCCCCGTCGACAAGTATATGTATTTTTTGTCCCCTGCCCTGCTGTGCCGTTATCTTCATCAATCGTCGTCATCAACAACGATGTCAAGCTTCGCCTTTGCGCCGGAACGGCTCGTGGGCTTCTTGGGCATCGCGGCGGGTGCAGGCTCGGCGGCAGGCGCGGGCTTCTCCGCAGACTTTGCGGCGGCTCTTGCGGCGTTGTTCTCCGCCATAAGACGCTCGCGGACCTGTGCTTCAAGCTCCGCCATGAAGTCGGGATGCTCGCTGATATAATTCTTGACGTTGTCTCTGCCCTGACCGAGGCGGTTCTCGTTATAAGAGAACCACGCGCCGCTCTTATGGATAATATCATATTTGACGGCGAGGTCGAGTATTTCGCCGACCTTGGATATGCCCTTGCCGTACATGATATCGAACTCAGCCTCTTTAAAGGGCGGAGCGACTTTGTTCTTGACTATCTTAGCCCTTGTGCGCGAGCCGATGAACTCATTGCCGGGACCTTTGAGCTGCTCTATCTTGCGGACATCGATACGGATAGAAGCATAGAACTTCAGCGCACGACCGCCGGTTGTGACCTCGGGGTTGCCATAGACAACGCCGACCTTTTCACGCAGCTGGTTTATGAAAATTATAATAGTATTCGACTTTGAAATCGCGCCCGCGAGCTTTCTGAGAGCCTGCGACATAAGGCGTGCGTGGAGACCGACATGGGAGTCGCCCATATCGCCCTCGATCTCCGAACGCGGAACAAGAGCCGCAACGGAGTCGACGACTATAACATCGATAGCGCCCGAACGGGTCAGAGCTTCGGTTATCTCGAGCGCCTGCTCGCCGTTGTCCGGCTGGGAGACGAGAAGAGAATCGACATCAACGCCGAGATTCGCGGCATACACGGGATCGAGCGCGTGCTCGGCATCAATGAACGCAGCCTCGCCGCCCATTCTCTGAGCCTCGGCGACAACATGGAGCGCGAGAGTGGTTTTACCGGACGACTCGGGGCCGTATATCTCGATTATTCTGCCGCGCGGAAGTCCGCCGATGCCGGTGGCGGCGTCGAGGGTAACGGAGCCGGTCGAGATAGCCTCGACATTCATTGCCGTGTTCTGGCCGAGTCTCATTATCGAGCCTTTGCCGAAATTTTTCTCTATCTGCGATATCGCAGTTTCAAGCGCTTTCTGTTTATCTGCCATGTTCGTTCCGTCCTTTCGGGGAGCTGAAATTTTGTTCGTACAAATGTTCTGTTCTTATTCTACATCATACCCCTGCAAAATGCAAGGGTATTTTGAAAATTATTTTGATCTTGCAAGAAAAGCGATGTTTATGGCGTGGTCGCCGACACGCTCGAAGTCGGTTATGGTGTTGAGATAGAGCATACCCGCTTCGGTGTTGCACTCCTTGCGGTTGAGGCGGAAGATATGCGAATCCTGGCATTCGAGGGTCAGGTCGTCGATATGCTCTTCGAGGTCTGAGAGTTCCTTTGCCTCGTTGTCGCTGAGCGACTGGTTATCAAACGCCGCCATCGAACGCTCAAGCAATGTAACAACACTGCCGCAGAGCTGGTTGAGCTCCTCCCTCGCGGGGTCGGAGAACTTGAGCCCCTCGCCGATATTGTGCTGAGCCGCTTCGGCGAGGTTAATCGCATGGTCGCCGACGCGCTCGATATCGTTTATCGCGTGGAAAACGCGGGCGATATAATCCGAGTCGCTGTCGGTTATATCAAGAGCGTTGAGCTTGACGAGATACGAGGTTATATGATGGTTGAGGTAGTTTATGATCTCTTCGTTTCCCATGACCTTGTCGAGATCTTTGTCGCTGCGGTTTATGAGCGCGTGGGCGCTTGTCTCAAAGTTATCGCGCGCAAGCTTCGCCATGCGGGCGACCTCCTTGCTGACCTGCATGACAGCGAAGGGGGGCGTATTGAGCAGGCGGTCATCGATGAACTTGCAGTGCATCTCGCTCTCGCTGTCGTCCTTGCCGGGAACGAGCAGGCAGGAGAGCTTGACGAGAACTTTCGCGAATGGGAACATAACAACGGTCGAGACGATATTGAACACGATATGCGATATGGCTATCTGCGCCATCGGGTCGGGCGACAGCTTTTCTATCCACTCGACATAGGGAGTGAGCAGGGCGATAAGAATGAATATGCCCGTGCCGATAAGATTGAATAGCAGGTGGATAACTGCGGCACGCTTTGAATTTTTCTTCGCGCCGACGGTCGAGAAGAGCGCCGTGAGGCAGGTTCCGATATTCTGACCGAAGAGGACGAAAACGGAAAATTTGAGCGGCACGAGTCCCTGCATGGCGAGAGTCTGGAGCACGCCGACGGACGCCGAGGAGCTCTGGAGCACAGCGGTCATGACTATGCCGAGGATAATACCGAACAGCGGGCGCAGAGGCGACTCCGAGACGGTGACGATAAAGTTCATGAAGCCTGCGCTATCTCTGAGCGGAGCCATGGAATCGGACATCATATCGATGCCGAGGAAGAGCAGACCGAAGCCTGTGAATATTGCGCCGAGGTTCTTGACAACGGTCTTTTTCGACGCGAGCATCAGAATAACGCCGACGAGCACCGACGCCGCCGCGACGCTCGAAAAGTTCAGCGCGATGAGCAGCGATGTGACGGTAGTACCGATATTCGCGCCCATTATGACGCCGACCGCCTGCGCGAGCGACATCATGCCCGCGTTGACAAAGCCGACGACCATGACGGTCGTTGCGGTTGACGACTGGATTATTGCCGTGACGACAAAGCCGACGAGCACTGCGAGGAAGCGGTTTCCGGTAAGCACTTCGAGCATTCTCTTGAGCTTGGCACCGGCCGCGTTTTCGAGTCCGTCGCCCATCGTCCTGATGCCGAATAGGAACAGACCGAGTCCGCCCGCCATCGACAGAATATTAGCTACGCTCATATTTCAGTCCCCTTATTTCAGTTTTCCTGTCCATTTTCATTTTCCTGTTTATGAGACTCAAAGAAAGCCAAAATCTCACATATATATCTTATCAGCTATTCCTGCAAATGTAAACCGCAAAAATAAATTAAAGCGGCGGAACACGGGTTTATCATCCGTATTCTGCCGCTTTTTGATATCAAATTTTCGCTTTTCTGCGTTTTGTAAAAATTGTCAGCACGGTTAAAAGCGCCGGGAAAAATATGGCGCAGAGTATGCCTTTTTTGAGATTGTCGCCGAATGCGCTCGCCATCATTCCGGCAAAAGTGGGTCCGGAAGAACAGCCGAGATCGCCGCCGAGCGCCAGAAGAGCAAACATCGCCGTTCCTCCGCCTTTTATCCCCGCAGACGCCTTGCTGAACGTTCCCGGCCACATGATGCCGACCGAGAAGCCGCACATCGCGACTCCGACAAGCCCGAGCACAGCGGAGGAGCTGAGCGCAATGAGCAGATAAGACGCCATGCACAGCGCGCCGCTGAAAATCATCATGCCGTCGAGGTCGATTTTGTCGCCGAATTTGCCGTATATCACGCGCGACACGCCCATGAGCACGGAGAAGAGCATGGGGCCGGCGAGGTCGCCGACGGTCTTTGAGACGCCGAGACCCTTTTCCGCAAAGGTCGAAGCCCACTGGCTGACCGCCTGCTCGCTCGCACCGGAGCAGAGTATCAGAAGCATGAATATCCAGAACATCCTGTTTCCGAGCAGTTGTTTAAAAGAGAGTCCCTTCTCCCCTTCTTCGATAAGCGGGGCTATCGGGACGCGGATAAAGTTCAGGGCGTTGACTATCGGCACGACTGCCCAGATAAGGGCGAGATACTTCCAGTTAGCCGTTGTGAATATCGAGAAATAGAGCGTTGAAATGCCGACGACGGCGACGCTGCCCCAGCAATAGAACGAGTGGAGCAGACTCATCATCTTCTCTTTATTATCCGTCGGGCACGCCTCGACTATCGGGCTGACTATCACCTCGAGCAGCCCGCCTCCGACCGCATAGAGCATAACGGAGATAAGCAGACCGACAAACGGCGAGGGCAGAATCTCCGGCAAAACGGTCAATGAAACAAGTCCTGCCGCCGCGAACACATGAGCCATAATTGCCGCCGCGCGGTAGCCTATCTTATCGATAAAGAACGCGGAGAGCAAATCGATGCAAAGCTGGAGAATAAAATTGACGGTTATCAGCGCGGTTATCTTTGAAAGCTCAATGCCGTAGCTCTTGTTAAAAGTCAAAAACAGCAGGGGCACAAAGTTGTTGACTATCGCCTGGACGACATAGCCCGCGAAGCAGGCGTTGACGGTCGATTTATAGTTTTTCTTCATGAAGCCGCCTTCTTTCTGCGGCGCGGAATAATGAACTCGCGCACGAGCATTATCACCGACAGAGTCAGCGGGAATATGACGGCGCAGAGTATGCCCTTTTTGAGGTCATCGCCGAAGAAGCTCGCCATCATTCCGGCAAAGGTCGGACCCGCCGAGCAGCCGATATCGCCGCCGAGGCAGAGAATAGCATACATCGCCGTTCCGCCGCCGTGGAGCGCAGAGGACATCTTGCCTATCGTGCCCGGCCAGAGGATACCCGCAGACAGTCCGCACACGGCGACGCCGACAAGCCCGAGAATGGGCGAAGAGGTCAGCGAAATGAGAAAATAAGAAGCCGTGCAGACGCAGCCGCTCAGGAGCATCATTGAATCGAGATTTATTCTGTTGCCGAACTTGCCGTACATAAAGCGCGACACGCCCATAAGAATCGAGAAGAGCATGGGACCCGCCAGATCGCCGACGGTCTTTGTGAGTCCGAGCGCCTTTTCAGCGAAAGTCGAAGCCCACTGGCTGACCGCCTGCTCGCTCGAGCCTGCGCAGAGTATGAGCACCATGAATATCCAAAAAGCCTTTGTTTTGAGCATATCCTTTATCGAGAGCTTCTCCTCGTCCTCGCCGACGACGGGCGCTATAGGCACGCGGGTGAACATAACAGCGTTGACTATCGGGAGAATCGCCCATATCAGCGACATTATCTTCCAATTATCCGTCGAGAACAGGGCGAAGAACAGGGTGGATATGCCGACCGCCGCGACGCTGCCCCAGCAATAGAACGAATGGAGCAGGCAGAGCAGCTGATTGGAATTTGTTGACGGGCAGGAGTTGACTATCGGATTTGTCGTGATATCCAAAAGACCCGCTCCGACTGCGTAGCAGAACACGGAGATAAGCAGTCCAGCGAAAGCCGAGGGCAGTATCTCCGGCAGAATCGTCATGAAAATAAGACCCGTCGCGCACATCGCATGGGCGAGCACCGTTGAAGCGCGGTAGCCGATGCGGTCAACGAACAGCACCGCCGTCAAATCGACAAATATCTGAATAAAGAAGTTCGCGGTGATTAAAACGGTTATTTTCGAGAGCTCGATGCCGTACTGCGCCTGAAAGGTCAAAAACAGCAGCGGCGCGAAATTGTTGACGACCGCCTGAACGGCGAACGCCGTAAAGCTCGCCGCAACCGTATGTTTATATCCTATCCTTTTCATTTTCGTTCCCCCAACAGAGAATTGCACACAAAAGGCATTTTAGCACAAAGCGGAAGTTAAATCCATAGATTTTGAAAAAAGGGCAAGGTGCTCAAAAATTGCAGAAATGCGGCGGCGAGTTAGGTCATAAATGCAGACAAAAAGCGAACCGCCGGACGGGAGTCCGACGGCAACTATAAGAAATGTGCAGTTTTCGGTATCAAAAGGAGCGGCGCGCAAACCGGACGCCGCCCCGCGAATTCCCCGCCGGGAAGTTAATTTATTTTTTGAAAGGGATGGTCTGCTTGGCGGGGATGGGGAGTAAGCTTATTTACCGAAAAGCTTTTTGAAGAGGTTGATTATCGCGCGGAAGGGAGCGAGGATGATATCAAAGATTGTTGCAAAAACGCCCTTGCTCTTTGCCTCAATTTCAAAAGTATCGGAAACAGTTGAACCGTCAGCGTGCGTTATCGTAACGGTTACAGTTGCGCTGCCTTTGGAATTCGCCTTAACTTCACATGACGTTCCGTCTTCGGACGGAGTGAGAGTGATACAGTCGGACGAAGTCGACCACGAAACGGTCGAGCCGTCGGAAAGGTTGCCGGAATTGATTGAGATCGTCGCAGTTTTTCCTTTCTTGATTTCCACCGTCTCGGTCTGCTGCGCTACACGCTCAACGAGAACCGACGCGCTTTGGCTCTCTCCGCAAAGTACCTTTTCGCCACCTATATCCTGATAGAACTTAATAATATAGTCGTATCTTCCGGCTTCCGAAACAGTGTTGTCAACAAACGAAGTGTTACCGGAATCGGTTTTTCCGATATAAACATATAATTTTGCTTCATCGAGTTTTCTGTACACCTCGTATGTCGAAATTCCGTCTATTTTATCCCAAGCCAGTTCTATACTGAAGCCGTTCGCAGCATCTGCGTAAGTAACCGCTCTGGTCTTCGGCGAGCTGCTGTTGGCTCTGATGTTGATATCAAGCCTCGGATCTTTCGGGATATTGCCGGACATTATCGTGCATACTTCCTGAGAATACTTACTGTAATATGTTTTTCCGTTGTATCTGACAACAGTTCTTGCAGAATAATAGCACTTTGTTGTTCCGGGATTTTTATCGGTAAACAGATTTACTCTGTCAACATCTGAAATAGTCCCTATCAGTTTCTTTCCGCTCTCACCCTGTCTGCGTCTGTATATCTCAACAGTGGTCACTACGCCGCTTTGCGATTCATTGAATCCGGTGCTCAAGAAGTAGTTATTCTTAACTCTCACATCCACTCCGATTGCGCCGACCTTGCAATATATCTCAGGCGTTTCGGCGGGATTCGCCAAAGTGGTATACTCCTCGCTCCAATCGGAATATTCTATCTTTCCGGTCGTCAGCCTTGCATATGTTCTGACCCTGTAGGTATATGTATCGCTGTTGCTGAGAGTTATCGAGTGCGAAGCGGACTTTGCATACGGATTTGCCAAATCGGCAAGCATACTGTAGCTGCCGTTGTTTTTCTTATACTGAACCTGAACACCGCTGACCGGCTTAAACCCTGCCGCATACGAAGGAACATTGAAGTACACCGTAGCTTTGCCGCTTAAATCGATTTTTACCTGCGTTATCGTGCTGGCATATTTCGGGCTGGTCAAAATATTCTGGCAGAGTGTATCATACATCTCCGGATAATCGGTTTTCAGATAATTGTCTGCAAAAATCCAGGATATCGAGATAAGATCTACAAACTCTTTGTTGCTCTTCTGTATGCTGTTGGTGCAGCGTTCTATCTCGTCATACTTCGCATTGCCGCCGTTGATCCAGTTTGAAACGCCGTTTATGAGTCCGTCGTTGCAAGCGGTTTTGCAGAACTTGCGACCGTTTTCGGCATCGAGATTAAGAGCAGAGATATAGAGTCTGACGGAATCTATATACGCATTCGCCGCCTCTGTGGTTCTGTTTGCCGAATACTTTTTCTGGAGGGACATCGACGCTTTTCTCGCTATGTCAACAAACTCAACCGTGCTCTTGGCAAGATAGTAGTTGTCGCGCGTGTTTCCGGTTGAGAAAAGCATATTGCAGATGCCCTCGCCTGCCGCCGCACCGATTTTAACTCCTTTGATAATCGGTCCGGCTATCGGAACCATATTCGCCAGATCGTCCCAAAAATCGCCTACAAACTCTTTCAGAACGGTCACACCGATTCCCGCCACCGATCTTACCATAGTGCCGGCAAGTGCATCCATCTCGCTCACACAATAATTTTTGACATTGCTGAGCGCCGTGCGCATATCCGAATCGGTCGACTGAGCGTACATCTCATCAATAACGGCTTTCAAACTTTCGCGCATTCTCGCGACCATCATGCAGTTGACAAAAGCATTTATTACTTCTTTTGATGACTTTGCAATTTTCAGCACCGAATCGACGCATGTCAGAAGATCGCTAAGACAGTTTACCGCACCGACATCCTGCTGATAATCCTCATACGCCGCTTCAACAAGTGCCTTTGTCTTTTTCTTTCCGCTCGAATTATCCTTGCCGTACTTATTGTAAAAATCTTCAAAGGTTTTTATGCCCTCTGCGCCGTATATCTTTTTTGCCGCGCTGTTGAGAGATTTAGTCCAGCCCACAAGATCGCTCGCGGCAGAAGTCGAAATAATATCACTGAACTCCGGGCTGCCGAGAACATCCCTTATTGCGTCAAAGATAATCAGCTCGCGCTGCTTTTCCTTTTTGAGCGCAATTTCAGCCCCATTCGCGGGATTGGAAACGCATTTAACGCCGTCCCAAAATTTAAAAGCCGTATCGCCCATCTCTTCGACGATAGTTCTCGTTATGGGCTTATATCCGTTGTAATACCATGAAAGGCTCTCATGCTCGGGAGTTTTTTTCTCTCTGTTTCCGCTCCAGATATCGGCGATGTAGGTCGGCTGGTTGAAGGGGGCATTGCTGCCGGATCCGAATACAATGCAGTTTACCAAACAGTCATTGTTCGAACCGATTGATACTTTTGCCCACTGTTCAGAAGTACCAGTATAGTGGGCTGTATGGAGACTTGTGCAACCGTAGAAGGCCCCGTCTCCGATTCTTGTTACGCTGTTGGGGATCGTTATGCTTGTGAGGCCGGTGCAACCGAAGAAAGTCTTGCCTTCGATGCTTGTTACGCTGTTTGGGATTGTTATGCTTGTGAGGCCGGTGCAATCTTCGAAAGCCACATATCCGATGCTTGTTACGCTGTTGGGGATTGTTATGCTTGTGAGGCCGGTGCAATCTTCGAAAGCCGAGTCTCCGATTCTTGTTACGCTGTTGGGGATCGTATATGAAGTCTGAGATTTTCTTGCGGGATATTTTATTAATTCGGTCTTTTTCTTGTTAAACAGAACACCGTTATTGCCGGAATAATAATTATTCTCACTTGCAACATTAATGCTTGTGAGGCCGGTGCAATCGAGAAAAGCCCCGTCTCCTATGCTTGTTACGCTGTTGGGGATCGTTATGCTTGTGAGGCCGGTGCAACAGGCGAAAGCCCCGTTTCCGATGCTTGTTACGCTGTTGGGGATCGTTATGCTTGTGAGGCCGGTGCATTCGAAGAAAGCCTGAATTCCGATGCTTGTTACGCTGCTGGGGATAGTTATGCTTGTGAGGCCGGTACATTTGTAGAAAGCCGCGTATCCGATGCTTGTGACCGGCTTTCCGTCAATTTTAGACGGTATTGTTATTGCGCCCTTTGCCGATTTGTCACAGCCGGTTATGGTGATCGTGCCGTCCGTACCGACCTCGTAGGTATAGATGCCGTAAGTTTTCCCCTCCGCCTCGGCTTTGGGCGCGAAAAGGCTTGCCCAATCAACACCGGCAAGCTCGCTTATCGGTGCGACGCCGAGCACCATGATGAGCGCGAGGGTCAGCGCCAAAAGCGATTTGAAAATATTTTTTCGCTTTGTTTTCATTGTTTTTTACCTCCGTTTTGTTTTTATGCATTATTTTTTACGGCAGTGCCGTTTTATGCCTCGGCTGTGCTTTACGCCTCTTTGGCAGAATTCTCTCAATCATATATTAGCACTCTGTCAGAAAAGCACAATATACTTAGTATAATTGACGGGTTTTGAGGATAAATAACCGTCTTAAATTCTTTATTTCAATATTATTCGCTGTCGATCGGCGTTTCATATGCTTTCGGTGTCGTATATATTTATACTCTATATATCGACAATTGTCAACATATTGAGCATAAATTAAAATGGCGTTGAGGTGATTTTGTGATTACTTATGAGCCGTTTTACAAAACCATGAAAGACAGAGGGATGACGACATACAAGCTGATAAGGGACTTCAACATCAGCCGCAGTCTCATAGACCGTCTCAAGCATAACAAGCCGATAAGCACCGTGACGTTAAATGACCTGTGCAATATTTTGAACTGCGATGTCGACGGCATAATGCACCATGTTCCGGACGAGCCCGACAAAAGCAAATAAGCTCCGAAGCTGTTGCCTCGGAGCTGTTTTTTATATGCCGTTTCTGCGATTATAAAAGTAAAAATCCCCGAAACCGTTTGATTTCGGGGATCTTTATGGAGCTGCTAACCAGATTCGAACTGGTGACCTCATCCTTACCAAGGATGTGCTCTGCCACCTGAGCCATAGCAGCGAATGGCGACCCGGAACGGTCTCGAACCGTCGACCTCTAGCGTGACAGGCTAGCGCTCTAACCAACTGAGCTACCGGGCCAATTTGTCGGCTCTCACCGAACGCACATTATAATAACATAAGATTCCGGGTTTTGCAATACCTAATTTTAATTTTTTTTGCGCCGAGGACGGTTTTTTTGACGAAGTTTGTCTGATATTCTGATTTTTTGCCAAAATGTACCGCGTTTTATGCTTTATTCCCGCTCCCGTTTGCGAATCTGCCGTAGCGTCGCATCGGTACAGCGCACACGGCGACGCCGATCGCGCCGAGGATTATCCAGAAAATAACCGTCGCAGTCCAGCCGAATTTTTCGGACACCGCGCCGAAGCCGTAGGTCGATATCGCGCTGCCTATATATGTGCAGCAGTTGAATATCCCGCCGACCGTCGATGCGCGCCCGAATTTCGCAAAGTGCACCGGTATGAGCGTCATAAGCAGATGGTTCATGGCGGCTATTATTGTAGTAAACAGCGCCAGGAGTATCACGCAAATGACGATAGGATATTTGCCGACAAAGACTATGCCCGTCAGCGGTATCAGCGTCATGGCGAAGCCGAACGCCGACGTTGCGGCCTCATTGTGCCTGAACACCTTCTCATAAAGCTTCGTTCCTATCCACGCGCCGCTGAGATTGATTATCGGCATAATCGCCGACAGCAGCAGCGAAAACGAGGCGGAGACGTCATATTTTTCGGTAATAAGCGTGGGCACCCACGAGCTGACTCCGTCCTTCAGCATACCCTGGACGAGCACGCCGACGCATATGACCGACGCGCCGGAAATCATAAAGAGCTTGCCGAGAGAGATTTTTTCGCCAGTATTCTCATGGACGGGAAGCGACGGCTTCTCCCCTTTTCCGAGGATTTTCGATGTCTTTTTCGCGCATATGCACCAAAAGACCAGCACGCAGGTTATTATTCCGGCAGGGATATAAAACGCAAAATGCCACGACGCGAATTTTATCGCCGCCGCAGATATCACATAGGAGAGCAGGCTGCCTATCGGGAACGACGACGCTATGTGCAGACACGCACGGCTGCGCTGCTTCTCCGGCAGGACGGTGGCTATTATATAGAGCACGGGTGTCCAGAGCATGGACTGAACTATTCCGTTAAGTCCCCAGATAATGCTCATGGTGATATAGCTCGACGAACACAGCGGCATTATAATATTGGCGCACACCGTCCCGGCGAGCCCTGCGCCTATCATTTTATAGGGAGACACGCGGTCGCCGAGGATTCCGCTGAATATCTGACCCGCTCCGTAGCAGAAGAAATAGACCGTGCCGATAAACCCGGCGTGGGACTTTGAAAACACGCCGTCCGCGACTATCGCGGTGAGCGCGGCGGTATAGTTTATTCTGCCGAGATACGAGGCACAATAAGCCGCCCAGCAGGCAACAAAAAGCAGAGCGCCCGCCGAAAGCGTTTTTTCTTTGTCCTTGCGCTGTTCCATGACTCTCTCCCAACCCGTGATGAAGCAATTATAACACCCGGTTATTTTTTGTCAACGGTCTTTTTGCCGCAACTTGTTGAGTTTGGAAATATTATGTGATATACTTAACAATGTATGAGGCAACATATTTCAACGGCTTACAGGAGAGGCAAATGAAATCTATCAAAGAAATTTACAGAATCGGACGCGGCCCGTCAAGCTCGCACACCATGGGCCCCGAGTCCGCCGCCAAGATGTTTATAAACGAGTTCCCGTCGGCGGACAGGTACGAAGCGGTTCTCTACGGTTCGCTCGCAAAGACAGGAAAAGGGCACGGCACGGACAGAGTTCTGCGCGAGACTTTCGCGCCCCGCGTGCTCGACATAAAATTCGACATGACGACGACCGATATCCCCCACCCCAACACGCTCGACTTCACGGCGTTCGACAAGGACGGAAACGTCATCGGCAAGCGCAGAGTCTGCAGCGTCGGCGGCGGTGCGATAGAGATAGAGGGCAGAAAGGACGCAGAGCCGCCCGAAGTCTACCCATTCAAGAATTTTGCGGAGATAAAAGAATACTGCAAGAAAGAAAATATCCGTATTCCCGACTTGGTTGAAAGATTCGAGGGCAAAGGAATCTGGCATTATCTCGACCGCGTGTGGATCGTTATGAACAGCTGCATCAAGCGCGGACTTGCCGCCGAGGGCGAGCTGCCCGGCGGGCTCGGCATAATGAGAAAGGCTTATATGCTCAACAGCCGCCGCCACATGGACGAGAGCCCGGAGACGCGCGAAAACAGGCTCGTTTGCGCCTACGCCTACGCAGTCAGCGAAGAGAACGCCTCCTGCGGCGAGATAGTAACTGCCCCGACCTGCGGTGCGTGCGGAGTTCTGCCCGCAGTTCTGCGATACACGGCGGACAGGCGCGGATTCTCCGAAAATGAAATTCGCAGAGCCATTGCGACCGCCGGAATCATCGGCAATGTCATCAAGACGAACGCTTCGATAAGCGGCGCGGAGTGCGGATGCCAGGCGGAGATAGGCTCGGCATGTTCAATGGCGTCGGCTGCGCTCGCGGAGCTCTACGGCATGGACACGGATCAGATAGAATACGCCGCAGAAGTCGCAATGGAACACCATCTCGGACTCACCTGCGACCCCGTCATGGGACTCGTTCAGGTGCCCTGCATCGAGCGCAACGCAGTCGCCGCGATGAGGGCGATAAACGCAGTGAGCCTTGCAAACTTTTTGACATACACAAGAAAGATATCGTTCGATCTGATAGTCGAGACGATGTATCAGACGGGCAAGGATCTTTCAAAAATATACCGCGAGACGAGCGAGGGCGGACTCGCCAAGCTCTATAAACCCGCACAGAAAAACGAATCCACGGAGGAAATAAAATGAGCAAGCAGTTAAGACAGCCTGCAGCGGGCGACACCGTTGCAACGATAAAGACAAACAAGGGCGACATAAAAGTCGTCCTCTTCCCCGACGCCGCGCCCAAGGCGGTCGAAAATTTCACGACCCACGCGGACAACGGCTACTATGACGGGGTTATCTTCCACCGCGTTATCCCGGATTTCATGATCCAGGGCGGCGACCCGCTCGGCAAGGGTATCGGCGGCGAGAGCATCTGGGGCAGACCGTTCAAGGACGAGTTCAGCCGCGACTACCACAACCTCAGAGGTGCGCTGTGCATGGCGAACGCAGGTCCGAACACGAACGGCAGCCAGTTCTTTATCGTTCAGGCGCCGTCGGTTGACGAGCGTTTTATCCCGCAGATGGAGCGCCTGCCCGATATGTTCACGGACGAGTCTATTGAAGACTACAAGGCAGTCGGCGGAACCCCGTGGCTCGATTTCAGACACACCGTGTTCGGTCAGGTGTTCGAGGGCATGGACGTTGTCGACGCGATAGCCTCGGTTGACCGCGATTCTTCGGACAAGCCGCTCGAGAATGTCGTTATAAATTCCGTCGAAACTCAGACGCTTTGATTTTTGCTCTTTACTTTCAAATTTTAGTGTGCTAAAATATATACATGTACGCGGAGTCAAACCCAATATGACCGCGAAAAGGAGTAACTTTGATGAACGGCAAGCTGAAAGACAGCAACGTTGATTTTCTGTTCAAAGCGGTTCTCGCCCTCGAGAACATCGACGAGTGCTATGATTTTTTTGAGGATCTCTGCACCGTGACCGAGCTCAAGGCTCTTTCGCAGCGCATAGTTGTTGCGAAGATGCTCAGCGACAAGCAGGTTTACAGCGAGATAGTCAGCAAGACCGGCGCAAGCACCGCCACGATAAGCCGCGTCAACCGCTCGCTCAACTACGGCTGCGACGGATACGAGAAGATATTCGAGCGCATCGACGCCGCAGATGCAGAGAAAAAAGACTGATAATGAGCGAATATTCATTCTTTGCCCGTTTTTATGACGAGCTGACGCAAAATGTTGATTACGAGAGAAGAGCAGAGCATTTTTCTGCTCTTCTGCTTTCATATGGGGTCGAGAGCGGAACGGTGCTCGATCTCGCCTGCGGCACGGGTAATTTAACCTCGCTCATAGCCTCGCGCGGATATGAAATGATAGGCGTTGACTCAAGCCCCGATATGCTTTCCCAGGCGCAGAACAGGGCTTTTGAGGAGGGGCAGAACATTCTGTTTCTCTGCCAGCAGATGCAGACTCTCGACCTTTTCGGAAAAATCGACGCCGCGCTCTGCACGCTCGACAGCATCAATCATCTGACCGAACCCGAGGATGTCAGAGAGACATTTCGCCGACTCGGCACATTCATCCGCCCGGGGGGGATGTTCATATTCGATGTGAACACGATATACAAGCACCGCGAGATTCTCGCAGACAACTCGTTCGTCTACGAATACCCGGATGTTTTCTGCGTCTGGCAGAACAGCCTTGACGAGGAGACGGACATTGTAGACATCATGCTCGACTTTTTCGAGGAAAACGAGGACGGGACATACGAGCGCACGAGCGAAGATTTCAGCGAGCGCGCATATAGCCTCAACGAACTTTCAAAATGGCTCGGCGACGCGGGCTTTGACATTGAAAACATATATGACGGCATGACAAATGAACCCGTCAGAGAAGATTCCGAGCGCGCGGTGATTGCCGCGAGGCGCAGGAAATAACAGGAGGACAAAAATATGGGCAAGCTTATACGCTGCATTTCCGAGGACGGCACGCTGACCGTTATGGCTGCCGACACAACGGATATAGTAAACAGGGCGCAAGAGATCCACGGCACATCCGCCGTTGTTTCGGCGGCTCTCGGCAGGCTGCTGACGGCGGCGAGCCTCATGGGCAGTGCGCTCAAAGGAGCGGACGATTCCGTCACGCTCAGGATAAACGGAAACGGCCCTGCGGGCACCGTGCTCGCGGCGTCGGACAGCCACGGCAACGTCAGAGGATACGCTGTGAACTCCGTTGTTGAGCTGCCGCTCAACGACAAGGGCAAATTGGATGTTTCCGGCGCAGTCGGCAAGGACGGCTTTCTGACCGTTATCAAAGACCTCGGGCTCAAGGAGCCTTATGTCGGTCAGGTGCAGATAGTCAGCGGCGAAATCGCTGAGGACATCACGAATTATTTCGCAACGAGCGAGCAGATACCGACCGTCTGCGCGCTGGGCGTGCTCGTCAACCCCGATCTCACGATAAGAAAAGCGGGAGGATTCATAATCCAGCTGCTCCCGACCGCCGACGACACAATTATAGACAAGGTCGAGAAGTGCATCAGCGACATTGAGCCTGTGACGACAATGCTCGACAAGGGGCTCTCCCCCGAGACCATCTGCCGCACCGTGCTCCCCGCTTTCAAGCTCGACGTGCTCGACACCTCGGAGCCGGAGTACAGATGCGACTGCTCGCGCGAGCGCGTCTCCCGCGCGCTGATAAGTATGGGCAGAGATGAACTCGAAAAGCTCAAGGAGGACGAAAAGGCCGAGGTCTGCTGCCAGTTCTGCGACAAGAAATATGTGTTCACGCCCGCAGACATCGACAGGCTGCTTGAAGAGAGCAAGGGAAAAGAGGATAAATAAAATGATAAGCCCCCTTCGCAGGAAAAACTGCGGAGGGGGTTAAAATTTACGAAAATATAAAACGTAGTACTCAGGTCAAAACTAAACGAAGACAAACCAGAAGGCCCATCTGCGTCATAATGAAAATCCACCATACTGCGGCTAACTTCAATACATAATGAAAAGTCCTCGGTTTTCTGCCAACTCTTATTTTTGCAATATCATCGCAATATCGCTGAGAAAATCTGTATATATCATAGCGAAGAAAGGATAAAACATCCTCGGAATGCGGCCACCAATCCAAATCAAACGACAAATATTTATGCTTTTTACAGCATCTGTAATCTATATTTTCAACCAGAGATTTTTTGCCGTAAGTCCAAGGCTCCCTGGTAGCATACGTTTTTTGACCCTCTTCGCAGATAACATAATAGACTACATTATCCTGCGGTTTACAGCGTGCAAAGCAAAACAGAATGCCTAAACGAACCTTATACAATGCCCAGCCGTCCGCTTCCATTTTCGAGAGCATATTTTCAAACGCTGCGATGCTCCAAAGAATCCACGGGCGAAATATCAGCTTTCTCTCTTTCTGCGTGTTATCTTTTTTCATTTTTATTCCTTTTTCAGTCAGTCCTTGATGCTATTATAACATAAAGCTCCGCAAGCGGCAAGGCTTTTTATGATTATTTTAATACGGATAAGGCACGAGGTCTTTTAGAGTCACGGCGGTATCGGAATCAACAAGAATTTCTATATTCTCCGGGCTGCCGAGTTGCATCATAAACTCACGGCAAGCTCCGCACGGGGGCAAAATCTCTCCCATTTTTGTTACTGCAACGACTTTTCTTGCGGCATACTCCCCGTAAGATATCATCGTCGACAGCGCGTTTCGCTCCGCGCACATACCCAGCGAGCAATCGGTGTCGATACACACGCCCGTATACACATTCCCTTTATCGGTCAGCACGGCGGCACCCACCCCGCCGGAACACATTTGTTCCGATATCACTTTCGGCACTGCGACAGCAAGCGCGGCGGCATATAATTTTTCCCATTCCGTTGTCATAGAATCACCCTTTCGTTTTACTGCGCATTTTGCTTTGCGGTGTTGAGGGAGGAGATGAGGAGTCTTCTTATGGTACCGCATTGAGCATACAGCACCTTTGCCGTCTCGGGTTCTAAAATTCCAGATTTTATAAATAATTCAAGCCAATATTCAGTCTCATAACATTCCTTGAGCGAAATCTGAAGTTTCGCAACAAAATCGGCCTTGCTCTGCGCATAATTCGCCTCATGAATGTTTGCACCTATTGAGGTTGCGGAGCGTTCAAGCTGATTAACTAACGAATGATGACCCTTTATGCCGTCACACATTTTGACAACATTCACCGAAAAATCCACAGACAAACTGCGAAGCTTTGATTCTGCCATACAGATACCACCTTTTTATTCAGAATACTACAAAATCTCTGAATTATCAAGTGAAATCGCTCGCTAAGCTCGCGGTGAAATAATTTGCTCTGCAAATTGTGATATTTGATGCTTCGCATCAAGTGAAATGAAATAAATCCCTCACCGCCGCAGCGATTTCACACGCCGAAGGCGTATTTCACGCCCGCAGGGCATTTCACAAATCCCGCAGGGATTTATTTCGTTGAAAAAAGAGCATTGCAAAGCAATGCTCTTTTTTTCTGTCATAACTCAACACTATAGATTTTTTGAAATTGCTTTCAAAAAATCGGTGTATGACAGCAAGAATAACTTGATGCGCAGAGCTCACTTGTCTTTTGATTCTTCAGTTGTGTCAGAGACTGCGCCTTCCAGCAGGT
>OHKG01000358.1_pt1 | contig 20928 bp, 17 predicted proteins | sample 1568701 | NCBI WGS metagenome assembly OHKG01 (sample SAMEA3879529, study PRJEB24766) | human gut metagenome | biome: human-associated habitat; feature: feces | place: USA | collected 1985/1987 | reverse complement strand
GGGGCTACGCCCCAAACCCCATTTTCAAAAATTATATAGGTTTATCGACAGTCTGACCGCCTGTTTGCAGGCGGTATCTGTTTTTTTATTCGTAATCCTTTATCTCGACTTTTTCGATTATTATTTCCGTTTTGGGCTTACTTACTTCCTTGCCACCCATAGCATCGTTTGTTTCAACCTCAACGGCAGAAATCTTGTCAAGAACGTCAAAGCCGTCTACCGTCTGACCGAACACGGTGTAGTTACCGTCAAGAGAGGGAGTACCGCCGACTTCCTTGTACTTTGCCTTTGTAGCGTCATCCATATTCTCTATGAACTGCTTTAAGTTTCTGTAGTAGTTTGCCTGGAACATATAGTAGGTATATTCCTGAGAATCCTTGTCGTACTGCTTTGCGTAGTCCTCATAGCCCTGAATGTTGTTGTCGATTCTGGCTGTACTGAAGCTGCTGTAATTCTGCGATTTCTTGTTGTTTACGATGTAGAACTCTGTGGAATTATTGCCGAGTGCGTTGGCGTAGCAGAATGCACCGTAGAAATGGCGCATATTGTAGTTTGTTTCTATGCCGAAGCTCTCAACGTTTGTCTTTCCCGTAAAATCCTTACCGCCCTGTGCCATGAAGTCAGCTACTACTCTGTGGAACGTTTTTCCGTTGTAGAATCCGCTGTTTGCAAGGTCGATGAAATTCTGAGTGCCCTTAGGTGCGGCATCGGGATATAACTTAATTGTAATATCGCCGTAATCCTTTATTGTCATTACGGCATATTTGTCGCCCTTTTCGAGCTTTACCTCACCCGTGTTGCCTGTTATCTTTGCCGAAGGGTCATTTGACGCACCGGGAGCGGCACTGTCTGAGCATCCTACCGATAATGTAATCATTGTTGCGGCACATAAAATGCCTGCTAATATTTTTTTAACCATTATGAACTCCTTTGCTTACATAAACTATCCACTATTTTACCACAACGGCAAAGAAAAATCAATCGCTTTCAGCTAATTTTCAGAAATAGCGGACAACAAAAAGGCTCGTCCGAAGACGAGCCGTAATGTATCAGTTTTTTACCGATTATATTTCAGCAAAGTACTTGATTGTTCTTACCATCTGTGATGTGTAAGAGTTCTCGTTGTCATACCATGAAACAACCTGAACTTCGTACAGATCATCAGCGATCTTAGCTACCATTGTCTGTGTAGCATCGAAGAGTGAACCGAATCTCATACCGATAACGTCAGAAGAAACGATTGCATCTTCATTGTAACCGAAAGACTCAGAAGCAGCAGCCTTCATAGCAGCGTTGATGCCTTCCTTAGTTACGTCTGCACCCTTAACAACAGCTGTAAGGATTGTTGTAGAACCTGTAGGAACAGGAACTCTCTGTGCAGAACCGATGAGCTTACCGTTCAGCTCAGGGATAACAAGGCCGATAGCCTTAGCAGCACCTGTTGAGTTAGGAACGATGTTAGCAGCACCTGCTCTTGCTCTTCTGAGGTCGCCCTTTCTGTGAGGACCGTCGAGGATCATCTGGTCGCCTGTGTAAGCGTGGATTGTGCTCATGATACCGCTCTGGATAGGAGCATAATCGTTAAGAGCCTTAGCCATAGGAGCGAGGCAGTTTGTTGTGCAAGATGCAGCAGAGATGATCTTGTCATCAGCTGTAAGAGTCTTTTCGTTTACGCTGTAAACGATTGTGGGCAGATCGTTACCTGCGGGAGCAGAAATAACAACCTTCTTAGCACCAGCATTGATGTGAGCCTGTGCCTTGTCCTTTGAGCAGTAGAAACCTGTGCATTCGAGAACTACGTCAACACCGAGCTCGCCCCAAGGACAATCATTAGCGTCCTTTACAGCATAGATCTTAAGTGTCTTGCCGTCAACTGTAATTGTGTTAGCTTCGTCATCAGCAGATACTGTGTGAAGGTTCTCACCTATCTTACCACAGTAACCGCCCTGTGCTGTATCATACTTTAAAAGCTGAGCGAGCATTGAGGGCTTTGTAAGGTCGTTGATTGCAACTACCTCATAACCTTCTGCGCCGAACATCTGTCTGAAAGCAAGACGTCCGATACGGCCGAAACCGTTAATAGCAACTTTAACTGACATTGGAATATTCCTCCTAAAAATTTTGTGAATTTTTCGCAGGCGCAAAGCGTCCGCTAAATTTCTACTTCTCTATTATACAAAATTTTTCTCTCATTATCAAGTGGTTTGACAATTTTTTATCAGAAAAAGAAAGTGAATTATTCCCGACTTTTAAAATAGTTATTTGTGCAATATACACAAAAGTGTTGAATTGTGTAAGATTTTCTGTTATTATAGATATATAAACAGACTGTAGAAAAAGTCTGTTTTTCCAAAAAAGTGCTTGTTCTCAATCCCTAACCCCAAACCCCTTCCCCGTGGGAAGGGGCTATATTACTGGGGCTACCGCCCCTAGTCCCTGTCGGGGGCTATGCCCCTGCGACCCCATTTTCGATAAACAAGAGGTTTATCGACAGACTGAGATATATAAATTGTAATCGGAGAAATCAAATGAAACTGTATCTTACCGACCTTGACGGGACTCTTCTTGACCATAAGGCGCAAATCGGACGAATGACTGAGGCGCTGATGAACAGGCTTATTGACGATGATATAAAGATTAGCTACGCCACCGCACGTTCCGTGCATTCAGCCGAGCCGAAAGTAAGCTGTATCAATTTCAGGCTGCCTGTGATAACTCATAATGGTGCTTTTATAATCGACCCTGTCACAAAGGAGCGTATCGTAACGCATTTTTTCAGTGAAGAATCAAAATCGTTCATAAAGTCTTTCTTTTATGAACACAAAGAATCGGTGCTTGTGTACTCGGTCATAGACAATTACGAAAGAGTAAGCTATCTTAAAAACTGGCTCAATAAAGGTACGGAGCGTTATTTAAAGGACAGAGCCGGTGACAGAAGAATGCACCGTGCAAAAAGCTATGGCGAACTGTTCGAAGGCGATATTTATTATATAACGCTTATCGAGCCTGTAATGAAGCCCGATGAGCTTGACCGATATTTTTACAGAACAAACGGCTTTTCAAGAAACTATCAGCCCGATACATACGATACCGACGAATACTGGTATGAAATCTACCGTGAGGACGTTTCAAAGGCAAATGCGGCACTGAAGCTGAAGGAACTTGTCGGTGCTGATGAGCTTATAGTTTTCGGCGACAACACAAACGATATATCAATGTTTACGGTAGCCGACAGATGCTATGCCGTATCCAATGCAACAGATAAGCTGAAAGATCTTGCAACGGGGATAATCCGCTCAAACGAGCAAGGCGGTGTGCCTGTATTCATACAGTGCGACAGCTGTACGGTAAGGCAATATGATAAGCAGCCTCTTTACGTTTCGCCCGACAACGCACGGTTCAGTGCCTGTACTGCTACCGCCGACAGCGGCGACGGTGTGGGTATACTGAACGAAAAGCAGATACACGCAACGCTGAAAAGCTATTTTGCCACCACTCTTTTCGATAAGGAAATAAAGATAGGCAGTTACTTTGCCGACCTTGTTACCGAGAACGGAATTTTTGAGATACAGACGGCAAATTTCAGCTATCTTGTACCTAAGCTGAATACGTTCCTCAAAGCCTCGCACGTTACGATAGTCTACCCTTTTCATAAAAAGAGCCGCCTTAATTATGTCGATAAGGCGACAGGCGAGATACTCAGCAGTGGACGGAACGTTACCGCAAGCGATATGACCGACTTTTTCCTTGAACTGTACCGGATCAGGCAGTACCTGAACGATCCGAATCTGACCGTCTGCATTGCGGATATAGCCGTAGAAAATCTTCGCTACTGCGCAAAGGATATGAAACGCAGAAAGACAGACAGAAAGGTAGCCGTTCCCACTTCCCTGCTTCGCCTTACGTTTCTTGAGGACAGCGACAGCTACCGATGCTTTATCCCCGAAGGATTACCCGAAACATTTACGCTTAAAGAATTCAGAAAGTGTATGCGTTCAGGCGATGCAGGCATAGCAATAAAAATTCTGCAATATGTCGGAGTAATTGATTATATCGGCAAAAGAGGAAACGAATATCTTTATAAAATCACATAAACGAAAACTCCCGTAAACCGTTTTGTCGGCTTACGGGAGCTATTTATTCATCGCCCTTAAGATACCTTACCGCTATCTGCGTCCTGTGTTCAAGACCTGTTTTTTCAAGTATCACGCTGATATAATTTCTCACCGTACCGTTTGACAAAAACAGCTTTTCGGCAATTTCTGCGTTCGAACAGCCGTCTGCAATCAGCTTTACTATATCAAGCTCTCTTTCGGTAAGCAGACCGAAAACGGCGCTCTTGCCGTAGCATTTTACTGCGGCGTCACGGATATATGACAGAATATCCTGCTGGAATACCGTACCGCCGTTATATACCGTCCTCAGCGCACTGAAAATTCCGTCTGTCTGCGTGTTTTTGAGAATATAGCCGCTGACCCCGACTTTAAGCGCACGATGTATAAGCTCCTGCTCGTCAAACGTTGTCAGCAAAAGCGGCTTGCAGAGATTTTCTTCAAGCATTATCTTTGCGGCTTCAATACCGTCCATAACGGGCATCCTTATATCAAGCAGCGCTATATCGGTCTTGTATTTCCTGCAAAGCTCTACCGCTTCTGCGCCGTTGCAGGCGACACCGGTCACCTCAAAATCAGGCTGTGACGAGATTATCATCTTTAGCCCCTCACGGATTATGCTGTCGTCATCTGCTATAATTATCTTCATACGTTCTCCTCTTTCAGACTGAATATGTTTACTACCGAAAATCCGTCCGTCTGTGCAGGAAATATGCACTTTCCGTCCGTAAGCACCGTGCGTTCCTCTATCGCCGTAAGACCCGTACCCTTTCTGAAGCTGTCGCTTCCTTTGCCGTTATCCTTGAACTCGGCACGGATCACCTTGTTCATAACCGATATTTTCAGCGAAAATTCGTCCGCTCCCGAATGCTTGAGCGTATTTGTAAGCGTTTCAACAAGATTTTCCTTTATGCAGTTCCATATGCGGAATGTGATTCTGTCCGCATCACCCTTGATTTCAAGCGTTGTCCTTATGTTATATTTTGCCTTATATTCACCGAGTATCTCTTTAAGCTCGCTTATTCCTATTGTTTTGCTGTCGGGACGTTCCTCACGCAGTGCCTGCCTTATATCGTCAACGCCGCTTCTGAGGTTATCGGTTACAGTGGTAATACATTGCTCCGCACTGTCGGGGTTTGTTCTGACGTTCAGCTTTGCCGCCTCAAGCAGAATTATACTTCCGGAAATGCTGTGTCCGAGCTTATCGTGTATCCTTGCTGAAAACCGTCTGCGTTCTTCGACAGCCGCAGATTTCTTTGCTGTTTTGGCGTATTCTTCAAGGCTTGCTATCCTGCGGTTGAGGCTTACAGTTTCCTCTCTGCTTTCTGCAAGCTGTTCACGGCATTTGATAAGCTGTCCTGCGGTAATATGAGTGACAGTGAATGCCACAAGCATTATAATAAGTATCAGCACATCAATAAACGGCGGTTTTACTATGAAAAGAACAAGCAGTACCGAAACAGCGCCGATATGTCGGAAATACTTTCCCGCACCGAATTTATCTACGGCAAAGATTACGGCAAAGCACAGCACGAATATCAGATTGTCGCTGTATATAAGAAATGCGATAAAAGCCGAAACGCACGAACAGACCGCCGCCGCTTTATCCGACTTTTTAAGCACCGACAGCAGATATTCAGCCAGAGCAAAGCAGGAAAAGGCGAGTACGGTAAGCACCGTATCGCCCGAATCACAGTTATTCATTATATTCATAGTGCCGAATGCGGCAGTTGCCGTGAGTTTGAATACAAGATATATAAGTGACAATTCGTATTCCTTTCGTTACGCCTTTAAAACTACCGACTTTCTGCCGAAAAGTGCGGCGCTTGCAAGCATTATAAGCAATGTGTAGAGTATAAGCACGCATATATTTATCGCAGGCTGTTCAGCCTCACCCGACATAAAATCGACATACCAGTATTGCGGCGTGATATACGACAGATATTTCAGCATACCTGCCGTTTCGTCTATCGGGAACCATGCACCGCCAAGCAATGCGCCTATCGAGGTTATACAGCCCGAAAGCGTGGCAAGAGCCTGCTTTGAGCTTATCAGCTGTGCGAGCATTATTGATAATGCCGAGTTGAACAGCGAGTATATTATTACGGCGGCAAACACAAGCGGATAGCCGGCTGTCATCTGAGCACCCGTGATAAGCAGGTACAGCGGTAAAATGACAAGTGCCGTAAAGGATATAAGCACGCTTGCCCCAAGCGTTCCGACAATGTACTGAACGCCCGTTACAGATGAAACAGCCATTCTGCTGTATGTTCCGTACTGCCTGTCTTCCATTACCGCAAGTGTGATAAATATGCCGATAGCTGTGACAAGCATTATCATAAATCCTTCGGAGAACTTAAAGCCTGCAGAGACATATTCGTCCTCTCTGTCGGATATTACCGCATTTTCCTTAGTGAGCTTTGTGTCGGCGGCATCGCTGTTCATAATTTTCGAAAACAGCTCTGCGTCGCCTTTTGCGGCACCTGCGGCAATGTTGACGCTTCTCATAAAGCCTTCGATATATACCGAGATATAAGCGCCGTTTTCGTAATCGTCAAGAGTGGTGGATTTTATCTTCACGTCTTTTCCGCCGATTACATTCTTTTCAAAGCCCTGCGGTATCTCTATTATAGCAGAAACGTCACGGTTAATCAATTTATCATTGAATTTTTCTTTGCCGTCCTCGATAATGTTCATATTTATCCTGTCGCTGAGATAGCTTTTCAGCATTGCGGAAAGCTCCGAATTATCATTATCGGTCAGGGCAATGTCTATCTTGTCGTTTACCGAGAACACGTTTGCTATCGGTCTGCCGCAGTAATAAAGCCCTATACTGCCTGCCCCTACAAGAAGTGCGATTACAAGTGCGTATTTAAGACGCTTCAGCATACCGAAAAATACCGTTCTTATATTATTCATAATACGCTCCCCTTTCAGACGGATTTTTTTACACGGAATATTGCCGCACCGATAAGCGATACCGCAACCGTCACGGCAAGGCATACCGCAATTACCGCCAACGCACTGTCACTTTCACCGTAAAGAGTAAGTCTGAACGCCGCTTGCTGAACGATATAAGGCGGCAGCTTGTCGCTGAACCCTTCGACGAATACCTGCTTTGAAAACGAGCCTGAGAAGAACAGCAATGCCCATGTAAGCGGTATCACGATACTTTCCGCAGGTATTTTTATCAGTACCCCTATCAGCATACCTACGGCTATCGTCGCAAGCGAGCAGCAGGAGAACAGCAGGAACAGGATAAGGTTTCCGACAAAGCTGTCGCAGTATTTCGCACCGAACACAAACACCGAAAACAGCATTATCACCGCATTTCCTATAACGGCGGAGGGAAGCGTACCGATGAGCTTTCCGAAAAACAGCTTTACTTTGCCGACAGGTGACAGATAAAGACGCTGCAGGGTGAATATCCTTTCCTCGTCTTTGAGAGCCGTACTGCCCATTATCATATGCGACATGAATATCATCATTACTGCCATACTCACCGCATAATAGTCCATCATACTCCGTGTAACGCCAAGTCCGTCCTGTTCTACAAATGACTTTTCGGTATCGGTATCTGTATTCATAAGCAGTGACGGGTCGGTCGATGCTATTTTATAATATGTATCGGATACCGCAATGAAAGAATTCAGCACCGAACCGAGCGCCCTGTTTGCAATTTCGTTTCTGCCGCCGTATAACAGAATTTCCCCGTTTTTAAGTTCGATATATGCGTCTATATCACCCTTGTCGGTAAGGCTCAGTGCGGTTTTTTCGTCGCTTGCCTTTTCCGCCTTTATCATACTGATATTGCCAAGAAATTCAGCAAATGCCTTGCCGCTTTGCTCGTCTGTTTGCGAAATATTGTATTGCAGTTTAATTTCTCCTATGTCATAATCCGCTATATCAAGATTCTGAAGCATAGTTCCGAGAAAGAATACCAGCAGTACCGGAAATAAAAGCCCCATGAATACGTTTGCGGGGCTTCTGAAATACTCCCTTATCTGTTTTATTATCAAACTAAGCATATTCCCGCTCCTTAACGTATCTCGTGTCCTGTAAGCGACAGGAACACAGCGTCCATATCCGGCTTTTCCGTGCTTATCTCTATTACAGGCAGATTTTGCTTTACAAGTTCGCTTATAACGTGTGAAATATCGTTACAGCTTATGCTCATATCAACGCTTATCATATTGTCGCTAAATTGCACCCTGTTTACATCGGGCAGGCAGGAAACAACCCTTGATACTCTGCTTCTTGTTTCGCTGTCGCACTGCTTTGTGGTGATATGTACCGTACAGCTGTCGGTTATCATCGTTATAAGTTCCTGCTGTGTACCTTCTGCCACAAGTCTGCCTTTGTCAATTATAGCGACTCTGTCACAGATTTCCTCTACCTCGTGCATATAGTGCGAGGTATATATTACTGTCGCACCGCTTTCACGCAGTTTCTTTATCGAACTCATTATATGCTCTCTTGACTGTGCGTCAACTCCAACGGTAGGCTCGTCCATAACTATCAGCTTAGGCTTATGCGCTATACCGCAGGCAATGTTAAGTCTGCGTTTCATACCGCCCGACATTTTCTTCGGCTTCATATCCGCCTTATCCGCAAGCCCTGCAAATTCGAGAGCGGTCATTGCATTCTTATGAAGCTGTTCGCCCTTGAAGCCGTACAGCGAAGCGAAAAATTCAACGTTTTCCTTTGCGGTAAGATAAGGGTACACCGCTATCTCCTGCGGAACGCATCCGATCATCCGTCTTATCTCCGCTCTTTGCTTCACTGTATTCATACCGTCTATCGTCACACTTCCCGAAGTCGCTTCGTCAAGTGTTGTGATAATATTTATCGTGGTTGACTTTCCTGCCCCGTTAGGACCTATAAGTCCGAATATCTCGCCCTCGCTTACATTGAAGCTGAGGTTATCTACGGCACAGTGATTGCCGTAATTCTTGACAAGATTGTTCACGCTTGCAAATATCATAAGTATTCCCCTTTCGGCTGTTTATTTATCTTACTGTAACGATTATACACCTGCAAAGCGGATTTCACCAGTTACAAACGGTATTTTTCCGTATGACATTTGTAATAAAAAAGCTCTGACGGAGCATTAACCCCGTCAGAGCCTTTGATTTATTAAGTTATTGATTATTTATCGTCGGCTGAGATGCTCTCTGTTCTGTAAATGAACTTTACAGTGCCTTCTGTCTTATCAGACTTACCGCCGAATGTGTCATAGTCCTTGCCTAAAGCAACTGTAGCCTTCAGCTTGTCGATAAGTCCTGCAATATCGCCGTCAACAGCGTCTACAATCTTCTTGACAGCCTTCTCGTTGAACTCATCCATACCGTCGTTCAGCTCCTTAGCGCCGTCCCTTAACTGCTTTACACCGTCAATAAGAGTTGCTACACCGTCATTGAGCTTATCGGCACCGTCCTTAAGGTCGCCTGCACCGTCATGAAGCTGTAATGCACCGCTGTGAAGTGTGCCTACACCTGCAACAAGACTTGTCGTACCGTCCTTTAACTGTCCTGCGCCGCTGTCAAGCTGTGTTGCACCGTCATAGAGTGTGCCGATGCCTGCTACAAGGCTTGCCGTACCGTCCTTAAGGTCGCTTGCACCCTTGTCAAGCTGATTTACACCTGAGATAAGCGTTGAACCGCCGCTTGTAAGCTGCTCTGTTCCGCTCTTAAGCTGTGTAGCGCCGCTGTGAAGATCCTTAGTACCGCTGTAAAGCTGTGTTGCACCTGCCGACAGCGTCTTTGAGCCGTCATATGCGCTGTCAACGCCCGCCGTATACTGAGTAAGTCCTGTGTAGAACTGATTGTAGGAATCAAGCTGTGCGATAAGATTCTTTATCGTTGTCTGACCTGCCTTAGCCTTTGCTACAGCTTCGTTTATCTGCTTTGTGACCTTTTCGCTTTTCATATTCTGCTCGATAAGCTGTTTCTTCTGTGCTTCAACATTTGTGCTTATCTGAGCCTTGACAGCGTCTGTTGACATCTGAGCGGAAACTGCGGCTGTAACCTTAGCCTGTACGGCTTCGGGTATCTGTCCTGCCTTTACTGCCGCATTGTACTGCTCTGCGGTCATATTATAGCCTGCGGCTTTGAGAACACCCTCAAGAACCTTTGCCTGTACAGCTTTTGTAACGCCTGCTGTTATAGCGTCATTGTTCTTTTCTACCTCGGCAGTTACCGTTTTGAGTGCCGTATTGTAAGCAAGAGAGTAGACCTTATCCTTGTCAAGAGAATCTACCAGCTTGTTAAGCTCTGTCTTGTAATTCTTTATAGTCAGTTTAGGAACGGTAAGACCGGATGCCTTTATCTGCGTTTCGGCTGTGGATAACAGCGTATCAAATACCTGCTTTGCGCCTGCGTTAAGCTGTTCGCTGTTTGATGAAAGTTCACCAAGACCTTCGTTCAGCTCTGAAGCTCCTGCGCTTACCTGTCCTGCGCCACTCTCTACCTGAGATGCGCCGCTGTCAAGCGATGACGCACCGCTGTTAAGCTTATCTGCACCTTTGATAAGATCGTTTGCACCGCCTGCCAGTGCAGATGTGCCTTCCTTCAGCTTTCCTGCACCGCTGTCAAGAGCCTCTGCGCCTGTTTTCAGATCCTTGATGCCGGCTACCAGAGAAACCGTGCCGTCCTTCAGCTTTACTGCGCCTACGTTCAGTTCATCCGCACCGCTCTTTAAATCGTTTGTGCCGTTTACAAGTGTGCCTGTGCCGTCATACAGAGTGCCTGCACCGTCTGCAAGCTGTTTTGTACCGTCAGCAAGTTCACCCGATTTTTCAAACAGTGTAACAAGTCCGTCATAAAGCTGTGAAGAACCGTCTGAAAGCTGATCTACAGCGTCTGTGAATTCCTTGATGGTACCGTCAATATCGTCCATATTGAGCTTGTCGGTATCGACCTCGTTGAACAGCTCTGTCGTACCTACCGTCATGCAGGTCATAAGCTCGAAATCCTTGACATCTGCACTGATTTCAACGTATGAGGGAATTTCATAATCGTCCTTGTCAAGTCCTAAGTTTTCCTGCATACCGGGAAGTGCAAAGCCGAGAACCGCCGATCTGTCACCGTCGTTTACCAGCTTGCCGTTGGTTACCTTTACGTTCGAGAACTTCTCGTTATCAAGAACCGTTCCTGTTACCATCAGGAAAGGAACGTACATCTGCATATCCTTGCCGTCAACCTTCACGGTACGCTTTTCATTATTCGTATAGTCGAAGCGGATTGTTACCTTGCCGCTCTTGCCTTTGATTTCATCGGGAGTGACCGTCTTGCCGTCAAGAGTATATGTAATCTTCATATCAACGGGGAGCGTCTTGTCTGTCGTACCCTGATAGTAAATGTCACTGCCTTTAGCTGCCCATTTGTAATTCTCACCGCTGTTTGTAAAGCTCTCGTTGCCCTTTACATTCTTAATGTCCTTAAGCGAGGTTTCGTCCTCTATCGTGGCGTTGTGCGAGCCGTTCTTCAGCCAGTCGCTGACGATGACCTTCTTTGTTGTACCGTCTGCATTTGAGATGATATATACCGTTTCTTCCTTGCCGTCCGTATCCGAGCTGCTCTTTTCGCTACTTCCGGTTTCTGTGCTGTCAGAAACGGATGACGATGTATTATTATCGTTTCCGCCCTGTGCGGCGAATGCGAGAAGTCCCGAAGATGTGCCTATCATTGCGGCGGCAAGAACTATTGAAACTATCTTTATTATCTTTTTTCTTATCTCTTTCATACTGTTGTCCTTTCTCAGTTCGTCTTTTTACCGGCTTGTCTTGCTTCTTTAAAGCCGAGGCTTGTGTGGATTATAATCTTATCGAACAGCTTGAGCATAGCGGGTAATAACAGGATTACCGATACCATACTTATGATTGCGCCTCTTGCCATAAGTGCGCAAAGTGAGCTTATCATATCTACGTTTGAATAAATACCTACACCGAATGTAGCGGCGAAGAAGCCGAGCGCACTTACTATAATTGAGGGTATTGAGGATTTAAGCGCTGTATAAACCGCCTCGTTCTTGTCACTGCCCTTGTTACGTTCCTTCTTGTATCTTGTTGTCATAAGGATCGCATAGTCAACGGTTGCGCCAAGCTGGATGGTACTGATACAGATAGGTGCGATGAACGCAAGCTCTGTACCTGTGTAACACGGAATACCGAGGTTTACGAATATGGCAAACTCGATTACCGCTACAAGTATCAGCGGAAGTGAAACCGACTTGAAGGTTACCAGAATGATAAGGAAGATTGCGGCTATCGAAATTACATCGACTACCTTGAAGTCCCTGTCGGTTACTTCGATAAGGTCCTTCGTACAGGGTGCTTCACCGATAAGCATTGCCGAGCTGTCATACTTCTTTATAATGTTGTTTATCTCTGTTACCTGATTGTTTACCTCGTCTGTTGCCGTTCCGTATTCACTGCCTACAAGCATAAGCTGGTACTTATCACTCTTAATCACATCCGAGATAGAATCCGGAATTATCTCTGAGGGAACAGCCGAGCCGATAAGCGAATCGAAGCCTACCGCAAGGTTTACGCCGTCAACCTTTCCGACCTCGTCAAGCATCGCCTTTGCGTCCTTCTGCGACAGCTTTGAATCAGCGAGTATCATATGAACGTTTGACATTCCGAAATCGTCCTTCAGCTTTGTGTTGGCGATAACGAAGTCCATATCCTGAGGCATTGTCTGACTCAGATCGTAATATTTCTGTGTGTTGTTATAGCCGTAAACCGCAGGTCCTATCAGCACTGCAAATATTATAAGGAATATCCACGAACGCTTTGTGATGAATCTTGCGACCTTGTCGAACTTCGGCATAAGCTGTTTGTGCCTTGTCTTTTCGATAGCCTTATCGAATACAAGGATAAGTGACGGGAGGATAGTTACACAGCCGATAAGACCGAATACAACGCCCTTCGCCATTACGATACCGAGATCCGCACCGAGCGTAAAGCTCATAAAGCACATTGAAAGGAAGCCGGCAATTGTTGTGATAGAAGAACTTGCTACAGAAATGATACTGTTTGAAATGGCGTGTGCCATCGCACGTTCCTTATCGCCGTCAAATCTTACCTTCTGCTCGTTGTAGCTGTGCCAGAGGAATATCGAATAGTCCATCGTAACACCAAGCTGCAGTATAGCGGAAAGTGCCTTTGTTATGTAGCTTATCTCACCTAAGAAGTAGTTACTGCCTAAGTTGTAGAGAATAGCCATACCGATACTTACGAGGAAGATTATCGGGATAAGGAAAGAATCCATAAAGAGCATCATTACTACTACAGCAAGAACTACTGCGATAGCGACATATATCGGCTCTTCCTGCTCGCAAAGGTTTTTAAGGTCTGTTACCATTGCGGACATACCCGAAACGAAGCACTGATTGTTCGTTACATCTCTTATCGTGTTGATAGCTTCCATTGTTTCATCGGCTGATGTCGATGTATCGAAGAATACTGCCATAACCGTTGAATGATCGGTGTTGAATGCGTCTTTTATCTTGTCGGGAAGAATATCCATAGGTATTGAAACGTCTGCTATCGAATCATACCATATTACCGAGTCAACGTGATCTACCGCTTCTATTTTTTCTTTAAGAGCGGAAACGTCCTTCGGCTCCATATCTTCCACAATTATCATACTGAATGCGCCCTTGCCGAAGTCATTCAGCAGAATGTCCTGACCCTGTATGGTTTCCATAGTGTCGGGCAGGTAATTGAGCATATCATAATTTATTCTTGTAGCTATCATACCGAGTACCGAGGGTATCAGCAGTACGACCGCAACTATAAGAATGATTACTCTGTGCTTTGTTATCCATTTGCCTAGCTTAATCATCTTTGTCCTCCCTGTTGCTTGTTTCTACATAGATTTTGTCATCGGCGTGTACTTCTTTTTTTATAGCCTTGACTGTGTATGCGGCAATCCATATATTTGAAATGCCGTCCGCAAGCAATGTGATACCGAGCAGAACAGTAAGCGCTACCGCACTCTCAAAGGGGTTTACGAGTAACAGTATTCCTATTCCGCCTGTAACTATTGCGCTGACAAGAATCAGCCACCAGCTCCTTACGCCGAAACGCTTTGCATCAACGGCTGTCTGTATCTTCATTATGCCGTCAATCATAAAATAAATTCCCATTATGACAGGCACCAGAGCCATTATATTACCCGGATGGATAATAACTACAAGTCCGAGCAGGATCGCTATGATACCGAATGCAAAGTCAAACTGGAACGCCAGCCCGTAGGGGTCGGCTGAAAAATATCCCGTGATTTTTACAATGCCGAATACTATAGCCGCTATTCCGAGCATATAGCATACCGCAAGCATTGAAATCTCCGGGAAAAGAATAAGTATAAGTCCTATGACCGCTATTGCGGCGCAAGTGGAAATATATGCTGCTTTTGCACGTTTGATAAATCTCATGATTTTCAGTCCTTTCTTTTTCTTTACAGCTATATTTTAACCCGCCGTGACGGTTTATACAACGGTCAATCCTGCGCCACTGTTCAATTTTAGGGCAATCGGTATAAATTGACCGATTTTTAGGCAGATGCGACTTTTTGCCTAAAACTTGAATTTTTAACGGGAATGTTGTATAATTATAACCGTAAAATAGAAAGCAGGAGAAACCACAGGCTAAAACGGAGGTAATATGTCCGAACTTACCAAAAGAGCAATACAGGAATCGTTCAAAAAACTGCTGAGCAATCAGCCCTTAGATAAAATAACGGTAAAGAACATCACCGATGACTGCGGAGTGAACCGCAACACGTTCTATTATCATTACAGCGATATTTATCAGCTTCTCGAAGAAATCTTCCTTACTGAAGCACAGAAATCCGTAGAAAAGATGGAGGTCGGTCAGTCGTGGGAGGAAGGGCTCAAGACAGGACTTTGCTTCGTAAAGGAGAACAAGAAGCTAATATACCATGTATATAGCTCGCTTCACCGTGAAACTATCGAGCGTTATCTTTACAGCGTTTCACTTGACTTTGCCGGCAAATTCATTGATAACGTTTCGAAGACGCTGAAACTCAGCGTTTCCGACGATGACAAGAAGTTTATCGCATCATTCTATAAATACGCAATTGTCGGCATTGTCCTTGACTGGCTCGAGGGCGGTATGAAAAACGAGCCCGACGAGCTTATCGAAAGGATGTCCAAACTGCTCAGCGGCACTCTCAAGACCGTACTTGAAAACGCCGTAAAAAAGTAACAATCGCTTTTCGCACGGTCGGCAACATTGACAGTTAACGGTACTTACTTTCTTTATAAAATATTTATTCAGATTTTTCAACATATTTACCGTATTTCTTCTATCAATTATTGACTTTTTTGTGGAAGTATTGTATAATCAAAGCAGGATACTGTGCTATTCTTTCATAAGGTATAAAAATGTCGGCCTGCATTTTGATGCAGACTGTTTCGATAATAAGGGAGAAATTTATGAAGAAGATTATTGTAACATTTATTGCGACAATAACAGCGGCGCTTCTGCTCTGCTTTTCCGTAAGTGCGTTTGACAATAACGACTACGGCGGTGGCGGCGGTTACGACTACGGAGGCGACTATGGCGGCGGATATGACTACGGCGGTAACGATTACGGCGGCAGCAGCTACAGCGGCGATGTCGACCCCGTTTCTGTTATAATAGGTATAGGCATCGTTGTTGTTATTATTATCATTTCGACAATCGGTGGAACTAAAAAGAAATCCGGCGGCGGCACAACACGTCCTTCATCAATGAACGGCGCAAACGTTGTACTGCCCAACAGAACCGAACAGATAGAAGGTATTATAAAACAGAAGGATCCCAACTTCTCCGCTTCCGACCTTATCACTTTCACAAAGCAGGTATACATAGATATTGAAAATGCCTGGTGCAAGCGTGATATGACCCCCGTAAGACCGGTTATGCACGAAAACCTTTACAACACCACCTGCAAGCAGGTACAGGCGAAGATAGAACAGGGCGTTGTTTACCACTACGAGAGCATCGCTATAGATACGGCTTACCTTACCTCGTATGAGCGTGATTCGCAGTTTGAATATGTAACAGCGTACCTCACCTCAAGAATGATAGATTATCAGGTGGACGAAAAGACAGGCAAGATCATAAGAGGCGACAAGACTACACGCTGGGTTCAGAAGTACAAGATGAAGTTTGTGCGTTCGCTCGGTGTCGAAACAAAGACGGAAACCGGCAAGATGACCGGACACAACTGCCCCAACTGCGGCGCGCCGCTTGAGATTTCTTCTTCCGGCGTATGCGAATACTGCGGCTCTGTTGTAACAACAGGTCAGTATTCATGGGTACTGACAGATTTCTCAGGTATAAGAAACGATACTGTAGACGACGGTATAAAGGGAGTATAATGTGGATATAACATCGTTCATTCTTTCAATATTAAGCTGGCTTGCTCCCCTTATAGTCATCGGCATCATTGTACTTGTCATTGTGTCGAAGGTGCGGAGCGCATCGCAGAAATATCTCGGTATGTCGCCGTCACAGGCAATGGAACTGATAAACAAGGGTGTCAAGGAGGAAGCTACCACTCCTAAGGGTATAACAGCCCTCAGTGAAATGTACGGTCCTGCCATCACCCGTGATTTCCCCGAAATAGGATACAAGGGCATGGAGGTCAAGGCAAGAAATGCAATAGTCGCAATTCTCAATGCCATAATGAACAAAAATGCCGAATCGCTTAAGGCAAGCGAATATACGCAGGATCTTATAAATAAGGTCAATAACCGTATAACCACCCTTAATGCGAACAACGAAAAAGAGATTTTCAATAATATAAAAATTCACCGTTGCGGAATCGCAAACTACCAGAACAGAAGCAAGGAAGCAACGGCAAGGTTTGAAATTTCTCTTCAGTATGAATATGCAAAGGTGTCGGAAGAAAAGGCAGACAGCGCAAAGCCTGCGCTTATGCAGACAGCGTACAGCGTAACGCTCGCTTACAAGCAGGATCTGCACGAACAGACGACAAGCATTGTATTTTCAAGCAACTGCCCCAACTGCGGCGCTCCCATTGATGCGTCTGCAAAGGGCAAGAAGTGTCCGTACTGCGGAAGCGGCATTACTGAAATTGCCGACCGTATATGGCTGGTCAACGATTTTAATTTAGTAAAATAAATTAAAAACTCAACACGAAAGGAAATATTACTATGGGACTTATTAAAGCAGCTGTAGGCGCACTATCAGGTACTCTCGGCGATACCTGGAAAGAGGCCATTCACTGCCCTGTTATCGGCAACGATACTGTTGTTGTTAACGGCGAGAAGATGCACAACGGTAATGCAAGAAGCAGTAACGTAAAGGGAACCGACAACGTTATCAGCAACGGCTCAGCAATCATGGTTGAAGAAAACACCTGTATGCTGACCCTTGACAACGGCAAGATAACAAACGTTGTTACAGAACCCGGACGTTACATACTTGACAACTCGACAGCACCTTCGATCTTTGCAGGTCAGATCAAGGATTCGCTCAAGGATCTTATTTCAAGATTCACATACGGCGGAACACCTGCCACCGAGCAGAGAGTAATCTACATCAACCTTCAGAAACTGCCCGGAATCCCCTTCGGTACAGGAACACCCGTTCCCTATCCCGATCCCCGTTATAATACAACAGTAGAACTGCGTTTCTACGGCACATTCGAGGTTCAGATACCTGATGCCGAGAATGCCTGCAAGTTCTACGCAGAAGTTCTCAGCAAGGGCGTAAACGCTCCTCAGGTCTACGTTAAGGACATTTTCAAGAACGAGCAGTACAAGAACGAGTTCATGCAGTCACTGATGGTAGCGTTAAACCAGCTTTCAGCAGAAGGTTACAGCTACAACCAGATTACAAGCCAGCTCAACAACCTTACCAACAAGACTAAGGACGAAACCGCTAACAACTGGGCACAGAGAGGTCTGATGCTCACAAATATCGGTCTTGGCCCTATCACGATCTCCGAAGAAACAAAAGAGCTTCTTAAGGATCGTCTTAAGGCTGATACAATGCTCGGCGGCGATGTTCAGCGTGCTATGATGACAGGTGCCGTTGCTCGTGGTATCGAAGCGGCAGGCTCAAATGAAAACGGCGCTATGATGGGCTTTATGGGTATGAATATGGCTATGAACGCAGGTAACAACGTTCTCGGCGGTATGCCTGCGGCTCCTCAGCAGATAACACCTCAGCAGCCGACTCCGGGCGGATGGAAATGCTCGTGCGGCGCTACAAACACAGGTGCATTCTGTTCTTCCTGCGGCGCTAAGAAGCCTGAGGCTTGGACCTGCTCATGCGGTCAGTCAAACACAGGCAAGTTCTGCGCTAACTGCGGCAAGAGCAAGGAAGGCGACGCTCCCGCCGCTCCCGCTCCTTCAAGCTGGACGTGCGAATGCGGCGCAACCAACACAGGCAAGTTCTGTGCTGAATGCGGCAAGTCAAAGCCTGCAGCTCCCAAGAAGTACAAGTGCGACAAGTGCGGCTGGGCACCTGCCGATCCCGAACATCCTCCGAAGTTCTGCCCCGAATGCGGCGACCCCTTCAACGAGGACGATCTGGTATAATAAACATAATAAACAAGCATTTACCCTCCCTCACGGGAGGGTTTTGTGCGGTTTGATCAAGATAATGAGTGTAGAACAATGAATACTGCGATAAGTTTTATAAAGAAAAATACAGTTATGGTGATAGCTTTACTGGCGGCGGTTATCACATCATTTATAGTTCCGCCCGACGAGAAATATCTCGATTATTTCGATTACAAGACGCTTGCCTGCCTTTTCAGCGTACTGGCAGTTGTATGCGCCCTTAAAAACGTACAGTTCTTTTATATTCTCGCCTGCAACATAGTAAAAAAATTCCGCAATATACGGCTTTGTACAGTGGTGCTTGTATGGGTCACCTTCATAGGCTCTATGCTGATTGCAAACGATATGGCTCTGCTGACATTTCTTCCGCAGGGATACTATGTACTGCATACCGCAGGCAAGGAACGCTATATGGCGTTCACGTTCATAATGCAGAATATCGCCGCTAATCTCGGCGGTATGCTTACCCCCTTCGGAAATCCCCAGAACCTTTATCTTTATTCAAAGTTCAATATTCCGATAGGCGAATTTACGCTGATAATGCTTCCGCCGTTTATCCTTGCCGTTGCAATGATAACGCTATGCTGTGTTATCTTTGTAAAGCCTGAGCCGATAGAGCTTAAGTCCGCTCCCGAAAAAATCGACCGTAAACGCACAGCCGCTTATCTTTTCCTGTTCGCCATAGCTATAATTATCGTGTTCAATTTTATTCCGTACCTGATAGGTATGATATTCATCACGCTGACGCTTGTCGTTATGGACAGAAAAGCACTCGCCGCAGTTGATTATCCGCTTTTGTTCACATTCGTATTTTTCTTTATTTTTGCCGGAAATATGGCAAGGATAGATGTGATAAAGAACCTGTTTTCATCCGCCCTTCAGCTTAACCCCCTGCTTTTCAGTGTGATTTCCTGCCAGTTTATAAGCAACGTTCCTTCGGCAATACTGCTCTCGCAGTTTACAAACGATTATCACAGCCTCTTGCTCGGAGTTAATATCGGCGGTGTCGGAACGCTGATAGCTTCACTCGCAAGCCTTATAACGCTCAGCAAATACAATTCGCTTTGTCCCGGCAAGACAGGCAGATATATAGCTGAATTCTCCGCTTTCAATTTCAGCTTTCTTATTGTACTTACTCTATTCTGTTCGTTTCTCGTCTGAGCTTATGTAGTCGATCATCAGACATTCGTCAAGCATTTCGTCTGTAAAACTGCTGTTTGCGCTTTCGTACCGTCTGACATTATCCTCCTTCATCCACTTCTCAATGGTAGGGTATACAGGCATATTCTGCCGTCCGTGCATATCAGCCCATTTATTGAAACGTTCAATATATCGCTCAACGTTGTCCGCACCGAATCTTTCGGTTAATTTTGCTTTGTATGCGGCGGCGGAGAGCGATTTTTTGTCGGTATCGTCCGACAAAACGGCACTTACCTCATCAAAACTGCTCTTAACTGTGCTATCCTTATCTGAACTTTCCTTGCCTGTGCCGTCATCTGACGGGCAGATGTCAGATGTTTGACTACATTTTGTTGTCACAGCTTTTTCCTGCCCGGCTGATTTTCTCTGCTCCGCCGCTTTTACGGGATCGAGTATATACATCCCGTCAGCACGGACATAGAGCATATCACGCTCATCTGAAAACGAGGTCTTTTTCATACGGTCAGAGCGTATGTGGTTATTTATCTTCCAGTGAGCAATTGCGTATACACCCGACTCAAACGGGATAATAAAGCCGTTTTTGCACAGTGCTTCTATATCGCTTTCACTGCACCCCGTAAGCCTGCGTACATATCCGGCGCAGTTGGCAAACCCTTCATCGTCAGCATACATTGAAAGCTGAAAGTACAGCACCTGTGCCGTCGATGGCAGATCTATAAATTTGTCGCTCCATAATACCTGCTTTGAAAACATCCGCTTTTCTGCCATTTTTACATTTCCCCTTTCTTATGGCACAAAAATAATCAACAATTTGTCGATATAGGTATTATAGCACTGTTTTCTTTGCTTGTCAACCCTATGTTGCAAAATTTGTTTGTTTAAGAGGATATTTTAACGCAATGTAGACAAAAAGAAACCGCAGGCTATGCCTGCGGTCAGTTTGTAGAAAACGTATTTTGTTTAAAGTGTTTCTGCTGTATCATTCATCTCAGGCTATGATAGCAAGCTACCGATAGTTCTTTTTGTCGGACAGCACTTCTCGGGTTCG
>OHKG01000357.1_pt1 | contig 20929 bp, 16 predicted proteins | sample 1568701 | NCBI WGS metagenome assembly OHKG01 (sample SAMEA3879529, study PRJEB24766) | human gut metagenome | biome: human-associated habitat; feature: feces | place: USA | collected 1985/1987 | reverse complement strand
GGGCAAAGGTATAAACTTAATCACAAATCATAACACAGGGGTTTGCACTTGATCCCTTTGAGAGTACTTCCGTCAGTATATCTCTTAAAAGCAAAAAGCACTCACCCGTGGGCGAATGCTTTTTAAAATAAGTTTGACGAGCGCCTCAACCATTCAAATAAAAAAATCTCTAGATGCAAAGGTAAGCAATTAAAGGGAAAAAGCAATACTTGACAGAAAAAATATGAGCAAGTTAGAGGAACTGATAGAACAATACTGTCCTGATGGGGTGGAGTATGTTCCACTAAGCAGTATAGGTACAATAAAAAGGGGAAATGGCCTGCAAAAGAAAGACTTTGTGAAGACTGGCATAGGTTGTATCCATTATGGGCAAATATATACTAGATTCGGATTATTTACCAACAAGACCCTTACATATGTCGATAAGAAATTGGCCGATCACTTGCTACATATCGAGAAAGGAGATTTAGTCATAGCCTGCACAAGCGAAAACATTGAAGATGTCTGCAAAGCCGTTGCTTGGCTCGGTGACGATAGTATCGTAACAGGCGGACACTCATGCGTACTTCATCATAATCAAAACCCAAAATATATCGCATATTTTTTTCAGACAGAATCATTTCAACGTCAAAAAAGAAAGTATGCATATGGAACTAAGGTTATTGACATCAAGCCTGACAGTATTGGTAAAATTGAAATTCCAGTGCCGCCTCTTCCTGTGCAGGAAGAGATCGTGAGAGTGTTAGATGCGTTTACAGAACTGCAAGCAGAACTGCAAAAAAGAAAGCAACAATACAACTTTTATCGCGATAATTTACTGAATTTCAAGGATATAAATAGGGGGGGGCAAGAAATAAAGTGGATGAAACTGAGTGATATTGGGACTTTTTATTCTGGACTATCTGGTAAAACAAAGGACGATTTTCATGATGGGAATGCAAAGTTCATATCCTACGTAAACATATTCAATAATCCATCGCTTATTACAGACGTGAAAGACAGAGTAAGGATACTTGAAGGTGAGAATCAAAATACCATTCAATATGGAGACCTTCTCTTTACCGGTTCATCAGAAACTCCCGATGAGTGTGGTATGTGTTCTGTCCTTACGCACCATACAGAAGAAAAATTGTATCTGAACAGCTTCTGCTTTGGATTCAGGTTCAACGACCTTTCGGGAATAAATCCAGAGTTTATGAAGTTCCTATTCCGGAGTTCAGCTATAAGAAAACTCATCTGTAAAACAGCAAATGGAGTAACTCGCTTCAATATTTCAAAAAAGGAGTTTGCAAAAATAGTTATTCCTATACCATCACTCAAGGAACAGGACCATATTGCATCTGTCCTTGATAAGTTCTACTTCTTGGTAGGAGACCTGACTTCGGGTCTTCCGGCCGAAATGGAAAAGCGCAGGCAGCAGTATGAGTTTTATCGAGACAAGTTATTGACCTTCAAAAGAAAAGAGGCTTAAGATACAACTAAGAACAAAACAATAAACCAACTGATCATGAAAACATTCAAGAATCTTCTCCTGTTATTGGCTACCACGTTTGTTCTGGCAAGTTGCGGTGTACCTAAACATGCCAATATTTCCAATATCCCGGACCTCTCCGGTTACAGATACATTTACATCACCCCTTCCTCAGAGCTATCTTCTTCAGCAGGCGGTGCTGTGGGAACTCCTTATGGGCTATTCGGTTCCACTGTAGGCAAAAGCGTTTCTCCATCAGATTTGATTGCCGGAATGTTTATGAAACGGGGATTTGTCAGATTACCGGAGATTAAGGATGACATTAAATCTCGGACAATCATAATAAACTATGGCGAAAGCGGCAGAACCAATCGTGCATTTGGCTATTCAATAGAAGTAACCATTCAGCTGATTAATGCACAAACACTTGAGTTGATATGCACCTCGACAGCAGAAGGCATGGGCGAAACAGAATCAGACGATATCAGGAAAGCGACCATCAAATGCGTGAACGCAATATTCGAATAATTCATTGACAAAACATTAACCTAACATGTACAATATCATTGCAGAAAGCGCAGAATATACTGTGGTCTCGGAATTTGAGCACGCGGTGAGCACGTCCGAGGCGTACCAGAGTGAGGCTGAGTTGGAGAAAGAGTTCATCAGGCTCCTTGGGGAGCAGGGCTATGAGTATCTGCCGATCCATACGGAGGCGGACCTCGTATCCAATCTCCGCACAAGTCTGGAGAAGCTGAACGACTACCGTTTCACTGACAACGAATGGGAGCACTTCTTCAACGAGTGCATTGCCAACAAGAACGATGATATTGTAGCCAAGACCGCCAGAATACAGGAAGATTACATTCAGGTCCTGAAGAGGGACAACGGGGAAAGCCGGAACATCTACCTCATCGACAAGAAGAATATCCACAACAATTTCGTCCAGGTCATCAACCAATATGTCGAGGAAGGCGGAAACTATGACACGAGGTACGACGTGACCGTACTTGTAAACGGACTCCCCCTCGTACACATTGAGCTGAAACGCCGTGGCGTACAGCTGAAAGAAGCGTTCAACCAGATAAACCGCTATCAGAGAGACAGTTTCTGGGCAGGATGTGGATTGTATGAGTATGTGCAGATATTTGTCATTTCAAATGGAACAAATACCAAATACTACTCGAACACCACCCGCGCAAACCATCTGAAAGAGCAGGAAGTTGGAGGGCGGAACAAGTCCAGAAAGACCAGCAACTCATTCGAGTTCTCCTCTTTCTGGGCCGACAGCAACAATAAGGTAATCAATGACTTGCTCGATTTCACCAAGACATTCTTCTCCAAGCACACCCTGCTGAACATCCTCACCAAGTATTGCGTCTTCACAAGCGAAAGGATGCTGATGGTGATGCGTCCGTACCAGATTGCAGCTACTGAAAGAATCATCCAGCGGATCAATGTCGCACACAACTACAAGTTCTACGGAAGCATCAGAGGCGGCGGATACATCTGGCACACGACGGGCTCCGGCAAGACATTGACCTCATTCAAGACAGCGCAGCTGGCATCCGGACTCCCCTACATCGACAAAGTCCTTTTCGTGGTCGATAGAAAAGACCTGGACTACCAGACGATGAAGGAATACAACCGTTTCGAGGAAGGCGCGGCTGACGGCAATTCTTCTACCGCCGTACTGCAGAGGCAGTTGGAGAACAGGGACAAGAACGGCGGATACCATGACTACCGCATCATTGTCACTACCATACAGAAGCTTTCCATCTTTGTTCAGAAGAACAAGAACCACCCTGTCTTCCAGCAGCGCGTGGTGATCATTTTCGACGAATGCCACAGAAGCAACTTCGGCGAGATGCACACAGCCATCACGAAGAACTTCAAGAAATACCATCTTTTCGGATTCACCGGCACGCCTATTTTTGCACAGAATGCAGGGACAGGCGGTGACCTGAGGCTGAAGACCACCCAACAGGCCTTCGGTGACAAGCTCCACACCTACACCATTGTGGATGCGATCAATGACGAGAATGTCCTGCCTTTCAGGATCGACTACGTCAATACCATCAAGGAGAAAACCGGCATTGCGGATGAACAGATTTCCGCCATTGACAGGGAAAAGGCAATGGCTTCGCCGGAAAGAGTGTCGCAGGTGGTGAAATATATCATTGACCATTTCGACCAGAAGACCAAACGCAGTTCCTACTATTCTTTCAGGGTTCTCGATGATATCCACAAGGTCGCCAGCGCGAAGAAAGGGGCAATGGTTTCGGAACACAAGACGGAGCAGAAACTGAACGGATTCAATGCAATGTTCGCCGTTGCCTCCATTCCGATGGCCAAGGCGTATTACAATGAGTTCAAGAAGCAGCAGGCCGATCTGCCTGAGTCTCAAAGGCTCAAGATTGCCACGATATACAGTTACAGCGCCAATGAAGAGGACATTGACGGTATCCTGGCAGAGGAGAATCCGGAGAGCACTACGCAGCTGGACCAGCAGTCCCGTGATTTTTTAGAGGGTGCAATCAAGGATTACAACCAGATGTTCGCCACGAATTACGACACGTCCGGCGACAAGTTCCAGAACTACTACAAGGACCTGTCCCTGAGGATGAAAAACAGGCAGGTGGATCTGCTTATCGTGGTGAACATGTTCCTCACAGGGTTTGACGCCACCACGCTCAACACTCTGTTCGTGGACAAGAACCTGAAGCAGCACGGGCTCATCCAGGCGTTTTCCAGAACGAACAGGATACTCAATTCCGTAAAGACTTTCGGCAACATAGTATGTTTCAGGGATTTGCAACAGGCCACCGACGATGCCATCGCCCTGTTCGGGGACAAGGATGCCAGCAGTATAGTCGTGCTCAAGGATTTCTGGTCATACTACAACGGTTATGACAACAAGGACGGCAAGCATTGCTACGGCTACAGTGAGCTGGTCGATCAGCTCAAAAGCGAATTTCCGGAGGGCCAGTCTGTTTTGGGCGAGGATGCGGAAAAGCGTTTTGTTGCACTGTTCGGAAGCCTGCTGAAATCCATCAACATCCTCTCCACATTCGACCAATATGAGGGGCGTGAGGAACTGTCGGACAGGCAGTTGCAGGATTACCAGAGTCATTATCTCGACTTGCGGGACAAATGGCGCCGCAGGAAACCGGGGGACAAGGAGAATATCAATGATGACCTCATCTTCGAAACCGAGCTGATCCGCCAGGTGGAAATCAACATTGACTATATCCTCCTGCTGGTGCAGAAATATCACGACACGAACTGCACTGACAAGGAGATTCTGGTCAATATCTCGAAGGCCATCGGTTCAAGTCTCCAGCTCAGGAGCAAGAAGGAGCTGATAGAAAGTTTCATAAGCAGTGTCAATGCAGATACGGATGTGGACCGGGGATGGCGGGAATATGTCCAGCGGCGCAAGGCTGAGGATCTGAATGAAATCATTGAAAGTGAGCATCTTAAACCGGAGGAGACTGAGAAGTTCATTGAAAGCAGCTTCAGGGACGGACAGGTCAGGACTACGGGCACGGACATTGACAAGATTCTTCCGCCGATGTCGCGTTTCGGCGGGGGCAACAGGCAGGAGAAGAAGAGAAGCGTCATCGAGAAGATCCAGAGTTTCTTCGAGCGGTATTTCGGGCTGTAAGCAAGCAGTGAAAATAAGTTGTAAAGATTTGTTGAGGATTTATTATCTTTGTAAGACTTAACAAAACGGAATATGAAATCTGACATTGAGATTGCGAGAAGCATCAGGCTCAGGCCGATCGGCGAGATTGCGGAAAGACTGGGGATACCGCAGGAAGAGCTTGAACCCTATGGAAAGAATATGGCCAAAGTGCCTCTTACTCTGATAGATGAGGAGAAAGTCAAGAAAAGCAAACTGATTCTGGTGACGGCCATCACACCTACCAAAGCAGGAATCGGAAAGACGACTGTCTCGGTGGGACTTGCACTCGGACTCAATAAAATCGGGAAAAATGCTGTGGCTGCATTGAGGGAGCCTTCTCTCGGCCCTTGCTTCGGAATGAAAGGCGGGGCGGCAGGCGGCGGATACGCCCAGATTCTTCCGATGGAGAAGATCAATCTGCATTTTACCGGAGATTTCCACGCCATCACATCAGCCAACAATATGATTTCAGCACTGCTGGACAACTATCTGTACCAGCACCAGGCAGAAGGCTTCGGACTGAAACAGATATTGTGGAAACGCGTGATGGACGTGAATGACCGCTCGCTCAGGCATATCGTAACCGGTCTCGGACCTCACTCCAACGGACTTATTCAGGAGTCAGGCTTCGACATCACACCGGCTTCAGAAATAATGGCCATCCTCTGCCTGTCCAGGGACATTGACGACCTCAGACGCAGAATCGAGAACATTCTCCTCGGCTATACACTTGACAACAAGCCGTTTACGGTTAAGGACATGGGAGTCGCAGGCGCTATCGTGGCCCTGCTCCTGGATGCGATGAACCCGAACCTCGTGCAGACCACGGAAGGCACTCCGGCATTCATCCACGGCGGTCCTTTCGCCAATATCGCTCACGGCTGCAACTCCATTCTCGCCACACGTATGGCCATGACATATGGTGACTACGTGGTGACTGAGGCCGGCTTCGGTGCGGACCTGGGTGCAGAGAAATTCTTCGACATCAAATGCAGGAAAGCAGGGCTGAGCCCGTCACTCACCATACTTGTAGCCACATTGCGCGGACTCAAGATGCACGGCGACGTACCTGTGGACAAAATCAGCGAGGCCTCGGAGGAAGGCGTACGGAAGGGATTTGCCAATATGGACAGACACATTGAAAATATGCGCAAATTCGGACAGAGCGTACTCGTCTGCTTCAACAAGTTCGGCGACGACAGGGACGACGAAATCCGGATGGTGCGTGAACATTGCGCCGAACTGGGAGTGCCGTTTGCATTGAACGACGCATTCAGCAGAGGCGGCGAAGGAGCAGTGGAACTCGCGGAACTTGTCGTGAAAACCATTGACAGTCAGCCTTCCGAGCCGGTGAAATTCATCTACCGGGACGAGGAAAGCATTGAAAACAAGATAACCCGCGTAGCGAAAGAGATTTATCGTGCCGGGGCTGTGGAGTTCAGTCCGGAAGCCCGCAAGATGCTCGCGAAAATCGAGGGAACCGAGTACGCGAAATTCCCTGTCTGCATCGCCAAGACGCAGTATTCATTCTCACAGGACCCTAAACTTTACGGAGCGCCGGAAGGATTCGAGTTCGACATCAAGGACATTGTCATCAATGCCGGGGCAGAGATGATAGTGGCCATCGCAGGAGACATCATCCGCATGCCTGGTCTGCCGAAATCGCCGCAGGCTCTCAGGATCGACGTGAAGGACGGTGCCATAGACGGACTTAGTTAGGAGTCAGGTCAATGCTTTTCGATAATCACAATCACAGCCAGTTTTCCTTCGACGGGAAACGCACAAGCGTAGAAGCGACCGCATGCAGTGCCATCCGGAAAGGACTGGGCGGCATCTGCTTCACCGACCACTGCGACTTCTATGTGCCGCCGATGAAGGCCAAATACGAGTCGTACGTCTCCGAAGTCTTCGACGTGGACGCGCGCGATGCCGAAATCGACAGGGTCAATGATCTTGTCCATTCCGGAGAAATACTGGGCTGCGGCGAACTGGCAAAAGCTGCGGCTCCCGGAAACGGAGATGTCGCAATTCCGACAGGCTTCAAAGTGTTCAAAGGCATAGAGATAGGCGTCCAGAAAAGCGAGCGGGAGAAAATCGCCAGGCATCTGGAGGAGCACAATTTCGACGAGGTCATTGCCTCAGTGCATTATCTCGACGATACTGACCCGTTCTGGGGCGGCTACTATGAAGGCAAGGACTGGAAGACGGCGTACAGGCATTATCTCGAGACATTGTACGAAGAAATCGTCTGGCTCGGGGACCGTTTCGACATAATGGGGCACTATGACTATGTCACCAGATATGCCCCGTATCCCGAGGCCAGCATCCTGTACAAAGATTTCCCGGACGTGCTGGACGAGATGCTCAGATTCCTTGCAGAGAATGGCAAGGCATTGGAAATCAACACCAAGACATATCAGGAGCTGAAAGGCAGAACACCGGTTCTGGACGAGAACATCCTGCACAGGTACCGTGAACTTGGAGGTGAGATAATCAGTCTCGGCTCCGATTCTCACGATGCCGGGAACGTGGGCCTGCATTTCGACAGGTTCGCACATATTCTGAAAAACTGCGGATTCCGCTACCTCGCGCATTACGAGAAGCGCAAGCTAGTGATGCTGCCCAATGAGTAGGCCCTAAGCCGTGAAAGCGCAGCGAGGCTCTCGAGCAAGGACTCATAGCCCGCGAATGCTGAAAAGACGAAAGGACCAGGCTCAAGCCGCCGGCTTCAATTCGCCACCTCGGAGAGGAATTTCATACGCACCAGCCTGATTTCCATCTCTTCATAGTCGCCGGCAAGAGCGTCGATGGCATCCTCGAGCGAGTCGGACTCGGCTTCAGTCCTGAACCATTCGTACAGTTCGTCGGCCACGTCCGCATCCAGATTGTTGTCGATATAGTAATCCAGATTCAGCTTCGTGCCGGACTCCACGATGCCCTCCATGGCGGAAAGCAGATCAGACATCTCCATATTGCGGGCTTCCGCGATATCTTCCAATGCCATACGCCTGTCCACGCTCTGGATGATGAATATCTTGTCCGAAGACTTGTTCGGCATCGACCTTACCAGGAAATCATCCGGACGGGAGATTTCATTGTCCTCAACATATCTGGTAATCAGCTCGAGGAACGGCTTTCCGTATTTCTTCGCCTTGCCCTCGCCGACACCCTGGCACTTGATGAGCTCGTCAAACGTCTCAGGATACATTATGGACATGTCCTCCAGGGACGAATCGCTGAAGATTATCCAAGGCTGAAGATGGAGCCTCTTGCCCTCGTCACGCCTGAGGTCCTTCAACATTGACAGAAGCTGCATATCACCTCCGCCGGCGCCTTTCGCCGGAACAGGAGCGTCGTCGTCATCGTCATCATCTGCATTGCCCTCGGAAAAACTGCGGTCGGCAGCCAACATCAGCTCGGTCGGCGCGGCAGCGAATGCGAGTCCCTCGTCAGTCACGGAAACAAGCCCGTACGAGTCAATGTTCCTTTTCAGGAAATGTCTTATAATCCCCTGATGGATAACCATTTCCCAGAACCTTACAGGATGGTCCGACCCGGCGCCGAACATCGGAAGCTTGTCATGATTGTACGACTTTATCATCGCCGTGGCAATGCCGGTCAGCACATTGGCAAGATGTTCCACCTTGAAATGCTCCGGCAGAGAATTTACCAGGCGGATGACCATCGCCATCTCCTTTCTCGCATCAAAACGCGGCTTAGGCGACAGGCAGTTGTCACAAGCACCACAGTTGTCTTGAGTATAATCTTCACCGAAATAGCTCAGCAGCAGCTTCCTGCGGCAATCACCCGACTCCGCGTAGGCCTCGATTTCCATGAGCAGCTGACGTCCGATTTCCTGCTCAGACACCGGTTTGCTCATCAGGAACTTGTCCAGCTTGCGGATATCCTTATAACTGTAATATGCTATGCAGACACCTTCCCGACCGTCTCTACCGGCCCTTCCGGTCTCCTGATAATACCCTTCCAGGCTTCTCGGCACGTCGTAATGGATGACGAACCGCACATCAGGCTTGTCGATACCCATTCCGAATGCGATGGTGGCCACGATCACGTCCACTTCCTCCATCAGGAACTTGTCCTGGTTCTCCGCCCTCACTTTCGCATCCAGGCCGGCGTGGTAAGGCACGGCACGGATACCATTGATCACAAGCACCTGGGCCAGTTCCTCCACCTTCTTGCGGCTCAGACAATATATGATGCCCGACTTTCCTGGATGCTGCTTGATATACTTGATGATGTCCTTGTCCTGGTCTATCTTGTCGCGTACTTCGTAGTAGAGATTCGGCCTGTTGAACGAGGACTTGAACACATGCGCGTCCATAATCCCCAGGTTCTTCAGGATGTCGTTCTGAACCTTCGGAGTGGCTGTCGCCGTCAATGCAATGATCGGGGCCCTGCCGATCTCGTCCACGATAGGACGGATCTTCCTGTATTCAGGTCTGAAGTCATGTCCCCAGTCGGAAATGCAGTGCGCCTCGTCCACGGCGAAGAAAGATATGCGGATCTGCCTCAGGATGGCGATGTTCTCCTCCTTCGTAAGGCTCTCCGGCGCCACATACAGCAGCTTGGTCACTCCGGAAGTAAGATCCTCCGTAACCTCAGCAATCTGGGCTTTTGTCAATGAAGAGTTAAGGAAATGCGCAATTCCTTCGTTTCCCGCCACGAAACCGCGGATGGCGTCCACCTGGTTTTTCATCAATGCGATCAGCGGGGAAATCACGATGGCCGTGCCTTCCATCAGAAGCGCAGGCAGCTGGTAGCACAATGACTTTCCTCCACCTGTCGGCATAATCACAAATGAATCATTGCCTTGCAGCAGGTTGGATATAATCTGTTCCTGTTCCCCTTTGAATGAAGAGAACCCGAAAAACTCTTTCAGTTTAGCGTGGATGAGCTCTGAGTCAATTCCCATAGGCAAAAAATCATTTAACCAAATTTAGCATTAAATTTCTGACTTTCAAATAAAATTACGATATTTGCGGCTGCTGAAGAAGCGGAAAAAGATATTTAATAATTATACTAAAATGAAAACATTAAAATTCATCGCAGCATCACTCATCGTAGCGCTTGCAGTATCTTGCACATCAAACGGCGGCAACAAAGCAGCCATTGACGGTGCCGACTCCACCAAAACAGTTAAACCGGTAGATCCTAAGTCCCTGAAGCCAAGCAGGTCAGAGGTTGACTCTGTCAGCTACCTCATGGGTATCAACTTCGGTTACTTCATCAAAGGTTACAACTTCGGTGACGAGCTCAACTACAAGCTCATGAGAAAAGGTATCGAGGATTTCATCAATGCAAAGGGCGAGCCTCGTGACTCTGCTTACGCAAAGCAGTTCAAGATCGATCCTGAGCTGTTGAACGACGTGTTCAATGAGTTCCTCTCAAAGAGACGCGCTTATGTTGCAGCTACCAACAAGCAGAAAGAGACAGAGTTCCTCGCAAAGAACGCAAAGGCTGAAGGCGTACAGGTTACCGAGAGCGGTCTCCAGTACATCATCACAGAGCCTGGTAACGACGTTAAGCCTGCTGCTGCAGACACAGTATTCGTACACTACAAGGGTACTCTTACTGACGGTACAGTATTCGACGAGTCTCCTAAGAACGACGAGGGCGTGAGAATGCTTCTCAACCGTGTCATCAAGGGATGGACAGAAGGTCTCCAGCTCATCGGCGAAGGCGGCAAGATCAAACTCTTCGTACCTTCAGAACTCGGATATGGCGAGAACGGCCAGAGCAGAATCGAGCCTAACAGCACATTGATCTTCGATATTGAGCTTGTAAAGGTAAACAAAGTCGCTGCTACTGAAGAAGAAGAGGCAAAATAATGGAACTTGAAGGAACACTTATTACCAAGCTTGCGGTTCAGTCCGGCAAATCCGCCAGAGGCGACTGGGCGAAACAGGAATTCGTAATCGAGTACCAGGACGGCAATTTCCCTAACAAGGTCTGCTTCAATGTATGGGGCGCTGACAAGGTAAAGGAACTCGACTCGTTCCGTCTCGGTGAGAAGATCCGTGTAAGCTTCAATATCTCAAGCAGAGAGTATAACGGAAAGTGGTACACTGACTTGCGCGCGTGGAGAATCACATCTTCAGCCGCAGCAGGAGGACAGGCTTACGGCCCTGCTCCGGCACCATCCGAACCGCTGCCTTCACCGGCTCCGGAACTCACCGCAGACGATATGCCAGGCGACGACTTGCCATTCTGATTCAAGATTGACGCAATAAAAAAACAGGACGATTTTTGAACATCGCCCTGTTTTTTTATTGCTTTGCCTTAAACGGCATCAGTCCAGTTTATGGATAGCCAGTCCTGAACGGAGCTTAGGCTCGAACCAGGTGGTCTTAGGAGGCATGATGTTGCCGCTGTCCGCAATGTCGGTAAGCTGCTTCATGGAAACAGGATAGAGAGCGAAGGCAACCTTCATCTCACCGCTGTCCACACGACGCGAGAGTTCTCCGAGTCCACGGATACCGCCCACGAAATCGATTCTCTTGTCGGTCCTCAGATCCTTGATGCCCAATATCTTGTCGAGGACAAGGTTTGAAAGGATGGTAACATCGAGGACACCTATAGGGTCATTGTCATCATAACGGCCCGGCTTGGTCTCCATGGAATACCACTTGCCGCCGAGATACATCGAGAAATTGTGCAGATGGGACGGATGGCACTCTCCTTCTCCTTCATATGGAGTGACAGTGAAATCCTCCTCCAGCGCTGACAGGAACTGCTCCGGAGTCAGACCGTTCAAGTCCTTCACGACTCTGTTGTAGTCAATGATCTTCAGCTGAGTCTCAGGGAAGCATACAGCCATGAAATAGTTGTATTCCTCGTCGCCGGTATGGGCGGCATTGCCGGAACGCTTCTCTGCGCCGACTCTGGCAGCGGCAGCTGTACGGTGATGACCGTCAGCCACATAGAAAGCATTGACCTTGTTCGTGAAGATATCGGTAATCCTCGCTATCGTAGCGTCGTCGTCGATCACCCAGAACGAATGCCCGAAGCCGTTCTCGTCGGTAAACGAATACTCAGGAGCAGCGGCCACTGTCCTGGAGACGATCTCATTCAGCTGAGAATCATCCTTATAGGCGAAAAATACCGGTTCGATGTTGGCATTCTGGATTTTCACGTGGACCATACGGTCATCTTCCTTGTCCTTGCGGGTAAGCTCGTGCTTCTTGATCTTGCCCTCAGCATAGTCGTCGGTATGGGCGCAGAGCACCAGTCCGTACTGTGTGCGTCCTTCCATAGTCTGGGCATAGACATAGTAGCAAGGCTTCTTGTCCTGCACCAGCCAGCCGTTCTTCTGCCACTGGGCGAAATTCTTCACTGCCCTGTCATAGACCTTGTCGTCATGATCCGGCAGAATCGGGTCGAAATCTATCTCCGGCTTGGTGATGTGGAGCAATGACTTCTCACCAGCCATCTTCTTGGCCTCCACAGAGTTGAGCACATCATAAGGAGGTGCAGCCACCTCTGTCACAATATCTTTTGGCGGCCTGATCGCCGCAAACGGTTTCACTCTTACCATAATCGTGTACTATTTGTTTACCTGGAAGCGGGTGCATCCTTCAGCAAAATAAGCTACAATCTGTCGTGCTGCAGCAAGACCCGCATTCATATTGGCCTCAGCGGTCTGCGCTCCCATCTTCTTAGGTGTGGCAAATACTCTGAGTCCGAATTTCTCCTTGAGGACAGCGAGATTGTCCGGAGCCACGTCAGTCACATATTTGAGGTCCGGTCTGTCTTCCAATGCCTTCTCGAGACCTGCTTCGTCTATCACTTCCTTGCGGGCTGTATTGACCAGGACAGCGCCTTTCGGCATCGATGTGATCAGGTCATATCCGATGGAGCCGATGGTCTCAGGGGTAGCAGGGATATGTACGGAAACGCAATCTGACTCAGCATAAAGTTCCTTGACCGTAGCTACCGGTTTCGCGCCGGCCTCGGCGATTTTCTCAGCTGGCACGAACGGGTCCGTAGCCAATACCGTCATGCCCAATGCCTCAGCTTTCTTGCCGACCAGACGGCCGACATTGCCGAATGCCTGGATACCGAGCCTCTTGCCTGAAAGCTCTGAACCTGCCGTCGGAGTGAACTGGTTACGGCTCATGTAAATCATCATGGCGATCGCCAGTTCAGCCACCGCATTCGAGTTCTGACCGGGAGTATTCTCGACGATGACGCCGCGTGCCTTGGACTCCGCAAGGTCAATGTTGTCGAATCCGGCTCCTGCACGAACCACGATTTTCAGATTTCCTGCAGCCGCAAGAACTCTAGGAGTAACCTTGTCAGAACGTACGATCATGGCATCAACATCAGAAACAGCTGCAATCAGTTCACCTTCGTCAGCATATTTCTCCAAAACCGTTACCGTATGACCGGCTTTAACGAGGATTTCCTCAATGCCTTTCACTGCCGCCGGAGCAAAAGGCTTCTGTGTAGCAACAAGTACTTTCATTGTATCAGGACGTTATTTTTTCATTGACTCGAATTCTTTCATGCAGGCTGTGAGCGCGAGCACATCTTCCTTCGTGCAGGCATTGTATATGGATGCCCTGAAGCCGCCTACTGAACGATGGCCCTTGAGACCGACCATTCCCTGGCCTTTCGCGAACGAAAGGAACTCGTCCTGGAGCGCCTCATATCCCGGAGCCATGACAAAGCATACGTTCATGATGGAACGGTCCTCGACAGCCGCTGTTCCAGTAAAGAGAGCATTTCTGTCAATCTCCTTGTACAGGATGTCCGCTTTCTCGACGTCCAGCTTGTGGACTGCTTCCACGCCGCCCATGTCCTTTACCCACTTGAGCGTCTCGTTCATCACGAAAATCGAGAACACAGGAGGTGTATTGAACATTGACTCTTTGTCGATATGGGTGCGGTAGTCGAGCATTGTCGGGATATATCTGCTGACTTTTCCGAGCGCGTCCTTGCGGATGATGGCGAACACTACGCCTGCAGGGCCGACGTTCTTCTGCGCACCGCCATAGATCATCGCATATTTGCTCACGTCCACCGGACGGCTCATGATGTCTGACGACATGTCCGCAATGAGAGGTACAGGACAGTCAATGTCCTCCTTTATCTCGGTACCGTAGATGGTATTGTTCGTGGTGATATGGAAATAGTCGATGTCCTCAGGTATCACATAGCCCTTAGGGATATAGGAGTAGTTCTTGTCTGAAGAGCAGGCCAATGCATAAGCATTTCCCAGGCCCTGAGCCTGCTGCAATGCCTTGTGTGCCCAGACGCCTGTGTCCAGGTAGGCCGCCTTGTTCTCAAGGAAGTTCATGGCCACATACAGGAACTGGAGGCTCGCGCCGCCGCCGAGGAACACTACCTCGTGGGTATCGGGGATGTGGAGAAGTTCTTTCCAGTTCGCGCGGACTTCATCCATCACCTCTCCCCACTCCTTGGATCTGTGAGAGACTGACAATACTGAAATACCGGTATTCTTGAAATTCTTCAGGGCTTCTATTGAATTGTCAATAGCCTGCTGGGGGAGGAGGCAGGGGCCTGCATTGAAAACGTGTACGTCTGACATAGTTTTGCGTGTTTTTAAAAATATAACAACGATTCATATTTAAAATATAAATCGTTGTAAAGGTAATGATTATTTATTATTTTCCAACAAAATACTTCATTTTCTTAAGAATTCTACCTGTAACCGAGAAGATATGAAATTACAGCCATCCTGACATACATACCGTTTCTCGCCTGCTGGAAATAATATGCGTAAGGTGTATCATCCACATCGGTAGCGATTTCCGTGATTCTCGGAAGCGGATGGAGAATCTTCATGTTCGGTTTCACGCCGGAAAGCATGGAAGCGTGAAGTTCATAGACGTCCTTCACCTTGTCATAATCCTCCTTGCTCGGGAAGCGCTCCTGCTGCACCCTGGTCATATAGAGAATGTCGCAGTCGTCCAGGTGTTCTTCCAATGAAGCGGTCTCCTCGTAAGGTATATGCTTGCTGTCCAGGTATTTCAGATATTTGGAAGGCATCTTGAGATCATCCGGGGCGGTGAACACATACTTCGGAGAGAAATCAGACATGGCCTCTGAGAGCGAATGGACGGTACGGCCGTATTTCAGGTCACCTACCATATTTATGGTAAGACCGTCGAGCCTGCCCTGAGTCTGCATTATCGAATACATGTCCAGAAGCGTCTGGGTAGGATGCTGGTTGGAACCGTCACCTGCATTGACAACAGGCACCGGCGACACCTTGGCAGCGATTTCTGCGGCTCCTTCCATCGGATGACGCATCACTATCATATCCACATAATTGGAGACGATCCTGATGGTGTCTTCGAGAGTTTCACCTTTGGAAACGCTGGTATTTCTGGAATCAGGAAAACCTATGACTCTGGCTCCCAGGCGGTTAACCGCTGCTTCAAATGAGAGCCTCGTTCTTGTGGACGGTTCGAAGAACAGACAGGCAATGACTTTTCCCGCGAGGAAGTTCTGCTCTCTGTTCTTTTCAAATTCCTTGGCGACGTCCAGGATGTGGAGAATCTCATCCTTGGAGAAATCGCCGATTGAAATCAGACTTTTAGGCATAATGCACAATCATTTCAGACGGCCGCACCAGAAAAGCCGCATTATTAAGTTCTTATATGAAGAGTGTCTGGTCACTCCAAAATTTCCATCCTGCAGCCCTCCACGTTCCCTACTCGCTTCTCGAAATCCTCCACCGCGGAAAGACGCACTTTCAGGTCAATGCCGCATTCATTGCCGAAAGCCTGGCCGCTCTGCTCAAGCCCCATATCCTTCACTATCTTCATCACTCCGTTCATCTCCATATAGCCGAACGAAAGCCTGTAATGCCTCGTCGCTGTTTTGGTTATGATCTCGGCATGGGCCAATGCATCTGCAGATGAGCTCTTGTACGCGCGTATCAGTCCCGGTATGCCGAGCTTGATGCCGCCGAAATACCGCACCACCACTATCAATATGTCGCTCAAACAATTGGAATCGATCTGCCCGAGAATCGGACGTCCCGCTGAAGACGAAGGCTCGCCGTCATCATTGGCCCGGAACACATCTCCCTTATAGCCAAGACGATAGGCATAGCAATGATGCCGCGCATCGTGATACTCCTTTTTCAAAGAACTGACAATTCCCCTTATCTGCTCGAGCGTCTCGACAGGATAGGCCAATGCGATGAACCTGCTGCCGTTGTCCTTAAAGAGTCCTTCGGCAGGAGCCGCAATGCTCTTGTAAGTGTCGCAGATAGGGTCAATGTTCTTTTCCATAGGCTCAAATTTAGTTAAAAGCGGATTATTATGCAACGGAACGGAAATATTTTGTAACTTTGGGGCGGTTGAAGCAATTTTTATTAGACTAGCATTTATGATTCTCAGGTATCGTGTATCCCTTCCGGGGATTAAAGGGTTCGCCCGCGTTTACGAATTGAAGTCAACGACGACTTTATATGATTTTCACAAAAGGATGAGAGATGATATGGATTTCTCTCACGACCAGCTTATACAGTTCAAGGGCCTCGATGAAAACGGTAATCTAGTGGCCCGCTACGGAATGTTCGATCTGGGCGCAGGCGCCGTGGACGAGGTTACGGTAGAGGAAACAGTGAACAGGGGCATTGCCAGATTCACCTATTTCTATGATGTCACTGACAGGAAGAGCGTAATCGTCACATTCGAAGGTGAGGTGGAAGAGGAGCCGGGAAGGACTTATCCTGCACTGGTTGAGAGCAAAGGTCCTAATCCTGTGGAGTTCGAGAACGGATATGTGGCTTACGAGGATCTTCCGGATGAGCAGAGACATCTGCCTGGCGAATCGCTTATGGCGAAAGAGGACAAGGCAGAGAAGGATGCAGATGACGCAGATGACATTGACGATATTGACCCTATCGATGATGATGACGACGACGAGGATGAGGAGGATGATCTCAAGTCATCCATCGCAGAGGACAGCGATGAGGTTTATGACGGATCAGAGGAACTCCTGTTCTAACCGTTCATTGACCTTTCAATGCGCAGGAAGCTTGTCATAATTACCGGCCCCACGGCCGTAGGTAAAACCGACTTCTGCATCGAAGCCGCCCTCAAATACGGTTCTCCGGTGATTTCCTGCGATTCGAGACAGATATATAAGGAAATGACTATTGGGACTGCTGTCCCTGATGCTTCGCAGTTAGCCGCTGTGAAGCATTATTTTATCCATAGCATCCACGTTACCGAGCCATATTCCTCCGGCCAATATGAAATAGATGCCCTGGCTCTCATTGACAGACTTTTCGGAGAGGGGCGCGAGACACTTGTAATGTGCGGAGGTTCAGGATTTTATATCGACGCGGTATGCAATGGTCTGGACTGTCTGCCTGTTCCGCCTCCAGAGCTGAGGGAAGAGCTTACGCAGAGGGTCAAGACTGAGGGAGTCGGTGCATTGGCAGATGAGCTGCGCAGACTGGATCCGAAGGCGTGGGAAGCCATAGACATCCACAACGGACAGAGGGTGGTCAGGGCGCTGGAGACCATCATGATATCGGGGCGCTCGTTCACCGAGTTCAAGCTCCGGGAGCCGAAAAAGCGGGATTTCGAGATAGAGAAAATCTGTCTCACGCGACCGAGAGAAGTTCTGTACAGCCGTATCAATGAGCGTGTTACGTCTATGGTCAATGCAGGGCTCGAGGATGAGGTACGAGGTCTGCTGCCATATCGGGATCTGCCGGCTCTGCAGACTGTGGGGTACAAGGAAATGTTCGATTACATCGATGGAAAAACATCATTGGACGAGGCTGTAAGGCTGATTCAGCGGAACACCAGACATTATGCCAAGAAGCAGCTTACCTGGTGGAAAAGATATTCTGACGTAAAATGGATTGAGTTATGAAAGTGGGCAATATGCTTCTGTGCGCATCCGTCTGTCTGGTTCTGGGCAGTTTGGCCAATGCCACAGGTACTGAAGACAGATTGTTCTACCGGCGTCCTGCCAAGATATGGGAGGAGACTCTGCCGCTCGGTAACGGCCGGCTGGGACTGATGACCGACAGCGGGACCCGACATGAGCACATTACGCTCAATGAGATTTCCATGTGGAGCGGCTGCGAGGCCGACTACCGTAATCCGGAGGCGGCTTCCTGCCTGCCTGAGATAAGGAGTCTGCTGTTCGAGGGGAAAAACGCTGAGGCCCAGGCGCTTATGTACGAGCGGTTTCTGCCGCGGAAAGAGGTTTCAGATGCCAGGTACGGGACATATCAGACTCTCGGCGCGCTGGACATTGACTATGATTTTCCTGTCAATGACGGTTGCGGGCTGGATTTACAACCTGTGGAATATATCCGCGAACTGATTATGGATGAGGGAGTTGCGAGAAGTTCTTTTAACGTGAACGGCATCCGTTACAGCAAGGAGTTCTTCGTATCGAGGGCTGATGACGTGATGGTGCTGCGGCTGACTTCTTCCGAAAAGGGAGCATTGTCATTCAAGGCGGTGCTGAGCCGGCAGGAAAATGCTGCTGCAGGTGTTGAGCACAAGAAATGCAGACGCAGGAAGCTGCACGCTGCCACGCTTGAGGGCAGTCTTGAGAGCGGTATTCCGGGCAAGAAAGGTATAAGCTATAAAGTGTCCATGACGGTCGCCTCTTCTGACGGCAAGGCCGTGTACAGCAACGGGGCCATAACATTGACAGGAGCGAGCGAAGCTACATTGATCATTTCGGCCGCGACTTCGTATTCTGCGGAGGGGACCATATTTCCCGGCGAGAGGTATGTGAGTTTCTGCGACAGCCTGCTTGACGCGGCGGCTCATATAGAATATAACAAATTGAGAAACAGGCATATGGCATCACATGGCGAGCTATACGGAAGGGCAGGGATTTATCTTGAGGAGTGCGACGACGATGCGCTGGCGACTGATGAACGGCTCCGGAAAGCGGCCTCTTCGGACAGCGGGAGTCTGGCTCCGGGACTTGCGGTATTGTACTGGAACTACGGGCGTTACCTTTTCATAAGCAGTACGAGGCCGGGGTCGCTTCCTCCGAATCTTCAGGGGCTGTGGGCGGACGGTACGAGTACACCGTGGAACGGTGATTATCACACGAATATAAATATCCAGATGAACTACTGGCCGATGGAGCAGGTCGGTCTGAGTGAGTTTGTCCAGCCGCTGATGTCCATGATGGAGAGGCTGGTTCCGTCCGGGCAGGAGAGCGCCAAGTGTTTCTACGGAAGTGAGGCAGAGGGCTGGGTGCTGCATATGATGACCAATGTGTGGAATTATACTGCTCCGGGCGAGCATCCGTCGTGGGGTGCGACCAATACCGGCGGGGCCTGGCTTTGCGCCCATCTCTGGGACCATTACCGTTACACTCTCGACAAGGATTTCCTGAAAAGGGCATATCCGATAATGAGGGGAGCCGCGAGATTTTTCTTGTCAACGCTGGTGGAAGAACCTGTGCATCAATGGCTTGTCACAGCGCCGAGTTCTTCTCCGGAGAACGCTTTCTGGTGCGGGAAAGACTCCATTGCGACGAGTATCTGTATGGGGCCGACAATGGATGTCCAGCTGCTCGGGGAGCTGTTTTCATCGACGTCTGCCGCAGCCGGGATTCTCGGCATTGACAAGGATTTTTCTGATAGTCTCGCAGCTGCGACGAAGCGGTTTCCGCCTATGAGGGTGGATTCCCGTGGACGGCTGATGGAGTGGCTTGAGGAGTATGCTGAAGTGGAGCCTCAGCACAGGCATGTCTCTCATCTGTACGGGCTGCATCCCGGCAATTCCATCAGTACTCTACGGTCACCGGAGCTCGCCGAGGCATGCCGTAACACTCTGAAGGTCAGGGGCGACGGCGGCACGGGATGGAGCAGGGCCTGGAAGATCAATTTCTATGCGAGGCTCGGTGACGGCGACCATGCCCTGAAACTGCTGAAGGCGCTTCTGGCTCCGGCCGTGAGGTACGGTGAGATAGATACGTTATCTATACCATATTATAATGGCAATCTGCATCTGGCTCAGTTCAGTGGCACTTTCCCTAACTTGTTCTGCTCGCATCCTCCGTTCCAGATAGACGGCAATTTCGGTGGCACTTCCGGCATAACCGAGATGCTGCTCCAGAGTCAGGACGGATACATAGCCCTGCTCCCTGCCCTACCGTCCGAGTGGAGAAGCGGCAGTGCAAGAGGCCTCAGGGCCAGGGGAAATGTGTCCGTGGATTTCAACTGGAATGATTCGCGCGTGGAGCAGGTGACCATCACCGGCCTGCCGCTCCGTGCTGGCGAACGTGGCGGAGGCTCGGGCGCGAGTGGCGATGGTGGTGCTGCGATGGACGGACCAGATTCGGACGCGAGTGACGATGGTGGTGCCGTAACGGATGATCCAGATTCGGGCGCGAGTGGCGATGGTGGTGCCGCGACGGATGGACTGACAACGGCTAGTACGGCCGATGGTGGTGCTGTCAGGGCAGACGGACGGAACTCGGTGGTTCTGAAGGTGCCGGCAGGAAGCATCGCACGGGATCTTTACGGCAATGAGTTCCCTACCGACTCCTCAGGTTTCGTTCACATCAGCGTCCGAAGCGGCGAAAGCGTCACGATACGATTCGGAAGGTGAACGGGACTGAGAATGGTTCCGAAGACGAATCCGGTGAACAGAGCTGAAAACGAGGATGAAGGACGGTTTCGGAGACGATGATGGAGGACGGTAACGTGTACGTGGTGTTAGGGTGTCTAGTCCTGAAAAAAGTTTACCGATATTGAACAATAAGTAGTTAGGACACGG
>OHKG01000334.1_pt1 | contig 22112 bp, 20 predicted proteins | sample 1568701 | NCBI WGS metagenome assembly OHKG01 (sample SAMEA3879529, study PRJEB24766) | human gut metagenome | biome: human-associated habitat; feature: feces | place: USA | collected 1985/1987 | reverse complement strand
GCTACTCGGACTTCTGCAATCGCGTGAAAAACGGATGGTTATTCAGTAGACATTATTAAGAGATCAGAATACGAATTTGAGAGTTATGGAAAAAAGCAAAAAGGACAGCATTCCCAAAACCCTATACTCGATTGGAACTCGGCAGAAGTGTGGCTTTATATCTATAGCCGAAAACTGCCAATAAATGAAGCCTACAAAAAAGGAAACACACGCGCAGGATGCTTGTTCTGCCCTATGGGGCGTGGAAAAGCGGACAGCTTTCGCCAGATGTCCTATCCCAACGAGATTGAGAAATTCGTTTCTATCATCAGGGATATGACAGATGACCCTAACATTGAAACTTACATAAGTAATGGCGGGTGGGCAAGCAGAAAGAATGGACGCGATATAAAGAATAATCCTGAGAGATATATAGAAACTGAACGTGACGGAAAACTATATATACGAGTAATCAGTCCAAAAACAGATTGGCGTGAATGGATAAAAACGCTTGGAGATTTACCGTTTGACTTCTCTATTGTTGAAACAGCAGATGGCTATGAAGTAGGTTTTCCGATTGAATATAACAAAACAGTCTTGGGGAAACGGTTCAAACAAGTGTTCCGAAAAACTGCTTATTGTATAGGGTGCAGAGTATGTGAAGTTAATTGTGTGTTCGGATGTATTGATTTCTCAAATGGATTGAAGATCACCAACTGCAGGCATTGTCAACAGTGCCATGAAGTTGATGAGGGTTGCTTAATGTATCATTCCCTGGAACAACCTAAAAATGGAGGACGCGTTATGAAGAATAGCTTGAACTCTTATGCAGACCATGCACCAAAACCGGAGTGGATTGATGATTTCTTTGATAAAGGCAAGGAATTCTTCTCCAATCACAGGCTTGGACCGATGCAAATCAGTATCTTTAAGAAGTTTCTGACTAACGCTGGTCTTATCGTAAAAGAAGAAACGACATCATTGTACGATTTAGTCAAGAGTATCGGTAAGAATACCGATGCGGCTTGGGGATTGATTCTTATCAATCTCGCCTATAACAATGTACAGATCAAGTGGTACATTGATAATATGCAGGTCCAGGAGGCGAATGCACGCAACTCCTTGGAAGATATTCTCAAGGCTGAAGGCGTGAGTGATAAGGATGCAAGGTCAATCATGAAAGCATTCAAGCGTCTTACAGAAACGCCATTGGGAACAGTTCTACATTTTGGCACAACGAGCGGAAAATCCGTTGAAACCCTAACTCGCACCAAATGCACCCTCCAAGATGATCGCGTTCTCCTCTATGCCCTCTATCGCTACGCAGAAGCCTGCCAGGACTATTATGAGTTTAGCCTGTCCCGGCTGATGAATACCAGCATCGACTCCGCTGGGATCAGCCCGGTTAAGCTGTTTGGGTTTGCCGAAGATGAAATGATCACTATGTTGAACGGGCTTTCTGCCAAGTATCCGGCTTTTATCAATGTGACATTTACTCATGGCCTTGACAAGATCAGCCTGCGCGAAGACAAAACATCAGACGATGTGCTGAGATTGTTTTCGTGATACCTTTTCAAATCCAAAATAAGGGAGAGCTGAACCATGCCTGAACTGCAGAGCAATTACAGCGAGTTCTTTACCGTAGATGAAGGTTATTATCCGGAAATCAATCCGGACTCCATCAAGGGAGATATTGACGGCTGGATGAAAACCTGGCCCCACCCAACGTTCATTGAGCTGCTTGAGAAAACGGAGCGTATGCTTGCCCGCGAGGCTCGCGGAAAGAAACACTGCATCTGGGTGCAGGGTGCCTTTGGTACGGGTAAATCTCGTGTCATCTGGACCGTCGAAGAATTGCTGCGCTGTCCGGAAGAGAAGTTCAACGCTTATTTTAATGAATTTCCCGCGCTAAGAGCCAAGCCGGACCTGCGGGAAAAGCTGCTCTCCCACAAGCGGGGTAAGATTGTAACTGCCTTCCGATACAGCTCTGGAGATATCAGCAACACTCGGAAGCTGATCATGGCCATCTATGAAAGCGTGTCCGACGCGCTTAAGAAAGCTGGCTATGACAACCTTGGCACTCGCACCATTCGTGGCAAGATAGCCGAATGGCTGGAGGATGAAGACAAACAGCAGATTTTTCAGATCATGCTGAATAAACCCCAGTACCGCAGCAGGGGCAGTTTTTCCGGTAAGAACCCGGCGGATATCCTGGCTCAACTTCGTTCTTCCGCCAATGTGGATCAACTGATTAACGACATTCTGGATCTGTCAGAGAATGAGCAGATCGGTGTTTATGAGCTTACGATGGCCGACCTGAAGGAATGGCTGACGGACGTTATCGACACCAACGGTCTGACGGCGCTGGTTTTGCTGTGGGACGAATTCTCCAGCTATTTCAAACAGAACCTCAATACTCTTGACCAGCTTCAATCTCTGGTGGAATTGTGCGCCATTAAACCCTTTGAAATGATCATCGTTACTCACGAGATTGGCGCTCTTGACCGAAACGGCGAAAATACCCAGCTGAGCAATATCGTCAAGGACCGTTTTGAGGTCGTATCCATCGAAATGCCAGATAATGTGGCCTTTGATCTGATTGGTCATGCCATGAAGCCCAATGTCGCTGCGCATGACACCTGGGAACTGTATCTTGATGACATCGCAGGACGTTTTTCGGAATCCCGCATGGCCGTCTCCCGCCTGGTGGGCGTTGAAGATGATGTCCTACGCAGGATGACACCCATTCACCCGATGGCAGCTCTGATGCTGAAATATATATCAGAGCGGTTTGCTTCCAACCAGCGAAGCATGTTCAACTTCATCAAGAGTGACGAGACGGAAGACCTCCACGCCTTCCAGTGGTTCATTAATACGCACACGCCAGAGAATCCTGACATCCTGACGATGGATTACCTCTGGGACTTCTTCTATGAGAAGGGCCGTGATGAACATGGTACCGGCGCGGGCAGAAGCAACCTGGATATTTTGATTTCCGGTGTGCTGGATACCTATCCGCAGAATGAAAGTCGACTCAATGTGGAACAACGGCGCGTGCTAAAGGTCGTGTTGATGATGCAAGCCATCAGCCGCCGTATCAATAACGCAATCCCGCTGCTCCGCCCCACAGAGGCGAATGTAAGGCTTGCCTTTGAAGGCGATGACAGTTTTACTACCAGCCCAGTGCTGATCCTGAAAAATCAGTTGGTGACGCAATTAAAGATTCTCTTCGCCTCTGAGGCAGAAAACCATCTGGTGGAATACGCAACAGCAACCGTGCAAGGTGACCAACCCAAAATCGACGAAATCATAGCTCGCATCAAAAATGAAACAAGAACAGGGAAACTGGTGAGCGACGCGAAACTTTCCGACGCGTTGAAACTGAACGATGCTGAAGCCATGCGCTTCCAGTTCACCCCTGTTACCATCGATGATTTTACACGTGTCACGAATCGGCTTGCAGATCAAGTCGCTTCGCCAAACCTTGACTTCCACATTTATGGCGTCGTTTGCTTTGTAAGGGACGAGGCAGAACAGACAAGGATGTTGGCGCTGATTGCCGACGCCAGGTGCGAAGAAAACAAGCGAAGGATAGTGATTATCGATGCCAGCGGTGTCCCCATGGGCGCTGCTCGATTCGCTGAATGGGCTAAATACGCAGGCAACGAAGAGTATTGGCGGCCCAAGGATGAAGAGCTTGCAAACAACTATAAGAGAAACTTGACAGCGGTACTGACTGCTTGCAAGGATGCTGTTGAAACAGAGAACCTTCTTGTCTATTACAGTGAGCATTTTGAGCGTGCTTCCGGTGCGGTTCGGACGATCAGAGATGATATTCTGCCGAGAATTGTGCTCGACCGGTATCCGTTATCCTTCGATAATGCTGCTGTGAGCGGAAATTTCTTTCATGAAGATAGATTCCCAGATGGCGCAAAAAAAGGAATCAAGCGAGAAACAGGTGGCATTTTCCAGCAGCGTGATGTAACTGGTATGCTTCAGCAGGTTTGGACAACACCGGAGTATTGGAAACAACCATCATTGAGAACACTACCCATTTCTGTACTGAAACAGCAGCTGACAGAAATGATCGATGCGCGGTTCACTACCGATGTTCGCATATCCCACAGTGAAATCTACGATTTCCTGGCTGAACGCGGCTTCATGCCCTGCAACCTTTATGCTTTCATAACAGGTTTCCTGCTGAGAGAATATGCGCAGGCTCCATATCGCTATAGTATTGGCGAAAGTGGCGATGACGGTGACACTCAGAATCCCGATAAACTCGGCGAGCATGTCGGTGAGTGTTTTAAATACAAGAATCCCAATCAGGGTATTCGGAACTACAAAGAGAAGTACATTGAAATCATGTCCCGGGAGCAGAAGGCTTTCGTTGATTTTGTTCACGACGCCTTCGATGTGGCAGAGAATTCATCCGTGGAACGTGCGGCCAGTAGAATGCGCACAAAGCTGAAGGAACTTGGCTACCCTGTCTGGTGCTACTCCTATGTAGATCAGCGGAACCTTGGTACTTATCTTGAAAGAATTGCGGAAATCGCCAACGACCGTGGTAGCGGGAATGTACCGTCTCAAGCAAAGCGCTTTGGTAAAATGCTGCTCGATGTTCAGGCGTCATCTGGCCAGCTTATTGAATTACTGACAACGGAGAATGGCGCAGAAGGCCTACACATTTTCTTGGAAGAATTCCAAGGCGGAGAGCTTTTCCATTTAGCGGAGGAAATCGGCACACCCAATGCGCTTGAGGATGTTCGCAGCGCGTTGTCGTCTGGAGAAGCCCTTTGGCTGTGGAACCAGGAAACCGGAGAAGAGGAAATCAGCAAGCTGATCGTCCAGTATCAGATTGTCGCGGCATCCAACAAGTTCGCCGGATATTCGACGTTTGACGCAACACATGATTATTCCTCATGCATCACCAAATGGAAGGAATGCGCCAAATACACCCATATTCCGTCTTTGGTCATTCAAGAAAAAACCCCGGAACTGCGAGCTTGGGTGCAACTTCTGCGTGATATTATCGCAGATGGCGGTTTGGCAACCGCTGAAAAGAAACAGCAATTTCTCACTATCCTGACTGAAAAGCATGCGGAAATTGAGGACTTCCTCAACAATAGGCCGGCGAGATTTACCGAGTATTTTTCTGCCAGCCTTCAGGGCCTTGACGTGGAGACTGGAAAACGGATATACGCTGGCCTTGATCAGACGTCGTTTACCAAATCCAAATCTGATTTTATCCGCGAAGTGAATGAAGCCGCAGACCAGGAACGCGCTTCCCTGCGTGCCACCCAGCTTCGAATCAAGTGGAATGCGCTCTCTGGCTTTGATAATGCACATCAATGGTCGGAACACTACAGCACGCCGATTCTTGCTCTGGTTCCTGCTTCTGAACATCAACAGGCAAAGAGACTATTTGCAACGTTGAAAGCAGTTTCTCCCTCAGATGCGGACATCACTGCGTCATTGGCTTATCTCGATGGGAACCCAACCTTTGTTGAAAAGCTGAAAGATCAGTCCGCGATTGATACAGCCTTTGTCCGTGAGATGATCGGCCAGTATCATACGCTAGTAACGGTAGACGAGGCCCGGCAGGCGATCCGCAGCAGCGTTCCTTCAGACCCTTATGAGTGGGTGACAGGAAGCGCTGCCAAGTCTGCGATCAAAGAGAAGGCAGACCACAATTACTTGTCCGGAGCTAACCAACAGCTGCTTGATCGCATCGATGATATGCAACCTCAGCAGGCCAAGGATTATTTAAAACGTCTTGTTCAAGATAAGCTTGATGTAGGCGTACAGATGATGGATAGCGAGGGAATGCTGTAATGAGAGTTGAACGGCCTGAAGCAATAGAAGCCTTAAAGCAGTATCTATTAAGTAACACTGCTTATCCATTTCTAGTTGCTGCGAACTCCTCTGCAGACTTGAAAGCGCTGACACGTTCTCTTCCAACGCGAGTGCATACTATCAGTATGAGCGATTACTGCACCGATGATGGCTTGCCGGATGAAGACGCCGTTTTCAACGTTTTACTGAATGCAAATAACCCCATTCTGCTTAAGGGTGCGGGTGAGCTTGTCATGCTCTCAGGAAACGCCACATTTTTGCGGAGAATAGCAGGCCAAACATTCTCTCAGAAGATCATTGTTTTTTGCCGGAATCAGGGGACGGAGCTAGAACGTCTGCAGCAGCAAAACACCAAGTTTGGAAGCAACCGTTGGTGCGAATTGTCTTCCAGTTCTGATGTTTCTATCATAAAAGTTAATGCGAGTGTTCCAGTCGATTCCGTCTCCGGTTTCAAGGCTTTACTGAAGGCGCTTGAAGATTTTCCTGCCGGAAAAGTTTACGTTACCACCGAAGTGCCGATTATCTGCTCCGGAGTCATATCAAATGCATATGCAGCGCTACGTGATGAGGATACTTCTTTTGTCATTCCAGAGGGAGTTCTTGGGGAACAGGAATGGACTGAATACCTTGCAAACCGATCCCTCGAAGCAAATGATATTTATCATTGGCGGAACTATCTCAAACTCCTGCTTTTTGGCACGGTATCACCATATTTCCATCTTGTCGCACAGCATTCTCCGAATTACGCCGCATACCGCAAGGAACTGACACACGCAATACTGCACGTGTCGCATGAAAGCGATGCGTATCAGGCCTTATATCAGGAGCGGAAGGCGTTCCTGAAAGCGCACCAAGAAGTGGATATCAGTGAATTTGTACGGGATTCTCATGAGAAAGGTGCAAATCGGATTCACTATCTGACGGATAACACGATTCTTGAAAGGCGCGCGATTCTTGAGGAGACTGCCCGATATGGCCTGAACCTGCCAACGCTGGAGGAAGTATATCCTGATCTTGCGGCATATTTCAATGAATATCAATTCTCCTGTTCAGATGGGGAGCTACTGACGCAATATTTCAAGGATTACAAGAAGCAAAAGGCAAGTAATAAACTTGATCCTGAGTTTTTGCAACAAGTGAATGTTCTCTCTCAGCCAGGAAATAGACGATATAATCTTTTGCCAACAAGAAATCTGCTTGTCGATCAAGCGAATGGGCAGGGAGCTGGTCTCTACTGGATTGACGCGCTTGGTGTCGAATACCTTGGTTTCATCAAGAGGCTCGCTAAGGAGTTAGGACTCTGGATTGAAATTAATGTCGGAAGAGCCACACTGCCAACTCTTACGGAATTCAATCGCGCTTTCTATGAGAATTGGACGGGATTTAAGTGCCCCAAGGAGCCGAATCTTGACAAGATAAAGCATGAAGGAGTTCCAGCCCAACAAAGCACAGGGCCTGCTATTCATCTTGCCGATGAGTTGACTATAATTCGGGATTCTCTCATCACAATTAAAAGCTGTCTCGTCAACCATCAAGCGGAATACTTCTTGCTGGTTTCAGATCATGGAGCCAGCAGATTGTGCGTGCTGAACCAGCATGAAAATAGGTGGGAAATTACGAATTGGCAAATGGAAGAAAATGGCAAACGCTCCGGACGATGCTGTCCAAAGAGTGATGCCGATGAATGCCCTGAGTCCGCGACTGAAAACAACGACCATTGGGTGCTTGCCAACTATGATCGCTTTAAGGGCAGTAGACGTGCTATTATTGAAGTACATGGTGGAGCATCTTTGGAAGAGGTTGTCGTGCCTGTTATCAGAATTACTCTTGCAAATGAAGCGATTGAATGTCATGTGCTTGGTACCGCAGTTGACGAAGTTGCAACTATTATAAAGCCTTTGGACGGACCCACTGTCATGCCGGTTTATTGTTCAAAGCCATCGGCAAGCCTTTTCATCAAGATAAAGGGCAAAACATATCCAGCAATCAGGAGCGAGATAAACCCGTTGGAGTTTTCAGTCGATCTTTCCATGTATCATGAAGTTTGGTCATCATCGTTTACGTTTGAGGCTGTTGCTTTTGATGGCGATAACGAACTTTCAACATTCCAGTTCAAAGTTCAACGGACAAAACGCATGACCCGAAATGATCGCGATGGGACTGATTTCTTTAGCAATTAAGGAGGAATCGTTATGACAGAGAAGCTTCGGGAATATTTTGATGACATGGTTGTTTTTAAGGATTTGAAAAACAACAGTGTATTTTCCTCGCTTGGCTTACCATCATTTACTCGCGATTGGCTTCTGAGAAAGTTTGAGGATGACGAGGGAAACTTCGATATAGAGGAACTCTCTGCGTTCGTGCGACGCTATATTCCGCAGAGAAGTAATTGGAATGCTATCAAAAGCCGCATCGTCAAAGATCATGAGCGTGTCAAGATGCTTACCAAGATTTCTATTGATGTCAATATCCGCACAGGGGAAATTTCTTTCTCCCTGCCTGATCTTGGGTTATCATCGAAAGAAACAATTATTGAAGATTACATCTGGCAGGAAGTGAAAGAAGAACTTGTTTCAGGCCAGGAGGTTTGGGGCATGCTTGAATTGGGGTACAGAGATCCCGATGATTCAGCAAGACCTCGCATCCCTGGAAAAATCCGCCTTATGGCTTTCCAAAACTTCTGTCCGTACACGATTGATCTGGAATACTATAAGGATATCGCCAGCCATTTTGAGGTCTCAGAATGGATTGATGTCCTTCTTGGTGCAATTGACTATAATGCGAGCGGCTATCAATCCGAAGAGGAAAAGCTCACCATGCTGACTCGGCTGCTTCCATTTGTGGAAAAGCGTTTGAACCTGATTGAGCTTGCTCCAAAAGGGACAGGGAAATCCTATCTGTATGGACGCGTGAGCAGATTTGGCTGGCTTTCTTCCGGTGGAGCCATGAGCGTACCGAAATTGTTTTATGACCAGTCTAGAAGAACAGAAGGTCTGATAGCCGGATACGACTTTGTGACACTTGATGAAATACAAACAATTTCCTTCACTGATGTCGATAAAGTGCGTTCAGCATTGAAAGGCTATCTTGAAAGTGGGGAATACACAGTAGGCAACCATAAGGGAATCGCATGGGCTGGCATGATCCTTTGTGGTAATATTCCTAAAGAAATCATGGACAATGACGCCACTACCGATATGTTTACTGAGTTGCCCTCTGAGTTTCATGAGTCTGCGCTTCTTGAGCGCTTTCACGGATTCATCAAAGGTTGGAATATCCCCCGCATGAATGATGATCTGAAGGTGAACGGTTGGGCGCTGAACTCTGAATACTTCTGCTCAATCATGCATGAATTGAGGAATGATTCTAGTTATCGCGCCATCGTTGATCGCTTGATTGAAGTCCCCGACGGAGCAGACACACGTGATACAGAAGCAGTAAAGCGTATTGCGACAGCGTATCTTAAACTTCTATTCCCTTATGTTAGGCAGCCTGAAGATATACGCACAGCTGATTTTAATCGATATTGTCTCCGTCGAGCGTGCAAAATGCGTTCGATAATCTTGACGCAGATGGGCATCATGGATATTGAATATGCAGGAAGAGATATTCCTCAATTCAAGGTAAGGACGATACAATGACTACGATCGAATGTTCCTCTTGCAGGAAGAAGCCTCTTTCTAAGGATGAAGTTGGTGTTTGTAAGAAGATGTTGGGAAAAGGCACAAAAAAGTTCTTCTGTTTGGATTGCTTTGCATCCTATCTGGATACCACCGTTGAAGAACTGAATGAGAAGATCGAGGAATTCAAGGAGGAAGGCTGCAAGCTGTTCTCCTGATTTAAGCGATAGGTGATAAAGAATGATCTACGTCGACCACGCTGCCACGACACGGCTATCCGACAGAGCATTTGAGGCAATGTTGCCCTGGTTAAAGGAAGAGTATGGCAATCCGTCTCAGCCATACTCTTTTTCCCGTAAGCCCCGAAAGGCCATAGCAGAGGCACGCGAGTCCATTGCTGCATGCATTGGCGCGCAGCCTGAGGAAATTTTCTTCACGTCCGGCGGCACGGAAAGCGATAACTGGGCCATCAAGGGCACCGCTCTGTCTATCTGCAGAGAAGGTGCTCTTCTCGTTTCAGCCTTCGAACACCATGCGATTCTACGGGCGTGCGAAGCCATAGAGGCAGATGGGTGGCCTGTGTCTTATGTTTTCCCGTCCAAAGAAGGTGTCATTGAGCCGGAATCCTTACGGAAACAGCTGACGGAAAACGTAAAGATGGTTTCCGTTATGATGGCAAACAATGAGGTAGGGTCAATCCAGCCTATTCAGCAACTCGCTGCATTAGCTCATGCTCATCATGCGTTTTTTCACACGGATGCCGTCCAGGCTGTGGGTCACATTCCGGTGAATGTGAATGAATTGGGCGTTGATTTGCTCTCCGCTTCGGCCCACAAATTCAATGGGCCAAAGGGCGTAGGATTCCTCTATATCCGCAAAGGGACGCAGATTTTCCCACACGAAAACGGCGGCGCGCAGGAAAACAGTATGCGCGCCGGAACAGAGAACGTTGCCGGTATTGTAGGTATGGCTGCTGCGCTACAGGAACATTTTGAAGCGATGGAGACAGAAGCCTTTCACCTTTATTCGTTGACCGATGCTCTTATCCAAGGAATACAGGATATTCCTCACGTTCTTCATGGAGAGAATCAGGAACGGCTGCCAGGTTTGTTAAGTCTCGCTTTTCCCGGATATGAAGGAGAGGCTCTACTGCATCGCCTAGATCTGATGGGGATCGCCGTTTCGACCGGCTCTGCCTGTGACAGCAAGAGGACAGTCATCTCTCATGTCCTCAAGAGCATGAGTGTACCTGAAGAGATAGCACAGTCAACCATCCGAATATCGCTGGGCGTAGAGAACACGATAGTTGATGTAGAGGCTATCGTAAACGCCTTGCATCGCATACTAAAGAAGGACTAAACGATAATTATTATTAAGAGGCGTATTTCATCCTTTATGATTAAGATGAATGCGAAGAAATCTAGATACTATTAGGGCAATTAGTACTCGGATTCATGCAATACACGGAGAATTACAGCGTATTAGATGCTATACAGACTTTGAGGGGTTGGGAACATGAAACAATTTGCCATCTTTCTCCTATTGTTGGTAATAATGATACCATTAGCGGAAACTGCCCATGCAAAGGATGAAATCATCACCTATGAGCAGCTACTGGCCATAGACGAACCATGCACAGTATATGTAGAGGGCAAGACTGGCGATCCCTATCCGATGCATATGAAAGAAACCTTGATGTCAAGTACACAATGGCAATGGCTTATAAAAGATAGCAGCGGAAAATATCGCCCCTCTGGGAAATACGTAAACATGACCGCATACCAAGCTATGGGGATCAGCAAAAGGGGCTTGATTCTCAATCATAAGGATTGTCGTCTGGAAGTCCATGTCTCTGGAAAAGGCCAATGGTCTGTGGCGAGTTTCAGAGTCGTGGATACGCCGATTACATTCAGTGGTATTTTCTGGCCGATATTCTTCATGGTAGCCATATTTGCCGTAACGGTGCCTCTTATCATTCGAGGAATTAATGCACCGCCTGCAAGAAACCAGCCCCGTCAGTGGCAACCTAGCAAGACGTTGTTAGCTGCTTACTTCTTGAGCGAATTGTTCAAGGATAATGGGAAAAAGAAATGACGAAATGATTGGAGGAACGCATGGATTCTGAAGTGAGTGCGATGAGCAGGGCAATTGACCTGGGAAACCTTAGTACCCACGGCCCGGACGAGGAGAATCTTTTCGTACCTGTGGACGTAACCCGCGAGGCCAAGGGCTATGAGAAATGGATCAACGATCACATCTGGCATCTGAACCGGATGCAGAAGCAGCCGGATGAAGTGGTGATTGCGCCTAGTGATCAATGTTGTGATCCATATGAATGCTGGTATTATGGCTACTGCCACAATGATGAATGAGGATGCTATCCGCATAAAGACTGGTAAAAGCACGCCGTACCAATGGATTCGCATAAGCTTTCTACCAATATGGTAAAGCAGCTAACGCCAGGCGGACAGTGTTTGCAAATCCAACATTTCCGGGAAAACCAGCTAACACCCCTACCCAGAATGTTGGCAGAAACAGCGGGAAATGCTCTCTTTCATCCTTCTCCCGTCCACAGCAATCTGGCCAAACACGGTTCTGAAAATCAAGGTGGCGCCTTGATTTTTTCAAAATCCGACCCCGACCATCCGCGAAAATTAGCAAGACCGTCCGCCTGCGCTTGCAGAAAAAACCGACCCGCTGAAGAGGCCACGTTAGAAATCGGCCATAAATGTTTGCAATTTGCAAACACCGGGTGCTGTGTGTTAGCATGAACTGGCCCGTTTCGGGATACGAAAATACCAGACCCGGAAACTTGCCGATTTAGGGCAAATTTGTCGAATCTGGTATCTTCAAAATGGTGATCCCGGCGGGATTCGAACCCACGGCCTGTCGCTTAGGAGTGCCAAAAAGCGTTCGCCTTTGGAACCCCTCAACACCCCTGGAACACCTTATTTTACTGGATTTCTAACGTTTTTGAGTGTTCGCATTTCCCTCCAAAATACCCCGGTTTTCCCCGGGTGAAATTAGCAGAGTGTTAGCAGAGCTAATTTTTCTGGGGGGACAAAAAACCAGCCGAATCCAAAATTAGCAGATAACACTGTTCATTTTGTTATTAAATCACAATTTTCATTATAACAGATATGAAAACATGACTATGTGCGTTGAGGATAGAACTGCTCCTCGCAACATACTTTTCATGGTTATACCACTGAATTAATATATTTCTTGAATTTGAACTTGACTGGGAGTAAGGAGAAGCCTGTTAACCCTAATCACCGACTCAGACGCACCACAGCCAGAATTCCTCGCAAATCTCGATGTGCTCTATTATTCGTAAAATTATTCGTAAAGTATTGAACGAGACTTTTACTCATGCTATAATGGAATCGAAAGGAGTGGTCTGTCCATGGCAATCATTAGCCCTGTGTCCGATTTGCGCAATTACAACACCGTTCTAGAACAGGTTTCCGCTGGTTCACCGGTGTATCTGACGGTCAACGGACGTGGCCGTTTTACGATCCGCGATATTGCGGACGATGAGGAATTTGAGAAGGCAAAGGCGATGCTCCGCCTGATGTGTGAGCTCAATACGGGCATCCGCTCGGGAGAGGAAGAAGGATGGGTGTCCGAGGATGATGTCCGGGCACACTTCCACAGCAAACGCAAATGAGGATTGAATACTCCCCTGTCGCCGTTCGTGACCTCGAACGTGTCTGGGCGGAGGTTTTTGAAGCTTCTGCTAGTGAAGAAACCGCAACGAAATACGTCGATGATCTGATGAATCAGATTTCAGCGAAACAAAACTTTCCAAAGTCCGGCGCTCCGCTGTATTACGAGGGCCTGTTCACCGGATTCTACTTCGTGACGTTCAAGTTCTATATGGCATTCTACAAGGTGGAGACCGATCGGATGCTGGTCAGCAGAGTGGTCTATGGAAAGAGCGACTACATGCGTACCATTTTCCGTAATACACATAAGAAGTGATCCATGAAGCGCTGGCTGTTAAGCTGGCGCTTTTTTGTATAAATGAAAACCACTCGCTAGGCGAGTGGTTCAAAAAAAGCCTTTTGGCGATCATGTAGAAGAAGAAACTCCTTTTGTTGTATAATCAAGAAGCGGTCTGGCAACTGCAACAAGGGACAACAAAAGGAGGTCATTCGAATGAACGACATGAATAGTTTATCACATACGAAGTGGGAATGTAAATACTATATTGTATTTGCGCCCAAGTACAGAAGAAAAGTATTCTACGGGGAAAAGAGAGTAGAGATAGGAAAAATACTAAGGATGCTATGTGATTGGAAGAAAATCGAAATAGTGGAAGCCGAAGTCTGTAAAGATCATGTACATATGTTAGTAAAGATTCCACCCAAGGTATCTGTATCAAGTTTTGTAGGGTATTTAAAAGGGAGAAATAGTTTAATGATCTACGAAAAGTATCCAGAACTAAAGTACAAATACCGGAACAGAGAGTTTTGGTGCAGAGGGTACTATGTGGATACAGTAGGGAAGAATGCAAAGAAAATCGAGGAGTACATAAAGCATCAGTTGGATGAAGACAAGGCGGGAGAACAACTGACAATGGGGAATTTCTGAGTAAGTTGAGCCCGTTTACGGGCAGCAAGTAACAAGCCTATGCAAGTGTCAGACCGTACCAACGCGACGTGACGCGTGGCAAGTAACAGAGGGCTACGCCCGTCTAAGAAAAACCCCCGGCTACGCCGGGGGATCATTATTTCGTAATTGATGCTTGTGCATATCACGATTTAATCAGCGGTTCCTTAAAGTTTCAGAATCTCATCTGCAATTTCACGAACGGTTTTATTGCTTGTATCAATTTTTACGGTATCAAGCACCTGATACATACGAATCCTTCCGACGCTTCTGTCAATGACATCGGCAGTGCGGAGTCCGCGAGCAATATCGGATGACAACCGATTTCTCAGATTTGTTTCGTCCGTCATCAAGGATATTTTTATGACTCTGCAAGCGCTTGTGTCCAACTCATTGATTATGCTAGCCGGGATTGTCCACTTTCTCCTTCGTCAGAATCCGTGCAATTTCAGACGGCCCGTGTCCCTCGCAAGCCATCTGATAGATTCTGCGGACAATCGCCGCCGCTTCCTCGTCAACCAGCCAGTGGTGCTTGACATCCGGGTCTTTTCGATAGCCATAGCCTTCGTTGCTGCGTCGCTGTAATCGCCAGCCGCCTGATACGCCGCTATCGCGCCGTCGTAGTCGTCAGCCGCCAGCAGGCTTTCTCCTTTCTGGTACTGTGCTTCCTTTTCCCATTCTTTTTGCCGAATGAAACGATAATATGTCACCGCTCCGTCGTAGTCGCCCGACGCAATCATCGCTTCGCCCTTCTGGTACTGCGCTTCCTGCGCCATGCTATATGCTTCAATAGAGAGATACCATGCCGCCGCTCCATCGTAGTCGCCCGACGCAAGCATCGCTTCACCCTTGGCGTACTGCGTATTCTCAGCCTGTGCCTTAGCATCCTTGTATTCGCCCAGCGCCTTGAATATCGCGATGGCTTCGTCATACTGCCCGTTCTGCGCCATCTCCGTCGCCGCCTTATACTGCGCGGCGGGGATAATGACAAACTTCGCCACCAAACCCGCCGCAGCCACCAGCAGCACAACAAGCGCAACGACGGTTGTCACAATCTTTTTCTTTTTGGCTGCCGCTTCTGCCGCCGCAATCCGGGCTGCGTTTTTGCGGCGTTCGCGCTCATAGATTTCCTCCGCGGTTTCCGCACATTTCTGTGCTCTCTCGGCGCTGTCCCTGTAATCGCCCAATTCGAGGAAAATGCGCTTGGCGCTCTCGAAATCAGCCGCCGTATCCTTCGATGCGCCGGATTCCATATACTCGCAGGCTTGCTGATATTTTCTCGCCCGATCCTCTTCAAACCGCTCAAGCGCTGCCTGATGCAGCGCTTGAGCCCGCTGATCGCCGGAAATTCTGGCTTCTTCAATCGCCTTTTGGATGCGCTGTCTGCTCTGTTCATCCTGATGCTTGGCGTCTGCGACCTTTTGATTGATTTGCGCGGTCAGCCCTTGAATCGCAGCGTCATACAGAAATAGCGGTCTGCCGGGTCATTCCTAAAGCTTCCAGACGCCGCTCCAACTGAAAGGGAAGACAAATAGACCTTACGGTATAAGTCCGTCCAATCTTCGCATCCTTCAAAAGTAACTTTCTCACCTCTCAATATCAATAAACAATCATTTAATCGTTCTGTCTACATTGTAGAGCAGGGAAAATCGAAAAGCAATGGACGGAGTACAAGTCCTTCCAAGAGGGATAAGAAAACTTCTGAATGGGTAAACAGTGCTGAAAAAAAGGTACTGACATTGAAGCACAGCTCCATGTCAGAACCCTTTTATTTCACAAATTATTTTTTGGGAGGTTGCGTCGCCCGCTGTTTTCCGAGCCACGCACTTCCTCATGGTAAAAGTAATTCACAATGACCGGGTGCCCAGACTCTGCCCGGCCGTAGGGCAGCTCGTTGTCCACGAAGGGACAGCTGTTTTCTTTCGCCAGCCGTTCCGCTTGATCCTCCAAACCACGGAAGTAGCTTCTGTCTCCCTTGTTGTAGATAGCGTCGTACAGCGGAACCAAGTCAGGATATTTTTTACAAATATAGTCCATGATGTCTTTTTTGAATCCGCCTCGCAGGTTTAGATTTTCTAACCATATCAGGTCGCATTGATTTCTGACCTGATGGAAGATAGCCTCAAAATCTGTGATGCCCGGAAAGACAGGGGCAATAAAGCAGACAGTGCGAATGCCCGCAGCATAAATCTGCTTCATGGCATCCAGCCGTCGCTTGATGCTGACGGCATTGTCCATATCATTTTTAAAGCCTTCGTCCAATGTATTGATTGACCAGGAAACCGTGACCTTTCCCAGTTTTTTCAGAAGGTCGATATCACGGATTACCAAATCTGACTTGGTACAGATGAGAATTTCTGCCTCGCTGTCCCGAAGCTGTTCAAGAAGCTTTCGGGTGTTCTGAAACTGCGCCTCCTGGGGCAAATAGCCATCGGTCACAGAACCGATGACTACGCGCTGCCCTTTGTACTTTTGTGGATTTTTGATTGCCGGCCAATGTTTCACATCCAGGAATGTACCCCACGGTTCGGTGTGTCCGGTAAATCGCTTCATAAACGAGGCATAGCAGTATTTGCAGCCATGGGTACAGCCCACATAAGGATTGACGGAATAACCGCCCACCGGCAGGGTGGATTTTGTCATAATATTTTTGGTCTCTACGTCCTGAATCAGAATGCTGCTCTCTTTCACTTCCGCCATGTTTTCTGTTCCTCCAATACCCGGTAAAAGGCCGGGGGAAATTCCTGTACCATTTGTGCCTCTCCCATGATAGAAAGCAGATCTTCCTTCATAAATACAGGGATGCCAAGCGCATGGGCCTGATGTGTCAGGTTCCACACCCATTCCGGTTTCGATACGGCTTTGCCCTTCCTATGTCCGGTTTCAGTCCCAATGACGATCCACTCAATTCCGGTAAGGTTCACCACGCCAACATCATCAAACATAGGTTCAAAGGTCACATGATAGTGTCCGCCATGGATATGCTCCCGCAAAGTCCGGATACGGTTTTTCTCTTTACTGGAGGTAACAGTTACACCAAACCATGCATTCTCCAGGGTAGTGGAAAACACAATATCCTCCGGTCGCTTGGTTAAAAACAGATATTGGTGCTGCGGATTTTCAGTCATCTTGGCAAATATCTGTTCCCGCCACTCTGGCTTCCAGTGGGAAAAATCGCTCATGCCGGTGAGCAGAAAATTCTGTGGGCGCTTTTTCTCCATCAGCCGCAGCTTATTGGGAAAAAACTCCGGCTTTTCAAAGTCGTCGATCATGTGAAACCGGCGGACATTATTTCTAGCGTAGCAGTAGCTGCAACCGATCGTACAGCCGATCACCAGATTCATGTTCTGAATACAGTCTTTAATACAAACAGCCACCGCTGACGCCTCCTTACCGTTTTAAGATTTAGCCTTCTACCGCAGGTGCAACTTTCCCGAAGCCGTTCCAGGCATACAGGCCCTTCTTGTCCTCATCGCCCAGGAACTTATCTACCTGGCAGATGTGCAGGATATGGTCGCCCACCTCCACCGACTGCTGCAAGATAGCCACCATCGCCAGCCGGGTGTCCGCCGGAATCTGGATGTCGCTGCCCTCCACAGCCATCATCTCGATGTTGTTGGCGGCCACCTTGTCGGTCTTGGCGCCGGTAGACGCTCCACAGGCCATCACCGTTTGGGCAAGACTCTCGCCAGGAACGGTGACAATCACCTTGCCGGTCTCTCGTACCTGCTTGCCGGTGTGAGATTGTTTTCCAGTGGCGAAGCCCACCATAGGCGGATTGAAGGAGAGGTAAGACACAAAGCAAATAGGAGCCAGATTCGTAGAACCATCTTCCTTTTTAGAGCAGATCAGTGTCAGCGGATTAGGGGAGGTCAGAACAGTAGCCTCCATAATGTTCAGTTCTTTCATGTCATTTAGACCTTTCTAAGAAATTTCAGTCGTTGACTGCATGGCCAACCAGTGATATATTTATTATATCTGATAGTAATTTTTGTTCAAGTACGCAAATTATTTATACCTGGTATCAAAAAATATACTGCAAAAGACGAGGAAAGATCCAATCATGACTTATGAAGAATTCAAAGAAAAGGTTGGCAGTGTCATTCTAACTGATGATGGAAACTGCCCGGTCACGCCGGTGGTTCAAATGCTGCAGGGCAAATGGAAACTCCAAATTCTCTATGAACTATGCATCAAGTGTCCCATGCGGTTTGGAGAACTGAAAAAAGTTCTAAAGCCCATCACCAACACAGCTCTGACCAACGCCCTGAAAGAGCTGGAAGCGGATGAATTGGTTCAGCGTATCCAATATAATGAAATGCCTCTGCGAGTGGAGTACTCCCTCACCGAGAAAGGACGGGATCTGTTGCCGGTCTTTTACGCCATTTCCCAATGGGGAATGAAATATATACCATGATTCTAACTATATTAACATCTGCAAGATAATAGCCGGGAAACATTGACCATTCAAGTCAATTTCCCGGCTTTTTATTTTCTGCACTTTCTACTGCTGTGAAGGATTCAGAAAGCAAATTGATTCATGAGAGTTGATAACTCCCACCGCCTGCAAATAGGCATAGATGATTATGCTCCCCACAAACTTCATGCCCCGCTTTTTCAAGTCTTTTGAGATGGCATCAGATAATGGTGAGCTGACCTTGTTTACTTCTTGGATGATTTTTTCATCTGTCCAATGCCATAAGTATCGGTCAAAACTGCCCCACTCTTGCTGTATCTTTTGAAACACTTGTGCGTTGACCACTGCGGCTCGTATTTTCAGCCGGTTACGGATGATTCCAGAGTCAGCTTGCAGAGCCGTCAATTTTTCTTCGCTATAAGATGCCACTTTTCGTAAATCAAACCCGTCAAAAGCACGGCGAAACGCTTCCCGTTTATTTAAGACACATTCCCAGGTGAGACCTGCCTGAAAATTCTCCAAAATCAACATTTCAAACAGCATATGGTCATCATGGACCGGTCTTCCCCATTCGTCGTCATGGTATCGCAGATAAGCGGTATTAGTTGGGCTCACCCAATGGCATCGAATCTTTCCATCTGCCCATTGCATTCTTTACTCCGCCTCCAATAGAAAAATAACAGGCCGGATGCCGTCTGGACATGCAAACGCACCAATCGTATCATCATTGAGCCAAGTGCCAGTGGGCTGAAGAAGTTCACCCTCAGACAGTTGGTGGACAAATGGAGCCAGCCACTGCCAAGCAACGCCGCACATCCCATCCGGCGGATTGACGCCATCGCTGTACAGCACTTGACCTTTCTGATGAAAAGGACACATCCCCAAATTAGGAATTGCATACTGTTCTGCCAGTTCCTGATAGTATTCCGTGCGCAGCACGGTGATTTTAACCTTTTTATGCATTCGTGTAGTCATTTTGAACCTGCTCCGAAATCGTCATGCCTCGCACGCCTCCCGGAGAGCAGGCAGCAGCTCATCCAGCCGTCCATCCAGTCCGAAGGACTTCTTTTTGATATTGTCCGCAATGTAGATCTCACCCAGATTGATGGTCACATAAGTGGCGTTTGGCTCGTTGGCCACCAAGCGCATCATCGGAGCCTTGATTAGCTGATTGCGCCAGCCAATGCCCAGCTCCAGAACCACCAGTTTCTTCCCATGGTAGGTTTTCAGAAAGCTTTGGAACCGTGCCTGGGCTGCGGTATCCGGAATCATTCTCTGACCCGCGCCCATGTGGATGTCCATGGGACCTCCGCACTTAGGACAGCGTGGCACCAACTCTGTAGGCACATGACCGCCCTGTTCGGCAGCCGATAATTTTTCGGCCACCTCCAGACTAGGATAGAGGGCGTCGTGGCAGGGGCGGGCACACTGCATCGTAAACCAGTTGCCCTCAATCTCATAGATTTTCGTCGGATCGAAGCCACACAGTTCAAAGTGACCTTCTCCGTTTGATGTGACGACAAAGTAATCTTTCTCTCCCACAATGGCCTTCAAGTCGTTCATCACCGGCGTAGGCTGGTACTGCCCGCAGTAATGATGGATGAGCCGAGCCCAGAAGGCCCATTTTTCCTCCTCGCTGGGCCATCGAGCCATCATGCCCTGCAAAATGCACTCAAGGCCGTACTTCCGTTTAAAATCTCCAAACAGTCTTTCAAAGGCCGCATTGTCCGCAAACAAATGCAGTCCTTCGGTGATGGACATTCCGTTACTGGCTCCGATCAAGATAGCGTCCGCTTCTCTGAATTTTTTCGCAATAGGGTTCCAATCAATCATATTCGTTCGGCCCTTTCTATTTTATGTTTGCTGCGATGGATCGCTCCTGCCGGAGGGCAGCTAGAGTTTCCGCCAAATCTCCTTGCAAATACAGGCTGTGTCCCCGCAGATGCTCTGGCCTATGAGATGCCTCTCGATTAAGACACGCATAAAAGACGTTTTCGTTTTTGGCAGTAAGTTCCCAGAAGGGTAGTTTGATGATACTGGGCGTCATCTCACCCACGCCAAGTTCCAACAGCAGGACTTTTTTGTCAGTCTGATCCATGATCCAGCGTCGCAGGAATCTATGGTAGCGGTGCAGGTTATCCTGCCAGAAGGTTCCCTCCAGAAAGGTATCATCTCGTACCCAGGGCACCAGCACCCGCCCGCAATCCGGGCAACGAGGAACAGCCTCCTCCGGCAGGCGAACGCCTGCCAAGTAACCAGTTAGTTCCTTCACCAATTCGCTGTTTTCCCAAATATCATCCCGGCAGGGCTGGCTGCATTGGCAGTAGCTAATGATGCGTTGGAGTATGACCAAAAATCACGATCTTATCTTCAAACAGAGGCGTATTTCTACCCAGCCGTGTCCATACTGCATATTTCGTTTGATTGGCAGATCGTGAACCTTTGGGATATATAGATGCAGGCGCTCCATGAACCAGCAGATAATCCGTTCCGTTTGCAGATACCTGGAGGTTCAGTGGAAGGTTTCTGATATATGCCAGAACCTTTGCTCGATATGCCAGGTTGCAATGCTTGAAATGCTCATGGGTAACTCTGCCGCCATTCGCATACCATAACTCCAAGAGCTCATCGTTGTCGGGATGGCTAAGGGCCTCCAGCATCATGTGCTCATGATTGCCAAGCAGCAGTGTGATGTTGCCTCTTTCCATTGTGTCCCTGAGAATTCGCAATCCTTCTGGCCCACGATCTATCACATCTCCAAGAATATACAAATGGTCGTCTTTCCTGAGCTTGATCTGTCTTAGAACATTTCGATAACGGTCAAGACATCCATGTATGTCAGACATCACGTAAATCATTGGATTCCTCCCGAAATTTCCGGATTTCTTCCTCAAGACGTTCCAACTCGTCAGGCGAACAAAGGTGGGAAAAACGACGTTTATAATCTTCCCAGCTAAACAGCAGAAGATCAGGTTTCCCGTCGGCAGTAATCAGTATCGGACTATGTCCTTCATCGACCATGCTCAGCACGGTTTCCAGATCCTGCTCGATCCATTCGCGGGTAACAGTATACAGTTCACTGATTCCAATCAGTTCTTTCATGGCCTCATATTTTGCGGAAGCTGGGCTGCAACATTGCTGTACTTTTGCCCCAGATGGTCGCCCATGCACTTGCTCTCGTTTCACCGGAGGATTGTTTCGGCTGGTTTACTGCTGATGGTTATTGACTGGATTTTTGAGAATTGCTATAAAAAAGTCGTTCGGGCAGCACGCTGAAGATGGTCAAAATGCCGAAGGAACATTTTCAACCTTCTAGCAGGGTTTATCCCAAGATGACATTGACTGTGAATGAGCTTGCCTGTGGATTGGGATATTCATTGGTGAAACGTTCCGGATTTCCTTGCTTTCATCTCGGTAAACGTATCTTGGTCAATCGGGCTACGCCTCAGATATGGATGGATCAGCAATGCGCCCCAATAGAGCTTGCTATATTCTATTCGGACTGGAAACGCGAAAATTGCAAATAACACCGATGAAAAGGCTTGCTATCTGACTTTCGGCTGTGTATAATTAATGTCTACTGAATAACCATCCGTTTTTCACGCGATTGCAGAAGTCCGAGTAGC
>OHKG01000296.1_pt1 | contig 23434 bp, 19 predicted proteins | sample 1568701 | NCBI WGS metagenome assembly OHKG01 (sample SAMEA3879529, study PRJEB24766) | human gut metagenome | biome: human-associated habitat; feature: feces | place: USA | collected 1985/1987 | reverse complement strand
GTGTGGCAGAAGGTGCGACCACGGCGATGGAACAGGAGACGAAGTGATGCAGAATTACAGTGTTCTGATGTCGGTATATCACAAAGAGAAGCCCGAATATTTGAGGCAGGCAATCGAAAGCATTCAGTCGCAGACTGTTCCCGCAAGCGATTTTGTGTTGGTGTGTGATGGCCCGCTGAATCCTGAACTTGATGCTGTGATTGCGGTGAAGCAACAGGAAATGGGGATGACTCTGAATGTTGTCCGACTGGAAAAGAACGGCGGCCTTGGCAATGCTCTCAATGAGGGCATTAAGCACTGCAAAAATGAACTGATTGCTCGGATGGACAGCGATGATATTGCCTACCCTGATCGTTGTGAGAAACAGCTTGCGGTGTTCAGCGCACACACAGAGGTTAGTATCTGCTCCGGCATTGTGGAGGAATTCACTACATCTCCGAAAATTATTGATGCGAGGCGTGTGCCACCAGAAACAAATGCTGAGATTGTGGAGTTTGCGAAGAAGCGCAACCCGTTCAATCACCCCTGTGTGATGTATAAGAAGTCCGCAGTCGAAGCAGTTGGCTCCTATCAAGATTTCTACTTGCTGGAGGACTATTACCTTTGGTTAAGGATGCTGATGGCTGGATATCAGGGCTACAACATTCAGGAGCCGCTACTTCACATGAGAGCTGGCTCGGATATGTATAAACGGCGTGCTGGTTGGAAGTATGCCAAGACGCAGGCAAGGCTGTTTAAATTCATGAAAGAACAAGACTTTATTGGAGAATGGCAGTACATAAAGAGCTGTGTGATTCGGAGCGGGTCTGCGTTGGCACCGAACTGGTTGAGAAAGCTTATGTTTGAGAAAGTACTGAGAAAGTAAGGAAAACATGAAAATAGCAATTTTGATTTTGTGCCATAAGAATCCGAAGCAGATAAATCTGCTGTTGGACAAACTGAACCATCAAGACATTGATTGCTATATCCACATTGATAAAAAAGCGGACTTTGCGAATAAAATTACGAAAAGAAGCAATATCGTTTTGCTTCCGGATGAACAGCGTGTTTCGGTGGAATGGGCACAGATTTCGCAGGTTACGGCAACGCTAAATCTTTTGAATACAGCTGTTGCTGGTATAAGGGGGGGCTATGACTACTATTGGTTGATTAGTGGACAAGATTGGCCGCTTCGTTCAGCAGATAAAATTGTAAAGTTTTTTGAAGAACACAATGGCACGAATTTTGTTCAGTATTGGAATAGTAAAAACCATGGAAGTCATCAACAAAACAATTTGGATAAACGGAATCAAATCTATTTTCCAATTAAACTTATTGGCAGAAAACCGTGGCAAAAAATCATCAAGAGGGGGTGGGTTGAATTCACCGGAGGATACAATCGGACGTGGAAAATTTTCGAGAGAAAACAGCTAGGGATAGAATTCTATTTTGGAAGTTCATGGTGGGCATTAAAGAAAGAAACAATTGATTGGATTATGCAGTACCTCACTATACATCCGGAATATTATAAATTCTATGAAAATACAACTTGTCCGGATGAATCCTTCTTTCATACATTGGTGATGTTGTCACCTTATGCTGATGAAAATACAGACTATCTTACATATTTACATTTTCAAAAAGGTGCGAACAGCCCGGATATTTTAACAGAAGATGATTTGCAGAGGGCAAAAGAAAGTAAATATCTAGTTATGAGAAAAGTTGACATGAATGTGGATGACTCGTTCTTACAGATATAAGAGAATTGTATGAAAAAAATAAAAGTGTTAATGCTTGTTCCTAATCTTTTTGTTGCAAACGGTGTGGCAAGCTTTGTGATGAATTACCTGCGTAATCTCAATCATGATGAGGTGCAGGTGGATATTGTATCTTACAAAGAGGGCGACTCTGTTTATTATGCTGAGGTAGAGGCTGCAGGTGGAAAAATGTTTTTTCTTCCGGGTATCAAAAACCTTCCTGAGCATGTTAAAGTCTGTAATAAAATTTTGTCGGATGGTCGGTATGACATCATCCATGATAATACCCTGCATATTTCTATTCCAATGATGTGGTGCGCAAAAAAGGCAGGTGTTCCGGTACGGATTTTGCACAGTCATAATTCAAAAATGGGAGAGACACCTGCTAAAGCGTTCCGAAATCGGTTTTTTCTTCCAGTGTTGCGTTCGCTGGCGACAAATTATGCGGCATGTTCACAGCTGGCAGGCCGTGCAATGTTCGAAGATCAAGAGTTTACGGTGATTCCGAATGTGATTCAAACAGAAAAATACCGCTTTGATCCAACGATGCGTAAATCTGTGCGGCAAAAGATGAATGCTACAGACAAGTTTGTAGTAGGAACGGTAGGACGATTGGCAGAGCAAAAAAATCCATTTTTTGCAATTGACGTTTTTAAATGCTTATTAAAAAATGTTCCGAATGCAGAATACTGGTGGGTTGGAAATGGACCACTTGAGGAACGGGTGAAAACTTATATAGAAGAGAAAAAGCTTACAAAATATATAAAGCTTTTGGGAAGCCGGAACGATACGGTGGAATTGTATCAGGGCATGGATGCATTTTTTCTCCCCAGCTTTTTTGAAGGACTTCCAGTAACAGGCGTTGAAGCACAGGCGATGGGATTGTCGATGGTAGTATCTGATACAGTTACGCGTGAGATGGTATATACAGATCTTGTTGATTATGTGAGTTTGAACGATACGCCGGAGGCTTGGGCAAGTCGGCTTGAAATAGCGTTACGAAAAAATGCAAAGAGGGAGCAATATGCCGATCGCCTAAAATTAAGCAACTTCTCTAATATAGGGTGCGGAAATCGGTTAGAACAAGTCTATTGTTGGTGGATAAATGGTTAATTATGGAGGAAAGTGTGCTTGCAACAGTAGAATTTCTCGGCTTAGTGGGCTATGAAGTTTTGACAGCTTATGCTATGAAAGCATTTTGGCCAATGAATCAGAAAAAGAAGATAATTTACCTCTTTTGGGCGTTGCTTCCGTTGGCGTTGATGACAATGTTCCATAGCGAAAATATTGGTAATGACACCAGAGCGTATACTGACCTATTTGAAGCTGTAAAGGAAATGACGCTGAAAATGGTCCTCTCCAATGGACGATTCGAGAAGGGGTATATGCTATTTACATATGTCCTGACAAGGTTGTTTTCAAGTCGACAATGTGTTCTGATTGCAGAAGGAGCTATTGTATATCTGTCTCTCGCTCGGTGGCTAAATAAGTGGTGTAAAGCACCGGGATTATTTGTCTGTCTGATCGTTGAGATGCTGGAAATTGATGGCTGGATGAGCATACAGCGGCAGGCACTTGCGATGGCAATATTGTTCTTTGCATATGATATGCTGATTGAAAAGAGATTGCTTCGCTTTGTTGTTCTTGTGATTCTGGCAGCGCAATTCCATGCTGTAGCATATGTTTTTTTGTTGACATGGCCGATGCTTTGGTGGTTTGAAGAGCATCGAGTGAACTCGTTGAAAAAGAAGTGGAAGTTTGAAAGACTGATGGCAGTTTGTGCTGTTGGAATTGTTCTGCTGATGTGGCCGATGATAAACTTTCTATTGAGGATATTTCCTAAATACCAATATTACGTGGCAGGTGCGTATATGGACGGACAGGCACGGCTGGCAATTGTTCTGAAAATTATTGTCTACGCACTGATGTTGATGGTTCCACGATGGATCAAAAATCAAAAATGGGAAGCAGGGCAGAGCGTAGTTGAGTTGTCGCTATATCGCATGGCACTTGTAAATATTGTAATTTTGATTGCGGCAAATCAGGCAACAATTTTAACGCGATTTTCAGGGATATTTTCTGTTTATGCTGTGGCGGAATTTTCGGAACAAGCTTCAAAGTTGAAACGTGGAAAAAATAGAAAGATCGTAACAGTTGCAGCATTGATTCTATTTGCGCTGTATGGAGTCATTATCACAATCTATCGGACTCCAGAATGGCAGACAACATATCCGTTTGAGTGGTACTTTTGATTCTAGTTAGAATAGGAGAAAAGGCAATGATACCTAAAATTATTCATTATTGCTGGTTTGGCGGGAAGGAACTCCCGATTGAGGTTAAAAAGTGCATTGCCTCATGGAGAAAAATGTGCCCGGACTATGAAATCATACGTTGGGATGAAAGTAATTTTGATGTGGGACAACATCCTTTTGTAAGGGAAGCCTATAAAGCAAAGGTTTGGGCGTTTGTTTCGGATTACGCTCGGCTGAAGGTCGTGTATGATAATGGCGGCATTTATCTGGATACGGATGTGGAGCTTCGAAAAAATCTCGACTCCCTTCGGGAGCATGGGTGTTACATAGGAATTCAGCAAAATGAATTTCTATGTAATACCGGATTAGGTTTTGGTGCAACAAAATCTAATCCGGTGTTACTGAAAATGTTAAAATCGTATGACGATTTAACATTTTCTCCTTTGCGTGCGCGCGAACTGGCTTGCCCAGCATTGAACGATGCCGTGATCCGCTCTTATGGTAAAGTGAGCAACAGTGAAATTACGGAGTTGGATGAGGTGACAGTTTATCCTCCTCGGTATTTTGATCCGTACGGTGGTGAAAATCTGTTGTGTGAGGATACATACTCCATTCACCATTATGCTGCGTCGTGGACAAGATCCGGAAACAAATTCAAGAGAAGGATTGCAAGGCTGATAGGGCAGAATAATATCATCCATATCAAAGCGTTGCTCAAACTGTACACAAACAAAATATAAGGACATCCGTTGGAATGTCAGCTAAAAAATAATAAGATGGAAAAGAAAAAATCACTAGTCAGCATTATTGTGCCTGCATACAATGCTGAAAAATTCATAGACAAATGCATTCGGAGTGTATTGAACCAGTCTTATCCGAACTTGGAACTTATCCTTGTAGATGATGGCTCCACGGACGAAACTGGGAAAATCTGCGAAGAATACGCATCAAAAGATACTCGTGTCCGGGTAATTCATAAAAAGAATAGCGGAGTCTCTGCGGCAAGGAATATGGGTCTTTCGAGTGCCATCGGAGAGTACGTTGTGTTTTTGGATTCTGATGACTGGCTGGACGAGGACATTGTTGAACTGGCATTAAAAAAATACCAGAAGAACTGCATCAATATCTGGGGCTTTGTATGCTACTGGCCTCGGAATGTTCTGAAGACAGAGGAGCTGAGAGCGGAAGGTCTGTGTCAGGAGGAGCTAATCGCAAATGCGATTTTTACACGCTCAACTGCCCACTATGACCTCGGCAATTATTTTCGCGCAGGATGGGGCAAAATCTATGAACGGGCAATTATTGAAGAAAACAGTCTGGCATTTCCGGAAAAGCTGTTTATTGGTGAAGATGCTGTGTTTCTTGTAAAGTATCTCCGATATGTTTCGGGAGTTAATTTGATTTCTCAAAGGGGATACAATTATAATCATCTGAACGAAAATGCCGCAACAACGAAATATCAGAAATCGATGTATGAACAAAGCGAACTTCAGTATACAGAACTTGTGAATGCCGTTAAAGAAACTGGTCTTGCAGAAAATGATTCAATCCGGAATGCATTTGTAAATTTCCGGTGGTGGATGCTTGCCAGCTTAAGCATGAACAGCTTGAGAGGTTTTTTTCAGAAAAAAGTTTTTATAATAAATCTAACAAAAGAATCCATGCGATGGGTAGAAAAACATCGGGAAGAAATGAAAGAAAGCGCCACAAGTCCAGAAGAAGTGAGTCCTGCATTCCGCAATATTTACCGGTATCGTGAAAGTCTGAGCAAAAGAATATTGTATCAGCACTATTTTATTCCAAAGTTTGAAAAGTTCATTCAGGAACATATGCGGTGAAATAGAAAGTCTTGTTCTTAAAGAATGCCGTATCGGGCAATGCTATTGTTGAAAATGTGCATATTAACTTCCTGACATTTTTGAGATAAAACGAGGAGTCATTGAAATGAATGAAAGCCCATGGATTAGCATCATTATCCCGGTTTATAATGCGGGACAATATTTTGAAGAATGTCTTCAAACTGTATGCGGAAATACACAACTGGATATTGAAATTATTTTAATCGATGACGGCTCAACAGATGGAAGTGGAAACACTGCCCGGAAGTGGGCGGCCAAAGATGTGCGAGTCCGGTATATCCAGCAGGAAAATCAGGGGTGCAGTTCAGCCAGAAATCACGGCATAGAGCTGGCCCGTGGGAAATGGATAATGTTCGTGGATGCGGATGACACCATTGAGCCTGATACGATGAAAAAGCTTCGGGTGCTAGAGCCGAAATTTGAGGATGCAGAAATCGTATGCTTTGGCTGTCACATGAATTTGCCGGAAAATATGACGGAGTTGCATAAACTAGAAAGTGCTATAACGGAAGAGCTGGCTTTATCAGCCTGTGGCGTAAGGCGTCCGGAGAATGGCCTTCCGGAGACAAACTTCGCCAGTATGTGTTGGAAACTGTACCGTGGTGAGTTCCTTCGTCGGACAAACTTGAAAATTGATCGGGAACTTGTCCGGGGGGAGGATTTGCTGTTCAACTGCCATGCATTCAGCGAGGCCTATTCCATCGCATTCTCTCCATATGATTATTACAATTATCGGAATAACCCACAGTCTGCTACCCGGCGGCGGAATCCTGCAATAAAAGAAAGGGATGCAGTGTTTCAAAAAAAACTTCAGGCATTTGCAAATCAATATAGATATAGGCATTTGGAACAAATCGGTGCGTCTTATTCGGCATTGAACGGAATAGCTGTCAGTTTTGGGGCATATTTCAGCTTTTTCCGTCTAGCGGAATATCGGGATTTCCGCTTGGAATTGACGAACTTTCTGCAGAAGGATTGCTATCAAAGATATTTGAAAAAAAAATGTCCAGGTGCACAGTATCTGAATCGAAAGTCCAAGATATTGATTTTTCTGCTGGCTCATAGGATGTATTTTCTATCGTGGCTTCTGTTCGGAGTAGGGCGGAAAATAAAGAGAACGTTAGACATGGTATCGAAATCATGAACGAACGAAAAAAAGGCGCAATATTATCATACATTCAAGTGGTTTTAAGCGTTGCAGTTAGCGTTATCTATGTGCCGGTCCTCCTGCGGTATCTTGGCCAAAGTGAATACGGTCTTTATCAGATCGTCGGCTCCTTTTTCTCGTATGTCACTGTTTTCGAGTCCTGTGTGTCGGCCGGTATTCTAAGGAACTACTGCAACGCCTTGGGGCGCAGCGACCATGAAGAAGCCGCTGTGACCCTGTCGATGGCAAGAAGCATCTATCGGTTTCTGGCAATCATTCTGGATCTGGTCGGAGTTTCCGTGGTGTTTGCCTTCCGGAGCTTCTACGCAGGTTCATTCAGTACCTCAGAGCTGAACGAAAGCATTGCTATTCTGATCCTTCTGTTCGTAAATATGACTTTCACCTTGCAGGGTTCGGTTTATCTGACTGTGCTTACCGGGCATGAGAAGTACACCTTTTTGCGTATATTATCCATCCTGATGCAGGTCATCCAACCGCTTCTGGTCATTTTGTGCGTCAGCCGGATCCCATATGCAATCACAGTCTCGGTGGTGATCGTCCTTCTGAACCTCCTGACCATTGGAATTCGGTATGGCTATGTGACCCAAAAACTAAAAATACGGATCACAAAACAGCCCAAAGATTCCCGGATCGTGAAAAATATCCTTGGGCTTTCTGCTGCCATCCTGCTTGGAAGCATTGCGGATCAGATCTTCTGGAAAACAGATCAGGTCATTCTGGGACGAATGTTCAACACCGCAGTCGTTGCCGTTTATTCTGTCGGCGCTCAAATTTACATGATGTACATGCAGTTCGGCACACAGGTCTCCGGTGTTTTTTATCCAAAACTCAGCGCCTTGTATCAAGAAGAAAACGGTCTGCAGAAAGTATCGGATTTGTTCATCCGGATAGGACGGATCACCTTCTACATCATCCTTCTGGTTTTATCCGGCTTCATCGTTTTCGGGCGTGAATTTCTGCTGCTGTGGGTCGGAGAAGGCTACGAAGAAGCCTATTGGGTTGCAATCATCGTCATGCTTCCATTTTCCATCGATCTGGCGCAGAATCTCGGACTTTGCATTCTGCAGATCAAGGGGCAGTACGGTTTCCGTGCAAAGATCTATTTTCTGAGCGCTGTCCTGAACGTCCTGACGACCATTCTTTTCACAAAATGGATCGGGATCATCGGTGCTGCACTTTCTACCGGCATTTCGATGTTCCTGACCAGCGGCCTGATCATGAACTGGTACTTTCAAAAACGAGCCGGTCTCGACATCCGGAAATTCTGGAAGGAGACTCTGCCCATTATCATCGCCACACTTTTGCTGACCACTGGGGCGCTCCTGCTCAAGCATTTTCTGGTATCCGAGCGCACAGGTTCCTTCCTGACGTTCGGGTTGGAAGTTATTCTTTACACCACACTCTACGGCATCGTCATGCTTAAAATCGTGGCAGACCGTTCCGAAAAGGAACAATTTCTTCAAATTGTCACAAGCTTGACCCTCACTCTAAAACGAAAATAAGTACCCACCTAACGAAACCACATGCTTTTTACCATTGGGGGTTGTAATGCCGGGTGGCATTCGATTCGAACATCTGCCGGATATAGCGATTTTGACCCACCCGGAGCGTCTCAAGCAGATGCAGCCTTGGAGAAATCTCGTCTGGGAAAACTTTGCGTGACAAACAAAACGAGGCATCCGATTTCAACATCGAGTGCCTTTTTCTTTGTTGCAACGTGTTTTCTCCGAACAGCCACCATATTTTGCCCCGGACTGGGGAGAACAGACAACCCTTCCGTTCAGCCAGAATAACCCCCGGCTCCAGATTTTTAACTACCCCCACCCCCCACTTCTGACTGCCTCTGACTTCTGCCAAACAAAAAGCCAGCATATCATACGCAAATCGTACAATATACTGGCCATTCCGGTTATTCTCTTATCCGGCTTTCTGCGTGAGCCACTTTTCCACTGTCTCCATGCTGAAGCCAATCGCTCTTGCAATCTGCTCTATCGTCAGACCCTGCTCATAGAGGTTCTTCGCCGTCATCTGAGCCTGTTCTTCCCGACCCTCTGCATGACATTCTGCGCGGCCCTCTGCATAGCTTTCATCTCTCAGGTCTTCCATCACTTTACACATTTCGCTCACTCCCTTCGGATTTTCCTTCAGATACCGGGGCTTTTCGGCAAGGATCTCAAAATTCATATCATCGGCACTGGTGCAGTTGAAGTCGTGCATCAGCTTGCCAATGTCAGAGTCATCCCGATATTCACCGTTTACATACAGGACTAAACCGGAATGTCCTACTCCATCCGCAGATGCCGCCACACCGCAGGACGACATTACATGATATTCAAAATAAGATGTTCAGATACTTTTCTGCTTCTGTGCGGATAATCTGCAAATCATCTTCATATCCCATGACTTTGCAAATGTAAAAAGCTTCCCGATAGCGTTCGACACTCTCCTCCTTTTTTCCAAGAAAGAAGTCGCATTCAGCTTCGATTTCCAAACACGAGTGAAGCACCTGATAATGTCCATATTTTATACATGCTTCTTTTCCGTATCTTGCCACCTTTGCGCCTTCCTCATACTTTTGCGACAAATCCAACGATCTGGCAAAATTATACAAAACCAAGGGAAGCATCCTGTTTGAAGTAACCGTTTCCGGAAGATGCTTTCTTATATATTGAAGCAGTCGATAGAAAATATCGGCTGCTTTTTCATTGTCACCGCTCAAAGAATACGCATTTCCAATTTGATTGACCAGTTTCATTTCATCCAATGTAAAGAGAAAGTCTTCAATTTTGTCCAGTTGAAAATCCGGTATGGTCATCCGAATGGCTTGCAACAACATTTGAATCCGTTCGTCATTTGAATATCTTTTATCCAATCCTCCCAAAAGGACTTTCGATCGAAGAATAAACTGTTGTGTGATTTGATCATCCGGCTTTGCAATTTTCTCAAGCCGACTTATTTTGTCAAAGCCCTCCTCAACGCACTTTAGCGCATTACAGGAAACAATTTCCTTCTTGAGTGCTTCTATTTCCAGTTCTTCCGGTGTTACCAACGCATAATATCGGTCATCCGGCAGACCAAGGCGCTGCAGAATCGCATTGATTCGATTTCGGCTGGGGGTCTGTTTTCCGTTTTCAAATCTGGACAATGTAACGGATTCACAAATGCCTGCACAGACCTGCTCCTGTGTCAACCCGAGATCCAAACGCCGCTGGCGGATATACTCCCCCAATTTGTAATTCTGCATTTAGCAGCTCCCTCCAAACTTTAGTATTGCCATAATTGTAATATACTAGATTTTGTACATGTGTGCAAGCGTCTCTTATGAAAACCTGTCGTCCCATGTAATTTTTTATTACACCAGACGATATGGTCAATTGAAATCTTTTGTGATAAAATACAGAAACAGCAGATGAAATGCATTCTAAGCTCTTTGACATACGCATGGAGGAAACAATGATACACTATCTGAAAAAGCAATGGAGGCTCAGTACCCTCACCTGCTTGTTTGCCATCATCGCCTATGGTGCTCAGGCTCTGATTCAGCTTGCCTTGATGAAGATTTTTGATGCCGTGGTATTGCTGGATCTGCGGAGTACTATCTTTTGGACGGCAGTTGATCTGACCTGCTGGGGAGGCTATTTTCTTTTTACTGCTTTACAGGAGCATTGTCAGGCCAAAACAATTCGCGCTTTGAACAATACGGTGCGAGATGGGCTGTATCACTCCTTCCTGCGCAAGAGCCATACCGATTTTCATCAGTCCGACACCGGAGAATATCTCGCCCGGCTGACCAATGATATGAAGCAATTAGAACAGCTTACGTGGATTCCCTTCTTCGGCTGTGTAGGCAGAATTGCGCAGATCGTGTTCAGCATTTTGGGACTTGCCTTTTTGCATTGGTCGCTGGTTGTTTTTTCCGTGATCACAGCAGTTGTTCTTTGGCTTTCCCCAAAACTGTTCCAGAAGAAGCTGGAACTACTGGGGCAAAGCTGCGGTGTGCAGCAGACTGCCGCCATCAACCATTTGAAGGACCTTCTGACAGGCTTTGACGTACTCCAGTTTTTTGGCAGAGGAAATCTCTTTCTCCAGCAGGGAAATAGGATCAGCGATGACATTGAAAAGCCCAGTTGCCAGCTGAGCTATGGTAAATCTCGCATGGAGGCGTTGATTGGCTTTATCAACGTCGCACTTCAGCTCGGCTCGCTTGTGCTGATTGCTGTGCTGACCAGCATGGGACTTGTCACCACAGGCACACTTGCCGGTGGTGTCAATCTGATCGGAGGCGTGGCAAACGGCTTTAACAGTTTGGCCGGTTTGCGTCTCTCCCTCTCAGCCAGCAAGCCTTACTTTGGCAAGCTGCCAACGGTCGATACTGATTCCAAATCGGAAGAGGTTGCTCCTATGTCACCGCTGAAAGCCTCCATTACGGTAGATAGAGTTTCTTTCGGCTATGATGAGAAAAAGCCCATCCTGAAAGATGCCTCCTTCCGCTTTGAAAAGGGCAAAAAGTATGCCCTGACAGGCCCCTCCGGCTGCGGAAAATCCACTCTGCTCAAGCTGCTTTTGGGCTGGCTGCCGGACTATACCGGTACGATTTCGTTTGACGATGTGGACATTCACACCGTTACACCCGCTCAGCTCCAGCAACAGATGAGTTACATTGAGCAGAATGTGTTCCTGTTCAATACTACGATTCGGGAGAACATCACACTGGGTGAAGATTTCTCGGAAGAGCAGTTGCATGCGGCCATTCAGGGCAGTGCCCTTGCCGCAGATTTGGCCGCCATGCCCGATGGCCTTGACACCGTTGTAGGTGAGGATGGCAGTAATCTTTCCGGCGGTCAGAAGCAGCGTGTCGCCATTGCCCGTGCCCTGATTCACAATCGCTCCATCCTGCTGGTGGACGAGGGCACCAGTGCGCTGGATCAGAAAAACGCCGACCTTGTGGAAAAGAGCCTGCTTACCAATCCCGACCTGACACTGATCCTCATCAGCCACCACCTGTCGGCAGCGCGCCGTGCGCAGTTCGACCGTGTGTATGAGCTGGCACCTGTAACACAATGATCGCCCTGTAATTTCCCCTCAAATCGCAAATATGCCCTGCATACCGATCAATGCCGGTGTGTGGGGCCTTTTGCAGTGAAACCGAGACACTCCACAAGGCTGCTCATATCCTGACCACCAAGGACAAGCCTGCCGATTGCACGGACGACCCCTTCCTTGTGGAGAAGATGTGTGCCGAGTTGGAGGGCCGATGCGTAGTAGTTCAGCGTGGTGGAGGTCTGTGCGTGTCCAAGCCGCCCGGAGACCGTTGTGATCGGTACATGTGCCGCAATCAGGATGCTGGCATTCGAATGGCGAAGGCTGTGAAAGTTCACGTCCGGGAGATCGTGTGTTTCCAGAAACTTCGGGAACCAGGACGAGATAATATCCGGGTCCATCGGCTCTCCATTCCATTTCGTGAATAGCATATCATTATCCACCACTTTGCCATTTTCCAGTGTGACCTTACGCACCCACGCTGAACCGATCCGGAATCTCTCCGCTTTCTGGTATCGCCGGTACTCCTGCAGCAGTTCCACGCAATCCGCTCCAATGCGCAGGCACCTCTTGCCTCGTCTGGTTTTCGGTGTGTTGAACACAAGGCCTATCCCGGGGATGGACTGGACCGTCCGCTTGATGGAAAGCGTTCCCTTCTCAAAGTCAATGTCAGACCAGCGCAGGGCGCAGATCTCACCCCGCCGGGCACCAAGCAGCAAGGCCAGCTGAGTGATCACGCTGTACTGCGGCGGTGCATCCGAGAGGGCATCCAGCAGCTTTGGAATCTCTTCCTCCGTCAGTACCCGAACGTCGATTTCCTCGGCTTTGGGATGTTCTGCACGGGAGCACGGGTTCTCGTTGATCAATCCCCACTGGACACCTTTCTTAAAGATGCTGGAGAGCATGGCCTGATAGCGGATGACGGTGTTGTTGTTCAGCTTCCCATCCTTTTGGGTATGCTCCACAAACGCCTTTGAGAAGGTCAGCCCCACCACAGCAGATACTTTTTCCGCCGTCTTTCGGCTGACGTTCTTACCTGCATAGACCATCCGCATGGTGTCCTGACCGATCTCGGCCTGTTTCGCCAGTTCACCCCGGGTTCCATGTGGGAGCAGCTTCAGAAGGGATTTCGTGGCGGTGTAGGTGCTGTCCCGGCGAACACCCTTCTCTTCCAGATTGTTGTAGAACGCCATCACATGCGCCGGTTTGATCTTGGACACCTTGAGATGCCCGAGTCCGGCACTGATCCGGCCACGCATCCTTCTATAATCGTAGAGCGTCTTGGCCTTCAGCTGCTTGTTGGCGTATTCCTCAAACCAGCGGTCGATCAGGTCATCCAGCAGCATGTCTGAGTCCAGCACGAGGCCGTTCGTGACCTGCTGCGAATCCTCTCTGACCGGCTCTCCCTGTGCGAAGAACTGGGCCAGCGTGTCCATGTTGACCAACCACTTTCGGCTTGAGATGGCCGTATAGCAGATCTTGCCCGTTCGGCAGAGCTTGCGGACATATTCGGGTGTCACGTTGAACCGTGCGGCGGCGTTTTTCACGCTGGCCATAGTGGGATAAGGGTTCAGAACAGTTTAGAGTCCCCTCAGCCCGCCAGATGCCCCCACGTCATTCATTTTTAATTAAATCCTCCGGCAGGTGCTCCGGTATGCGCACAAAGCCCCTTTGAAGCTGTCGCATTTCTGTCGCACTTTTCAAGCCCCGCCGGGCGGATATAACAAAAAGAAACCCACGATCCAAGCCGCATTTGAAACGGTGAATCGTGGGTTTTCCTTTGGTGCGCTCGAGGGAACTCGAATCCCTGGCCCTCTGATTAAAAGAATCCGAGGTGCATCATTTGTCAATTTCCGAATTTGCGCAGAATCGTTATATTTTATTTATCATCGTTATTTTATTATTGTAATTCTCTGCATTATTTGCATACAGTGTAATGCTTTGCAACGGTTATCCAGTAGTTCAGGTGTGCAAAAAGTGTGCAAAAATGTGCAGACGGGCAAAACGAAGCCCAATGGACAAATCAATCATCGGTTTTATGGCAGGGTTTAGGACATCCGAATAGACACCTTTTAGTATAGAAATGAGGTTTCCCATGAACAAACTACTTTCCTGCCGCTTCAATATGGACACCAACCGGGTAGAAGCCCGGTTCGCAGATGGCTCCACCGTTGCCATCGACTGCACCGCTATCGAAGACGAGTATGGCGATACCCCGGCACAGCGGGCGGAACTGGATTGGCTGCTCTACAACAAGCCCTTGGAGTACGCCCAGCTTGTGCTGGGTGGGGAGATGGGGCATTATCTTTCCCTCGGCTGCGACCATGGCAGACTGGAAGATTGATGATTCAGCAGCTGTTCGCAAAAAATTAAAGAATCATCTTTACAAAGGCCATTGCTATTTGCGCCCAAATCGAATATAATATAGATAGGAAAGCGGACGTCACTCCGCTGGTGTGGCTGACACCTAAAATCCGATCTGATGCAGGACGTAAGGGCCTGAGGCTGGCGGGCAGCGATAAAACCCGAAAGCGATGCAGGACATAGGGGCCTGAGGTTGGCGGACAACGATAAAATCAGTCGCAAGGGACATCGGACAGCACCACGGTGTTGTAGGTGTCCCTTTTATTTTGTAAAAATGCAAAGGAGCGCAGAATCAACCATGACGAAAAAGGAAGCATTGTCCATCGTTTTTTCCTGTGCGCCATTGTACAAAGAAAATCTGGTGGACAGAAGCCTGCTGTTCATCACCACCGACAAGCACAAGAATGTTCATTGTCTGGAAGTTACGTTTGATATTGGCAACTTCCTGCACATGACAGGCTTCAAGCTGCGGAAACCCGGCATCAACGCTCGGCACTTTTTCAATCTGTGCTATGACAAGCGTCTGACCGAAGCAGACTTCGAGTTTTCCACAGATGGAACCACCGAAATGAAAATGCGGGTTCTGCCCAGCCTGATGAAGAAGAACCTCTCCGCAAAAATGCTGGGCGATTACAACATGAGCCAGCCTAAGCTGTACACTGACAAAATCGCTGGATCCCTCAGTGCCTGCATGGGGTTTGTCCGGGATGGCGGTGAAGGTCGTTTCGTTCCCAACACAGTGCTGGAAGGCGACATCCGAACCAAGGTAAAGGCTGCTGACCGAATTATTGCTACATATCGCAAGAGCCGCAGCGAGGAGCAGTATTCGGAGATTGTGTTCACTGCCAAGAAGGTAGAATGGGGAAAGATTGTTCTTCCCGATGAATATAGTTATCTTGTCTTACCTGAATAACAAAAGAATGCCCGCCCACCTGTGGAGGTTTCTCTCCACGGTGAGCGGGCATTTTGCGTTTTCTTTCGATTCATCGAATCTATTCGGCTTGTGGTTTTCGCTCAACCCATAGTTTGGCTCCACAACAGGCTGATGCCGAACCAGTCCACTGCTTCAACGCCACCGATAGCTGGTCATGCCGCTATCCTCTAAGGGTATTATACATCATCGATGTAACATTGCAAGGAAAAATATTTGCATATTATAGCAAATGGCCACCTACTGCACTGGCTAGTACGGCAGGTGGCCATTCCTTCTTCATTTCCTTCTTACAAACTGAACCGGTCAGGTCAAATCTTCACCATTGGAAGCAATGACTTTTTTATACCAGTAGAAACTGTCCTTACGGTAACGATCACGGGTGCCGTTACCTTCACTGTCCAAGTCCACATACACAAAACCATAGCGTTTTTTCATCTCGCCTGTGGAAGCCGAAATCAAATCAATGCAGCCCCACGGCGTATAAGCACGCAGGTCTACGCCATCCTCGTTGATAGCCTTTTTCATGGCTTGAATATGGCCACGCAGATAATCAATGCGGTATGGGTCATGCACGGTGCCATCCGGTTCCAGCGTATCCACAGCACCCAGACCATTTTCCACAACCATCAACGGCACCTGATAGCGGCCATAGACCTCGTTCAAATAATAGCGCAAACCGTCCGGATCCATGCCCCAACCCCAGTCAGAATAATGGATGTAAGGGTTCTTTGCCCCAAGTGTCAAATTTCCTGCTCCATCCATTTCCACATTTTTATGGGTAGTAACACAGCTGGTGGAATAATAGCTGAAACTATAAAAATCCACCTTGCCTGCCAGCATGTCAGATTTGTCCTGCTCTGTAATATCCAACGTCACACCATCAGCATCCCATAGACGCTTGGCAAAAAACGGGTAAGCACCTCGTACCATCACGTCACCGCAATAGTAATTCATCATTTGCCGATCCTGCTGTGTGAAAAGCTGATCCTTCGGGTCACAGGTCAACGGATAATTACAGCCACCGGCACTCATGCAGCCTACTTTATAGTTAGGGCTTACAGTATGGGCATACTGCACTGCATGGGCACTGGCTATAAACTGGTGGTGCAGCTTAATATAGGCCGATGCAGCCAGTTCCTTTGGACAATCAGGAATGACTTTCAATAGCAGCAACGGACAATTGATTTCGTTAAAGGTCAGCCAGTATTTGACTTCATTTTTGTACTCGTCCAGAATTGTCTTTGCATACTTATCGAATAACGCGATCGTATTGCGGTTTTCCCAACCGCCCAACTCTTCTTCAATATACAGAGGAGTATCGTTATGGCAAATCGTTACAAGTGGCTCGATATTGTATTTTTTCAGTTCAGCAAAAACTTTATGGTAGAACTCCAAACCTGCCTGATTGGGTTTCTCCTCGGTTCCTTTGGGATAAATACGGCTCCAGCTGATGGACATACGGAACATCGTATAGCCCATCTCTGCCAATAAAGCAATATCTTCTTTATAGCGGTGGTAAAAATCCACAGCTTGCTGATTGGGATAATAGTATCCATCTGCCACCACTGGCTTTGCTCCAATCGGACGTATCGCCATCTGTGGACAAGCCTTAATATCACCATTGGGAAGCTGATAGGTTATCAAACGTGGTGTTTTTGCTGTACCTGCCGTAGTAACATCCGTCATAACCGGACCACGGCCATCAGCATCCCAGCCACCCTCATACTGGTTAGCAGCAGTTGCGCCACCCCAAAAAAATCCCTTTGGAAATGTGCTCACGTCTGTATCCCCCTTTATTTTAATGCAGTAAGCAGTGGAGCACCGGCCTTTACTGAACCGGAAGCCATCTCTATCACATCTGCATAATCATCGGCGTTGGTTACAAGAACAGGCGTTTCCAGAGAATATCCTTTTTCATGAATGGAATTGATATCTACTTCCAGCAACTTATCACCTTTTTTTACAGTATCACCCTGTTTGACAAAGGCCTTGAATCCTTCACCGTCCAATCTTACGGTATTCATCCCGATATGAATGAGCACATTGCAGCCTGTTTTATCGGTCAGGGCAATAGCATGACGGGTAGAAAACAGATTTTCTACCACACCGTCAAAAGGAGCCATCACAATACCGTTTTCCGGCAGGATGACCACGCCTTTGCCCAGCACCTCGGTGGAGAATGCCTCATCACTACATTCACCCAGCGGCTTAACGGTGCCAGACAGGGGAGCTGCAATTTCCACTTTCTGAAGAGCCATTGCGGACTTTTCAGTTCGAGGGGCACTCTTTTTTTGATTCTTTTCCCCTTGTTCTGTCAGAATATTTTCACTGGTGCCATCCTCATCTTTATAAGTAAACCAAGCCATCACAAAACTGAAACCAAAGGCAACGGCTACCATCAAAATAATGCCCACAAAATTCGTTGCACCATTAGGATTAATCATTCCCAGCAAGCCAATAACACCCATGCCCGCATAGCTATACAGAGTCAGGCCAGTGATTGCACCAACCGCAGAGCCTGCTGCTGCACCAATACAGGCAATGACGAACATTTTAATGCGCGGGAGGGTCACGCCATAGATAGCGGGTTCCGTCACACCAAAAATACCGGAGAAGAAAGCAGGCAGCGCGATATCTTTGAGCTTCTTGTCTTTGGTCTTAAGGCAGACAGCAAGTACAACACCTGTCTGGGCAAAGCATGGAATAAGAGTGCATACCAGCATTCTGACAGGATGACCCTGTAACAACTCCATAAACGGAACCATGCAGATTGCGCCATGAATACCAAACAGAACGAAAACCTGATACAATCCACCAAAGATAATGAATGCCACCAACGGAACTGTGTCAAAAATCACCGTAAGAACGACATTCAGAGCATTGCCGACCATGTTTGCCGCAGGTCCGACTAAAGAAAATCCCAGCGGCACAGCCACGGCTAAAGCAATAGCAGGAACCATAAAGGACTTAACTAATTTGGATACACGTTTTTCCAGCCATTTATAAAGAGGAATCGCAATTGCCATTGTAAAAACGACCGGCAGGAATGTAGAGGTGTATGTGGCATTGACCGTCATGCCAAAAAGGTTCAGGTCTACACCTTGAATTGTAGGATACAGCATTGCTGCTCCTACCAAAAATCCAAAGACTGGATCGATTGCAAACTTCTTAGCCAGATTCATGCCCAGCAACATCGGCATAAAATAGAAAATCGCATCACCAATAGCGTTGAACAGCTGATAATAACCGCTATCTGATGGCAACCCGCATAGAACGGCAATCGACAAAATGCCTTTGATAATGCCCGCAGCGCACATCAAATTCATCAGTGGAGCCATAGCCGCCATAACGATGTTGACTACCTGCATCAGCGGATTTTTCTTCTGAGCAGCGGATGCATCCGAATTTTTAACTTGACCACTGTCTCCGGCATCCACGCCAAGTACTTCACACACATCCAGATAGACATCGTGAACGTGCTCACCGATAACGACCATGTATTCTCCACCAGAATTAACGACCGATATTACGCCGTCCCGATTTTTCAGGTAGGCGGTATCTGCCTTTTTATCATCTGCCAGATTGAACCTCAGTCGTGTAAAACAGTGTCGCAGACCCGTCACATTTTCCTTGCCACCAACATGGGCAACGATATCTGCTGCCAGTTCTTTGTATTTACCCATTTTGTATCGTTCCTCCAATTAAGTTGTATTTGAAATTGAAGGTCAAGCCAACTTAATGTAACCATCCTTACCGTTCCAAATGGGTTATGTGTTTATCGTTCTATGCGCAAAAGCTGCACGACACCTCAACTGTTCTGTCCTCCTTTCTCAGGTGTTTTTTCGAGCGGCATTTTGGAGCCTTTATTGACCACCAGCCGGATGTGGATTGTCAGATACATTCGTTCTTCTTCCAGCAGCTGATAGTGGTATTTGCGAGATAGATAGTCACCAATTTTACAAGCGCAGCGATAGGCTTCCTCATACTTTGCGAAAATGATTTCGGCTAAGTCTGTGCTGGAATTATCCTCGTATTGCTCTTGTCTGAGCACTCGGCGCGCAAAGTATTTTAGATGTGTGATAAACCGATAATAGTAGCTGGAGTCTGCATCCATCTCAATACGGAAGTACACACGTACGATATTACATATATCCTCAATGATTTTTGTAATGGCAAAAGTTTCTTCCATTGTGGAATCATCTGTTTCACCATTGGCAATATGCATAGCGATAAAGGCGGCTTCACTCTCTGGCAGGCGCACCTTGAATTGGCTTTCCACCATGTCCAGCGCCATCAGGCCGACTTCATATTCTTTCTGATAAAAACGCTTGATTTCCCATGTAAGGCTATTTGCAATTGGAGTTCCTTCCAGAAAACGCTGGATGGCATAAAAGAGATGGTCTGCCAAAGATACCGCCATAACCGGATTGAGCTTCATATTCAGACTGACATTAGCTGCTTCCACGATATGCTGCGCCAGCAGAAGATACTCTTCCGGTAATGCTTCCAATGTTCGTCTGATTTGTTCAAAGCTCTGATCACCTTCTTTGACGTAGACAGTTTCCACCAATTTATCATCTACATTATCGCCAGGACGTTTTTTATAGCCAATCCCTTTGCCACAAACAATTTGCTCTTTACCCTTTTCATCCAGAACAACAAGCGCATTGTTGGTCAAAATCCGGCAAATCCGCATTTTGCATTCCTCCAAAAAAATAGACCCGTCCACAAACACTTCTCCCAGCATTTGCAAACAGGTCAAGCTCACCACAAGAGGTGATCACCATCCTAATTTCGAGGTTAGTATAGCAGATTTCAAATACTCTTTCAAGTCAACCTTCAAAAAATCGTCATATCGTGCAATAGTAAAAATGAATTTTGTGAAGAATGCCCGCAACTAATCATATAAGTCCTACTATCACCGCTTTACCGCAATAAATTTTGCAAAACCATCTTGACGCCCCCAACAATCCATGATACCCTCTATCGCAAATCTCGCCGTGTTAGCCGTAAATGACTGCACGGTGTGGGTTTATTCCCCATGAAGATTTTTACCGCCCCGCAACACACCCGATTCATTTTGCCGCCGATTCACCCGACAAAATCCATCGCTTGTACTGCGTGGGCGGTATTTTTCTTTTTTGCACTTGACGTATCATCGCGCTTGTGCTATTATATCGCTAAAATATATCTCAATTTCTTGAGTTATATTTTGATGCACGCACCTTGAATCCTTCATAAGCCGTCCGAACAGCGATACTGTGCCATGACCTGCCTTGAAAGCAGCGAGCCAGAGAAATACGCCGCTGCAAAACAGGGGCAGGAACTGCGTTCGGTGTGAACGGTGACCAGAGCAGGGGCGACCGGTGTGCTTTGCACATTGGGCTTGCGTTCTCGTCAATGTGCTGCGCGGTTCGCTCACTGGAATTTTCAGTGTTGCACGGAAAAGGCGAAAGCAAGTATCGACCTGTGGCCACAAATTTTCAATTCTTGAAAATGTTCTGTCCACTCAGTCATCCTTGTTGGGGAGTGCCTTCCCCAAACCCTGCTCCAGCTTCGCGCTGGCTTACAGCGCGAAAGCGGCGTGTCGTTTTACATAGCCCCTCCATCCCGGAGCGGGCATTTATTATTTTCACAGGAGGTCGAATATGACTGAAATGAAAAGTCCGAACGTACACGCACGAGAGAACCGCACCGACACGCCGCGAAATCGAAAGACACGCATCATCAAAGTCAGAGTGACCGCAGAAGAAAAACTGCGCATTGAACACGCCTGCAAAGAACTCCACCTCACCCAGTCCGCACTTGTCCGCCGCGTCCTGTACGGTGTGAATGTTAAACACACCGTAGTGGTAACGCAGGGCGGCGAGGACGCACTGGCCGCGATCGCCGCCTTGTCTGCCCAGTGCAGCAAGGTTGGCAGCAACCTCAACCAGCTTGCACGGCACTTCAACTCCGGCGGCAAAGACACCGAGCAGCTCCGGGCGCAAATTCTGGAGGAACTGTCCGCACTCACGAACTTTCGGCTGAAAGCCGAAGAAACGGTTGGTGAACTGTATGGCAACCATCAAGCATTTAAGCTCGAAGAACTCTAACTATGCCGCCGCAGAAAGCTATCTGACCTTTCAGCACAATGAGTACACCGGTCTGCCCATTCTGGACGAGCAGGGCAGACCCAAGCTGCGAGATTCATACCTGCTCGACACTCTTGAGTGCGGTGAATCCTCGTTCGCTATGGCTTGCTTGATTGCCAACCGCAAGTACGGCAAGAACGGCAGGCGGGAGGATGTGAAGACCCATCACTATATCATCAGCTTCGACCCGAAGGACGCAGTAGAGAACGGCCTGACCATGGAGAAAGCGCAAGCCCTCGGCTTTCAGTTCTGCAAAGACAACTTTCCCGGTCATCCCGCCATCATCTGCACCCACCCGGACGGTCACAACAGTGCTGGAAACATTCACGTCCACATCGTCATCGGCAGCTTGCGCGTCCGTACCGTAGAACGGCAGCCCTTCATGGACAAGCCGTGCGACTGGGAAGCGGGCAAGAAGCACCGCTGCACTTCTGTCATGCTTCGGCACCTTCGTGTCGCAGTCATGGAGATGTGCGAGCGCGCCGACCTGAACCAGATCAATCTGCTGGAAGCCCAAGGCGACCATGTTTCTGAGCGCGAGTATTGGGCGCAGCGGCGCGGACAACGCCGCCTCGACCATGCAAACGCGAAACTTGCCGCTGAAGGGCAGCAGCCGACCCAGACCGTTTACCAGACGGAACTGGAAAAGCTGCGCCGACAGATCTACTCTGTGCTGAACAAAGCCACCACCTTCGAGGAATTTTCTGCATTGCTCATGCAGGAACACGGCGTTGCCGTGAAAGAGAGCCGTGGGCGATTAAGCTACTGTCCGCCCGGTCGGACAAAGTTCATCACCGCGAAAAAATTGAGCAAGAAGTTGGAAAAAGAGCAGGTGCTCACCGCCCTCTCCCAAAACATCAGGCTCACCCCGACCATCCAGCCCAGCAGCGAGAAGAAGCCGGATAAAATCAGGAAACTGGTTGACATTCAGGCAAAAGTTGCTGCGGGCAAGGGCATCGGCTATGAGCGTTGGGCGAAAAAATTCAACCTCAAAAGCTGGTCGCAGACCCTGCTTCTCTTGCAGGAGAAGGGACTGCTCAGCGAAGATGCCCTGAACCAGCGCATTGCCGAACTGCAAACGCAGTATGACGATGCTCTGGCGGTGGTCAAAGATATGGATGCCCGCATGGATTCCATTAAGGAACTGCGCGGGCATCTTTCCGTGTATCGGCAGTACAAGCCTCTTGCGCAGAAACTCCAGACTGTGCGGAACCCCGCAAAGTTCAAGGAGCAGCACCGCGCAGAGCTGACTGTTTATCAGGCGGCACGCGCCTATTTCAAGGCCAACGGAATCAAAACCGTATCCGACCTGCCCGACACTGACAAACTGGATGCCGAATACCGGAAACTTTCCTCGGAGAAAAACGGATTCTACCAGCATTACAAGCAAGCACAGCAGGAGCTGCGCGAACTTCGCAATGCACAGCAGAATGTGGAAGCCTTCTTCCGCAAGGAAGAGCGCAGCCACACCGCCCCAAGCAGGAGGTCAAATGAACGAAACTCTGACCGATAGATGTGTAGACCCGAACCTCACTCACACCCTTTATCGGGCTTCGACCTTTCGCCTGTACCCCACCCATTCGGACGGAGGGTAACACCTCTGTCTTTTCAGACGTAAAGAATGCCATCTCGACCCGGCAGGCGGCGGAGCTGTACGGCTTCACCGTAAACCGGAACGGCATGATGTGCTGTCCCTTTCATGGGGATAAACACCCCAGTATGAAGGTGGACAGCCGTTTTCACTGTTTCGCTTGTCAGGCCGATGGCGATGTGATTGATTTTGTTGGCAGACTTTTTCAACTTTCTCCCCGCAAGGCGGTGGAAAAGTTGACGGAAGATTTCGGCATTGCCCAAGCGGGCGGCAGGGTACGGATTGCAAACCGCAGTCCGCCCACCGTCCGGCAAAGGCTGCTGGAGTATTACCGCTGTCTGCAACGCTGGCGGGTA
>OHKG01000271.1_pt1 | contig 24492 bp, 16 predicted proteins | sample 1568701 | NCBI WGS metagenome assembly OHKG01 (sample SAMEA3879529, study PRJEB24766) | human gut metagenome | biome: human-associated habitat; feature: feces | place: USA | collected 1985/1987 | reverse complement strand
CCCCGGAGGGTATGCGCCGCATTGAACGCCGACTGCACGTCGCCCTCGGCCATCGCCTGTTCCAGCGCACGAAAGCTGGTGTCGTCGATAAACCTGCCCAGCAGGCGCTTTATCATTGCCTCATCGTAAAAACGGCTCAGGACATTGTTATAGTCTCCGCCCATCTGGCTGTAACATTCCTTAACTGTCATTATTTTCCTTTCCTTCAATCGCCCGAAAAAGCCATAGACACAAAAAAAGACTGCAACAGCCACCCCCTTGCGGGGAAAACTATTGCAGCCGAACTACCTTCTGCTTGCAGGAAATAAAAGCAGAAAGCTCCTAGCTTTGCGTCCCTGACTCACATCAGGTTTGCCAACAACGATTCTGTTTTCAGAGTCCATTCCGGAAGCACAATGCTCCATTAAACTGACCTCTGTTTTTATAGTATAGCACCGACATTTTTTAATGTCAACTCGTTTTGCGTTTTGTCAATACAATGATTGATTTTTTCATGCACGCTTCACAAAAGCCCCGTCCGAAAAGTCATACTCATTCGTCAAATTTTGCAGAATTGTGAATTTTTTGTATTTTTCCGGTGGACAAGCATCCGGCGGGAGTGCTACAATAGTCTTTGTTCTTTCCCGGCCGCTTGCGGGCGGCGGGAGTTTCACACACAAACAGGAGGAACTTTCATGTTCGAAAAAATCTTTCACCTGAAAGAAAACCACACCGACGTCAAGACCGAGGTCATGGCAGGCATCACCACCTTCATGACGATGGCCTACATCCTTGCGGTCAACCCCAGCATCCTGTCCGCTTCGGGCATGGATGCCAATGCGGTCCTGATCGCCACCTCGCTGGCATCGTTCGTTGGCACTGCCCTGATGGCTCTGCTGGCCAACTATCCGTTCGCTCTGGCTCCCGGCATGGGCCTGAACGCCTACTTCTCCTACACGGTCGTCCTGACCATGGGCTACAGTTGGCAGCTGGCTCTGATGGCCGTTTTTGTGGAGGGCATCATCTTTATCGTGCTGAGCCTGACCAATGTGCGTGAGGCCATCTTCAATGCCATCCCCATGACCCTGAAGAGCGCTGTCAGCGTGGGCATCGGCCTGTTCGTTGCTTTCGTCGGCCTGCAGAACGCAAAGCTGATCGTGAACAGCGATTCTACCCTTGTCACCTATCAGCACTTCAAGGGCGAGACCTTCCACAGCATCGGCGTAGGTGCGATCCTCGCGCTGGTGGGCGTGCTCATCACTGCCATCCTGCTGGTCAAAAAGGTCAAGGGCGGCATCCTGTACGGCATCCTCATCACCTGGGTGCTGGGCATCCTCTGCGAGCTGACCGGCATCTACATCCCCAACCCCGATGCCGGCATGTACAGTGTTATCCCCACCAGCTTCATCAGCTTCGATTTCTCTGCTCTGGGCAAGACCTTTGGTCAGGTGTTCAAGACCGATTTCTCCGGCGTGGGCATCCTGAACTTCTTCGCCGTGATGTTCTCCTTCCTCTTCGTTGACCTGTTTGATACCCTGGGCACCCTGATCGGTGTTGCTTCCAAGGCCGACATGCTGGATGAGGAGGGCAAGCTGCCCAACATCAAGGGCGCGCTGATGGCCGACTCCATCGCCACCTGCGCCGGTGCCGTGCTGGGCACCTCCACCACCACCACCTTCGTCGAGAGCGCTTCCGGCGTGACCGAGGGCGGCCGCACCGGCCTGACCTCCATGACCACCGGTGTGCTGTTCCTGCTGGCCGTGGTGTTCAGCCCCCTGTTCCTGACCATCCCCAGCTTTGCGACCGCTCCGGCCCTGATCATCGTTGGCTTCTACATGATGGGTTCTGCCCTGAAGATCGAGTTCGACGATCCTGCTGAGGGCATCCCCGCATTCCTGACCATCCTGGCAATGCCCACCGCATACAGCATCTCTGAGGGCATCGCCATCGGTGTTATCTCCTGGACCCTGCTGAATGTCATCACCGGCAAGGCCAAGGAGAAGAAGATCAGCCCCCTGATGTATGTGCTGACCGTTCTGTTCATCCTGAAATACGTCCTGCTGTAACAGGCATTTGCAGCAAACAGAAAGCCCCGGCTCCGGCCGGGGCTTTCGTGCGTTTATGGGTTTCTGCGCGGGTGGGGCGGGCAGGGTTCAGCCGCCGAACAGCCCGAAAAAGCTGGTGTGCGTCATGCCCAGCACCAGAAACAGAAGAATGAGGGCAAACAGCACCCCAATGATGATGTCCATCTGGTGGACCGTGAGGGGGAATTTATCGTAGAGCTTTTCCTTGGGGTTGACGAAATTCGGGTCGTTGTTGTCCAGCAGAGTCTTTTTGCGCTCAGCGCTCTGGGCTTTGGCGGCGGCAAGTTCTGCCTGCTCCTTTTCCAGCTGGGCCTCCCGCTGGGCAAGCAGTGCCTCACGGCGGGCCAGCTCTTCTTCCCGCTGGGTCTGATTCGTTTCTGCCATGGTGGTATCCTCCGGCGTTTTTTCTACCAGTATACCATAGAATTGTGACAGAAAAAACTCCTCCCGCAAAAAGCGGCCTTATGCCGCCAGCAGATCCTCCACCACATCCATCAGCTGAGACGGATCGAGCTGGCACGCGGTACAGCGCGCGGCCAGGCGAAGGACCCGCACCGGGTCAACGGAGACATCCGAAATGAACCGCAGTTTTTGGTGCCGTCCGTGAGATGTAGAATACGCGGCGATGCCAAAGGATGTATACGCACCACACGCGGGATGATAAAGTCGTTCCATAACACAATGATACCAAAACACACCAATCACCTCTCTATCAAAATTGTCACGCCGCTTTGAAACGGCTGCATGAATGCAGGTTCGCTGCCCGCAAAATGTTCTGACAAAATTTATATACCATCTCTTGGCTTCAAAATAAACAGCCAAAATTTCAAAATTTGGCGGCGTGTTTTGCATGTCCGGTGAAACCGGTGGTGCAGTAAAAAGACGAACTGGAAAACGGGAACGAACAATTTTACGGAATATCGTGTAAAATTGAGAAAAATCAACTTCACGCAGCAACAGAGGAAAGAATGCTCCGCGGAAAATCGAAAGCACAAAAAGAAAAATCTTTGCCGCAGCTTAACCACTTTTTGGCAGAAAAAGTTGCGAAATCGGTCGTAAGATCGAGTTTTCTGGTATATCACTTGTTCGCTGTGCGGATAAGGCGGCTCATTCTGCTTTGCCTCCGCATCGTCTGCCGCAGACCCCGGCACTGCCCTTGTCTGAAATGCTTTCACTCCGGATGCAAACCAGATGAAAAATCCGACGGGCCGTATCACTTGACTTTCCCCTTGCAGGGGAGTATACTCCGGGGCAGTGAAATATTCGGCTATGACGAGAAAGAGTACCCGGAAAGAATGCTGCAGAGAGCTGCCGGATGGTGCAAGGCAGTGCAGGGCGTCCGTGGGAAGATCCTCTCCGAGCTTTCCGGCTGAATGGGCGGCATCTGCGCCCCAGTAAGCGGGAACGGCAGGCCCCCGTTATCACGGGCCGCGCATTGTTGGATGCGCACTGAGGGGCCGGGCTTTGCACCGGCAATAAGAGTGGTACCGCAGAGGATCTACGCCTTTGTCTCTTACAAACCGTAAGGGACAAAGGCGTTTTTGTTTGCGGGAAAGCCATTTTCCGGATGTTTCATTGCCTTTGCATCCGCAAAAATCAGGACCTGGAAAAGGAGAGTTTAACATGAAAACACTGGAAAAAGTAAGCGATTTTGTAGGCAAGTATATGGCTGCCATCGTCATTGTGGTGGCAGCGCTGGCCCTGTTCTTCCCCGGCACATTCAGCGTGGTAAAGACCGCATGGGTCAACACCCTGCTGGGCATCGTCATGTTCGGCATGGGCCTTACCCTGAAGCCGGAGGATTTCAAGGTGGTGTTCAGCCGCCCGAAGGACGTGATCATCGGCTGCATTGCACAGTTCACTCTGATGCCCTTCCTTGCATGGGCGCTGACGCAGGTGTTCCATCTGCCCACTGAGCTGGCCATCGGTGTCATCCTTGTGGGCACCTGCCCCGGCGGCACATCCTCCAACGTGATGACTTATCTGTCCAAGGGCGATGTTGCACTGTCCGTTGGCATGACTGCTGTTTCCACCGTGCTGGCTCCGTTCCTCACCCCGCTGCTCACTCTGCTGTATGCCGGTCAGCGCGTGGAGGTGAACCCCGTGAACATGTTCCTGTCCATCGTCAAGGTGGTGCTGGTTCCCATCGCACTGGGCTTTGTGGTCAACCACTTCTTCCACGCCTTCACCCAGAATGCCGTCCGTGTGCTGCCGCTGATCTCCACCACTGCCATCGTGCTCATCATCTGCGCCGTTGTTTCTGCAAACTCTGCCAAGATCATGACCAGCGGCCTGCTGATCCTGGTCGTGGTCATCCTGCACAACCTGCTGGGCTACCTCACCGGCTTTGGCGTGGGCAAGCTGCTGAAGCTGGATTCCACCAAGTGCCGTGCAATTTCCATCGAGGTCGGTATGCAGAACTCCGGTCTGGCCACCTCTCTGGCCGCTGCTCACTTTGCACAGTATCCGCTGGCAACCATCCCCGGTGCTGTGTTCTCTGTGTGGCATAACATTTCCGGTGCCGTCCTCGCCAACTTCTTTGCCCGCACCGCCGAGAAGAAGGACTGATCTTATACCATAATAAAAATGGCTGCTGCACAGGGTTTCTTCCCGGTGCAGCAGCCATTTCTTTGTTTATTGAACGTGATCTGCGCGGTTTTCCTGTCTTTGCCTGTTTCCCGGACTGTTGCGCAAGCGCAAGCATCCCGGGAGCAAAAAGGCACCCGAACCCCAGACCCCCTGCGTGTGATGCATGATGGCTTTTCGTTTTTTAGAGCGATAATTCGTTAAATTGATGCAATTTGCTACAGATCTGCTACAAACGTCAAGTTTTTAATCATATTACGCTCTCGCACAAAGCTTCGTGGTCATTGTATTTATTGCCTCTCGTCCCTCAAATTCTTTAACTTCTTTCTGTAATTCATTTTCTATCATTTCTCGGTCCATATTAAGCTTATCAAGCAAAAAGCTATGTCGCAATTCGAAACTTTCAAACACATCTGCCCATGTTAATGCGTATAGTTCGTATTGTTCTAGCTGAACAACCAGTCCTTTCTTGCCTGCTGTTTTATTTTCTCCCACATTGCGTCGTTCTTTCACATCGTCATCCATTTCATTGCAAACAGCTATAAACTTCCATCTACAGAACTGGGAATTGAACTGTGGCTGTTTCTTAACAAAATCCATATAGTCTTCTATCTGTCGCAATACTTTTTTTGTAAGAACAACCTTTGGAGCTTTTAATTCTACAATTAGATTTTCCTTGATTGCATTTCCTTCTCCGTCTTCTGTTTTTCTAGCTCCACACAAAAAATGTCCATTCGACGCATTTCTTCGTCATCTTTTGTTAGCACTGCTTCTGGGCTATCTTTACCGTACAGTAGATATAAATACTTCTCAAGTGCCTTTTGCATTCTCTTGTCCGCTGTAACCAAATTATATTGTTCACCAAACAGCCAATAATGTTGCTCTATAATTTTCTGGATGTGATCACGCTCATTTGTATACGGTTCCATGCTATAAAGCATCCATTTTAGCCCTTCAATCACTTTGTACCGATTTTCTATAAAACGAATCGAATCAATCACATTACTCAACTTCGTCTTTTTTAAAACATCTGCAAAGTCTTCTCTCTGTTTCGGTGTTAAATCCACAATTTGAGAAATAAATTCTAATATGTTTTCTCTTTCAGCAGAATCCAACAGCAAATTTAAAAATCCGAGCAGTGACTTTTCTTGAATTGGTTTCAACTTATAAAAGATCCTTGACTCTAACTGATACAGCTCTTTTGTTACTGAAATCAATTCTCTTTTTTTCATCTTCCCATATATATCATTCCCAAATTGGGGAAACGATTTTCTATCCATCATCCCCTTTACCGCCTCATCTGCTTTTTGGGCTAAATATTTTCCCAGGACCTCTTCTATCAATTTACGAATTTCATGTTTAAGTTTTCGCAATAAAATTTTTTCATTATCCAAGGTTTGTTGTTCTACCTTTTCGTCTTCATATTCTTCACAATTTACGTCTTTTTTGTTATTAAAGTATGCAGATTTCACAAACACACTGTGGCAAAAATTCACCGTGTTTCTATTAAACGCCGTGCTATCTTTTCCTTTAGTTATACCTTGCGTATCCATATAATAAATACAGTACTTTTCTTTGATTGCGTTTTTCCATACAACTATCGAGATAATAAAATTATTTTCCTCTAATCGGATTATTTTTTCTTTGCTCAGTTCCGTGTCAACATAATCCTCATACTTTAGAACTTCTCCATTTATCTTAAGCTGAAGTTCTCTATTTTTTTCAAGAAATAAAAACCACGCAAATTCTTTCAGAAGCGATTCACGTAACGCTTCCATAGACATTTCCGCTACCGTCACTTCATCAATTTGCGAAATTGTGACTTCTGTTCCAGTATTGTCATTCGTTTTCTCTATTTGTGTTTCTTCAAACTCATTTTTCTTATCACTCTCTATTATAATTTCGTATTTGAAATTTTCATTTCCTTCTTTATATACAGTACTCCATTTTAAAGCCGCTGCTATGCCAAATCCCGAAAATCTTCCTTTTCCTTTGTTTGCTTTTGTTTTAAATGGATTAGGGTAGCTATTCTTTTTAGATGTCAAAAATGTCCCAAATGTATCGTTTAGTGTTGAATGACTTATTCCTTCGCCATTATCATAAATCTTAATTTCTGATAACCCTCCCAAATCATTGGGGATATAAGATACTTCCACCTGAGTCGCATTTGCCTCAAAACCATTCCAAATATATTCAACTAGAGCTTCTTTATAATCTTTTGTAATACCAGATGCCTCTATACTTTGACTCTTAACTTCTAGACTGTGTTTCATTATGTTAACGCCTCCCTTAGATTTCCATCTTACTCGTTTCACTCGTCAAGATGGTTAGTCTTATTTTAAATAAGTCCTTCCGAATCTTATATCCCCTAAAGATTGTTCCATCTACATTATGTAACTGATTCAAATCTATATTCCTTACTGCCTCCAATGCTGCTTCTCTCTGTCTCAAGTGCCGCTTTCCAACGGTCAAACAGCTTGCACCATCCAATATGTCATACTGCTGGAATGCTCGGTTGAAGTCCATCAGGTGATGTAGACGGATAGGTTGATTCGTCTCATTGTCCACCAACAGACCCCAGTTTTCCCAATGGCGGTCGGTGTTGCCCACCAGATAATCCAGAATGTTCATCATATAGTATCCGTGGGCGTCCAACTCTAAAATCTTATCCAGCGTGTTCCAATCATGGTTTGTGCAGTAGACATCATAGGCTGCATACGTCACAAGGCTATATCGCTGCGAGGTCATAATTTTGCTGATGGAAACCGGCTCGTTCTCAAACATTCCCTGCTCATACAGAACCTGATGACAGTCAAAGCATCGGCAGATTTTACTTGCCAGCACTTCACGCTCGACTGCATCTTGTCCACCGTCTTTATAAAGATAGAAGCCTTCCTCTTTGCGCACCCACGCTTTAGGATAGCATCCGCCAGTGGACAAATCATTTGCCAAAAGATGGGCATTTGTCACAGCCATCTGATGTCCACGCAGTGCAATATCCACAAGAGCATTGCTTAAAGAGTGTGTGTAGAGATTGATATCCTCAAATCGGACAGTCTCTTTTTCTTCTTTTACCCAGAACACATCCAGCAGAGACAGGCAATGGTACGAAAGCGCAATCTGGGCGCGCTCACGGTCCGTAACACTCTGAGGTGCGCCTATACTATTCAGAATCTCTTTCGCATAGGTACGATCCAGCGTTAGCATACGGGATGCACACCAATAATAGAAATTCGTTACATTATTGATTCGATCATCAAAATCATCCGATTCTTCCAGCACTAAATCGTATGGCATAAAATCTTTAAGGTGAATTTTGCATTCACCAGCCGTGCTTACTTGTGCCACACACTTTTCCATGTGCATGATATGATAGACTGTTGCTTCGCTCATTGTCTTCACCACCTTATTGACTGGTGCACGCTTTCTTTTCTATTATTGTACCGTCTTTTCTACTGCAAAACAAGATGCAAAAAGCTTTTAGTCTCTGATATATACCCAGTTGCCATCCACAGAAGCAAGCGCATTTTTCTATTGCATTTCTAGTTTAAGTAAAACCGAGTGGAGTGGCATCATGTTACCCTGCACGGTTTATTTTTTTAGAGTGTTTCTTTTGCCTGTGCAGCTCTTTCCATTCTTCAATTGCCAGCTCTGGGCCACAGTGTGAAACATCAGTATCCGCCCAGTGAAAGCATGTCCCCGCCAAAACAATCGGCATCCGACGTAAAAATCGTATGTCTCATTTTTACTTGTCACACAACATCATCCCAGACCCAGACGAGTTTTCCCCTAGCATCTTCGGATGAATCAGAATTTCCATGTCCAACAGGTTTTCAAAAGGAACTGAATGTAATCTATTGGTGCAAGGTTGTTTGCCTTTGCTGTTTCTACCATACTGTACTCACTTTTGGTTCGGCAGGCATATCACCGAACAGCCAGTTCTCTCTTCCCGCTGAAAAGGGACGGATCTTGTTTTCCGCTCGATTGTTGGAGATGTCACAGCGAGGATCTTTCAGGTAATGTTCCATATCGGACCGCTAACCCTGTGCATATTCCACTGCTTTTTTCAGATTTCCAACTAACACCAAAAAATGCGCATTGGTTGGTTGACTGTAAGGCGTTGTTCCTTAATGTAATCATCTCACTGCATTACCGGAGGGCTATTTCGTCAGAAAGTCTGGAATTATTGGATCGATTCTATTCGTCTATATTAGGTGTCCATTTTATTCCAATAATTTCCGAAGGGACCTTCTTTGTCTTATATATAAATCCCACACTATACTTTGCTCTGGTAACTGCCACATAAAACTTTGAAAGGCTTTCGCCTTTCAGTCCTTTTGATTTTCCTGACAGCCACGTTAGCATTGGCTGTGTTGGATATATCAAAACTCTATCGAACGTAAGTCCCTTTGCCGAGCCAAAAGTCATCACCCTAAACTTTGCATTTACCTTGGTTCTTCTGTCATATCTAAGCTGCATTGGCTTATATGTTTCCATGTAGTTATCAATATCCTTTTCTTCAATCCAAAATATTCCGTCATGTTCTGTTTTTACATTCATTGCGGAATCACATGGCTCCATGTCAGGATACATCTTATTTGCAAGATTACATATGATCTGATTGTTGCGATACGATGTCGATAATGTCGTGGAATCAATGTTCATTTCAGGAATGTTCTCCTGTACAAAGTTTATTATTTTTCCACCTGCATACTTTTTGTATTTTGCCTCATAATGAGTTCGATATGTCGTCTGACGAGGATCTCCTACTAAAGTCACGCTGCAGCCGACCTCGTGTAGTTTTCTTATGACTTCTAAATCGTATCCAGCAAAATCCTGTATTTCATCTACAAAAACATAAGGAAAATTTTTTCGTATTCGTTGAAAAACGCAGCCTTTTGACAAATCATCCAAAACGCATGACAATTTTGAAATCATGTTTGAATATATATTACCTGAGGCTGTCACATATTTTTTCTCATTTGTATCCTTTAGCTTCAACAGGTTTTTATCTGCTTTATTCACTAATAATACACCAGACACTCTATTAGTTATAAGATAGCTTTGATAAGGCCGTATCCCATGCCTAATAAGTAGTGAAAACCATGGAATAATAGTCACATTGGATGGAATGCAACCATTTACCTCATAGAATTTTTCTCTAATACTTTGTTCATTTGCATCAGTATAAGTCGTTATCAAAATATTTTCAGAAATCTCCAACGCTCGCCTTACAAGAAATGTTGTTTTCCCCGCTCCTGCCGCCGCAACAATTAGACTACTCATTTTTTATTGCCCTCATTATATATTCAGGATATTTAATTTTCGTAGCCGATTCAAAAATTGCTATTGCGCAATCCGTTTTATGCGCGTGCATATATTTGTGCATCTCATCATCAGTATTGTAGTTGGTTCCAAAAATATTGTTCATCACTTCCCGTCCATTTTCCTTCAATATTTTTGGTTCTAATGTATTGTAATTAAAATCCTTATTTGACAATTTTAAATCACCTGTATCTACTACATTATCAACGCATATGTGGATACACGGTATTTCTTCATATTCTTTGTACTTTTTCTTAACAGCTTCAATATCTCCATCGTTATCCGTAACAACAGCTGTTGCTTTGTTCAACGTCTGTGCAATTTCAAGATACCTCTTAAAAGCCACTCCTCCTACGGTCATTACATCTATTCCATCTTGGATAGGAAGACGTCCTTCATGAGTATCCATATAAGCTCGCTGGACAACCAGTTCATCTGAGTCACCCTCTACCAAGATTGATCTTTTACAAAGAATCAGGCGCAAAGTATCATAACCGGCCACTTTTCTGAAAAATTCAAAAGTTTCCTTTTTGAGTGATTTCATCGAGCAGCAATTATTGCCTGAAAGCAAAATTAAATTTTCCAGTCCAAGTTTATTAGCGACAAAGCTACTATGCGTTGATGCTATAATTTGTCTACCAGAGGCAGCCTTTTTAACGACGCTCATCAATTCACTTAAACGAGAAAAAGACAAATGGCTCTCTGGTTCTTCAATCAAAATAATACTTGCCTTTTCTGCCTGTTTATGGCTTAAAGCTAATTGCGTTTTTATGATGCATTGCGCGCCTTTTCCCGCATGAACAAAAGGTATCCCATCTACCTGTGTAACCAAACTTGACTCCCAAGAGTTCTGAACCCCTTGATCCGCACTTAATGATATCTTTCCGCCCATAATCGTCGAAGCTGAACTAATTTTTTTGTTTATTGATCGAATTGCTTCATTTTGTGCAAATTCATCTATCATAGTTCTATGGGCTTGTGTTATTGCTGTTATGTCCTCTGGCTCAAGAAAATCTTTTACTACTTTAGAAATGTAGACATCCGATCCATTTTGGTATCTGTAATTTGATGAATCGATCATTACAGATCGTATTGGTATGAATCTGGGCATTTTCTCATCTCGACTAAAAGAGAACCATCTTGCTTCATAAAACTCAATGGGTAAACTTGTGAGTTTCTGTGTTTTAAGCAAACTTTCATATTCCGCATTAAATTTATCAGAAAATCCAATCAAGAATTTAATTCCTTCTATGCCATCAATATTTTCGGAATTACCATTTCCTTCAAATTCTGGCAATGTCCCACTCTTAAAGTATAACTCAATCATTATCTCCGGAGGTGCAATCGGATGTCTCATCTCCACAGATGCCAGATATTCCGCAACGATTTCTCTATTAAACAAATATGCCGACAGTTGATTTCTAATATTTCGACCAGCATATATACCCATTAAGGCCACATGAATAGCTTCAAGAATAGTAGATTTTCCAGATTCATTATCACCAACTAAAAGGTTGATGTTTTCATTAAATCTAATTTCAAACGGATCTTTGAATTTTTTAAAGTTTTTAATGATTACCCTCTCAATGGCCATTTGTACCCTCTCCTATCACTCTACTCCTAACGCTTTAAACACCGCATCCTCTGCGCTGCTGTAGAAGATCAGATTGAAGCTACCCACCAATTCCGGTGGAACAGTCCCCAGATCAACGGCACTTGAAATCGGCAGCAGAACCTTCTTTGCACCGCTATCGAGGCAGACCTGCAGGCTGTTTGCAAGCTCATCTACCTTCAAGATTGTCCCACTGATGCTGATCTCGCCCAGAACTGCAAGGGTACTGACCGTAGGACGACCAAGGGCAATGCTGCACAATGCAATCAAGGTGGGCAGTGCCAGCTTTCCTGTCATACCGATGCCCTGAAGATCCTGATAGTTGATAATGTAGTCCTTAGATGCCGTGCTGATGCCGCCGCTAATGCGGTTTCCGTTGGCTTTCAGGAAGTTGAAAGCCGTGTTGGTGGATTCTCTGCAATCACGGTCACTGCCAAGACCGGTGCGCTCAAACTTTCCGCTGCCCGGCAACATCTGACTTTCCAACCGGAATACACCGATCATGCCGCTTTTTCCACGCGAAACAGTGTAGATCTGTCCCGGATTGCACATTCCATCCGGAATCAGCTTGCCGCCGCCCTGTTCGGGAACCGACACAAACTTTTCTTCAAAGGTATCCAGATCAATGTAGCTGAAGTTCACATCGTAGAACTCCATACCACCCAGCTTTTTCAGTTGCTCTTTCACTCGACGGCGCATTTCCAGCGCAAAGACAAGGATTTCCTCCAGTTGCTCTTTGGTAAACTCACCGTCCGGGTACAGCAGCTTTACATAGCCGCCTACGATCTTACGCACTGCGATCGTGTCACGCTGATTCAGATTTTTACCAAGGCGGAAATACTTATCTAGTGCATCACCGTACTGCTCCTTACGCAGTTCCCGGATAAACTCAGCAAGATAATCCGTGATGAAGCCGTAGTCGTTGGTGAAATGCTCCGGGCGGAATTTTGGAATCTCCCAGCCGGGAATGTAACAATGCAAGCGATCCAAAAATGCAGTGTCTGTTCCCATTTCAGGCGGGAACGGGTCAAACAAGCTGGAGGTTTTTAGCAGCACATCCACACTCTGGTTAATATTTCCCACAAAGACCATCGAGGCCGAGGCTGCCTTTTCCTCTTTGCCACGGGCGAAGGAGCCGGAAGCCATATAGTCCTTCATGATCTGGATGCCGTCTTTGTCCTTGAACTTGATACCAGCAACCTCATCAAAAGCCACACAGTCCCACAGACCCACCAGACCAACAGTCTTTCGTCCCATATTGTAGAACAGGTTTGCCACAGTCGTCTGTCCACCGGACACCAGAATGCTGTTAGGGCTGATTTCCTTATAGATGTGGGATTTACCGGTGCTGCGAGGACCAAGCTCGCAGAGGTTGAAGTTGTTCTCCACCAGCGGCAGCATACGAGCCAAAAGGAGCCATTTCTCCCGCTGGTTCAACTGCTCCGGCTCATAACCGCAAGAACGCAGCATTACATCCATCCACTCGTCCTGCGTGAAGGCTTTACGTCCAGCGCGCACTTCCTCAATGTCGATATGGGGCATCTGGATGGGGGTCAGCTTGCGGATGCTGATAGGCGAAACATCTTCTGCTTTTTCTGCCGGGGTTCGCTGTCAAGATCTTCCATACCAAAGGTACTGTCACCCTCGGATTCATATTCCAGTTGGACGATGCACCAGATACCACCACAAAGCAAACGGTCAAATTTTTCCGGGTAGTCATCCGTAATGGGCACATTGGAGAGCCCCAGATTGGAAAACTCTGCAAAGAAGCAGTCTTTCTTGATGTCCAGATGCACGGTCACCATATCGATAATGGTGTGGCTGCCGTTCCGACGCAACTGAGAAAGCACCTTCTGCGCCTCATCCGGGCGCACAAAGTTATCTGCCAGAATATGCTTTACGTTCTGCACGCCCTGCTCGATGATCTCCTCATCGTCCGAGCTGCAATACTGCCCCAGCAGAAACTCCAGCACATAGACCGGTACGTTGGCACCTTCCTTGATCTTTTTGGTCAGATCCTTGCGGACGATGCGACCATCAAAGTTTTCCCGCAGTTTCCGGCGCAGTTCTTCCCGGTTTCCCTCTGCTGCCTGATCCATCATTAGCATACGGTGTACCCGCCTTCCTTTTTGTTAGAATCCAAAGCCAAAATCGTCTGCAAAAGCAATATCCATCATCACCGGATGGCGCCACTGTTCCAGACCTGTATCCTCATCGTAGACCACAAGATAATACTGTTTGTCCTTGTCGTACTTCTTGTTCTTAAAGGTAAAACGCAGCCGGAAAATACGCTTTTGTGCGCTGAGCTCCCGGTTGTCTGCCACATAGGTGTTTTCGTTGGAGATCTTCTCGTTGTCCTCCGAGATAAAGAACACCCGGTACTTTGCCGGTTTCACAGTATCGCTGACGGCTTCCGACTGGACAAAATCCATGGAGGTGATCAGATTCGTGATCTTGTGGAGAATGCTGACCAGTGCGATCTCTGCATTCTTGGTCTCCTGATGTCCACGCTCCATTTTGATATCCAGCACTGGCACCAGCATCTCCTGCGGCGAGGAGCCGCCGTGGACGTAGTTGGCACCGCCGCCAGCAACCTTGAACACGTTGCTGCTGACCGGGTAGGAAACCACCTTGGCATCCTGGTTGCCCAGTACTGTGCCCATGCTCATGTGCCCGATGCCGTCATCCTGAAGCGGAGCAGCGGACACCACAAAGCGGCGGTTGACAAAAGCATTTTCCATGCTCTTGCCTGCGATTTTCTCGCTCTCGGACAGCTTATCCCGCTTATAGATAAAGCCGTGGTCTGCCGTTACGATAAAGTGATGGGTGTTTCCGCTGCCATTGATGCGGCGGATCAGATCCATGATCTCCTGCACGGCTTCCTCACAGGCGTTGAACACCTCATCCTCGGTGTTGGGCTTGTCGCCACGGGCATCGATCTGGTTGTGGTACACATAGATGACCTGCCGCTTGGTAAGGACATCCCGCAGGTCTGCCACCTTCATGCTCTTGATCTCGTCAAACTGGATGCAGACACTGTCCGGCACATAGTTTTGCAGCACCTGCTGACGCCCTGCCAGCGTATCGCAGAGGGTGCCATCCACCAGAACCTGAAAGTCATCGGTCATTTCCAGCGTGCGGTGCGGGAGAAGCGCAGCCATGCCCAGCCGGGTGTAGGAGGGCAGCACGCCCAACTGCACGCTCAACTGCGCCGAGCACTTGGGGTCATCCTGCATCCGGGCAAAAAGCTCCTGCCCTACCTCATACCGCATGGCATCGGAGATAATGACCACGGTACGCTCCTTGGCGTAGCGCAGGTTGGCGTTGTAGAAATCTCGCTGCAAGGGCAGCACTGCCAAAGCTTCCTCCTGCCGGAGCCCCTCGTTCCATGCCGGGAGAAGGGTGGCAAGATATTCGTTGGTGTAGATGTTCTCCACCAGCTCCCGCAGCGGTTCAAAGGCTTCGGTGTTTTCCAGCTTGTCGTAATAGAAGTAGAACTTCCGGTACTGCTGGTCTATCTGATGATCTGCAGACAGATACCGGTCCACAATGGCTTTGAAGCCCTCGGCGCTGCGATAGTTTGCCGCCTGCACCATGCAATAGGCGCTTTGCAGCAACCGGTAGGTCTTGTCGGTCTTTCTGCCAAAGTGCATCTTGGCACGCTTTTCGCACACCTCCGGGATGGTCAGCTCGTTGAGCTTTGCCCCAGTATCCTCGGCAAGGAGCCGCCCCATCAGCCACTTGACCAGCACCTGATCCACCGCAAGGAAGGTATCGCACTCCACCAGATCATCGGCACGGCAGCCGGAGAACGCCTGATAGACGTTCAGCCCCTTTGCCACATGATCCGAAAGTTCATCGTACTTATCCCGGTAGAGGACGCTGTTCATCAGGCTGTCGAGGAAGGCAATGATGTTGCCTGCCTTGTAGGACACAAAGGACTTCCACGCCGCAGGCAGCTCCGTCTGCACATAGCGGGCGGTATAGGTGACGAAAAGGGTCACCAGCAGCCGTTCCAGCGTGGGTTTTACGTCCGTATAGCCAAAATGCTGCTCGCACAGCCGCCAGAAGGACGGCAGCAGATCGTACTGTTCAAACTGCTGCAAGTAGGCATTTTCCGACAGGCTGCTCTCAGTGAGCACGATCCGCACCACCTCCTCAAAGGAGCAGGTGCGTGCTTTGCAGATGGCGCTGAGCAGCCCGGTGAGGATGTTTTCCTCGTTGAAGTTCTCGATCTCCAGATCGTAGAACCGCTGGGTGCGCTTTTTATCGGCAAAGAACTTGATGTGCTTTTCGAGGATAGGCTTATACTTTTCCTCAATGCCAAGGTCTACCGACAGCAGTGAGGCACGGTCGGCAAAGAACCGCCGGGAGTACAGCAGGGTGTCCTCCAAGTGGTTTTCCCGCACATCGGGCTTGGGGAACGGGGCGTAGACAAGGTAATTGGTGGTGGTGTCCACCCGTTCCAGAAAGTATTTGGTTATCGGGCTGGAGGTGGTAGAGCTTTGCATTTTCCAGTTCCACGTTTTCCAGATCCTCGGCAAAGTCTGCCTTGTCATCGTACCAGAACACCAGCTTGCGGGTGTCGCCCACAAATTCCGCATTCAGGCGGTCTATAATTTGTTTTAAGTTTAATTCGGCCATTATTATATACCTTGAAATTATTTTAACATTGACATCATTTTTGAGCACGCTTCATTATACCAGTGCTTCATAAAATCTGTCATTGTAGACAGTTTCGGCATTTTTTCTCTTAAGTAATTCCCAAATGGAGGAAGTTCTTTCAGTGAAAAATACTCCTTAAGCAGTTCAAATACATCTGCTCCATCTTCTGCGGCGCACATGAGCATTTCATAGTCTGCAATACTAAAATTAAAGTAACCCACTACTTTAGTACAAGTCTTTTTGCTTTCGATTTCTTTAAAAATTTTTTCATAGTAAAATGGATTTGCTTCAATATTATCCATAGTGACACTGACTATATACATCTCAGTCACATCGGCAAACCTTCCATTTTGGAGTGCCTTTGTACAAAACGCATCTGCTTCTAAAATTGGACACACAAAAAGTTTACTATTGTTTTTATCAACAGCACTATTTTTTGCCATTACTGAACTTAAATTAGAAAATCCCTTTGCCTCAATAACCAATAGGCGATTTGTTTTTTGAAGGTATGCATCAGAAGATTTTGATTTACTATTTCTACTATCGATTGAAAACTCATTTATGAAAGTATAATCTGGATTTTTCATATTGTGGGCGATTTCTTGAACATATCTTTCGAACAACCGCCCATAAAAAGCCATTGCTCTACTATCATTTTCTGGATAGCAGTCTCTAATTAGCCAAAAAAGTTTTTCAAAAAATGCGTTTGAGAGAGTATAATCACTAATCGAAATATATCGTCCTTCATTATCTTGAAGAAATGGAGCTTCCAAAAATTTTGAAAAATCCCATTGACGATCTTGTGATTCAATTGCCCAATCACGTAGTTCTTCGGGTTTAGCTGACAACAGTTCTAATGCTTTTGAAAATATTTCTCTATTTTCTGCTTTTTTATAAGTATCAGCAACTGTTCGCCACGCACTCATATGAGTGATGGGTTTTTCTTCCAGATAATACGGTTGAAGTTCGCAAAACAGTATCGAAGTATATTGTGTTGTCGTTATTCCATATTTAGTTGAAAAATCGTCATAATAGTTTCGGTATTCGCCCCTTATATCTTCTGGAAAATTATCTGCATCTTTATTTAAGATTTCTAGCATATAATACATTCGGAGAAATCTTCCAGAATCTGGCAGATGATGATTTAAATGATATGTTGAAAAGATAAAATGACCTCTGTCAAAACTATGCTCTTCATTTTGGCAAACTTCATCAACCACAATAAGTTGCAATTGTATTATTTTTGCGTAATCAGCATCGGTGATCTTGTAATCAACCTGATTCAATGTTTCATAGTTTCCATAAGCTATAATCTTTTTTAGAAGTATCAAAAGCATTTGAATCGAAATAACGTGCTGATTTTTCCTAAAAATCGGGTTTGTACTCAAATCTTTACAAGATGCATCGCCAAGACATAGAATTATCTTTTTTAGGAACGCTTCATAAGGAAGCTGTATGGAATATCCACATACATTTATTGGCTTCATTTTGCCATGCCTTAGAGTTATCAATTCTGAGATAATAGAAATCGCTTTGTGCATATTTAACTTTTGTATTTCCGGTATTAATTCTGGAGCTGTTCCCGGAAATAAATCAGAGTATCCTAACAAAATCTGTGCATCTGTTGCATCAACATTATATCGACACATAAATACTCCTCTCCCAGCAAATTATTTTTTCTCTTTAACCATGATGTTCTTGCTATCCGCCAGCACCTCGTAGAACTTGCCATCGGCGGCGGTCTGGAGCTTGCGGTAGTTCACCTTTACGCCGTCGTCGAGGTCCAGCGCAATACGAGAAAGTGCCAGATGGCTGATCTTTTCGTCGTAGTCCCGGCACTCCTTCAACTGCTTGGTCAGCTTGTCCTTGCGCTTGGAGGCGGCAGCGGCTTCCCGGGCGTTGGTGGTGTGGTCCATCATGTCCTGCATCCGGTTGATTTCGGATTCATACACACGCTGCATCTTGTGCAGATAGTCCACACGCAGGGTGCCGATGGTATCCGGGGTGTAGCGGTGGAGGTAGACCAGTGCCTTAAAGCCGTTCTGCTTGCCGCTGTCGAACAGCCAGTAGATGGGCCGCTTGCCGGAGCCGGTGACCGAGTAGGTCTGGCAGTGATCCTTGAAAAAGTCGTTCACAAAGTAGTTGCGGATGACCTCCCGGCTGGTGGTGCCCTTATTGCCCAGCGCCTTGGCAATGTAATCGAGGTTTGCTTCCAGCGTATCTGCACCGTATACCACCTTCAGCCAGTCGCACAGGCGTGCAATGATGTCGTCCTCCAGATACTCCTCATCCGTAATGGGGATCACGTTATCCACATCCGGGGCAAAGGTGCACTGTTTTACGCCATCCTCGGTGCGGAGGTACAGTGCGCCCGGCGCACGCAGCAGACCCGGTGCACCTAAAACACCAGTTCCGGTCACAGCATTGCTGGCGTGGACAAACTTCTCTTCAAAGGGCTGGCCAGCCAGCACAAGCCCGGGCACATCCAGCGAGTAACGGCCAAACATACAGCCCACGGCATAGCTGAGCAGGCTCTTGATATCCCGCTGCAAATCTGCCTTGCGCACGGTCACATCTTTCTCTTCCACTTCCGGGGTCAGTTCATCCTGCAAACCGTAAATATCAATAAAAATGCGGTTCAGTTCTTCCTCGTTGGCTTTCAGCTTTTCAAAGCGCTCCTTGCACTGGCCCTGCCACAGCAAATAGCAAATTTCCAGCGGGCAGCTTGCCTCCGGCAAGTAGCCATAAAAGTAGTCCATAGCAGCAGCTGTACTGGTAGCATCCCATAGGCCCTTGCTCATGTTCACAAGGGGGTGGGTGGTAAAGTCCCAACTTGTTTCAAAAGAGTCCCAGTCAGAACGTGAATTTTCAATACACTCTTCTACAATTAAATTGACCTTTTCAATCTCGCTATCTTTAATGCAAAGCGGTAGCTTTCCAATCGTTCCAGAGCCAGTATTGATTGTTGGATTCACACATTTCACAAAATCCACAACAAGTTTAGTGTTGAGAAAACCCAATGTATACTTTACTATTTCTGCTTTTTGAGCAAATAATCCATTTGCGCCAGAATCAAAGATTGCTCCCTGTGGCGAATACCGAAATCCTGTTTGGCTAGATGTCACACCACTCCATGTTATTGATTCATCAAAGTACCTATCTTCACTTCTTATTTCTTTACTATAGCTGCCATATCTTTCTGCAACATAGCTTTTCAAATATTCACCATCATTTTCCCAATTAACCACATAGTCATTATTGCCAAACCATCTGCGAAATTCTCCGCCTTTATTATAACGGAACCATTTTCTTTTACTTTGTTTTGCAGACTGTCTTGTGAAATCGCCAAGGCCACATTTTAATAGTGAAATTTCAAACCAGCAACGCAAGAAGAGGTTATTGTTTGTTGTAGACATACCATTTCTGGTTTCCAAGACATCATCAATCATTGGGTTGTTCGCAAAAGCGTCCCGAACCTTTTCACTCACCCAATACGCCACCGGACTTCCCGGAATCTTTGCAAAATTATCACTGTATTGCTCAAAATAGTAACCACAATTATGATTGTTGATTGCTTCCAGTGTTTTCTGACGCTGAACTTCCATACCGCCACGGAAATCTGTCAGTCGCAGATAACAGCCTTTTTTCGCAATATAGCCTTTTCTGAATGCAAATGTACAAATTGGAACAGTTGCTTCTTCAAAAGCCGAGTATTCAAACTGAATCAGCGTTTCAATCGTTGTATTCGTATACAGATATTTCCGCATTTTCTCATAACTCTGAATGAACATCCATACATACGGAGTGAGGAAAGCGCAATATCCGTTTGTTCTCGTCATGGTAGAACATTTGACCACAAAAGCCGAGAACATATCACTCTTATAGTCTGCATAATTATCCTGCACAAAACTATTGAGTTTGGCATTCATCTTACTCATGCCAGCATACGGCGGATTCGTAACCGTGACCCAATACTTTCGTGCCATAGTTTCGCCAAGGTCGATGAGCTTTGCCAACTCCTCGGCGGTGTGTTCCACACCGGCACTTTCCAGCGAGATCTGCACCTCATCGTCAATGCCACTTACAAATCGGCGCAGCAATACCCAGTTATACTCCGGTACATTGAGGATGGAGCCGTACTCCTTGGCATCGGTCAGGATATCCAGCAGACCCTCCAACTGCATTTTGGCGGTGTTCTTTTCCAAGTCCGAAAGGCCCGCCCCAAAAAACTTGAGGTGAGCCCGGTTGATGGGGTTGCTTTCCTGAATGGCGTGGACGTGGCAGGTGTTTTCGCCGTTGAGGATGCGGCGGTTGTACTGCCGTGCCCTCATCATTACGGCAAAGTAGGCAAGCTGATAGGCACGGTCGTCAATGTCCAGACCGTAGAGGTTGTGTTCCAGAATGCTCTTGGCGGCATCCCGCTGGCTGTAACCCACGCTTTCGTAGATCTGCATCAGCACGTCAAAGGCATAGACCAGAATATGCCCGGAACCCATGCAGGGGTCGATAAGGGTCAGGTCTTCCGGGTTCAGGGCGGCGTACTCCTTGCGGATCGTCGCCAGCTTTGCCTGTACCTCCGGCTCCTGCGGGGCTTCGTCCAGATAATACTTCCAGCTTTTCCGCAGGTCGCTGTCCGGGTGACCCTCCACCCACAGGCGGCCAAGGCTGTTTTCCACCATGTAGCGGACGATCCAGTCCGGAGTGAACAACTGGGTCACCGCCGGGATCTCCTCTTTGGTGATCTTGCCGTTTTTGGCAAATGCCGCCGCCTTGGGCTCGGTGTTGTAGTATTGATACAGCCAGCCGATGATCTCCACCTGACCGCCCTGCTCGATGTTGAAGTCCTTTTCCGGGATATCGTGGGTCAGCTTGTACACCACGCCCTCCTGATCCACCACCGAAAGGTTCAGCAGGACTTCAGTGTAGTCGGTGGTCTTTTCAAACAGACCGGGCAGGATCTCATTCAGCGCATTGCACTGCTTGATGAACAAAAAGCGGAACAGCTCGTCCAGCTTGTTATCCTGCTTCCACTGGATGATCTGGGCTTCTTCCTCGGCGGTAAAGGGCAGCTCAGCATCAAAGGGGGTGGTGACCAGATCCGGCTCCACCTTGCCGCTCTCGGAGCTAAGCACCCGCAGGTGGGAGGGCAGATAGTCGTTGACCTCCATGAACCGCACCGCGATCAGGCGGTTGAACCATGTATAGGCAACCTCCTCCATGATATACTGGTAGGCGGTGGCGTAATCGGTATCCACCTCCTTCTCCCGGATGGCGCTCACAAGCTGCCGCCGCTGCTTGATGGCCTCGCCTGCCACCAGATACGGCTCCGTTGCACCAAAATCGTAGAATTCAGCTTCCCGCGTACTCTGCGGCAGTGCATCCGCAATCCCTTTTTCGGTAATGCCCATCAGTCCGGCACGGTAGCAGATATCTGCGATCAGCTTGTTCCGTGCCCAGATGGCAAAGTTTTTAATGGCTGTTTTGTTCATGGTTGTATCTCCATTTTTTAGAGTTTCGATGCAAGATAATAATAATACATCACATTTTTTCCAGTAGCATCTTTTTTCTCTTTTACTTCAATTCGAGACTGGTTGTACATATTGGCAATTTTCAGAAATCCTGTTGCAAGCTCCTTCGATATCGTTGCTAATCCAGCCACCAAGATCAGATTTCTCAGTACTTCAAAGACATTAAAAAGATTCGTAGATGTTGTAATTGCAGTTGTTAGTCCTGCCGCTGCATAGCCAGCTTTCTTTCGAATTTCCTCGTCTGCAAGGACTCTATTGCCGAGGTTTTTAAGAACGCTTGTCTGCGTCATAACTTCATTGATTTCCTGAATTCGTGGAACAACCTCTGTGTTATAAAGTTGTAGACAATCGTATTGAAAATTGTTATCCCATGGCAACGATTCGATTTGATTTGAAAAACCGTATATTGCTTTCCTAAAATTCGCAAGCGGAGTTTGATTTTCTTTTTTCAGGTCAATCAGTTCATCTACTGTTGCAGATTCCAATGTCGGCAGCGTCATTAGAATTTCCGAGGCAACTCCTGCATGACGGAGTACTTTATCATCCAATCGACCTATGTCGAGCAACTTGGTTTGCACGACTGAATCAATTACACCACTACTCTGTTTATCAAAAAGTGGATATGCTGTTCCATTGTACATTGCATTCATCAGATTTGCAAAGTACCCACCAGTCAGTTCATTTACATCAAATTCTTTGAATCCATAGTCGTAAACTGACACAATATTTCGGTCAATCAAATTTTTGATTTTGCGGGATTCCGGCGTAGTCAATAGTTGATCCATGCCACTCTCAAGCTGCTCTTGCAACTGTTTTTCAAGTGTTTTAATCTTGTATTGTGCTAAAATTTCCTGTGTACTTCGCCGATTTTTCTTCTTTAGAGCTGGTGCGTAGAATCGAAGCTGTTGTTCTGCGTCCTCCAACTGTTTCATTATGGATGCACAGCCTTCAGGCTGGACGGATTGTAGAAACATTTTCAGTGCCGGAATCATACTATCCAAGTCCTTGGCTCCGAAAACATTTGCTGGAAGGTATTTGTACAAGGCGTACTCAACCATTCCAATCAATTCAATTTCATCCGCATATAATATAGAGCTTTTTATCAGCCTCAAATCTTCTTCCAAATTGAGTGAATTTGAAACCGTCCCGATTGTAAATTTCATCTTCGTCATTTGGTAGCCCTTCTCTATTTTACAGTTCCACATTCACGATCGAATCATCGGCAAGTTCCTTCAGCAGGCTCTGCCGCAGGGCATCCAGATATTTATCCACATCCTCTGCGCTTTCCAGTCGCCAGGACGCTGCCCGCGCCACCATTTTGATGGAGAGATTTTTGGTAGTACGCACCTTGACGGCAGGCTGCTGGACCTTCGGCTGCGGCACGGTGACGGTCTCGCCACGCTTGCGGGCTTCCTCTGCAAGACGCTTCTGTTCTGCTTCTGCCTGTGCAAGTGCCTGCTGTGCCAAGCGGTTGTCCTCGTCTACCATCTCGTTCAGCAGACGGATCTTCAGCGCATCGGACTTATCCTGATAGCTGCGCAGCACCGACACATTGTTGCAGTGCACAGCACCGTCCAGCAGCTCCTCGAACCGCTCCATGTAGCCACTGTGCTTTGCGTCCTTGTAGGGCTTGTCGTTCAGCACCTCCAGCACACGGTTGCGGTCGTCCTTGATGGCCTTTACCACCGGTGCGGACTGTTCTTCCAGAATCTCGTTGTACAGGGACATGAACTTTTCCCGCAGCTCCGGCAGCTTGGGGATCTCACGGTAGGGTGTTTTCATGCCCACGATGCTGCGCATCTGCCGGACAACATCCTCCAGTGCGGTGTTCACGATATAGGTCTTGCTGTCATCGTAAATGTCCAGCATATCCAGTGCACGGCGGAAGATTTGCTCCTGCTCGCTGTTGGGGCTGAAGAATTTCTGCACCGGCTCAAAGTCCTCGCCAAAATCCAGCAGCTCGTCCTGCCCGTCGCTGACTTCCTTGAAAAATTCCAGCGGAGCATTGATCTGCAGCAGGCTGCTCATCAGCTTTTTGCCCTCAGCAAGGACCTGCCTGCCGGGGTAGGCGTAAAGCTGATACTGGGGCTCCAGACGGTCGATGGAGGTGATGGTGCGCTCGCAGTAGCGCCGGAACTCACTCATCATGGTGTCCTCGTCCTCTGCCGTGGGCAGCACGTTGAACAGCTCCTTCATAATGGTGCGGGCAGCCTTTTTCTGCTTCTCCGGCACCCGGACACGGACCTCCATCAGCAGCTTGTCCACAAACTGCTTTTTGGTGATGTAGCCCACAAGCTCTTCCTCGGTGCGGTTGTTGGCGTTCACACTTTCGCCGTTCACCGTAAAAGCAAGGTCGCCCCGTTTGAACAGCCGTGCCACCAGCCACTGCACATCGTCCTCCACAAAACCGTAGGGAGCTTTCATGAACCGATCCTTGATGGTTTTCATGGAGGTCTTCATGTGCATCCGGGAGTTGCCGCCGATAAATTGCAGCACATCGTCCAACGCATGGACGTTTGCCTCAGAGCTATCCTCCAAGGTGAGGGAGAGCTGGTTGCTGCTGCGGAACAGCTTGCGGATGTCGGTCTCGCCCATGGGGGCGGTAATGTAGGACAGTTTATGGTAGACCGTCTGCACCAGACGACCGATTGCCTCGTTGATGCGGCTGTTCACTTCCTTGCCGGAGGTACGCAGCACATCACCGTTTACATAG
>OHKG01000264.1_pt1 | contig 24733 bp, 16 predicted proteins | sample 1568701 | NCBI WGS metagenome assembly OHKG01 (sample SAMEA3879529, study PRJEB24766) | human gut metagenome | biome: human-associated habitat; feature: feces | place: USA | collected 1985/1987 | reverse complement strand
ACAAAACAGTGAAAAATGTGCAAAACTTTGCATTTATTTAGTCAAATATTTGCGCAAAACGATAAATATTCATTCCTTTGCACCGCAAATTTAAAGAAATAAAACTAATTATTAATTAAAAACTTAAAGTTATGTCTGAAATTGCATCAAGAGTAAAAGCGATTATCGTTGATAAATTAGGCGTAGAAGAATCAGAAGTTACTAACGAAGCTAGCTTCACTAACGACCTGGGAGCTGATTCTCTTGACACTGTAGAACTTATCATGGAATTCGAAAAAGAATTCGGTATCTCTATTCCTGATGATCAGGCAGAAAAGATCCAGACTGTAGGCGACGCTATCTCTTACATCGAAGCTAACGCAAAATAATTAATTCTTTATGGAATTAAAAAGAGTAGTAGTAACAGGTCTTGGTGCGCTCACTCCGGTAGGTAATACAGTTCCTGAATTTTGGGAAAACCTCGTGAATGGAGTAAGCGGAGCAGGACCTATTACTCATTTTGACGCATCCAAGTTCAAGACTCAGTTCGCCTGCGAAGTAAAGAACTTCAATGCAACCGATTTCATCGACCGCAAAGAAGCACGCAAGATGGACCTCTATACACAATATGCCATCACCGCAGCGAAAGAAGCCGTAACCGATGCTGGAATTGATGTAGAAAAAGAAGACTTAAACAGAATCGGTGTCATTTTCGGAGTGGGTATCGGTGGCATCCATACCTTCGAAGAAGAAGTGATAAACTATGCACAGACCAAAGACACCATCGGTCCTCGTTTCAATCCGTTCTTCATCCCGAAGATGATTGCAGATATCGCATCCGGACAGATTTCCATGATTTACGGATTCCATGGTCCTAACTTCACTACCACTTCAGCATGTGCCTCCTCTTCAAACGCCATTGCCGATGCATTTAATTACATCCGTTTGGGAAAAGCCAACATGATTGTTACCGGTGGTGCAGAAGCTGCTATCTTCCCTGCAGGGGTAGGTGGTTTCAACGCCATGAACGCCTTGTCTACACGGAATGACGACCCGACACATGCTTCACGTCCGTTCAGCGCAAGCCGTGACGGTTTCGTGATGGGTGAAGGTGCTGGCTGTCTGATTCTGGAAGAACTGGAACACGCCAAAGCACGTGGTGCCAAGATTTATGCCGAGTTGGCCGGAACTGGTGCTTCTGCCGATGCTTATCACATTACAGCCTCTCATCCGGAAGGCCTGGGTGCGAAACTGGTAATGACAAGCGCTCTGGAAGACGCAGGTCTACAACCGGAAGACATCGACTACATCAACGTACATGGAACTTCTACTCCGGTAGGCGATATCTCAGAAGTAAAAGCTATCCAAGCCCTCTTCGGAGAACATGCCTATAAACTGAACATCAGCTCAACCAAGTCTATGACCGGTCATTTGCTCGGTGCAGCAGGAGCAGTAGAAGCAATTGCCAGCGTATTGTCTGTAAAGAACGACGTTGTACCTCCGACTATCAACCACGAAGAAGGCGACAATGATGAACACATCGATTATAGCCTGAACTTCACATTCAACAAAGCACAGCACCGTACGGTACGTGCCGCATTGAGCAACACATTTGGTTTTGGCGGTCACAATGCATGTGTAATCGTTAAAAAATACACCGAATAAACTGTGTTTGACAATATTACAGATAAGATAAGACTTCTCTTCCGGAAGGATAAGGAGCCTTATCTTTGTTTTTATAGGATGTTGGGATTCTATCCACGGAACATTGACATCTATCAACAGGCCTTGTTGCATAAATCGTCTTCTGTCAAGGAGAAAGGGCATCTGCTGAACAATGAACGGCTGGAATTTCTGGGCGATGCCATTCTGGATGCCATTGTAGCCGACATTGTCTACAAGAAATTCGAAGGAAAACGCGAAGGCTTCCTCACCAATACCCGCTCTAAGATTGTACAGCGTGAAACACTGAACCGCGTGGCTGTAGAAATCGGACTTGATAAACTGATAAAATACACCACCCGCCAGTCTTCACACAACAGTTACATGTGTGGAAATGCGTTCGAAGCACTTATCGGTGCCATTTATCTGGACCGCGGCTATCGGGCATGCAAGAAATTCATGGAAGAGCGGATTATCGGGAAATACCTGAACCTGGAAAAGATTTCACGCAAAGAAGTCAACTTCAAGTCGAAACTGATCGAATGGAGCCAGAAGAACAAATTTGAAGTGGAATTCCAGATAGCCGGACAAACTGTCGATGAGAGCCAGAATCCGATTTTTGAGACTGTCGTCATGGTAGAAAATGTTGCCGGAGGACGAGGGAAAGGTTACTCGAAGAAGGAGTCCCAACAAGAAGCTGCCCATCAGACAATGGGCATGATTAAGAATGATCCTAAATTCATCGACGCTATCTTTGCAGCGAAGGCAAGCCGTGAACAGGCCGAAAACCCAGCCGCAACCGGAACGTCCGATGCAATTCAACCTGTAGAGCCTCAAGGGGTCACCCTTACGGCTGTAGCTGTAGAAGAAGAAATACCTACAGAAAAATACGATGATATAGAACGAATCATCAACGAAGCCGAAGAGGCTGCCTTTATGACAACCGAACAGACGGATAAAATATCCGAAGAAACCACAAAGGTTTAACATAAGGTTGTATCAGAACGTAACGACATCCATTCTGATACAACCTTATGTCATTTTATAGAAGTCTACAATCTAAAATAACAACTACTATGAGATTCTCTAAATTTTCAGTTTTAACGCTCATGGCAGTTTCCATGAGCATTTCGACGAGAGCCCAATCCTCTCAACAAGAACAACAGACAATGGATCAGTTCATCCAAGGTCTTATGGACAAGATGACCCTGGAAGAGAAAATCGGCCAGTTGAACCTACCTGCAACCGGAGAAATTATCACCGGAGAAGCCCAAAGCAGTAACATTGCCGCCTCCATCCAAGCCGGAAAAGTAGGCGGACTCCTCAACCTGAAAGGAGTAGACCGTATCAAAGAATTACAGAAACTGGCTGTGGAAAAGAGCAGATTGGGAATCCCTCTTTTATTCGGTATGGATGTCATACATGGGTATGAAACGGTTTTCCCGATTCCATTGGCCATGTCCTGTTCATGGGATCTGAAAGGTATCGAGCAGTCGGCACACATTGCCGCCACAGAAGCAAGCGCCGATGGAATCTGCTGGACTTTCAGTCCGATGGTAGACATTTGCCGGGATGCACGATGGGGAAGAATTGCCGAAGGTAGCGGAGAAGATCCGTATCTAGGGTCCCGCATTGCCGAAGCCATGGTCAGAGGATACCAAGGTGATATGAAAGGCAACGACCAGATTCTGGCCTGTGTAAAGCACTTTGCACTTTATGGTGCGCCTGATGCGGGCCGCGATTACAATACCGTAGACATGAGCCGTCTGCGCATGTATAACGAATACTTCGCTCCTTACAAAGCCGCTGTAGAAGCCGGTGCTGCCAGCGTAATGGCTTCCTTCAATACGGTAGATGGTATACCGGCTACCGGTAACCGATGGCTGATGACAGAAGTGTTACGCAACCAGTGGAACTTCAAAGGTTTCGTAGTAACCGATTATACAGGAATGGCCGAAATGATTGCCCACGGCATGGGAGACCTCCAGCAGGTATCAGCTCTGGCCTTGAAAGCTGGAATTGACATGGATATGGTATCCGATGGATTCTTAGGCACATTAGCTCAATCAGTGAAAGAGGGGAAGGTTACGGAAGCTGATATCGACCAGGCCTGCAGACGTATACTGGAAGCCAAATACAAAGCCGGACTCTTCGAAAACCCCTACAAATATTGTGATTCCAAACGGAGAGCCACCGATATCTTTACGGCTGCACACAGAGAAGCGGCACGGAAACTCGCCCGTGAATCATTTGTCCTGCTGAAAAACGAGAAACAGACATTGCCTCTGAAAAAGAGCGGTAAGATAGCCCTGATTGGCCCGCTGGCCAATACAAGAGCCAATATGCCGGGTACATGGAGCGTTGCAGCAGTAACCAGTAAATACTCCACACTGCTGGAAGGCTTGCAGAAAGCGGTAGCCGGCAAAGCACAAATTCTCTATGCGAAAGGAAGTAACCTGATGTATGACGCGCAACTCCAGAAAAACGCCTGTTCTTTTGCCGATGAAACCAGAGACAGCCGGAGTGACGAAGAAATGCTGAAGGAAGCACTGGAAGTAGCCAACCAGGCAGATATCATCGTAGCTGCTTTGGGAGAATCCTCCGAGATGAGCGGCGAATGCAGCAGCCGTACCCAATTGGAGATGCCCGATGCCCAAAGAGATTTGCTCAAAGCCTTGCTGAAAACCAATAAACCCATTGTCCTGTTGAATTTTGCAGGCAGACCGACTGTATTGACATGGGAACAGGAACACATTCCGGCCATTCTGAATGTATGGTTCGGCGGCAGCGAAACAGCCGATGCCATTGCTGATGTTATTTTCGGTGATTATTCCCCAAGCGGAAAACTGACGACCAGCTTTCCACGTACAGTAGGACAGGTTCCTATCCATTACAACTCATTCAATACCGGACGCCCACTGGCAGAAGGAAGCTGGTTCAGTAAATTCAAGACCAGCTACATCGACTGTCCGAATGAGCCCTTGTATCCATTCGGTTACGGCCTGTCATATACCAGCTTCAGTTACAGTCCCGTTACATTAAGTTCTACGACACTGGACAAGCAAGGCAGTATCACGGCTTCTGTCACTGTAAAAAATACCGGAAAGTATGATGCCGATGAAATCGTTCAGCTTTATATCCGCGACCTGGTAGGAAGTATTGTACGTCCGGTAAAGGAACTGAAAGGCTTCCAACGTATCCATCTGAAGCAGGGAGAAAGTCAGACCGTTTCATTCGAAATCACTCCGGAACAATTGAAATTCTACAATTCCAATCTGGAATATGTATATGAACCGGGAGAATTCCAAGTGATGATTGGTCCGAACAGCCACGATGTAAAACCTGTAAGCTTTACACTGAAATAACGACAATAATTTATCCTAATACAAAGGGTGTATAAGTGCGTGGACTTATACACCCTTTCTGCTCTATTTGAATCCTAACAGATTCTTACTTGTACTTCTGTACCCGTTCATCCTGAATGACACCTTTCCAGTTCATGCCGTAAGCAAAATCATACGTATGACCTTCACTATCAACATAAGGAATCATATCTCGGGGTACATCTTCCTTTTGTTCCTCTACCGTCTTCATATCTTTCGGGAATTGACACGGAAGCAATCCCGAAGGTTCAGCTTTACCGCTGACAATATCCAGCACAGGCTGATTGCTGGTTCCGAAACTTACCAGGATAGCATCGGCCGACTTTTCAAATTCCACAATAACCGGACGTGTCGCCGCCAACACGACGATAACAGGCTTGGCTCCCATTTTCTGCTTTGTAGCCTCTACCAACAGTAAATCACTCTTATTGGCAGTCTTGACAGACTTACCTCGATAACTGCGGTTCGTAAAATCCTCTTTCGCGTCTCCTCCGGCTACACTCTCAGCACGGGCAGCAGATGCTACATAATCATTATACTGTAAGCTGATAGGAACATAGCCGTTTCCACCCTTCTTCACATCTGCAGCATCGTATCCTGTGCCACTCATCGGTCCCTGTATAAAGACTAGCGCAAAATCAGCCTCCGACGGACTATCTACCACCTGATAATAATGACTTACCAACTCCAGGCTGACCGGATAGTCCCAATAATCCTTTGTCTTATTTCCAAAGAAATCTGCCACAGGCGGAAAGTAACGTTTCGGCACATATACCTTCAATTGCTGATTTTTCAATGGAAGTACATGATGCTTATTCTTCAGCATAACCAATGATTTGACTTGTGCATCATACCCTTCCTTCATGAAATCCTGGTTACCTACCAGTTTCTTTGTTTCGGCCGGATCCAGATACGGATTTTCGAACAATCCGGTACGGAACATCGGAAGCAGTAACCTGCGTGCAGACGCTCTGATTCGCTTGTCCCATGCCTGCTGGCCGAACTCCTTGACTCCCAAAGCAAACGCTGCCAATACAGGTTTCATATCATTATTCCCACCGAACTGGTCTACACCGGCTTTCAAAGCCTCATAATGACGTTGTACCACCGACAACTCCTCTACTCCCCAGCATTTTCCATCGAAAGAATCAATAGCCTTATTATCTGCTGTTACCATCCAGTCCGTACAGACAATGCCGTCGAAATGATACTTTTCACGCAATAAATCTGTCAATATATACTTGCTGAAATTATTTCCGACATTTTTCCCGGAAGGATCAATTCCATAAGAAATTGTATAATAAGGCATGATAGCTCCTGTCGTCTTTGTCGGCCCATCCAGTTTGAAGGCTCCCTCTACAAAAGGTTGCAGATGATCTGCCAAATTATTTCCTGGATAAACAGCATACTTTCCATAGTTATAATGCGCATCTCTTCCTCCTTCTTCCGGTCCTCCACTCGGCCAATGCTTGGTCATTGCTACGACACTCTCATACCCCCATCCATCTGCTATCTCTGCTTCCCCGTCTGAAGTCTGGAAGCCATCGATATAAGCTCTTCCCAAATCAGTCGTCAAATCAGGATCTCCACCAAATGTACCGGTAAAACGCGTCCAACGGGGCTCAGACGCCAGATCTACCTGTGGAGAAAGAGCCGTAGTAATACCTAAGGCACGATATTCTTTGGAAGCAATCTGTCCGAAGCGTTTCACCAGTTCCGGGCTGAAAGTAGCAGCCAGTCCCAACGAAGTAGGCCATTGGGAAATCTCTCCTCCTGCCCCGTAATTATATTCCGCATTGGCTGTAGTTTCATGCCGCGGGTCAGAACTGTTATTAGCAGGAATACCATGCCCCATACCTTCCACGTAAGCCTGCACATTGTTGTTCCACTGTGCAGCAACCTCCGGGCTCTGCACCTTAGTAATCAGCACAGCACGCAGATTATCATCCTTCAGAAAAGCTTTCTGCTCATCACTCAGGTCGGAAGGCTTCGCTCCGCTTTCCTCCAACGTTTTCCCGTTGTAGGTAGAAGCTCCATATCCACTTGATTGAGCAGGTATCTGTTGATGAGCACTATACAACATCAGGCCGGCAATCTCTTCCTCTGAAAGTTGGGAAGCCAGATCGATAGCCCTCTCTTCAACCCCCAAACGCCAGTCCTCATACTTGTCCAGTTTTCCGTTCCGGTTCAAGTCTTTAAAGACATACCCGTCGTCCTCAATCAGTTTCACTCCCGAAGAAGGAGCATATCCCAATGTTGCTCCCCCTTTCTGCGTAACTCTTACATACCCTTCTTTCGACTCTTCACTCCATTTCTGCGGTGTCGTGCAGGCACTATAGGTCATAGCCAATCCTATGGCCCATATAGCAATACTGTGATTCTTCGGTTTCATAGCTTATCATTTAACAAACAATTCGGTCAGGAAACGGCTCAGATAGATGCGCCAATTCTTCCAGATATGTCCACCTTCACTTTCATAATACGTATAAGGATATTGGTTGGCATCCAGCATAGCGCGCAATGCTTTATTCTTTTCATACAAGAAATCTTCTTTCCCGATACCTATCCAATACAATTTCGGATGACCGGCGAACAATGTCTGCAACTTGCCCTCCAGGTCCTGATACATTTCACTTTCTTTTTCTACGGTATTCGCCGCAGAAAACAAACCTATGTAATCGAACATATCCGGATAATTGGCAGAAATATACAACGTATGGAAGCCACCCATAGAAAGTCCGGCCAAGGCACGACCATGTTTTTCTTTTATGACCCTATAATGCTGTTCTACATAATTGACAATGTCTGGGAAGGAACGTTCAAATTCCCCATTCTTTCTGCGGGACTCAGTCAGTGAAGGCTTGACCATTGGTCCGGAAGCCTCTCCTGGAGCCGCCGATTGAGAAACATTCCCATTGGGCATTACAACCAACATCGGTCGGGCTTTCCCTTGTGCTATCAGATTATCCAGAATCTGAGTCAACCTTCCCAATTCACTCCAGGCATTTTCATCCCCACCGGAACCGTGTAACAGATAAAGTACCGGATATGTATCCTGATTTTTATTGTAACCGGCAGGTAAATAAATAGTCATCCGGCGCTGTTCACCACCGAGGGTTGGACTATCATACCATTCCTTGATCAGTGTTCCGTGTGGGACATTCTGTACCTTGTAAATGTCTCCACAACCGTTACCTATAATAAAATAATTGGAGATAGTCGCGACATCCCTAAGCTGGAATACATTGTTTGGATCCGCTACCTGCAAACCATCCACACGGAACGTATAACAATACAATTCCGAAGCCAACGAATCAGTAGTATAAGTCCAAAGGCCATTCTCATCCTTGTGCAAGGCAGCCCTGCCCGGCCCCGCCGTTTTTCCAAAAGGAGTTTCATACAACTGTGTCGCCAAAAAATCACCCTGCACCTCAACTGTCCGGGCCTCTGGAGCATAGATTCTGAAAGTAACGCGTCCATCTTCCTGTAACTCCGGCGATACGATATCAGATCCTCCCCAAAGCGCTTGTTGTGCTACACAAGGCAGTATACCCATTACTCCCAAACAAAAAATAGAAAAAATCTTCTTGTTCATCATACGGATTTATGTTTTTCATGTGTATACAAAAGTAAGATACATTTTGCTTACGTAGATAATTTATCATCAGTTTTTTAAATGGACAGGCACAAAAAATTACAGCGTATGGAATCAATCAGATTTCTCCATACGCTGTAACATGCAAACACTAATTTTGACTTAACCGAAGCAGACTCCCATCCGCCTGCCTTGCAGAATCAGGTCATGGTCTGGTGTCACCAACTTCAGTTTACCAGCCACTTCACCCAAAGGAACCGAATCGATACGGTCGCCTTTCAGTGCAATCATCCGTCCGAACAGGCCTTGTGCTATCAGTTCCGTTGCATGGCCTCCCATGCGGGTAGCCAGGTTACGGTCGAAAGCAGTAGGGCTTCCTCCCCGCTGGATATACCCCAATACCGTTTCACGCGTTTCGAAACCTGTCTCATAAGCTATCTCTTCGGCTATATACTGGGCTGCTTTTTTCCCTTCCATCGTCTGGATACCTTCGGCCACTACTACGATGGAGTAAGGTTTCCCTTTCTTCAGACGGTTGATGATGGTATCACCTATCCGATGAATATCGTACGGAATCTCCGGAAGCAGAATAATGTCTCCTCCACCGGCCATACCGGAATGCAAAGCAATCCAACCGGCCTTGTGACCCATCACCTCAATCACCATCACCCGCTGATGCGAGCTCGCTGTAGAGTGCAAGCGGTCGATAGCCTCTGTTGCAATGGAAACAGCCGAATCGAAACCGAACGAAATATCAGTACCCCATACATCATTGTCGATGGTTTTAGGAATTGAAACCACATTCACCCCCGATTCCATCAGCTTTGCTGCAGTCTTCTGTGTTCCGTTTCCACCGATACACACAATACAGTCCAGTTCACGGTTGCGGATAGTATTCAACATCATGGCAGGCTTATCCTCCGAGGCCGGACTCATCCGACGCTTGAACGGTTTCTCACGCGAGGTTCCTAAAATGGTTCCTCCCATATTCAACAGACCGGTCAATGAGTTTTCAGTCAACGGCGTGATATCGTCGTCCAACAAACCCCGGAATCCGTTATGGATACCGTATACTTCTATTCCATAATGATTGATAGCTGTCTTACAAACCCCACGGATTGTGGCGTTGATACCCGGACAGTCACCACCAGAAGTTAAAATTCCTATCTTCATATTTCTTCCCTATTGAGATTGTAACGTAAAGGTATACAAAAATGTGCTGAAATACCTATATTACGAAAAAAATAATAAGGCATACCTCTAATTTAAATAGAAATACCCTACCTTTGCACGGATAAGGATTGAAACGTTACAACCGATGAATTCAACGAAATTAATAAGGAACTTATTCTGTTCCAGACAAAAAGAGATCGATTTGTATGCCACTCAGGCAGAAGCGATTCAGAACAGAATATTCCATAAACTGATAGAGCATTCCAGCGCAACCGAATGGGGGCGTAAATATACCTATACACAAATCAAAAAGTATGCTGATTTCCAGCATGTACCCATCCAGACCTATGAAGATGCCAAAGGCTATATCGACCGTATGCGTCATGGAGAGAAAGATGTTTTGTGTCCGGGTAAAGTCATCTGGTATGCCAAGTCATCCGGAACAACCAATGACAAGAGCAAATTCATTCCGGTCAGTCCGGAAGGACTGAAAAATATCCACTATCGTGGAGGTATAGACGCGGTAGCCTTGTATTTACGGGAAAATCCGGAAAGCCGGTTCTTTTCCGGAAAAGGATTGATTCTAGGCGGAAGTCACAGCCCGAACTACAATGTAAAGGATAGTCTGGTGGGTGACCTTTCGGCCATTCTGATACAGAATATCAACCCGTTGGTCAATCTCATCCGCGTACCGAGCAAGGAAATCGCATTGCTGAGCGAATTCGAGGAAAAAGTGGAACGCATCGCCGAAACCACCATCCACAAGAATGTAACCAACCTGTCAGGAGTCCCTTCGTGGATGCTGGCTGTCATCAAGCGTATTCTGGAAAAGACCGGTGCCAAACATTTGAATGAGGTATGGCCGAACCTGGAAGTATTCTTCCATGGAGGCGTCTGCTTCACTCCTTACCGTGAACAGTACAAGCAACTGATTCCGAGTGACAAGATGCACTACATGGAAACCTACAATGCCAGCGAAGGTTTCTTCGGCCTGCAAAGCGACCTGCATGACCCCGCCATGACACTGATGATAGATTACGATGTATTCTACGAATTCATCCCCATGGATGAACTGGACAGCCCGAAGCCGAATGTTGTCCCGCTTTGGGGCATAGAGGTGGGAAAGAACTATGCCATGCTCATCAGTACTTCCTGCGGCCTGTGGCGATACATGTTGGGAGATACCGTACGGTTCACCCAGAAAGACCCGTACAAGTTCATCATCTCCGGCCGTACCAAACATTTCATCAACGCCTTCGGTGAAGAGCTGATGGTCGACAATGCCGAAAAAGGGCTGGCACGTGCCTGCCAGGAAACAGGAGCGCAAGTGCTGGAATATTCGGCCGCTCCGGTATTCATGGACGCAAATGCCAAATGCCGTCACCAATGGCTCATCGAGTTCAGTGTGATGCCGGATTCCATCGAAAGATTCCGTCACATACTGGATACAGCCTTACAGGAAATCAATTCCGATTACGAAGCCAAACGGCACAAGGACATCACCCTCCAAGAGCTGGAAATCATCGTAGCCCGTCCGGGACTTTTCCACGACTGGCTGAAACAGAAAGGAAAACTGGGAGGCCAGCATAAAGTACCCCGTCTGAGCAACAATCGTGAGTATATCGAAGAAATGTTGAAATTAAATTAAAAAACTACGGGGATTCACAAAAATTTCCCTTCTTTGTGAATCCCTGTTTCTACTAGCTATTGATAAAACCACCTGATTATACATGAAACCGATTCCGAAATATATTGCCATCCTACTTGTACTGATTGGATTTTATGCATGCGCCAGCCAAGGGACTCCCGACGGTGGGCCGTATGACGAGACTCCACCGAAGTTCGTACGAGCTACCCCTGAGCCGAATGCGACCAACAACACCCGTAAGAAAATCTCCATCGAATTCGATGAATACATCAAACTGGAGAACGCTTCGGAGAAGGTTATCATCTCGCCTCCTCAGAATGAGAGTCCGGAAGTAAAAACAAGCGGACGCAGCGTGGTTGTAGAATTCTTTGATACACTGAAAGCCAATACAACTTATACCATCGATTTTGGCGATGCCATCGTAGATAATAACGAAGGAAATCCGATGGGGAACTTTGCCTATGCATTCTCTACCGGTTCTACCATCGATACCATGGAAGTATCCGGTACCGTACTGAACGCGCAGGACCTGGAGCCCATCAAAGGAATTCAGGTCGGCCTTCACCGCAACCTGAACGATTCGGCTTTCACGACACTGCCTTTCGACCGTATTTCACGTACAGACAGCCGCGGACATTTCACCATCAAAGGAGTTGCTCCAGGCAAATACCGTATCTATGCACTGATGGACGGGAACCAGAATTACCTGTTCGATTCAAAGACCGAAGCGATAGCGTATCTGGATTCACTCATCATCCCCAGCATGGAAGGAGCCGTCCGCCAGGACACTATCTGGCACGAAAACGACTCCCTGCACTTCGATACCATACGGGAAGTGAAATATACCCGGTTCCTTCCGGATAATATCATCCTGCGCGCTTTCAAGGAAGAGAATACCCTTCAGTACCTGGCCAAGAGCGAGCGTGAACAGCTGAACCGCTTCTCGCTGTACTTCAGCGCTAAAGCCGATACCCTTCCTACCATCAAAGGCCTGGACTTCGACGACAAGGATGCTTTTGTCATCGAAAAGACAGCCGGTAACGATACCATCCGATACTGGTTGAGGGATACGACTCTATGCGAACGCGATACACTGACACTGCAGCTGACCTATCTGGCGACAGATACCCTCGGCCAATTGGTCCCGAAGACCGATACACTCCGTATGACCAACAAAATCGATAAGAAACGTCGGATGGCGCTGGCTGAAGAAGAACGGAAAAAAGCAGAAAAAGAACAGAAAAAGAAAGCCAAGCAAGGAGATACCCTCGAAGTGGCCAAGACCGAATTCCTTCAGATGACGGTAGACGCCCCGTCTTCAATGGATATCAACCGGAATGTCGTACTGAAATTCGAGGAACCGGTAGAACGGATCGACACCAGTGCCTTCCACCTGGCCGTCATGGTAGATTCTGTCTGGCAAGACATTCCTTTCCTGTTTCAGGCAGACACAGTGCTTCCCCGACAGTATCAGATACTGGCCGACTGGCAACCAGAGCAGGAATACCAGCTCAAGATAGACTCCATGGCCATCCAAGGATTATACGGTCTGCATACCGATAAAGTAGAAAATAAGATAAAAATCAAGGCATTGTCCGAATACGGTACACTGTACCTGAACATTCGGGGAGAAGGACCACACGCCATCGTACAACTCCTGAACTCCAATGACGCAGTCATTCGCCAGCAGCCGGTCAGCGACAAGCATACGTGCGATTTCTACTTCCTGCAACCGAGTACAAAATACTACATCCGCTTGTTTAACGACACGAATAACAACGGGAAGTGGGATACCGGCGACTACAAAAACAAAATCCAGCCGGAGGAAGTCTACTACTTCCCCAAAGTATGGGAGATGAAAGCCAACTTCGACTTTGAAGAGACATGGGACCTGAAGAGTACCCCGCCCGACAAACAGAAGCTGGATGAAATAAAGAAACAGAAACCCGATGAAGCCAAAAAAGTCAAGGACCTGAATAAAGAACGGGCCCGTAAATTAGGAAGAACAACATGATGAAGAAATGGATGATTTGTCTATGCCTTCTCATCGGAGGGCTGACAGCAAAAGCACAATGTGGCGCCTTCAATGATGCCATCAAACCCGGTGAAACACTTTCATACGAACTGAAGTTCAACTGGAAATTCATCTGGTTCAATGTAGGATGGGCGCAGATGAATGTCCATCAGACAGAATACAAAGGTAAGGAATGTCTGCAGACCGACCTGCTTACATTCACCAACAAACGGGCTGACCGTTGGTTCAAGATGAGAGATACCTTGACGTGTATCACCACAAACGACCTGATTCCGCTTTTTTTCCGGAAAGCCGCTGAAGAAGGGAAAAGATACTCCATCGATGAAGTGAACTTCAGCTACCGGAACGGGAAATGTATTGTCGACCAACAGCGTACCTTACGGGGCGAAACGAACAAGCGCCATGACGAAATGGGTGTCTGCGTATACGATATGCTGAGTATCCTTCTGCAGGCACGTTCATACGATGCCTCCAAGTACAAGCCGGGACAGAAAATCCTCTTCTCAATGGCTACCGGCAGGGAAATCGAGAAACAGACCCTTATCTACCGGGGAAAAGAGAACTACAAGGCAGAAAACGATGTTACCTACCGCTGCCTGGTCTTCTCACTGGTAGAATACAAAGACAACGAAGAAAAGGAAGTCATCACTTTCTATGTAACCGACGACCGTAACCACCTTCCGGTACGCCTGGATATGTATTTGAACTTCGGTTCAGCCAAAGCCTTCCTGACCAACATCAAAGGCAACAAATATCCGCTGACTTCCATCATCAGTAAGAAATAACCTCCTCCTTTCGGAGATAGACGTATTTCATATCCTTTTGTTCCCCTGAAGAGAACTACAACGGTTTTCTTCAGGGGAAATTTTTGTGCTGAAGAATTTTATTATCTTTACCGCAGATTCAAGCACCCCTGATATGAAAAAAATCAAACTAGGACTTCTGCCACAAATTCTGATTGCCATCGGACTGGGCATTGCTGCCGGCACCGTCTCACCGGCACTTCCTGTACGCATTTTCGTGACATTCAACGCCCTTTTCAGCCAGTTCCTGAACTTCATCATTCCACTGATTATTGTAGGACTGGTCACTCCGGCCATCGCCGATATCGGGAAAGGGGCCGGAAAGATGTTGGTGGCCACCGTTCTTCTGGCTTACGGCGCTACCCTGTTCTCCGGATTTCTTTCGTTCGGCGTAGGTGAAACATTTTTCCCCAGCCTCATCACACGGAACATTCCGTTGGAGGAAATCAGTGAGGCAAAAGGCACCACTCCCTTCTTCACCATATCCATACCGGAACCCCTCAATGTAATGACAGCCCTTGTCATGGCCTTTACTGTCGGACTCGGACTGGCACACCTGGATACCGGTTATCTGAAAAATGCCTGCAATGATTTCAAGGAAATCATCGTCAAGACCATCCAGGCCGTCATCCTTCCCCTGCTTCCGATATACATCTTCGGTATCTTTTTCAATATGACGCATTCCGGACAAGTGTTCCACGTATTGGCCGTTTTCGTCAAGATTATCGGAATCATTTTCCTCCTGCATATTTTCCTGCTGATATTCCAGTACTGTATCGCTGGACTGTTGGTACGCAAGAACCCGTTCCGTCTGCTGGGAAAGATGATGCCGGCCTATTTCACCGCTCTAGGTACACAGTCTTCGGCCGCCACCATTCCCGTTACCTTGAAACAGACCATCCGGAACGGAGTACACGAAGGAATTGCCGGATTTGTAATTCCACTGTGTGCCACCATCCACCTGTCCGGAAGTACCATGAAGATTGTAGCCTGCGCACTGGCACTGATGATGATGCAGGACATTCCATACGACTTCCAGATGTTTTCGGGATTCATCTTCATGCTGGGAGTAACCATGGTAGCCGCTCCGGGAGTTCCGGGTGGAGCCATCATGGCTTCTCTCGGTATCCTGTCGTCCATGTTGGGATTTGACGAAAACGCACAGGCCTTGATGATTGCTTTGTACATCGCCATGGACAGTTTCGGCACGGCGTGCAATGTGACCGGCGACGGAGCCCTGGCCCTCATCATCGACAAATGGTTCGGTCCGTCAAAATCTCAACACCAGTAACCGGAAAACAACCATTCACAACGTACATCACCTGAAAACGACAGGAGGCTGTCTACCCTGAAAGAGTAACAGCCTCCTGTCGTTTTTATCTATATTGTCAGATTACTTGTTCAATTTCCAAGTGAATCCGTCTTTGGTATCTTTCACTTCAAAGCCCAAGGCAGCCAGGTTATCGCGTATCTTGTCGCTGGTCGCCCAGTCCTTGTTGGCCTTGGCCTGCATACGCTGTTCCAACAGCATGTCCACTACCTTGCCGTATGCTTCTTCACGGGCAGCATTGTTCTCAGCCTCTGCTTTCAGCCCCAGAATATCGAATACGAAGAGATGGAATACCTGCTTCAGCTCTTCCAGGTCGGCCTCACTGATACTTGCCTTCTTGTCAATGACCGTATTGATCATACGGGTCGCATCAAACAGATGAGAGATGACAATCGGCGTATTCAGGTCATCGTTCATGGCTTCGTAACATTTTTCACGCAGTCCGGCCGGTTCGATACCCGAAGTCGTCTTCGCCGGTGTAATGCGTTCCAGGTTCTTCACACCTTCCAACAGACGTTCCAGTCCCTTTTCGGCAGCCTGTAGCGCTTCGTTACTGAAGTCCACCGTACTGCGATAATGTGCCTGCAGGATAAAGAAACGGATAGTCATCGGCGAATAAGCCTGAGTCAGCAGCTTGTTCGAACCGGTAAAGAACTCATCCAAGGTAATGAAATTACCCAGTGACTTACCCATCTTCTGTCCGTTGATGGTAATCATGTTGTTGTGCATCCAGTAGCGTACCATGTCATGTCCCTGTGAAGCGACACTCTGTGCAATTTCACATTCGTGGTGCGGGAAAATCAGGTCCATACCTCCACCGTGAATATCGAAGTTCTCGCCCAGATACTTGCGTCCCATAGCGGTACACTCACAGTGCCAACCCGGAAAACCGTTGCTCCACGGCGAAGGCCAGCGCATGATGTGTTCCGGCTGGGCACATTTCCACAAAGCGAAATCGGCCGGATTATGCTTTTCCTGCTGTCCGTCCAGTTCACGGGTAGTATTGATGACATCGTCCAGGTTACGTCCGGAAAGTTTTCCGTAGTGATGGTCTTTGTTATATTTGGCTACATCGAAATAAACGGAACCCTGACTCTCGTAGGCATAACCGTTCTTCAGAATTTCCTCCACCAGCTGAATCTGCTCGATGATGTGTCCGGAAGCGTGCGGTTCAATGCTAGGCGGCAGTACGTTCAGTGCCTCCATGGCTTTGTGGTAGCGGTTCAGGTAATACTGCACCACTTCCATCGGTTCCAACTGTTCCAGACGGGCTTTCTTGGCAATCTTGTCTTCGCCGTCATCGGCATCGTGTTCCAGGTGACCCACATCGGTAATGTTTCGTACGTAGCGCACCTTGTATCCCAGGTGAGTCAGGTAGCGGAACAGGATATCGAACGTGATGGCTGGACGGGCGTGCCCCAAGTGGGCGTCACCGTACACGGTAGGACCACATACATACATGCCTACATGCGGGGCATGCAAAGGAACGAAAGCTTCCTTGGTACGGGTCAGTGTATTGTAAATGATTAGTCTATTCTCCATAATTCAACGTGTTAGATTGCAAAGTTATAAATTTATAAGAGAAAAGCGTGATTTCTCACAAAAAATCACGCTTTTCCTGATAGCCACGCCAAAGTGCCCTGCCCAATCCACTCAGTATTCGCTCCCTTCAGAAATTACTTGTCAGGCGATAAAGAAGAAAAATCCATAAAAAAACAACTTCCATCCCTAACACTACGATAATCTCCCTATTTTTGTATCATCAATCAGAAATACACATACTATGAACAAACATTTTACCTTTTTAGGCGCGCTTGCCTTGTCGGCAGGATTGACTCTCCAGGCACAGAATGTCAATCAGTTGGTCGTACAAGCCAATAAACTGGGAGCAGAAATCCAGCCCACCCTATACGGACATTTCTTCGAAGACATCAACTTCGGAGCCGACGGAGGTCTGTACGCCGAACTCATCAAGAACCGCTCATTCGAATTTCCGGATAAATTCGCCGGATGGGAAATCTTCGGAAACGTTACCTTGCAGGATGACGGACCGTTCAAACGTAATCCACACTATGTACGTCTGGGCAATCCGGGACACATGCATAAACATACCGGTCTGGAGAACGGAGGATTCTTCGGCATCGGCCTGAAAGCCAACGAAAAATACCGCTTTACCGTATGGGCCCGCGGAGAAAACCAGAAAATCAGCGTCGAACTGATAGACAACGCGTCCATGGGCGAAAGCCAGGTCATTACCCAACAGGAAGTAGCCATCAACTCCAAGGAATGGAAAAAATACGAAGTGATACTGACCTCACCGGTGACTTTCGAAAAGGCTCACCTGCGTATCTTCCTGACTACTCCGGGAACACTCGACCTGGAACATGTATCCCTCTTTCCGACAGATACCTGGAAAGGACGTGAAAACGGACTGCGCAAGGATTTGGTTCAGGCTTTGGTAGACACCAAACCGGGAGTGTTCCGCTTCCCGGGCGGCTGTATCGTTGAAGGTACCGATCTGGCTACCCGCTACAACTGGAAAAACTCGGTAGGTCCGGTAGAAGACCGTCCGCTGAACGAGAACCGCTGGCATTACTCCTTCCAGTACCGCTTCTTTCCTGACTATTTCCAGACTTACGGTATGGGATTCTATGAACTCTTCCTGCTGGCTGAAGATATGGGAGCCGAACCGCTGCCGGTAGTAAGCTGCGGCCTGGCCTGCCAGTTCCAGAACGAAAATCCGGAAGCACATGTAAAAGTATGCGATTTGGAAAGCTACATTCAGGACGCACTCGACCTGATAGAATTCGCCAATGGAAGCACCGACACGAAGTGGGGAAAACTGCGTGCCGATATGGGACATCCCGCTCCGTTCAACCTGAAATTCATCGCTGTAGGCAACGAGCAGTGGGGTCCTGAATACCCGGAACATCTGAAACCGTTCGTAGAAGCTATCCGTAAGGCTTATCCGGACATCCACATCATCGGTTCATCCGGTCCTAACTCAGAAGGTGACCAGTTCGACTACCTGTGGCCGGAAATGAAAAAACTGAAGGTAGACCTGGTAGACGAGCACTTCTACCGTCCGGAAGACTGGTTCCTGAAATCGGGCAACCGCTATGATAACTACGACCGCAAAGGTCCGAAAGTATTTGCCGGCGAATACGCCTGCCACGGAAAAGGCAAGAAATGGAATCACTTCGAAGCTTCCCTGCTGGAAGCCGCTTTCCTGACTGGTGTAGAACGTAACGCCGATGTAGTCTACATGGCTACTTATGCTCCGCTATTGGCTCACGTAGAAGGATGGCAGTGGCGTCCGGACCTTATCTGGTTCGATAACCTGCGTTCGGTACGTTCCTGCAGCTGGTATGTACAGTCACTCTACGGCCACAACAAAGGTACCAACGTAGTCCCGTTGACTATGGACAAGCAGCCGGTAAGCGGTCAGGAAGGACAGAACGGTTTGTTCGCCAGTGCTGTTTGGGATGAACCGACACAGACCTACATCGTAAAGGTAGCCAACGTATCCGACAAGGCTCAGAAACTGAACGTCGAGTTCAAGGGCCTGAAAAAATCCGTTCAGTTGGGCGAAGGAACCTGCACCATGCTGCATTCCGATAACCTGGATGCCGAAAATACCCTGGATAACCCGAACCTGATTGTTCCGAAAGAAAGCAAAATCGATATCGAGAACAACGTCCTGAATACTGAAATCGGTGCCAAGACATTTGCCGTCTATAAGTTTGTGAAAACTACCAAATAAACGGGTTTAACTATATTGCCTTTTAAAGACCTGTTCCCTCCTGTCTCACGAAATGAGATAGGCGGGACAGGTCTTTTACATTTTGACACTTTGATAAACCGGAACACTAAGAATAAGCTAATCCGTATTTAAATTCGAGACTTTCAGGAAATAACGATTCTCGTTGAGTCCCTCAATGTCATAAAACAGGAATTTCCAACAACACGTAAAACAAAAGTAAAGATAAAGAAAATAGCAGATATACTAAGAAGCGTATTTCTTCATTTATACTGACACATAGATATTCCGAACTACACTTCATACCTTACACTTCCAGCTTCAGTATCCCGCTATTTTATATTCTCAGAAGGACATCCAGGCACCTTCCAGCAAAGGTCTAGTCGTTTAAAGAGAAAGAATCAGACGTTTTTGCGCAACTGCCCGAACGTTTCATTGGAAATATGATTTCGTTTTTGTGTTAACGAATCAGGGAATTTTAATAATTTTACCTATTATAGATTCTCTCTTATATCGTTAAATGAAGAATGAATTAACAGTTCCCGATTATCTGCAGTAATTTGCGAAGATAGCAAGTAAGTGAAACAAGATGATTGGTAACATATAGAAACTGATTCTGAAGATTTACCATCAGAGAGATAAGTCTACTTATTTGAAAGCCCACCTCACCGTATCTCGCTGATACGGTGGGCGGGCTTTCTATTGAGCAGTTTCAACAGATAATGTTCAATTTTTTTGAAAGATATCAGAAGTTATATCATGGACATACGTCCAGTCGTTATCAATACGTACCGTATATGTATCATAACCAGACTTTGGATTAATATTCATAGGCTCCTCAACGGTCCCTATAGAATAAAACTGATTACAAAGTATATCATATTGATAAGCATCACTATTAAGCGCCTTATCATCATCCCCACTATAATTACTTGTTTTTAAGTGAACTCTTTTAATTTCGTTATCATTCACATCATAATATATAATGTTCAAGGTAGCATAACCATTGTCAGCAAACTTTGAATGATGTGAGCCATTATTAAATGGACATAAAAAACAACTACCAAACAATACGCCTGTCTTAGATTCCGGACTTTCTGATAATGAAAAACTCGCTTTCATTTCATCGGCATATAAGATGTTACTGGCAAATGTATAATAGTCACCTGGTTTCAAGCCAGAAGAGTAATTACTAGCTTTTTCCATATCAAAAGTCAGTAGTGGCACAAATTGAAAATTACTGTTACTAGTACTAACAATCCCATTATAATTCTTATCATCTAAAAGGTCAGCTGGAAACTTGATTCCCTCCAAAGGAAGGTATGTTCCAATGGTTATTTTACCAACCTTTATATTATCTTTATTATCATCTTGCACATAAGCCGGTACACAATTCAGACAAGCCATCAGACCTGCCACCTGACGGGTTAGTGTAAGTTTTACCGTACCTTCTTCAAACAATCCAAAAGCATTGACGACTGTTTGAACATGTCCTGCAAAGATTTCTTCATCAATATGGTTTTGGGGCACTTCATTAAGTTCCGGCGGAGTATATTTCCATATCATATCCTCAATATATTCTGCTTCCAACTCATCCTCACTCTCTCCACAATGATAGCCATAAGCAACAATATGAAATTCTGTGCACGCTGTTAAACCACTTAATCTCAATTTTAGAGAAGTGATTTGACCTAATAAATTATCCGGTATTTGAACAATATTACCACTAACTGTTACACCGTTTGAAGATGAAGGACCCTCTATACCACTAACTTCTATACCACTAACTTCGCTGATTGTAACATCCTCATCAGGAGTCGCGGTATTGAATCGATAGAATTTGAATGCAATCCGATTTATATTATTAGCCGCGTCAGAATTTTCAAGAGGTCTTGCAGCCCTGGAAATCGCATCCGACAATGAGAATTCAATGACACCTTCTCCAGGCTGTAGTTCAATGTCATCCATAATTTCTGTTTCCTCGCCTTTCTCTACATACACTATTTTCTCCTTGACACAGGCAGTAAACGCCATCATGACAGCAAGTACCGCAAACAACAAGATTCTGATTCTCATGTCACTTCATTTTAAACAATAAAACTTCATTTCCCCTTATCTGATTTTTACGGATATCAATTGCTGATAAAAGGAATATCCGTAAACCAATCAAATGACTGTAACAAAGCTATCGTTTTCCTTGATACGTTTTGTTTCATAATCACAAATTGTCTGGTCTAAAACCACAAGAAATTACAAATCCGTCAAGGAAGAGGCGCCATTTCGTAAATAATCGGAAGGAAGAGCCCCTGTGTATTTTTTGAAACACCGTAAAGCGGTTTCACGCGACCGGAAACCGACCTGGAAAAACGCGTCCTGCACGCTGCTCACCTGTCCGGAATCGGCCAGTTTCAGGAACTCCATGATTCGCCTCTGATTAATCAGGTCCGAATAATTCTTGAAACCGGCTTCCTGAATCGCTTTCGACAGATAACTCCGGTTGGTATACAGCTTCGAGGCCAGTTCCGGCAGATTCATATCCGGATTCCTCCAGATTTCTTCTTCATCCATCAACCGGTACAATTCTTCTATCAGCGGATTAATTACTTTCGGTTCTTCCGTAGTGGAAGGAACTTGTAACGAAAGAGCAGCATCGACCTTAGGCGTTTCTACCCGCTGGACGCCGAAACGGACAAACAGCTCCTGATACGTCATCCATACCCCCACGCACATGGCCGCCGTCAGTTGGAAGACATTGAAAACTGTCAATCCCGTCAGCATGAACAGAATAAAAAAGATTCCTATCACCTGGATAACAAAAGCATAATGGAGGACTCCCCGGCTGCTGACACCACTCTCTCTCCAGTTATAAGGAATAAAGAACAGCAGCAACGCATAAGGAACCAGACACAGGAACAAAGCTGCCACCCGGAACCAGACATTGAACTCACCGATATATAGCCAGATATCAGAAAAAGAGTGTAATTCCCGACAATACGGACGGACAAACAGGAGTATCACAATCAAGGTTACCCCAGGAGAATATAATTGAAGCAGTCGCCTGAACGTAAACCAACTCTTATTGATGACCTCAATGGGATACAGGAAAAGCATCAGAAGCAACATAAGACCACCGGACATATTCTCGGGTGGAAGGATACGTCCAGATATGGGACGTCCTCCCTCTACAGCCGCCAGCCGCACCAGAAATACCAGTGCCACCACAATCCACGTAAAACACAGGTAATAACGCGAACGGTCTCCATAGTCCCGCCGAAACCACAAAAGTAATCCACACAGCAAGAATGTGCTGATTCCCCAACACAACAATATTTTCAGTTCATTCATAAGCCCCAGCAACAGGTATTTCGTACAAGCAGAAATGCCTGTCATTTATTATAAGTGATATTCAGATAATTCAACCGACAGACCTGTTTCATTTCAACAATTTCAGTGTTCCAAAAAAGAAAGGGCCACTTCTAATAAAAAGAAAGACAACGATATACGATTAACCGGTCCTTGTTCCCGATTATGACTTCCTCTTTATCCTGATTTATCCATAAACAAATGTAACCACTTATCAAAAACTTCCAATACCCTGGGGCAAACAACGTACTTTTTGAAACTTCTTATATACGAAATGACACATCCGGAAAGAAGGATATGAAGAACCAAAGTCCGAAACAGATAATAACAGAACAGACAAGCGGGCAAAAGACATCTCCATTCATCTTTTGCCCGCTCATCAGAAAACAATACAAAAAACTACTGCCGTCAGGACACCCGTTGCTTCAGAAACTGTTTAGGCGTCAATCCGGTCAGCTGCTTGAACTGTCTGTAAAAGGTAGTGCGCGAACCGAAACCGGCTTGCGTATAGATTGTGTCTACATTGACCGCATCGTTATGCGTCATCAAATGGATGGCATAATTTACCCGGTATTCGGCCAACCATGTACTGAAATTGGTTCCCGTCATGCGATTGATGGCATTCGACAAATGAGTACGGTTGGTGATAGCTGCCTTAGCCAGCAGCGAAATGTTCAATTCCGGATTCAGGAATGGCCGGTCTCGCTCCATCACCAGCAATACCCGGTAATACAGTTCCCGGTAAAACTCATCTCCTTTCGCATCAGCAACCGATTCATCGTTCATGACCGGCTGGGATGCATCATCCTCCGTCTCCGCCCCGTCTTCTACAACCGTCACATCCGGCGGCAGCGAATGTTTCTCCCACTCGGACTTCAGATACCATTCCATTTCCCGCCAACTGATATACCGCCTCATCAATGTTTCAAACAGGGTACGGAGCTGGCGTTTCTTGTGCCGCCAGTACAGGATACCCCATACAATTGCCATCATCAGGACAAGAACCACCAGAATCAGAATAATGATTTCCATCCGGCGTTGTACCAGTTTGCCTTCTACCTGAATCACCTGTTTCTCCATACCTGCCACATCGAGCTCTACCGAATAATAGGCTAACATACCGTTCAACTGATTGTCGTAATACTGCTCGACAATCTTCTTCCATACAGGCAGGAGTTCCAATATATTTTTCGAATCGTTCTCACGTAAAAAAGCATTCATCAACGGGTCTACGGTTTCAAACACCTGGAAAGAAAGCGGACGCGTAAGGATGAGGTCCTTCGCTTCCCGATAATACACATCGGCCTTGGAGCGGTCGCCTGTCACTGAAACAGGTTTTGTACAGGCAAAAAAGACATTGCCTGCAAAGATGCAGCAAAGAAGATACCATACAATATTACGCGCAGTTGTTCTCATAGTAACCGAATTATCATGTACAGACTGTACAAATCTACGCAAATGTAAGGAAACCTCGGAAACACACCAAAATAACAAACCGATTTTTTCGTATGTTAAAACAGTTCCGTATCAGAGGTTACAAACAGATTCATATTTCTACTATATAGGAACACAAGGAACTTTCTTCAGGCTGTGAAGCACAGAAATTCGTTAACAAAACTTTCCAAACAAACAGGATTCCTTAAACTGTGTTATACAACATAAGAATTTAATTGTATTCCTTGTTTATTTTACAGGATTCCGTACCTTTGCAATGTGTTTTTCATAGTATTAGATTTTAAGGTTAACAAAGGTTGGAGTACAGCGGTACTCCTTTTTTTATGCCCATAAGTGAAACACCCTTATCCGGCTCCGATATTTTTCCGCAGCTTTATTCTTTTCCCCTCTTGAACAGACAACTATCTTTTTGCCCATAATCCTTAACAAACCTAGAAGTAAAAGCCGAATTTCTTAAAACGTGTTATAAAACATGCTTTTTAAGCTCCATTGCTTGCATATATCCAGATATTCCGTACCTTTGCATCGTGTTTTTCATAGTATTAGA
>OHKG01000259.1_pt1 | contig 25077 bp, 29 predicted proteins | sample 1568701 | NCBI WGS metagenome assembly OHKG01 (sample SAMEA3879529, study PRJEB24766) | human gut metagenome | biome: human-associated habitat; feature: feces | place: USA | collected 1985/1987 | reverse complement strand
AACCCATGGTCGGCAGCTGCCTTGAGATGGCTTTCCGTATTGGCACGACCGCCACCGTAGGCTGTGTTGCACTCCACAATGGTACCGTTTACTATTTGTACCAGTTCCTTAATCAACGCAGGTTGCAGGAAGTTATGTCCTCCTGGTTCACCCGTCGAGAGTTTTACGGCTACCCGGCCTTTGGCTTCCCGCCCGAGAGCTTCATAGATTTTCACCAGATTCTCCGAGGAAATCTCTTTGTAGAAATATACCTTCGGAAGGTTCTCCTCTGTCGGAGGGATTTCCGGCAGTGATGGTTCTTGATTGGTTTGTGTCTGGGCACAACCTGATGTAGCAAATAGGATTGCAAACATCATGGTTAAAAAACTACTTTTCATATTGGTAACGTATTAAATGTTTCAAAAGCTCAAATTAAATCCGGCCATAATCGTTGCTCCCGGCATGGGATAGCCGGCATTGATTTCATATTCCTGAGCCAGCAGGTTCTCACCACGCGCCCAAATATCCAACCATTTACATGCGCGAAAAGAAGCACGGAGATTCCAAAGTACGAAATTCTCCTTATTCTCATTCTCGCCAACCGAAGTATAGAGTCCTTCGATGTATTGTACTCCGGTGGACACATTCCATCGCCCATGTGAGAAATTGGCTCCGGCGTATAGTTTATGCTCGGGAGCGGCAATGACCGGATTTTCCATGTGCAGGAAGCTGTAGTTCCCGTCCACCGACCAGTGACGGTTGATGCGGTATGCTGCCTGTATTTCCACGCCTGTATTTTCGATTTCTCCCGAATTCTGGTTCAACATGCCGCTGCCGTTGGGATTCGGAAGGGTCTGAATAAGATTCTTCCCGTCTATGTAGAAGAGGTTCACACCGTAGACTCAATCCACGGAGTGAAATACTTCCTGCCGCGCCACCCGACACACCGTAGCCCATCACTCCGCGTGAGGTTACGAACAGGCCGGGAATCTGTTCTGTCAGCACCGGCAGTAGCGAGGGTTGCAAGGCCTGGTCTATTTTGCTGCGGTTCACTACAGACACGGTTTGGGACAGATGTCGGACATCCGTTTCATTACGGGTGCCGGTAACCACAACTTCTCCGATTTCATATACCTTCCCTGTATCAAGGGAGTCCCGTTTTTGTTCCTGAGCCATTCCCGTCTGGACGGTAAGGGCCATCAAAGCAATTGACAAATAAGACTTTCTTATCTTCATTTATAATGTATCTGTTTGTTAATCATTTATTTGTCTATAGAATGCCTCTATCTGATGAAAACACTCCTCAGGCGTAGCACAATCAAAGCAGCGGGTTTCCAACGGACACCATCCGGTAGCAGTCCGATTGATAATATGCGGGGCTACAACTCCATAACTTATCTTTATATCGGTTTTTGAAAGCAAGTCAAGGGCAGGCCGACTGATGACATCCGCATACACCTCTTTGACATTTGCCAAAGCCAACAGTGCCGCAGCGGCCTTACCCACGACTTTATCTGCGATGGATGCTTCATACAAGAAGCCCGGATCATCTTGCAACAAATGATAAAGGTCAATGACACCACGACCATTGAATGTGCAAACCTCACCATTTGCAACGACCAGAGAATGCTTTCCTTCATGCAGTAATTGTATTAAATCGTCCATACGATCTGTTTTTATCTTCTTTTCTCAAAATTAGCAAATTAGAAAAGGGCGCAAGCTACCTCAAATATCGATTAAATTCCCCGTATCATGGATTTATAGTCTATAGCGCAACCAGATGACGTCATTTCCCAATCTTTCCAATCCGGTTAGATGAAGATGTTTGGGCAAATTCTCCATTTCGACTATTCCATCAAAAACAGATGTCCCATTTTTCCTGCCGTCAATACCGGGAGCAACAAGAAGGCTGACTTCATCAATCAGACCGGCCTGCAGAAATCCTCCGTTAATATGACCTCCTCCTAATAGAGCCAAACGCTTGACATGGAATTGTTCATACAGGATAGTCATAGCCGCATTCAAATCAATATTTTCTTTTCCTACGGCAATCCATGATATTTCCTGTTTGCGCAACATCTCCAGATATTCCTTGGAGACTCTTTCGCTGACAATACAAATCAACGGTACATCATCAATACGGTTCGAGTTCCATTGTAAATGTCCCAATGTATCAACAGATACCATATATGCATCCGATTCTTCTGCAACATATATGTTGGGTTGGTTGACAGGTTCATTCACCGTTGGATGGAACGGCTTCTTGGCTGCATTATAATGTTCCATGGTTACCCGTCCTTCCAACAAAGACGGGCAATCCAGTTGTTCCAATGCGGTATAATATTCTTCTCCGCTGATTTTATCTACCATTGAACAGTCAATCCGACCGTCAATGGAAGCCACCATGTGGCAAATAACATAAGGTCTCACTATAAATTCCTTTATTCAATCAAACCTGTATCTTTCAGCCATTCAGCAGTCATCTCATGACAATTAGACGTTTGGGAAGAACGTATCCAAAGACTCGGGGTCAGGAAATTTCCGTCCGGGATAAGCCGCCTTGCGTCTGCTTCGACCCCACTGATACCGCTGCTGGCACTGGACACAATCAATCCGATGTTCTTCCCTGCCATCTCGCTTCCGTGGTTGAACAGGAAGGTCTGTAACGGTGCAGCCATATTGCTCCACCAAAGAGGTGCTGCTACAATCACCGTAGCATAATTTTCAAGTTCAACATCTACCGGGTCGATGGCTGGATAAGATGACGCATCATTCGGATTTTCACGGATGGCGGCAATCAGAGCGCTCCCCAGCGCATAATTGTTCGCAGCATAATCCAATCCTTTTTCGGCTGGTTCAACGCGAACAACATCAGCTTCTATCTGTGTCAGCAGATCCGTAACAATCGTGTGCGTGTTGTTCGTATAACTGTAATAGACAACAAGAATATCTCCTTCGGCAGGATTGGGATTTTCAGGATCATTATTCTCATTTTCACCGTCATTGTCATTACCTCCGTTATCTGGTGTTTCGGCCTGAGACTGATCTGATGCGGGCTCATCACCCTCACAAGATGTACTTCCGAAAAAAAGCCCTGCTACCATCAGAATATAAAATAACTTCTTCATATGTATTTATTATTTGAGTTTATTTATGGAATTATTTGTAAAACTTGTCAGAAACAAAGCTTTGCTTCTGGTTTCAGGATTTATAATCCTGTTAATTTTTCCTGATCTTCCGAATAACGTCCACCAATGATATGGATAGAGTCCAAATGAGAACGTATTTCTGTCAGCTCCTCTTGTGAGAATGTTATTTCAACAGCACTGGCATTCTCAACAATCCGTTCAATCCGTTTTGATCCGGGAATCGGGACGATCCACGGCTTCTGGGCCAGCAACCAAGCCAGCGCGACACGCGCCGGCGTAGTCTGTTTCATCTCAGCCAACTGCTCTACATACTCAGCCAACGCTACGTTCTGCTGTAGGTTTTCAGGACTGAAACGCGGGATGGTGCTCCGGAAGTCGGACTTGTCGAAGGTCGTCTGACGATTGAACCGTCCCGTCAGCATGGCCTTGCCCAGCGGGCTGAAAGGTACGAAACCGATACCTAATTCCTCCAAGGTCGGCAATAACTCCGCTTCAGGTTTTCTGTACCACATCGAATATTCGCTCTGTACTGCTGTAAGCGGACATACGGCATGTGCCCGGCGGACTGTTGCGGCTGAAGCCTCGGACAATCCCCAATGGAGAACCTTACCCTCTTTGATCAAAGACGAAAGTGTATCGGCAACTTCTTCAATGGGCGTATGCGGATCCACACGGTGTTGATAATACAAATCGATATGGTCTCTTCGCAAACGTCGCAACGAGCCTTCGACAGCACGGCGGATGACTTCCGGTTTGCTCGACAATTCAACGGGACGTGCCGACCCTTCAAAATGGACATTGGCCATATCATATCCGAATTTGGTGGCGATGACCACCTCATTTCGGAAAGGCTCAAGAGCCTCGCCAACAAGTTCCTCATTTTTAAACATGCTATAAACCTCGGCCGTATCGAAAAAAGTGATACCGGCTTCAACAGCCTGGCGTAAGGTGGCAATGGCCTCGTTTTTTTCCGGATAAGGCGGGTAACTCTGTGTAAAGCCCATACAGCCTAATCCGATAGCAGACACTTCCAGTCCGCTTTTTCCTAATATTCTCTTTTTCATATCACCTTATTTTTAGTCCGGGAATCAACGGTGTGGAGTCCACCAGTTCAAGAGACTTGACCATATCGAGCGTTCCCTGTTTGTATTTCTGAAAATGTGGAGTCTGGATATGTTTGCGATATGCTTCTTCATCGGCATAAATCTCCAAAATGGTAACCTTGTTCGGGTTTTCTTTCTCAGCGGTGGCATAGAGTGTTAACACACCCGGCTCCAGCCGCATCGAAGCCTCGATTTCCTCCTTCAGATAGGCATTGTACTCCATCAGACGTGAAGGATCAACCTCGATTTTTGAAAGACGTACAAGTTGTTTAGTTGGATCCACCGCCTCTCGACCAGCATTTTTGATAGCATTCAAAGCTTTCATCGCAGGCGGGAATCCGATGTATGGAAGACACTGGATAACCGCCGCTACAAGTGTTTCCTTGCTAGTGCCAAGCTTTATGTTTCCCAACGTGTGGGATTGAAGTTGCGAATCGGCCTCCAGCGTCGTCAGAATGCAGTAGATGAGTAATTCTCGCGTCTGGACATCCAGACCGTTGCGAGTATAGATATCACCGAAGCAATATTCGGTCAGGAAACGTGCCACATCGGCCCCCATGCCGCCCGGTACATCAGCCATGCGCGTAGCAATCTCATCACCGTAAAGTGGATTCTGAATAGCAAATCCCTTTTCGTAACGGTTTTCTTCTGTAGTGGTGCCCTGGGCTTCAAGAGGTAGAGCGATACCTTTCTCACGGAATACCTCGTTGATTACGCTGAGGGCGTTCAGCGTACGCGGGAATCCAATAAAAGGGGCGCACTGGTAGATGGCCTCTCGCAATTCGACAGGGGTCACACCGACATTCAGAGCGGCGGCTGCATGAGATTTCAACTGTGGCAGCGTCTGCATTACAGAAAGTACGGTACAGGTTATAAGTTCGCGTTGTTTGTTGTCAAGATTACCGACTGTAAAGACTTCACCAAAAATAAATTTCTGGAGTATGTCCATAAACTCAGGGTCTGTACCTTTTCCAGTCAATGCTTCCCCTCCAAACAATGTGGTGTAATTTTCTTTACAGATATCTATTCGATTATTATTCTGTGCCTGCGCCACAGAGGGAAGAATCAGGCAACCCAATACGAAAGCTGTTATAATTCGTTTCATGCTGATAGTTTTTAATTATTACAAACTTCTTCCGAGCCGGTAGGCTTCTTCTCCATATGTTGTATTTCTTATGGAACCGGCAGTCCATACACCAGGAGCTATGACAGACCCCATATCTCTCCAGCCAAGATAATCTGCCAAAGTAGAGTAATGAACTCGCATGGCTTCAGCATCCTTATACGCACTATTGGCGTATGCCATCAGGAAAGCGGTCTTCTTGGGAGCTCCTTTTATTCTCCCGTTAATGGCGTAGAACCTGTCTATGACACTCTTGATCTGCGCAGAGAATCCGAAATAATACATCGGGGTTACAAATACTACCATATCTGCCTCCAGCAGATGAGGACGTACAATACTGAAATCATCTTTCAGCACACAATCACCGTCCATACCGCAACGGTTGCAAACCATACAGCCATTGACTTTATGGGCGGCGCAATCAAAACGGAACACAGAATGTCCCTTCTCTTGTGCCCCTGCAATGAAGCGGTCTGCAAGATAATTCGTGTTGTCGTTCCGGCGGGGGCTTCCTGTCAATACTACGATCTTCATTTTATCTTTATTTTCATTAAACAATTCATCGGCTGTTGCTACTGAGGATAACAATACAGTTGCTGCCGCTGAGGCTGAACATTTCAAGAAAACTCGTCTGTCCATATTTTACCAAGATTTATCAACAAATAGAGTTACTGCATTTCCATATAAAATTCTAGACAGTAGAGATACGAGAGACGGATCTTCTGACATCCATACACGCATCCGTTCCAATCCGGCCTTCAATACCCAATCTGGTTGATACGGATAATCTGACCCGTAAAGCAGATGGTCAGGGGTTGTTATGGCCAGCAATGTGCGCACCACTTCGGGAGTTGCAGCACCTGCCAGGTCGTAATAAAGATTCCGGAGGTTGGCTTCCCAGTCGATTTCCTGCATGAATCCTTTTGATACCATCGCCGGATGGACAGCTTTCATACGCGGGATGGCTAGTGGCAGAAAAGAGCCACAGTGGGGAACTACAAACTTCACGTCCGAATAACGGGACAGGACATTCCTTGAGATCATGTTAATGACTGCGCGTGTCGTCTCTGCCGGATATTCATATACAGCCAGTGGAGAGTTTGCTATAATACCTTCATTCACCGGTGATGGCTTATGAGGATGAAGAATGATGACTGCCTGCCGTTCATTCAAGATGTGCATGAGCGTGTCGAGTTCAACATCGCCAACATATTGTCCGCGACTGTTCGTTGCCAGTTTGATCCCGTCTGCGCCCAGTGTGTCAAGTGCGTAAATAGCTTCCTGGATAGCTGCTTTTACATCAGGCAATGGTAATGATGCGCAAAATTTGAACTTCCCGGGGTAAGTCCTTTTCAAGGCTGCACAATATTCATTGTATTCCCTTATTATACGCCGGCTTTCATCCACATCCCCAAACCAAGGTTGCGGAGCTGGCATGGTCAGTACAGAGCATTCGATACCTGCACCCTTCATGAACGCAAGATGCGATTCCACATTCCATGTTGGAAGAGGAAATGTTTCTTCCAATGCAGCATCATGCCTGTCAAGTGTTTCAATATAGCTCGGCAGTATGTTATGACAATGCACATCAATAATTTTTTGAGCCACGGCTTGTATGGATATTAGGCCAAGCATCATGATAGTCAATATAAAATCCTTTCGCATAGCTTAACTATTAATAATTTTCAATCTTTTTAAGCCAGGCTGTTTGATGCTCCGTTTATCGTATAAAGTTCATCATTACATGTTGTTCATGATTGGGGAATTCTATTCCTTGTTCACGACCGATTCGTATGCATTTTAACAACCAAGCCATATTTTTTGCAAGCACTCGCATAATCTGTAATCCTTCCGTGTCCTGTCGAATCTCCTCGGGAGTATTCCCATGTATTACATTCCAATATTGCGACGGCACAATAGGCACCATATATTTATTCAACTGGTCAAGAGTTGCCGTACCACCGCTACGGCGGCAGGTTGCAATGGCTGCCGCAGGTTTGCCGGCAAAATGTTCTCCATTGAATTCATCAATAAAAAATACACGGTCCATAAAAGATGTCATAGAACCGCTGGCTCCTGCATAATGAACGGGAGTTCCAAAGATAAACCCATCATACTTGTCGATCAAAGCAGTGAAATCATTGACCGTATCTTTTCGGAAACAACTTCTTTTACCAATACATGCCCCGCAACCTATACATCCTGCCACCGGTTGATTACCTACCCAAAAAATTTCGGACTGTATGTCTTCTTCCTTCAATGTCCCTGCTATTTCGGACAATGCGGTATAAACACAACCTTCTTTATGCGGACTACCATTGACCAGCAATACTTTTAGCGACTCCATTTTCAGTTACTTTTTCATATCTGGTAATAAAACGCCTCCTACACCTACATTTTCCGGCTCATTTTCCTTTATAAAGACAAAAATGGCCTGTGGTGCAATACCTGTGGCACGAGCTGTTGCTTCAGTAACTTCTTTTACAAGCTGAGCCTTTTTCTCTTTGCTCATCTTTACTAATTCCATGGTTATAGATGGCATAATTACTCCTCCTTATTTTTATTGTTCTCTATTTTCAATGATTTTCCCAAAGACATGCATTTGCCGATTACTTCACCCGTACGCAGATAAGAATAAGTAGGCATTTCAAACAGAATCGGTTTCAATTTACAGTAGTCAATTTTACCGTTCTCATCAATCACGGATTCTTCGGCGTATGTGGCCGAAATACTACAGATAAAATTATCGAATGTGTCGGTCTCGTAATTATCCAACACCTCGCAGTCCATTACCAACGGGGAGTTTTCAATAATCGGAGCGCCAGTCTCGCTCAAATGAAAGGCAAAGACTCCAGATTTGTCTGTCTTTGCACCGCTGACGCAACCCACATAATCAGCAGTCGGAAGGAACGATTCATCCACAATATTTACAGACAGACGTCCCGTGGTTTTTATCCCCTGATTGGTGAAATGAGGTTTGGCCAGTGAAACCAGAATACGGTTATGACCGATGATTCCCACATGGGCTACCAACACCCAGTTGACCTTCTCTTGTACAAATGTACCGACAACCACGGCCGGAGTCGGATACAGAGCAAGCACACTACCTAAATTCCTTTTCATATCAATTTCTTTTTGCTTTTAACTTATTGATTCTATTGCAAAAATACCCTGAAAAGGAATGGAAGGCAGTAGATAATTTACCGATGTTTATACCCCTACACTCGATTTTACTTTCTGCATCCTATCCAATGTCCGTAAGTCAACATTCTCCATATCCATTCCAGTGGGCCAAAACGGAAAAGAACGAACCATAAACTGCTGAATGACTGCAGCGCAATATATATCATTACTACTATCAATTCAGTAATAAAAAGGCTAATTTCTGAACCCAAGCCAAGACCGATTCCATAAAAAACAAACATTCCGACTACAGACTGACCTACGTAGTTGGTAAGTGCCATTCTTCCGGGAGCGGCAAACCACCGGAATACGTGTGAATCGGGATGCCGGAGAAATAGCAGACAGATGCCCGACATATAGGCAAAAGCCAGCGGATACACGCCCATCAAATAGAATATGCTGTGAACTGTCATTCCCCACGGATGATCGTTCATGGCACTATATGCGTACAATACCGAAACAGGCAATCCTACGGATAAACCACTTCTGAATACTTTTTTCAGCCAAGACCTTTTTTCCTCCAGACGGGCGTAAAGATGTTGCCTGCCGATATAGAATCCGAGAAGGAACAGTCCTAACACTTTGAAATACCGATTCCCGTCAATAAATTCCTGCATACGAACCCATGCTCCTTGAATCAGGAACTGGAAGACTTCCCCATAACTTCGGGCATCATGCAGCCAATAAGCAAAGTTCTCGTCCGTAATGCCAAATTTTGTACAATACATCTGCTGCATACGGACAACCGGTTCAGAAAGACGGAGCTTTGTAACTTCACACAAGAAATCCACGACCACCGGAATAAACAGCAATATAAAAGCAACTGTAAGCAAGCTGCGATTGGAAAGTTTCCGAAGCGGTGGAAGCAGCATTCCTAACAATGCATATAGCAACAGAATATCACCGCTCCAGATAAACATCAGATGCACAATTCCGATAAATGCCAGCACAATCATTCTCCTGTAAAATACGGAAAGGGCATTCCCTCCTTTTCGTGCAACATTTTCAAAAATGATGGAGAATCCGATTCCAAACAAAAGAGAAAAGATGGTATAGAACTTTCCATCCACAAAGAAATAAAGCAAATAACGCACCCATTGGTCAACCCCTGAAAGCGGCAGTGTAGCTGTGTCTTCTGCAGACATGAAGGTATAGAGCGAGAATTCAGGGAAATTGGCCATGGCGATTCCCAAAAGTGCAAAACCGCGCAAAGCATCAAGTATAACATACCTTTCCGATGAGCGGACAGGTGAAAGGTCACTTTTGTTCATAATCGGCCGTATTTTGTCTTGTTCTCCACTCCACCAGTATAACACTGGAAATAATAACAGCCAGTCCTGCCAGTTGCAGGGCTGAGACCTTTTCGTGACCGATATACACGCCAAGTATCACGGCTACAACAGGATTCACGTAAGCATGGGTAGCCACCTCGGTTGCCGGACGGACTTTCAACAGCCATACATAAGCCGAGTAGGCCAGCAAGGAACCGAATAGGATGAGATAAAGCAGGGATAGCCACGCTTCACTCCCGACTGAACGGACTTCCATTTCGGAACATTCTCCTATGGCCAGAGAACATATCCAGAACAATGCGCTGGCAGAGAGCATCTGCCATGCCGATCCGGCAAAAGCATTAACCTCTTCGGCTCCTGAAGAGCGGTATTTTGCATACAGCGTTCCTAAAGCCCAGGAAATACAACCACCTATCAGAATCAGGATACCGTATTCACTGTGAACGGCCGATCCGGTTTCCAGACTCAACTGTTCCATGTAAAGCATCCCTACGCCGATAAATCCGGCCAGCATGCCAAGGACGGTGGTCGGAGTCCGAAAATTTTTTTCCAGGAAGGGACATCAAGCAGCATGATCCAGATTGCTGTGGACGAGGCGACAATAGCCACCAGACTGCTGCTTACATAGCGTTGGGCCAACATGATGACGGCCATATCCACAAACAGCAGGACAATACCGCTCACTGCTGAACGCCGGATAAGCTGCAGATACAACACTTTTTCCCCACGACACACACATATTGCCAGTAACAGGATCCCCGCAACGGAAAAACGCAGGGCTCCCAGTAAAAAAGTCGGAATCTCACGCAGAGCCACCCCGATGAAGTAATAGGTTGACCCCCATACAAAGTAAATAAGAAAATAGGCGAGGACAACCGACAGTTTCCGTTTGGTAAGAGAAATACGCCCCATGTCAAGTTCCTCCCGCAATCAGACATTGGATGAAATTCTGGAAACGGGCCAATGCCTCTTCCAATACCGCACGCGGGCAGGCAATATTCCAGCGCAGGAATCCTTCGCCTTCCGGTCCGTACATCGTTCCACTGTTAAGCCACAGTCCGGTCTCTTCAAGCAACCGTGTCTGCAACACTTCGGACGACAGCCCCAGAGCGCGGCAGTCTGTCCATACCAGATAGGTGCCTTCGAGCCTCGTAACGGGTATTTGCGGAAAGTGGGTGTGGAAGAATCCGCACAGGTAATCATAGTTCGCTTTCAGATAGTCCAGCAACTGTATAAGCCATTCCTCTCCTTCGTTGTAGGCGGCGATGGTGGCCTCAATGCCGAAGGGGTTGACATCGCATACCTCGTTGATGTTGACGGCGCGGTCTATTCTCCTTCGTATCCTCTCATCACAAGAAATGATATTTGCAATCTGCAATCCTGCAATATTGAAAGATTTGCTCGGCGACAGACAGGTGACGGAGTTTTGCAGGAATTCTTCGCCAATCGAAGCAAAAGGAGTGTAGGTGTGTCCCGGGAAGACCAACTCGCAATGTATCTCGTCCGCGATGACCGTCACGCCGTTCCTGAAGCAGATTTCCCCGATGCGGTGCAACTCTTCGCGGCTCCATACGCGGCCTGCCGGATTATGGGGATTGCATAGCAGCAGTAGCTTTACACCCGGCTCGGCGGTCTTTCGCTCCAAATCTTCAAAATCAATATAATAGGTGTTGCCAACGTATCTCAAGGGATTGGCAACAATGCGGCAACCGTTGTTGCGTATGGATGAAAAGAAACAGTTATACACGGGAGTCTGCACGACCACGCCATCCCCCGGTTCTGTCAAAGCCTTGATGACAGCAGAAATGGCAGGGACAACGCCGGATGTATAAATCATCCATTCTTTCCGGATGGACCAGTTATGACGCCGTTCAAACCATCGGGTAACCGCAGTATAGTATTCATCGGGAACATGGACATATCCGAATATGCCGTGTGCCACCCGTTTGGCCAATGCATCGGTGATGGCTGGTGCCGTACGGAAATCCATGTCCGCTACCCAAAGGGGAAGCACGTCTTTACCAACAGGAAAAGAGTCCCATTTATAGGAATTCGTTCCCCGTCGGGGGATAATCTTATCGAAGTCATATTTCATAGTCCGTCTGTATTAGTCGGTGAAACAGGTGCGCTCATCCCTAAGCCGAATCTCACAGTCGGCAGGAGCCTTGATATTCTCATCTATTGTTATCGAACCGTACTCATCTGCCACGATACGTCCCGACATGGGGTTCTTGATATTCGTGATGGCTCCACGAATATCGGCATTCAATGTGCTGTACTCAAAGGCACGGTCACAGTCCGGTCCGAACGTGCAGTTTTCCAGCACCAGGTCGTGGGCATAACAGAGCGGTTGTTCACCGGTGATATGGCAGTTGACTAGACGGAGGTTTTTCGAATGCCAGCCAAGGTATTCGCCGTCAAGCTCTGAATCATAGATGGTCACATTCTCTACCTCCCAGAAGGCATCCTTGGTGGTAATTTTGGCATTGTGAATTTCCACATTCTTCACATATTGGAAAACATACTTGCTGTCACTCTCCAATCCATCCACATAAATGTTATTGCTGAACATGAAGGGATAGGTTCCTCCATGCAATTTAAGGTTCTTGATACGAATACCGTTACAACGCCAGAACACTTCATCTGCATCATTCATTGCAACATTTTCGATATCAATCTCACTCATCTCACGGAACATTTTTGGGGCATCAATCACAGTATCTTTCATCCGCAGATGATCAGAATACCATAATGCCGAACGTCCTCCTACATCAAAATAGCAACGCTCGATTTTGAAACCATGAACGTGCCAGAATGGATAGTTACCTTCAAACCTACATTCAAAAGCTTCAATATTGCTACACTCCTTGATGGCCGATTCTCCGGCGCGGATAATTACATTTTCCAAACGCAAATCATGCGACTCAAACAAAGGGCGTTCGCCCCCAAATTCAGTATCTCTAATAATATTCATATGATTACATATTTTATGGTTGGTTGATATCAAGTGATAATATTTCTCCGATAACCGGCATGCAAACACATGCCTCTACTTCTTCCTTGAGCCGTCGGGCCGTTTTCAGGGGAGCATCCCACAAATGCCGCGAAAGCGCATACTTGGAGTGATGCACCGTAACTACATGGCGGGCATTCAGGTCCGATACCACTTGTCCAAGTTGTTCCGGCATGGTGTGGATAAACCTCCAGTCCTCGTTGCACTGGCCGTTTTCAAGAATCGCCCAGTCAATCTTCGGGAATCGACGTCCGATTCGCTTGAAATGGGGCCCGTACCCGCCATCACCGCCCAAATACAGTGTCAGCGAAGGTGATTCAATCAGAAAAGAGCCCCATAAGGTCTTGTTTGACGTAAGTCCGCGACCCGAGAAATGACGGGCCGGGAGACAGTGGATAATCAAACTGTCGTAAGGAATCTGCTCTTCCCAATCCAACTCTACCAACTGCTCCGTACGGTAACCCCAATACTCAAAATGTGCTCCAACACCGAGCGGACAAACGACCCTACCAACCTTTTCACGTAATTCTGTAACAGTCTGGTAGTCGAGATGGTCCCAATGGTCGTGCGTAATAAGCATCAGGTCTATGTCCGGCATATCCTCCGTATGGAAAATGTCCGTCCCGGCAAACGGGCGGTTGACAAACGAGACAGGAGCTGCGGCATGAAATACGGGATCGACCAGAATCCGTTTCCCGTCCACCTGTAGCAGATACGACGAGTGACCAAACCAGACCATCAGATTCCCCGTATCGGGTAATTGGCGGCAATCAGTCTGTACAACGGGAAGGGCTGTTTCAGGACGGAGACCTTTTCGGTCAACAAAAACAAACTCCCACAATGCCTGCCAGCGGCTCTTCTTGTTGGTCATCACTGGAGTGGACATCTGGTTGCGGAACATCCCGTCCCGATAGTTCGGAGACCTGCGAATTCGTTCCAGCCGATCTCCTGAAGGGTTCCGACCAAATGACGGCTGCGCAAGGAAACAACAGACGCCCAAACAGCACAGCAGAATGAGTGACAAAATAATCACAAAAGCCATTCTTCTCTTTCTTCTTTTATCCATGTCTCATGTCAATTAATTCAGGTGTTTGATGCCAGCCCCGGAAATGAAATCTGAGGGAGTTTTTCCCTTCAGTCTCTTGAACAGTGTACAGAACTCCCGGTCAGTGGGGAATCCGAGCCGGGCTGCCACCTCCTCGACGCTTTCCGTTCCCCTTTTCAGCAGATACTCGGCACAGGCAATCTGTTTGAGTTTCACATAATCTTCAGTATCTTTTTTTAGTCTCATGCTTCAGCATGTCGTTGAAATAATCCGGCGAACAACCGAACAATCTGGCGAAATCTTCCGATGACGGGAATCGTTCGTACTGTGCCTTTCCGGTCTGGAAAAAAATCTCCAATTCGCGGTCTGTCCGTTCCAGCATTTCCTGATTCTCATTATGTCGGAGAATAAATTGGCGCCGGTAGAAACGCGACGCATAGTCCAGCAACAGCCGGATTCTCCCGGCAAGAATCGTATAGCAGTATTCATCTACACCCCAATGCAGCTCTTCACCTATCTCATCCATCTCCCTCTCCAGCACAGCCATCTCACGTTGTGACAGATGAAGGCTTTCCCGTGTAGCATATCTGAAAAAAGAATATTCCCGGGAAGATTTTCCTGTTTTCAGCGGGTTATACACCGAGTCATGAAAGCAGAGCAGCCATCCTTCGGATTGTCCGGTCTCAGGCTTCCATATCTCCGGTGTAGCGGTTCTTCCCGGTTGCAGGAAGGTCAGTGTTCCGTCGCTGAAGTCGCATTTCTTGTGTCCGAAAAGAGGCTGACATGGAGTATTCCACGCTCTCAGCCATACGGTAAAGAACCCGAACTGGAGAACCTGCGAAATTTCGGTCGTATCGGACAGGCGAATCATGCTCACCAATGGATTGGGAGTTTTTGCCGAAAAAAGTCGGTTACACCCTGTAATAGTCTTGACTGTCATGCTTTTTATTTATAATAACTCCAATTCGTTTTATTCAACAAGTCCATGCCTGGCAAGCCATGTGTGTATTTCCTCAGAAAGAGAAGGTCCACCGCTATAGGTCACAGACAGAGCTTCGCGAACATCTGCATACGGACATGTCTTGCAGATATTTGAAACGGTTTCTCCCATCATCCCGTTTCCGTGGCTGCAAAACGGGATGATCCGCTTGCCATCGAAATCGTATGACTCGAGAAATGTATAAACAGGCATCGGCAGGATAGCATACCAGTTCGGATAACCAAGCAGTATCGTGTCATACGCCTCCATGTTCTCAATACGTGTGCGTAAAGCCGGACGAGCGTTAGCCAAAAGATCCTGTTCTGCCTGCTCCAGCAAAACACTATAACTGTCGGAATAGGGTTCTTCCATCTCAATCTCCACCAGGTCTGCTCCGATTTGGGACTGGATTTCTTCCGCTATGCCGCGTGTATTTCCGCCTTCGGAGAAATAGACTATCAATGTCCTACCGCCAGTCTGTGCGTATATGTTCTCCGATTGGAATGCCCACCCAAGCAAAACGGACATAATCAATATAAACTGTTTCATTTTCGTATGATTTATTATTCGACATTTCGGGCAAGACGGAAGCCGCGCTTGTAGTCCGTATAATCAGCCGGCACAGCCGAACGGTAGGCACTGCGGACATGTTTGGCATAATCATACCAGCCACCGCCACGCGCTACTCTATTACGGCCGGTTTCAGGACCTGAAGGATTGGGACCAGCAGCATTGGTATAAGCACCGTAATAATCCCAGCACCATTCGCTGACATTGCCGTGCATGTTATACAAGCCCCATGGATTCGGCTCAAACTCATCAACATCCACTGTCTGTCTTCGGTAAGTACCTCCGCCTTCACCCTCAATATATGGGTAACTGCTATACCAGTTGGACTGCTCTACGGTAATGTTGCGTCCCGTGCTGAATGGGGAATCAGTCCCGGCCCGGCAAGCATATTCCCATTCGGCTTCCGTAGGCAGGCGATATCCATTGGCCTCACGGTTCCATGTTACCTCTGTCCCGTCAATGGAATACGCCGGTTCAAGCCCTTCGGACAGGCTCAACGCATTGCAGAAACGTACGGCGTCGTACCATGAAACCATTTCTACCGGACGATTGTCCCCTTGAAAATAACTGGGATTTACTCCTGTGACAGAACGATAATCGGCCTGCGACACCTCATATTTGGCTATCAGATATGGTCCAACTGTAACCTGGTGTTGTACTTCATCATTTTCCCGCTACCGCTCATCTTCAGGACTACCCATTGTAAAGGAACCTCCGTTGATTTGTACAAAATCACCTTGCTCCACAGGCGGGTCGGAAGGCGTTACAGGCGGTTGTTCAGGTTCTTTATCTATGTGCGCTTCACTGCACGCTGAAAGCATCAGCAAACCTGCAGTCAGGATGTATGTTATCTTTTTCATGTTATTCTTCATTTTGATTCTTATTTAATGAAAGAGTTAGGGTTATTTCTCCCGTTCCTCCCAATAAGCCGAGCATCTCCTCTCGGGTGGAGACACCGTCCACATGTCCCAGTCGGGTGAAATTCCAGGAGTTCGTATCATAATAGATAACCAGGGAGCTACCCTGATAAAGAATCAAATCACCGGGGCCGGTTGTCGTCTGCCTGTCGTTCCGGGGCAGGGAGAATCCCAGTGAACCGACTTTCTCCATATCTCCATAATCGTTCATTCGGATGCTGAGATCTCCTTGCGCAAGATGCTCTTTCAGTGCATCCGTTGATGAATTGTTTACTAAGGTCGCTGTAAACGAGCGGCCACCCACTGTCAGTTTGATAATACTATTTTCCATATCAGTTTCTTGATTTTCATTATTCTCTTCTCCATTTGCTTGTTCGTGCTGTTCAGACAGGACCGGATGGTCATTTTCTCCACATGCTGTAATGGATACCATAGCAAAAACCAATGAAAAAATAAATGCTCGTCTCATACTTGTGTGTTTTATCGGTTATACAATCTATCTCTATCCATCAGAGCCAATATCTCTTCCGTGTTCAACGGATTGCCTGTGCCGGCGTATGCTTTGAATTCTTCCACAGTCATATCTATCTCTTTTCCAACCTGACAGAAATGTCGCCAGGTACATTCAATGCCTCAATGCCGTTTCCATCAATATGTCCGATCCTTACCAAATCATTGCTTGAAGACCAGTTCTTGCAGAAAATAGCTAAGTTTCCCCAAGGCACATAGATGGTAATATCCCCCGGTACAGGCGCACAGCCTCGTGTGACCCCTTCAAGTTCCAACTCAGGATCCGGATAAAATATTTTTTCGGTAGTATTGTTGTAATCGTTCAGGGTAACTTCCATCGGAAGGCGGGAAAGAAGGTCTCGGGCCGCTGCGTTATCTTCCATTGTAGCTGTTATTGTACGGTCTCCGACCGTGATTGCCATACTCAGGGAAGACTGGTCTGGAGTTTCCGGCTCTTCCTGGTGAGCTCCTATTTCCTCAAGCCAGGTTGCTATTCGACTTTCCATTTGAGACAAGGAAGAGGAAGTCAGCAGTAATGTCTGGTCGAGAATCTCTGAATTGGGGCAGAGTGCTTCCGCTTCCCTTGCCGAAGATGATATGCCGCTACCTCCGCTTGTCGCAAAAAGAGCGATGCGTTTACCTTCCAGTTTTGACGAATGGTTATGCAAAAAAGATTGCATGGTTGTTGCCATGGAACCATACCAGATAGGGTAACCGACAAACACGAGATCGTAACTGTCGAAATCCTCCATCGAAGTCTTGACTGCAGGAAAATTTCCCTGCTGAATGGCATTCAATTCATCTCTGGCGCGTTCAAGCATGGCATTGTAGTCTGTCTCAAATGCGGTTTCCGGTTCTACTTCGAGAATGTCGCAATCCAGTTGGTCACGAATTTCATTGGCTACACGTTCGGTATTACCACTGCGTGAAGTGAACAATACAAGATATCGCCCGTTACCTCCGGGTATCGGGTCTGTTGGCTCTTCCGGGTCATTGTCATCGGAATTTCCATTCCCGGGATTTTCGGGTTGTTCCGGTGTTTCAGGAACAATTAAGTCGTCATCCGTAGGGCTACACGCTGTCAAGGACAAGAATGTTAAAAACATCAACGGAATCAGGAAGATCTTTTTCATTATGTTTTCCTTTCTAATCATATCTATTTTTTATTAATTGTCTGATACAAAGATAATGAAGGACAGTATGCAGAATGGTATATAAATCCTCGGACAATATACCCCTGTTACGGATTCAATCATACCCGAAATAAATCAGCCCCCATTTTTAGTGGGGGCTGATGACGGTTGCTGTTTATCAAAGTTGAATATCCAATATCCTTTATCGCCATGACTCTTCATAGATACGGACAATATCGGCATCAGTCATCTGAACGCGGTCACTGGTAAACATCACACCCATGACTTCACGCGCATTGCGCATGAACTTTTCCGCTTCATCAAAGGCAATGCCGTAATCGGACATCTTTAAGTCAGCTACGCCGCACGCTTCCTGCAGGTGGGTAAGTGCCGTAATGAAATCTTCTGGCTTATCTGCGTCAGGCATACCCATAACCTGAGCCATGCGGATAAAACGCTCATCGCAGGCATGATTGCGCACAAAATAGGAGAAATAGGCACGACTAATCATAATCAGACCCGCTCCATGAGGCAGGTTGGGATGGTAAGCTGAAAGAGCATGTTCCATACCGTGTTCACTGGTGATTAGCGTAAGGCACATGACTACGCCCGAAAGTGTATTGCCGAAAGCGACATGTGTACGAGCTTCAAGATTGTTGCCGTCTTGGACGGCACGTGGCAGGTATTTGGCCAGATTTTCGATAGCGGTCAGCGCATACATATCGCTCATCAGGTTGGCGCCGTTGGCGATGTAACCCTCGATACTGTGGAACAAGGCGTCGAATCCCTGGAATGCCGTAAAACTGGCCGGGACACTGAGCATCAGTTCGGGATCGACTACCGCAATGCAGGGATAAAGACTCGGGGCACCGATAAAAGCCTTTTCATAGGTATCCTCCTTCGTTATAACTCCGGCACTGTCAGTTTCTGAACCTGTACCAGCCGTTGTCGTAATAGCGACAATTGGCAGCGGCGTATTGGGAATAGGAAGTCCCTTACCAGATCCCACGGCCACATAGTCCCACAAAACGCCGTCATTAGTCGCCATGACAGCGATGGCCTTGGCGCAATCCATGACGCTGCCGCCACCCAGCGCCACCAGGAAATCGCATCCGGCCGCACGCGCAGCCTCGGCCCCGGCATTCACATTGGCAACCGTCGGATTGGGCGAAACGCCGTCAAACACGACGTTCTCCACACCGGCCTTCTTCAGTTGCTCTTCGGTTCGAGCCAGATACCCGTTCGCGCGGGTGGATTTACCGTTGGAAATGATAATGAGTGCCTTTTTACCCGGCATGGGCTGTTCACCCAGTTTGTTCAGCATACCTGCGCCAAACATGACACGGGTAGGAACATACATGTCATAATTCAGATTCGTTTCCATGATTTGTCTCTTTTGAATATTATTATTTCAGTTTATTGTATTCTTCGTCTGTAACAGGTTCCAGCCATTCGTTCGAAGTCTCATCACCTGGAATCTCGAAGGCTAGGTGAGCAGACCAGCCGTCAGCCGCCGCACCGTGCCAGTGCTTTACGTTTGCAGGAATATGAATGACTGTTCCCGGAAGAATCTCAACGGCAGGTTTCCCCTCTTCCTGATACCAACCGCGGCCAGCTATCCCGATAAGCATCTGACCACCGCCACTCTTAGCCCGATGTATATGCCAGTTGTTGCGGCATCCGGGTTCAAAAGTCACATTAGATATGTTTACCTGCTCACGCGAAATGGGAGCCAGATAGCTGTTGCCGATAAAATACTGGGCGTAGGCCGTATTTGGTTCGCCAATGGGGAAAATCATCTCGCGTTGGAAAGCGGACTTGGCATCTGCCGCAGCCGCATCATCCGCCCACACATCCTTGGCCAGACGGAAAGCCGCCCATGCCTTGGGCCATCCTGCATAAAAGCCAATGTGAGTAAGAATCTCGGCAATTTCAATGCGTGTGATTCCATTGTTTTTTGCCGACTGGAGATGATAGGTCAGCGATGAATCGGTGATTCCCTGACTGATGAGCGAAGTGATGGTCACCAGACTTCGGTCGCGCAGTCCAAGCTTGTCCGTACGGTTCCACACTTCTCCGAAAAGTACATCGTCATTCAGTTCCGCAAATTTCGGGGCAAACTCCCCAAGCTGGTCGCGGCCAGCCGTCTGCTTGATTTTTTCCTGTGCCATAATTGTTGTTCCATTAATTGCCAGCGCAACAAGCGCTATGATTATCTTTACTTTCATATGAATTATAATTCATTGTTTTTAGTTCTTTTCTCTACTGCAAAATTATCTGAATATAGGACTGTAGCCGGTATATAATTTACCGATATTTCTACCCGAACATTGGATAAAATGGAGATTATACCTTATACTACCTGGTATCATGCAATCACTTTTATTTTATCCACTCAATATGCCCTTTATTCGTTCTTTCCGTTATTGATAAATGGACTAACCTGTTTTCTGAAGTTGCCCCGTGCCAATGTTTTACGTTAGCCGGAGTTCTTATAACATCTCCCTTCTTTATCCGAATAACTTCCTGTCCTTCTTCCTGATAGTAACCTTCACCGTCCAATATCAACAATACTTGTTCGGCATCCGGATGTATATGCCATGTATTCCTACTATTGGGGGCGAAAACCAGATGGTTTATATCAAACTTTGTCTGATGGGCTACATCTGAAATATAGACCTTCCCGGTATAATATTCTGACATAACTTGCTCTCCACATTTAAAGACCATATTACCCGTATCCTTTTCTGTATAAGACTCTTTATAACTCTTTTTCAGGATAAATGGTTCCCCGGGATTTAGAATATGAATACGTTCAGGATTGATAATTCTACCTTCAAGACTACGTGGATCAGCATTAAATGGTTTCATATCAGGCGAATCTACAGTTCCCCAATGGGAAAGAATCAAATTCGCATCAGGATAAGTATTAGCAATCTTTATGGCTCCTTCCAATCCTATATGCCAGGAATCATCAGAAAAATCAAAGAAAATGACGTCAGGAGACGGCAACTCAAGGAACTCTGGTAAAAACCGGGAATCACCCGGAGCCCATATTAACCCATCGGGGGTATTAATAAGGAAACCACAATAATCTTCCATCTTATATTCCCTTAACCTTCGAAATTCTTCCATCTCATTTTGCCATAGATGATAAGCCGGAGTCAGCTTTACACTTACAGGACCTATACGGAATTCATCACCGATACCATGTCCAAAAGATGGCAAACCTTGTTGTCGCATCAAAGTATCTACATAATGTGTACTATGATATTGAAAACAAGCACTTGATAGTCCTGTACATGAAGGTATGCTGTAATGGTCGTTATCACAATGAGTAATGAGTACCGCATCCAGATGTGGAACTTGCTCCGGAGTAATTGGTGCTTGAAATAAAACAGGCATATCAAACCCTTTCAACATGGGATCAATCATAATACAAGTTCCGCGACTATTAATAAAAAATCCCGCATTACCCAACCAGCGGATGACTGTTTCATTTTGAACATTGAATGCCTCTTCCCCAAATGGTTGTACAGCAGAGGGAGTAGCCTGACCTTTCTTATCATAACGAATTCTCGCCTGTGCCCAGGCTATCTGAATCTGAATGCATAAAATAATAGCTAAAACAAGTTTACTCTTCATATACATATCACTTCTTATAAATATTCATTGGATTTTTTTTAACTGCAACAAAGTTAAATGTATGAGAAAAATTGAATGGTAGACAATTCTTTGACATATATACCTGAATTACAGATAACGGACAATTCATAAAATAAAACGAAGACCCTCATCAATATGATAAAGAGTCTTCGTTTCAATATCAATAAATAACCATGTGAATTATCATCAGTCAGCAGCACGGAACTTGTATGTTTTAGAAGCATTGTTTGTAACCAACTGCACAATGTAAATTCCAACGGGAATGTTATTGATAACTTTTTCGTCGGTTTGCATTACTTTACTACCATTTACGTTGAATATAGAAACATAATCCATGTCCCCTGAAACGAAGAGTTGGCCGGAACGATATTGCAAGCTGGGACTATTGTCCATATTCATATTGATAATTCCAGTTGAGGTATTTTCATAATTAATTTCCTTAAGCCATTCTGAAAGCATAGAATGACAATTTTCAGTCTGTGAAGAACGTATCCACAGGCTTGGAGTCATGAAATTCCCGTCAGGAATAAGGCGTTTTGCATCAGCTTCTACACCGCTGATGCCGCTACTGGCGCTGGATACAATAAGACCAATACGTTTGCCTGCCATCTGAGAACCGTAAGTAAACAAAAATGTCTGCAAAGGTGCAGCCATATTGCTCCACCATAAAGGAGCACCTATAATTATGGTATCATATTCATCAAGATTGTTGATTGAGGTCTTAATTGCCGGATATGAATCCGGATTGGCAGAATCATTTCTAATGGCAGCAATCAACGCACTGCCAAGAGCATAATTGTTTGCAGCATAATCCAACCCTTCTTCTGCAGGTTCTATACGCAAAACATCAGCCTGTATTTGTGTCTGTAAGTCACTGACTATCCTATGAACATTGTTTGTGTAACTGTAATAAACAATCAGTGTTTTTGCCTGTAAAGTGCAAACACAGGACATGATAACTAAAAATGATATTAGCTTTTTCATTGAAATGTAGTTTTAATGTGAATTATTTGTAATTATTTTCCCATAGTTTCTTTAACACGAGCCAGCAGGTTGGGAATATCCAACCCTTGCGGACATTTCTCCAGACAAGCCCCACAATTAACACAGGCCGAAGCCGGTGCTCCTCTTTGAATGGGAGACATGGCAATCGTATAGTCCGACATAGCTCGTTTCATATCCTTATGTACCAGATAATTATTGTACACATACGCGAAAATGTATCCGATGGCTACATTATGTGGACAAGGAATACACTGATAACATCCTGTACAGTCAATATGTCCCGGGGTCTCTCGAAATGCACGGATGGTCGCACCCAAAGCCTCCCGTTCATCGGGTGTCAACATGTTGGGCCGTGCTTTGGAAGCATATTTCAAGTTGGCCTCCACATCGGCCATGGAATTCATCCCGCTGACCGCTACACTCACTTCTGGAATATCCCACAGGTAGTCGAGAGCCCATTCCACATCCGGCTTTTCTACTCCGGTAGAACGAAGTGCATCACGCATTGACTGGGGAAGATTGGCCAAAAATCCGGTACGTACAGGCTTCATTACGGCAACACCCATACCGTTCGCTGCCGCGTACTTCGGACCTAATACGCCAGCTTCGTATTCATAATCGAGATAGTTATGTTGAATCAGGCAGAAATCCCAAGCTGATGATGCCTCGACCACCTTTTTAAAAAGCTGGAGGCGGTCATGGAACGAGAATCCCATGAAACGGATTTTTCCGTCAGCCTTTAGTTTCTCCATTTTCTCAATCAGTTTATAAGGAACCACCTTCTCGTTCAAGCCTCGATGCATGATCATGTGGATGTGGTAGAAGTCAATGACATCCGTTCCGATGGCACGGCGCGACTCATCAAAGAACTTCTCAAAATCCTCCGGCCGTTCCATGGCCCACCACGGAGATTTGGAGGTGACATAGACACGGTCACGCCATCCTCCCGCGAGTGCCTTTCCGACAGCCTGTTCACTCTGTCCGTTCAGGTAGACACGCCCAGTATCAATATAGTTTACACCACCTTCAATTGCCCGACGTACCATGGCCACACTTTGGTCAAAATCCACACTTCCGTTTGCTTGCATCGGCAATCGGAGCATACCAAACCCCAATGCGGAAACATCAACTCCGGTACGTCCCATTGGACGATACTGCATCCTTGGATTATAATTCAAAATTTTGCCTGACAATTCTTCTTGAACAACCCTCTTTTCTGCCTCATCAGCCAATACTCTTGGCCCTAACAGAGCACCGGCCGCTAATGTCAGACCTGTCCGCTTGAAAAAATCTCTTCTATCCATAATATATTCATTTTAATCATTCAAACCGATTAACATAGCGGGATTATCCCGTACCAACCTATTGATTTCCGTTGTTGTAAAACCGGCTTTATCCAAATCTTTAATACATTGTTTCATTCCTGCTATTGGGTGAGGCATAACTGACTGGCCTAAATCTGTAGAAATAAAACCTCTATCAGAAGATACACGAACAAGATCTGCGAATGTCCCGGTAGACTGACGTTCATATTGAGGCATTCCGCTATTTTCTCCCCATAGGCATGGCAGATAGCAATATTCGATGTATGCTCCCAAATCAACACACTGACGTATCTGATCGGAAGTCATCATCCAGAAAATCGAATCCTTCAAAAAGGCCCTACGAGACATATCCTTTTCTGTATCCATAAAACTGCATTTTAATGACTTATGCAAAATTAGCCTGATTCACATAGGAGGGTTGTATACAATTTCCCGATATTTATACCCTAATCATGGATACTGTAACAAAGAGGATAAATATTAAAAATAGAAACATTATATTTGCAAAAACGACAATAATACTTTGCGATATGGAAGAACTGATTAAACTGGATAGCATTGATAAGTACAACAAGCTGTTTGGACTGGAGACCTTGCACCCAATGGTTGCTGTTATTGATCTGTCAAAAGCAACCGTATGGCCGGAACAGTTTAAAATAAATTATGGAGTGTACGCCCTTTTTCTGAAGGATACGAAATGTGGGGATATTACCTATGGCCGTCAGCCTTACGATTATAAGGAAGGAACCATTGTCTGTTTCGCTCCGGGACAGGTTGCTGCGACAGAAATGTTAAAAGGTATCAGGCCAACGGCTCATGGTGTGTTATTTCATCCTGATTTTATTCGCGGAACAATGTTGGGACAAGAAATCAAGAAATATTCTTTCTTCTCATACGAGACACGTGAAGCCCTCCATTTGTCTGAAACAGAACGCGAGACTATTATGGATTGTTTCCATAAGATTGAAGCCGAACTGGAGCATAATATCGACAAACACACCCGTAGATTGATAACGGCCAATATCGGATTATTGCTCGATTATTGTATGCGCTTCTATGAACGTCAATTTACTACTCGTGAGGCA
>OHKG01000235.1_pt1 | contig 26879 bp, 24 predicted proteins | sample 1568701 | NCBI WGS metagenome assembly OHKG01 (sample SAMEA3879529, study PRJEB24766) | human gut metagenome | biome: human-associated habitat; feature: feces | place: USA | collected 1985/1987 | reverse complement strand
AACTTCATCTTGATTAACTCGTTTTTATGAGTCAACCTTTTTCAGTATAATACAAGAAGCTGTTAAAATCAATGATGTACTACAAATATAGCATTTTTCGGATGAAACAATTTAGAAACTGTTCAAGATTTGCATAAATTTGCAGAAAATCGAAATAAACCGATGAAAAACAGGAAACTGCTGAACATAGAACTTGGAAGAGTAACTGCAGAACAATATAAAGAACTCCCTGACTCAGGAGTCTGTGTAGTGCTGGACAATATCAGAAGCGCGCACAATGTCGGATCCGTATTCAGGAGCGCCGACTCCTTCAAAGTGGACAAGATATGGCTGTGCGGCATCTGCGCCACACCTCCGTCAGCAGAAATCCACAAATCCGCACTCGGCGCCGAATTCAGCGTCGAATGGGAGTACTCCCCTTCCACAATGGATGTGATATGCAGGCTCAAAAAAGAAGGCTACACCATTCTGAGCGTGGAACAGGCCGAAGACTCCATCAGTCTGGACAAGTTCATCCCCGAAAAGGGAAAGAAATACGCCCTGGTCTTCGGAAATGAAGTCGAGGGCGTACAGCAAGAGGTCGTAAGCAGTTCAGACGGCGTCCTGGAAATCCCACAATACGGGACCAAGCACTCGCTGAACATCTCAGTCACAGCCGGCATTGTCCTCTGGCACTTCCGCCTCACCGCCGGCATATAGAACAACCGTTATTTCTCAATCGTAAGCAGCGTCACGGTGCCGTCCATCGTTGACGCAAGGACGGTCATCCGTTTCTTGTCGGAAGACACCTTCAGCGGATTCACCAATGCCACTGAGACCTTGTGCGCCCACAGGAATTCGCCCGTCGCAGCGTCCAGAGCCACGATGTTGCCCTTGTCCGACGGTATCAGCAGCACCCCGTCTTTTTCCGTCAATGCAGAGGTCCCGATATCGTATCCGAGACTGTCCGCCACCTCCCAGAGCTTGTTGCCGGACGAAATTTCGCCGCAGTCTGCCGGGGCCGGAACATCGGAACGGAACGCATAGGCCTTGCCGAACATCACTTTGGAGAACACGGTCTTTCCGTCCTCACTTCCACAGAGCGCATCCCTGCCGCCATCTACATTGAAAAGGCATTTGCCGGTAGCGGCATCTATAGCATAGATCTTCCTGTCAGGCACGGCTACGAATATGCGTCCCGAACCATAGACAGGCACACAATGCGCAGGAGAATACATTCTGGAAGGCTTTTTCACCGTCCACTTCCACTGTTCCCTGCCGGTACGCGGATCCAGAGAATAAAGCGTCCTTCCCCACGTGCCGAAAACCACCCTCTCACCATCACAATAAGGCGTGGAAATGGCATGTCCCTCAACCGGAGAATAAGTCCACACCGCACTTCCGTCTTTCAGGGACAATGCCCTGAACTTGTGGTCAGAGCCGCCGATGTACACCAGACCATCCATGATGACAGGAGAAGCCAGCACCGACTTCTCAGTATGATATTTCCATTTCACAGAGCCGTCTGAGGCATTCAGAGCATAGACATTGCCGTCGGTGCATCCGAAGACCAATGTCTTTCCGCTTATCGCGGGAGTCGAATATATCTTTCCGTCGAACTGCCTTGACCAGATTTCAGAGCCGTCCTTCAGGGATACGCACTTGACTATACCACAGGCAAGCGGGAAATATGCCCGACCTCCACGCACAGCAAAACCTGCCACTATATTGGCCTCGAAAGAACGCTTCCAGTTCTCCTTGACCTGAGGATAGCGCACGTTCACGTCATAGCGCATCCACGGATAATCTTCCGGCAGACCGTCATTGTCATACTTCACACTGTCCTGAGGGGCATTTCCCGTAAAATGATACCTGTACCACGGAGCAAATTCCACCGCAGTATCTCCATATATCCGCCTTTCGGAAAAACTGATATTGTCCCCGTTGATCCGGACAATGTTATATCCCGGCACAGCACCTGCTGACAATGACGAGCGGCACAGCACCGCGGGAATTCCCTGATAGTTCTTCACAACGTTCCTGTGCCAATGTCCTCCGACACAGAACCGCACCCCAAGGCGCTTTAGCTGCTTGGTGACATCGAAATAATTCAGGACCGATGAATCCATCGGATAATGATTTATGAAAATGCTCCTGCCCTCATTTTCAAGAGAGCCGAGCCACTCCATAGTCTCCTTCGGCACAAGTCCCGGAGCCATGCGCATATCCGGGCCGCTGTTGCAGCCTATAAAACGCCATCCCTTCTTGGCGAACGAAAAGTGCTCATAGCCAAACACTTTCAGGAAAGTGTTGCAGCCGCTTTCAGACCAGTTTGCATCGTGATTGCCCTGCACAACAAAATATGGGACACGAAGCGTATCCATCATACTCTTGGCTATACCGATTTCCTCATCTGTTCCGAAATCCGTGATATCACCTCCGAAAAGCACGAAGTCCAGAGAGTCCGACTTGTTAATATCTCTCAGGCACGCGCTTAGGTCCTCTATCGCACTGGTATGTGTCGCAAGATGAGTGTCAGTGACAAATGCGAATCTGAGGACACTGTCCCTGTCAGAAAAAGCAGATGCCCGCGCAACGCCGGAAAGCGCAGCCACGGACATCAGTAGAGTGACGAAAAGTTTTCTCATATTATTTCCATTTCATTGTTTCTGATCCAGCCCTGCCTGCCGTCAGACAGCTCCACATTATTCCAGTCGCCCACAGAATCCAGCACCTTCACCTCCGTTCCCTCATGCAGCACGAACAGGTCCTTGGACGCGTTCTCGGAAGGTGAACTCTTCACGGACGATACCGGAGTCATGATCACGGCATTGCTCTGCTTCAGGAACATGCTGCGCTGCCACAGTGCGAAACTGAACGAGGACACCGCCAGGAGAAACACCACAATGGCTCCGTAGAATCCGCTTCTGCGTCCCACCGCCGAATGGCTCATGAGGAAAACCAGGGCCAATGCCAATGAAACTGCAAAAAACAGCAGCGACAGCACAGCCCACACATTGGAACTGAGCGTATAGCAGAGCTTGCGAGCCCAACTTTTCAGAATAAATTCCGGGACGACATCGATCTTGTCCTTGATTCTGCTTCTGACTATATCCAAGTTATATCTCGCATCGGCGAATGAAGGATTTGCCTTCAGTGTCCTTTCATAATAAAGGACAGCACGGGCATTGTCACCTGACTTGAAATAAACATTTCCAAGATTGTAATACAGTTCCGGAGAGACCACGCCGGCCTTCTCAAGTGTACCCCAAGCCTCTGTACTCTCGCTCCAATTTCCTGAAGCATAAGCATTTGCGCCCTTAGTCCAGAGAGAATCGAGATAAGCCGTCTCCCCAGCCTGCAGACCTGTCTGCAACAAGAGCAGGGAGGCTATGGCCAATGCAGCTGACTTGGCAGCCGACCCGCCTGATGTTCTACGTTTCATGACATAATCGATAGATGAAATGACATCCACAGCTTCCTTGTAATGTGTATTCATAGCTTCGTTTCCGCCATCCGGAGAATACCTCGCAAACTCACAGGCATCAAGCAGAGCCACGAAACGGTCCGCAAGTTCAGCGGAAACGCTGCCTGCGACAAGCTGGGACTTGATATTGTCCTTGTTCAGTTCCTCAGCACCCATGTTCAGTTTGTCCGAGATGAAACCAAGCAGCGCCTTGTGCAGTTCCTCGTAGAATGCGGAATACAGATTCTTGCTGAGGAAGCCTTCGGCTGTCTTGAGACGGGACAATGCCATCTTGGTGGCACGCCTGTTGCGGCTGCCCACGACATCTGCCCTTCTCGAAGCTATCTTCCTGAAAGCCAGCCAGATGACCACAGCACAGAAAAGGATCAACACCAATGCGAACCAATATCCTGCACTGCCCACAAAGAACACGGTCCTGAACTTGTACGAAGGCTCTTTCGTGCGGATATATCTGACATCTTCACCGAGATTCTTCACATCCTTTCTGTCCGGAACCGCCACTTGCATTGACGAACCGGTAGTTTCCGGAGTATCCCCTTTCTCCACATTGAAAGGAATAGGGGCGGTAGTCAATGTCTCATATTTGCCGGTCGTCACATTGTAATACGAATACTCTATCGGCTCTATGATGAAGTCACCGTGACTTCTCGGAATGAACGGATATTCAAATGTCTTGCTTCCTGAAGTTCCACCGCTGTTCGGGGTTGTATTTTCAGAAGACTTGGTATCATAGACCTCCATATCCGGAGGGAAGTTCACCTTAGGGGCCTCGAGAAGCGACACATTGCCGCGTCCTGACACTGTGATTATCAATGAATTGGCTTCGTGCGCCTTAAGTTGAGACTGATTAAGCTTGGCATTTATGGTGAAGTTGCCGACTCCTCCGCAGAATGAAGCCGGGGCCCCGCCAGGAAGATTCTTGACATTTACCCTGACGGACGAAGTCGCTATGCGCTTCCTTATGGTCGTGGTTCCCGTATCGAAGAAACTGTCGAAAATGCTGCGGGCCGAACTCGATGAAGAGCGCACGTTCACAAGGCAGACAAGCTCGGCCGGGTCAATGACGAGAGTTCCGGTCTGCTGCGGTACGAGTACATATCTGCGGAGTGTCGCGGCATTGTAAAGACGGCCGTCCACATCTTCTCTCTGGAAGTTCACATTGTTCGGAGCATACGTCTCCTTGCTCCAGAAGCCGTTGAATGTAGGGAACTTGGGGCTTTCATAGCCTGCAACGTCCACTCTCTGATAGAGCTTGAGTTCAGCATTGATCGGCTCCCCTACCACCACATTGGTCTTGCTCAGGGAAAGTCTCAGGAAAATATCCGATGAGGACACATCTGAGGACGAAGAACGCTGCGAAGTGCTTGGATGTGAAGCAGATGCAGCCTGATTCGACGAAGATACGCCGGAAAGCACCTCTATCTGCAGAGGAGCGGATGAAATCATCTCACCTTTCACCTTTGCAGTCGCCTGCGGCAATGTGAACTTGCCGGTCTTCTTCGGCGCGATTATATATGTGTAAGTGAACTGGGATGACGATGTCCTCTTTCCATTGATTATGCTTACGCTGGACGAAGAGCCGCTCTGAGGGCCCCATACCAATGTAAAGTCATCTCCCGGTGCCCAACTGAAATTCCCCGGACGGCTGCTGCCTTCGATTATGAATGTGACATTGAACTGCTCGTCCGACTCCACGATGTTCGGAGCATCCACCTTGATTTCAGTCTGGGCGAAAGCTGTAAGTGTGATGAGCGCCAACAGCACTGTCAATCCTGTTTTTCTTACGATATCCAACATATTCTCCTCCTGTTACCAGTTCTTCTCTTTCTGTCTCGACTTGAGAGCCTCTGCCTTTTCCTTGTTCACCTTGTCCTGGGTCTCTTTTTCCTTAGCCTGAATGGCCCTCAACATCTGCTGGGCCTGCTGCGGTGAAATCTTCATCTGCTGACCGTCCTGCTGACCGCTCTGATTGTTCTGATTATTCTGCTGAGGCTGATTGTTCTGGTCATTCTGATTCTGGTTCTGATTTTTGTCCTTGTTCTGATCCTGGTTCTGGTCACCCTGGCCATTCTGGTCATCCTTGTTCTGCTGATTGTCCTGGTTATCCTGACCATTTCCGCCACCACCGTTCTGCTGATTTTCAAACATCTTCTTGGCGTAGATATAGTTCTCCTTCGCCTCCAGGTCGCCAGGATTGCGCAGAAGCGACTCCTTGAACGCGGTCACGGCGCCCTGCCAATCCTTCTTGGCAATCGCTATATCCCCGACATTGTAGAAATAATCAGCGGCATTGGCCGAAGACGGAGCCGAATCCTTGATCTTTTCCATCGTCTTGGCCGCCTCATCATAGTTCTCGGTACGGTAGAGCGTATTGGCAAGATTGAAATTTGCAGGAACCGATGTGGAATCCTTCACAAGGGCCTTCCTGTAAGATATATCTGCGGCCTTCCAGTCCCCCTTGCGGAATTTGCGGTTTCCCGCACGCACATCGTGCCTGTCCACCTGGGCGGACACGGTCAATGACAGTGCACACAGCATTGTCATCACCGCAACAATATTTCTAAACAACCTCATAAACAACCTCAATTTTTAGCGAACAGATTTCCGAACACCTTGCGCTCCCCTATCAGCATCTGGACAACCAGCAGCACGAGCGCAATCGCAAAGAAATACATATACTGTTCGTCATATTCTTCGAAAACGATGGAATTGAATTCCTCGTCATTAAGTTTCCTGATATTGTCGATAATCGGATTCAGTCCGAATTCATCATTCCCCGCATGCACATAGGCGCCCTTTCCTGCCTGGGCAACCTGCTTGAGCGTAGCTTCGTCGAGCTTCGTCACCACGATATTTCCCTGTGAGTCCTTAAGCAGACCGTCCTTCATCGGTATAGGCTGTCCCTGAGAAGAACCGACACCTATCGTATATACGGATATGCCCATCTCAGCCGCCTGCTTCGCTGCCGACAGAGGGTCGTCCTCATGGTTTTCACCGTCAGTGATGACCACTATGGCACGGCTGTTCTCACTCTGGGCACTGAAACTTCTTATGCAAGTGTTGATGGCGTCACCCATTGCAGTTCCCTGGACAGGAACCGACTCCGTGGAGATGTTTCCCAAGAACATTTTCGCCGACACGTAGTCAGTCGTGATAGGAAGCTGGACAAATGATGTCCCGGCGAACAGTACAAGACCGATGCGGTCTCCGTTGAGCTTGTCCACCAGGCGGGATATCGCCAGCTTGGCACGCTCCAGACGATTCGGAGAGTAGTCCTTGGCCAGCATTGAGTTGGACACGTCCAGGGCAATCATCACCTCGGCACCCTTGCTCTTGTGCTCCTTGAGTTTGGCACCTATCTGAGGACGGGCAAGGCCAATGCTGAAGAACAGAAAAGCAAGCGAGAACAAGATTATCCTCGTCCAGCCTTTCGCTCCGGAGTAGGACGGCATAAGGTCCTTCACCAGCTTCTCGTCACCGAACTTTCTTATATTGCGTACACGCCTGTATCTCACCACCCCGTACAGCACCAGGAAAACCGGCACCAACAGGAGGAGAAACAGATACTGTGCTTGTGCAAAATATATCATAACAAATCCTTTCTTTCCGCCTTTTTAAGGCAATCTCTTGATGGCGAAGCACATACAAACCTCAAGCAGCAGGCAGAGCAATGCCGCGAGAGCAAACGGCGTGAACATTTCCTTATATACAGGGAAGCTGTCCACCGTAGTTTTTGCCTTCTCCATCTTATTGATTTCACTGTATATTTCGGAGAGCTTGGTATTGTCCGTAGCCCTGAAATACTTTCCGCCGGTAGTCTCTGCAATGTTCCTGAGCAGGTCCTCGTCGATTTCCACCTGCACATCCTGCACCTGCACGCCCCACGGCGTAATCACCGGATATGGAGCCGTACCGTTGGCTCCCACACCTATAGTATATACTCTCACGCCATAGGTCTTGGCTATGTCCGCCGCCATCTGCGGAGTGATTTCTCCACTGTTGTTCACACCGTCGGTCAGAAGAATCACCACGCGGCTCTTCGCATCTGACGACTGCATCCTCGCCACAGCGGTAGCAAGACCGTTGCCGATGGCCGTACCGTCCTCGATGAGACCGGTCTCTATCTCCTTCATCAGGTTTATCAATGTCGCCCTGTCGGTAGTGAGAGGACACTGCGTATAGCTCTCGCCGGCAAAGACCACGATTCCCATCCTGTCGGACGGCCTCTGCGAGATGAACTCGATGGCAATGTCTTTCGCCGCGCTGATTCTGTCTGGCGTGAAATCCCTGGCCAACATACTGGTAGAAACGTCCATAGCAAGGACTATGTCAATGCCTTCCGTGTCGATCTTGTCCATCTTGGTAGAAGAACGCGGTCTGGCAATGGCTATAATTATCATCACGAGAGCCGCAGTACGCAATATGAACGGCACGTGCCTGAGCACCGACATTACGGAACGGCCTCCCGCTTTCCAGAATTTCACGTCCGGAACTCTCAGATGAGGGCGGCGTCCTGCAAGCTCCAGGTAAATGTAATGGGCTATAAGCAATACCGGAACGAGCAGCAGCCACAGAAGATGAGGATATTCGAAAAACATCACTTGGCCTCCTTTTTGTTTTCGGCACCGGACTCGGAGGACTCTTCTTCCTCATATTTCCAGGTGGAGGTTACGAAACGTACGGCAGTAGGGACAGCCTTGACATTGTCCTCGTCTGTAACGGTCATCTTGGCAAACTTGACAAGGTCTGACATAAGGAACAGTCCGCGCGTCTCCTCCATCAGAGGCTGCGGTATATCCTTGTCCTTCAGTCCTTCAAAAATTTCCGCAGTGGTCATTTCCATCGCGCCTATACCGAATCTTGCCACTATGTATTCTCTCAGCACGTCTGTTATTCCGCTGTAGAACTGCTTCTGCTTTTCAGGCGCCCAGAGTTTGTTGCCTCTGAACTTGTCCAGTTTCTTGAGCGCCACGATATATGCAGGCTCGCTGGACCCTGCTTCTTCCGCACCCTTCTTCTTGTGTATCATATAAAGCGCCACCGCCAATATTATGAGCACCGCAAGCAACTGTCCGCCAAGCAGATACGGCAGGATTTCCCTGAACGTGACAGGATAGCGCATCTGGGCCTTGATATCGTGAGGCTTGTAGGTCGCCGTGTCCACCGGCATTGTCGTTACATCCAGATGAAGGCCCTTGAAGAAAAGCGTATCAGTCTGACCGTCGGGCAATGTTCTCATGACTGCAATCGGAGGAAGGTCGTACGAGCCTTCATCAAACGAGGTGATGACAATACTGCCTTCAATGTCCATCTCCGCCTTCTTCTTCCTGAATTTCAGAGTATCGAGGCTCCAACCGTCCACCACTTCCACGCTGTCACGGATGATACCTTGTGACAGATCAGGAAGCGCCAGGGCGGTACCTGCCTTGACATTGTCCAGACGGAAACCATATTTCATCTGGTCCGCAATCAGCACGCTGTCCCGTTTCTGCAGAGGCTTCAGGAAAGCGTCTCCTGCAAACACGACACGAGTGCTGTCAGCATCCGCCTTCGCTAAGAAAGAAGGCAAAGCCAAGAGCACCGTCGCCAATACATATATGTATAATCGCTTCAACATAAATTATCGTTTATCAAAGAACGCCATAAGCCCTCTTACATAATCAGAGCCCGTGGATATGTCCACACTGTCTATCTGATAACGCCTGAGGAGTTTCAGCGCCTTGTCATCCGCATTTCGGGTCGCCTGCGCATAAGCCTCGCGCATCTTGCGGCTGGATGTGTTCACCCAGGCGCTTTCCCCGGTCTCCGAGTCCTTGACATTGACAAGTCCCACATCCGGCACCACCCGCTCACGAGGATCATATATCTTGATGACTGACAGGTCGTGCCTGTTCACTGCCACCTTTATGGCATCCTCATAATTAGGATTGCCCTCCGCATCGGTATCCATCATGTCAGACAAGAGAAAAGCCGTGTATTTCTGCTTTATGGCATTGGTCAGAAACCTCAACGCCGCGCTGATGTCCGTACCTGAGGAACTCGGCTCAAGCTCGATGATTTCCCTAATTATATGGAGAAGATGGCTGCGTCCTTTTTTCGGCGGGATGAATTTCTCCACCTTGTCGCTGAAGAACAGGGCGCCGACCTTGTCATTGTTCAGAATCGCCGAAAATGACAGCACGGCGGCAATCTCGGCAATCAAGTCACGCTTGGTGCCTCCGACTGTCCCGAAGAAACCTGAACGGCTTATGTCAATGAGCAGCATCACCGTCATCTCACGCTCCTCCTCAAACACTTTCACGTAAGGGGAACGCAAGCGGGCAGTGACATTCCAGTCCATGTTCCTCACATCGTCACCATACTGATACTCACGCACTTCGCTGAATGCCATACCGCGTCCTTTGAACGCAGAATGGTACTCGCCCGCAAATATCTGATGCGACAGAGCCCTCGTTCTGATTTCTATTTTCCTGACCTTCTTGAGCAGGTCGCTTGCTTTAGAGTCCATTTCTTTCCTCTCCTAAGGAACAATTACTGCATTGAGAACCTGTGATATGATATTCTCAGTGGTAACATTCTCAGCTTCAGCCTCATAAGTCAGACCTATACGGTGACGGAGCACCTCGTTGCAGACCGCGCGCACATCCTCAGGAATCACATAGCCTCTTCTCTTTATGAACGCATATGCCTTCGCCGCCATTGACAATGAAATGCTGGCACGTGGGGACGCACCGTACGAAATGAGTCCTGACAGGGCCTTGAGGTTATAGTCCTCAGGTGTTCTGGTGGCATAGACGATGTCCACGATGTACTTCTCGATTTTCTCGTCCATATACACGTCACGTACCACCTGTCTTGCCCTTACGATATCCTCCGGCGAAACCACAGGCTGCGCTTTAGGGAACTCTCCGGTATTGTTCATACGGATAATCTGCCTCTCCTCTTCCTTCTTAGGATATGACACGACCACTTTCAACATGAATCGGTCCACCTGGGCTTCAGGAAGCGGATATGTACCCTCCTGCTCTATAGGGTTCTGGGTAGCCATGACAAGGAACGGCTCAGGGAGTTTGTAGGTCTCCTCGCCTATAGTGACCTGTCTCTCCTGCATCGCTTCGAGCAATGCTGACTGCACCTTGGCAGGAGAACGGTTGATTTCATCCGCAAGAACGAAATTGGCGAAAACAGGGCCCTTGTGAACTTCGAAACGCTCATTCTTCTGAGAGTAGATAAGAGTACCTATCACGTCCGCAGGAAGAAGGTCAGGAGTAAACTGAATACGGCTGAACTTGGCGCTGACCGCCTGGGCCAAAGTATTTATAGCCAATGTCTTGGCCAGACCAGGTACACCTTCGAGAAGGATATGGCCGTTCGCGAGCAGACCTATCAGCAGGTTCTCCACCAGCTGTTTCTGCCCGACAATGACCTTGCCCATTTCCATTGACAACAAATCGACAAAAGAACTTTCACGCTGAATCCTGTCGTTAAGTTCCTTGATATTCACACTATCCATTATATTATTGTTTAATTTTCAACATACCACTATCTTTGTACCATATAAAGAGCACAAAATGAGATATCGCATACGCCTGTCCTACAATGGTTCAGCCTTCTCCGGCTGGCAGATTCAGCCAAACGCCCCTTCCGTTCAGGAATGCCTGCAAAGAGCATTGAAAACGCTCCTGAACGAAAGCATCACGATAACCGGAGCCGGAAGGACTGACACCAAAGTCAATGCAATAAACTATATCGCGCACTTCGACGCGGAATCCTCCCACGATATCGACACGGACTTCCTGCGCTACAAATTAAATGCCATCTTACCCGCTGAAATCGCCGTGCACGAAGTCTCGGAGGTCAGAGATGACTTCCATTCGAGATTCGATGCCACGAGCAGGGAGTACAAGTACTTCATACATCGGAAGAAGGACCCGTTCATGTCGGACAGGTCATACCTCTTCACATTGCCCCTGGACCTTGAGGCGATGAACCGCGGGGCGGCGCTGCTTCTGGGCGAACACGATTTCAGTTGCTTCGAGAAAGTCGGCGGAAACAACAAGACGTCCGTCTGCAACATCACCGATGCCAGATGGGAGACCTGGACACCGGACCATGTCAGGATGATGGGTTATCCCTGCATTGACGGGGATTATATCGTCTTTACAGTCCGCGCCGACAGGTTCCTGCGGAATATGGTCAGGGCGATTGTCGGGTCAATGATAGAAATCGGACGCGGGAAACGCTCTCCGGAATGGATAGGAGAACTCGTGGACCACGGAACCCGCTCTGATGCAGGCCAATCCGTTCCGGGCCATGCATTGTTTCTCACAGAGTGTGCCTATCTTGAAAACGACTGAAAAAAAGTTCGGAGAAGGCTGATTCTCCTTTAGGAAAATCAATGAAAATTCGTAAATTTGCACTCCTTTAGGCCAAGTCATCAGACTTTAGGCCAAATGACGGAATAATTGACAAAATAAAAAAGTAACAAAATATGTTGTTCAATCTCTTACAGACCGCAGGCTTGGATTCAACCGATTTCTCAGCCGCAGCACAGGCAGCAGCGGAAGCTGTTCCTCATGAAGAAGAAATGCACCTTCTGGAAATGGCCACAAAAGGCGGCTGGCTCATGCTGGTCCTCTTGGCATTGTCCATAATCGCCATCTACATTTTCGGCAAGAAATGGTGGATGATCCATCAGGCAAGCACCATCGACGCGAACTTCATGCGCGATATCCGCGACTATATCCGCGAAGGCAAAATCAAATCAGCACAGTCCCTTTGTGAGAGGTTCGACTCTCCGGTTGCGAGACTTGTGGAAAAAGGCCTGTCCCGTATCGGACGTCCTCTCTCTGACATCCAGACCGCCATCGAGAACACCGGCAACACAGAGGTGGCAAGACTCGAAAAAGGTCTTCCTATCCTCGCCACGATATCCGGCGGCGCGCCTATGATCGGATTCCTCGGAACCGTACTCGGTATGGTCCAGGCATTCTTCAATATGGCCAATGCAGGAAACAACATCGACATAACGCTGCTTTCCAGCGGTATCTATACGGCGATGATCACCACAGTGGGCGGTCTTATCGTCGGCATTCTCGCATACTTCGGATACAACTACCTGACTTCCAACATCTCAGACGTAGTATTCAAGATGGAGAACGCGACCATTGATTTCATGGACCTTCTGCAGGAACCTGAAGGCAACAAAGAATCTTAGAAACATTTACTGATGGCATTCAAAAGACAAACGAAGAGTCTGCATGAAACGGCGATGTCGTCAATGACCGACCTCGTCTTCCTGCTGCTCATCTTCTTTCTCATAACATCCACGCTCGTGAACCCGAACGCGCTCAAGCTCCTCCTGCCGAAAAGCACGGGACAAGTGTCCGCGAAGGCTACCGTGAGCGTATCCGTAAAGGACTGGAACAACGGCCAGTTCACCTACCACATCAATGGTGACGAGCAGCCTGTTCCGTTCGATGAAGTGGAGGATGATCTCGTAAACCTTCTTCAGAGCGATGAGGATCCGACTTTCTCCATCTACGCTGACGAAAGCGTGCCGGTGAAGGAAATCGTGGCATTGATGAACATAGCCAAGCGCAACCACTACAAAGTCATACTGGCGACGCAGCCTGAATAGTCATGAAAGAATATCGGGAAATACAGAAACGGAGGGAACGTACAGGGACGGTTATTGCAGTAGTCGCCACTGTGCTGTTTCATACCGGCCTGATTGCTTTCGGCAGCTTCAGCGGACTTACATACATTTATCCGCCGCCACCTGAGCAGGTTTTCCTGGTGGACTTCACCGAAGAAGCAGAAAAAGAACCGGTAAGGCAGCACCTGAGAGGGTCAATGCCGCAGTCGGAAACTCCTGACAGGACCAGGCCGGTAGAGCTTGCACAGAAATCTGAGGCGATGGAGAAAGGCACGAAGAACAATCTTGCCGAAGAATCGACGGTGGACGATTTCGGAGACGTGGAGAAATACGAGCCTGAAAGAGAAAAGCCGATAAACAAGAAAGCCCTGTTCAGCGCAGCGAAGAACAAGAACGCAAAGGACACATTGGCAGCGCAGACAGCAGCTAAGGTAAGCGACGCGCTGAAAGCCGGACATGCCCAGGGAAACACCCACACGTCCATAAATTCCAATACGCCGAATGCCGTACTGAAAGGCAGAAAGACAGTGGGAGTCATAGCCAAACCTGAATACAGTGTTCAGGAAGAAGGCATAGTAGTTGTAGATATATGGGTGGACAATTACGGCAAAGTCACCAAAGCTCTTCCGGGAGCACAGGGAACTACCGTAAACAATGCCGACCTCTGGCAGGCAGCCAGAAAAGCGGCGCTGAGCACACATTTCAATATGGATGCCGATGCTCCTGCCCTGCAGAAAGGCAAGATCACTTACATATTCAGATTGAAATAAACGAAAACACGGCGTAAGCCGACAATATATTTTTATACCAATGGCGTGAGCCATATAACAATTAAACGCCCGCAGAGGGCAAAATCCAAATGGAAGAAAACAACAAGAGCGGTTTTACCGCAGAGGGAAGAAAGCTGAGACCGAGACGGCCTCGCATTTCCGGAAAGGTCTATTCATCATCAGAAGGACCTGCAGAAAGAAGATCTTACAGTTCTGAGGGAAGAAATTCATCAGGAGAAGAAAGGACCTATGGAAGACGGTCCTACGGCAGTTCCGAAGGACACGGAAGCTACGGCAGAAGCCAGGACAGAAGAAGCAGCTATGGCAGCTCAGACAGAAGGAGCAGTTACGGCCGTCCGTCTGAAGGCCGCAGTTACGGTGATTCTTCAGAGAGAAGAAGCAGTTATGGCAATTCTGACAGAAGAAGTTACGGCAGCCAAGACAGAAGAAGCAGCTACGGACGCCCGTCTGAGGGTCGCGGTTATGGCGATTCTTCAGAGAGAAGAAGCAGCTACGGCAGCTCCGAAGGACACGGAAGTTACGGCAGAAGCCAGGACAGAAGAAGCAGCTATGGCAGCTCTGACAGAAGGAGCAGCTACGGACGCCCGTCTGAAGGTCGCAGTTATGGTGATTCTTCAGAGAGAAGAAGCAGCTACGGCTCATCCGAGAGAAGTTTCGCTCCATCAGGCAGAAGGGCATTCGGCCCTCGCGACAGCCGTGACAACGGAGCAGGAAGAGGCGGATTCAACAAAGGCGCAAAATTCGGCGGCAGAGGAGATGCTGCACGCACCCCGGCAAGAGGCAATGCCAAGAGAAGCCAGGCCAAACCAAATCCGTACAAATTCAATGACGCTGACGAGAAGAGCATCAATATGATGCTGAGCAGAAAGCCGCAGCTCGACCAGATACAGCTTTCAGACAATGACTACGTAGAGACACCTATCAAGGAAGTAATCCGTCTGAACAAGTTCATTGCAAACTCAGGCATCTGCTCACGTCGTGAAGCAGACCAGTACATACAGGCCGGCGTGGTCACTGTGAACGGAGAAGTCATCTCTGAACTCGGCACCAAGGTCAATGTCCTCACAGACGATATCCGTTTCAACGGTGAAAGAATCCGCGGTGAAGAGAAAGTATATATCGTCATGAACAAACCTAAGGGATATGTCACCACTGCAAGCGATCCTCATGCAGACAAGACTGTCATGGACCTGCTCAAGAACTGCAGCGCAAGAGTATTCCCTGTAGGCCGTCTGGACAAGAGCACGACAGGTGTACTCATGTTCACCAATGACGGAGAAATCGCTGAAAGGCTCACACATCCGTCATACGACAAGAAGAAGATCTATCAGGTCATCCTGGACAAGCCTCTTGAGCAGGAAGACTTCGACAAGATAGTAAACGGCATCACCCTTTCAGATGGAGACATCAAGGCTGACGAGCTCGAATACATTGATGCTGAAGACCATAGAAAGCTCGGCATCGAGATTCACTCGGGAAAGAACCGCATTGTCAGAAGGATTTTCGAATCCTTGGGCTATGACGTGAAGGCTCTCGACCGCGTATATTTCGCAGGCCTTACCAAGAAGGGACTGAAGAAAGGCGAGTGGAGATATCTTTCTGAAGGTGAAGCCAATGTCCTGAAAATGGGCTCATACGTATAAGGTATGAACAAGATTCAGGAACCGGAAGAGCACAGAGCGGGATTTGTCAACATCATCGGTAATCCGAATGTCGGCAAGTCCACTCTTATGAATGCCCTGGTCGGTGAGAAACTGTCCATCGTCACGGCGAAGGCCCAGACTACAAGGCACAGGATCAGGGGCATTGTCAATGGAGAGAACTATCAGATTGTCTATTCCGACACGCCTGGTATTCTCAAGCCGAACTACAGGCTGCAGGAAAATATGATGGACTTCGTGGACACCGCCATCGGTGACGCGGACGTCATATTGTACGTGACTGATGTTGTGGAAAAAGCGGACAAGAACGCTGAATATATCGAAAAGCTGAAGAGGGTGGAATGCCCTGTCATCATCGTGATAAACAAAATCGACGTGAGTGACCAGGAAAAAGTGGTCAAGACCATGTCGGAATGGCAGGAAAGGATACCCGGAGCGCTGATCATCCCTGTTTCAGCAAAAGAGAAATTCAACATTGACAGTGTTCTGAATGCCGTTATTTCACGACTTCCGGTATCGCCGGCCTGGTTTGACAAAGACGCTTTCACGGACAAGAATCTCAGATTCTTCGCTTCTGAAATCATCAGGGAACAGATTCTGGAGAACTACTCTGAGGAGATTCCTTACTGCTGTGAAGTGGAGATCGAACAGTTCAAGGAAGGCGAGGAACGCTACGAAATCAGCGCCGTAATCTATGTGATGAGGGATTCCCAGAAAGGAATCATCATCGGCAAGGGGGGAAGCGCATTGAAACGCACGGGCACGAAGGCAAGAATCGAAATGGAGGATTTCTTCCAGAAAAAGGTCTTCTTGTCAATGTTCGTGAAGGTGGATGAAGGCTGGAGGGAGAACCGTAAAGAACTCAGGAAGTTCGGATACGAAGAATAATTATTTGAAAATCAGACTTTATGAAAGAATTTGACGATGACGAGCTGTCTAAGGACGAGCTGGATGATGATGAGAACTTGAATGAAGAGCCGATTGACGACTCTTCGGCGACTCCATCGGACAAATACGAGAAACTCTTGGGAAGTGACAGCAAGAAATACAAGCTGTCGGGCATGTTCAAGGACTGGTTCCTCGACTACTCTTCCTACGTGATTCTCCAGAGAGCCGTCCCTAATATCGTGGATGGCCTCAAGCCTGTTCAAAGACGTGTTCTGCACGCAATGTACGAACATGATACCGGAGCCTACAGCAAAGTGGCCGGAATCGTGGGCGAGGCTATGCATTACCATCCGCACGGAGACGCCTCCATACTTGGAGCTCTCGTCCAGTTGGGACAGAAAGGCTATGCCATAGACTGCCAGGGTAACTGGGGTAACATCCTCACAGGCGACCCTAACGCTGCAGGACGATATATCGAGGCCCGTCTGAGCAAATTCGCGAAGGATGTGATTTTCGACCCGAAGATCACGGAATGGATGACTTCATACGACGGAAGAAACCAGGAACCGGTAGAGCTCCCGGTACGTTTTCCTCTGCTGCTTGCACAGGGCACGGAAGGAATCGCCGTCGGTATGGCATCCAAGATCCTTCCTCATAATTTCAATGAACTGATAGACGCATCCATAGCATATCTCGAAGGCAAACCGTTCGAGCTGCTTCCTGACTTCCCGACAGGAGGATACGCCGACTGTTCCAAATACATGAAGGGAAAGCGCGGAGGCAGCGTCAAGGTAAGGGCTAAAATCGAGAAGATCGACAAGAGCACATTGGCCATCAAGGAGATACCTTACGGAAAGACGACTCATATCCTCGTGGATTCCATCTTGAAGGCTAAGGACAAGGGAAAAATCAAGATCAAGAAGATCGAAGACATGACCACCGCAGAGGCGGACCTTGTCATCCATCTTCCGAATGATGTTTCCCCTGACAAGACCATCGATGCATTGTACGCATTCACGGACTGCGAGACCACGATCGCACCGAACGCCTGCGTCATCAAGGACAACAAACCTCAGTTCCTGAGCGTGGATGACATCCTCATCTACGACACGGAGCACACAAGGGATCTGCTCCGCCAGCAGCTCGAAATCAAGAAGAATGAGCTCGAGGACAACTGGCATTACACTTCATTGGAAAAGATCTTCTTCGAGAACAGGATTTACAAACTCCTGGAAGAGGACCAGAAGAGCTGGGAGGCCCAGGTAGGCGACATCTTCTCCAAGATGAAGGAATACCAGGACAAGCTGCTCAGGGAAATCACGAAGGAGGATATCCTCAAACTCGTGGAGAAGCCTGTCCGCAAAATATCCAAATTCGACACGAAAGTCATTGACCAGAAAATACTTGAAATCGAGAAAGAGCTCAAGACTGTCAATGACCAGATCGAACATATCACAGAATACACCATCAAGTTCTTCAAGGGCCTGAAGACCAAATACGGAAAAGATTTCCCGAGAAGGACCGAGATTACCGGATTCGAGACTATCGCCGCCACCAAGGTTGTCAGCAACAATGCCAAGCTTTACGCCAATCTTGCGGAAGGATTCGTGGGAATCGGACTCAAGAAAGACGAGAGCGAATACATCTGCGACTGCTCGGACATGTCTGAGGTCGTAGTTATCAACAAGGAAGGCAAATATTGGATCAAGAAGGTGGTGGAGAAGGACTTCTTCGGCAAGGACCTGCTCTATGTGGGCATTTTCAACCGTGGTGACACACGTACCATCTACAACGTAATCTACAGAGACGGCAAGTCCGACCTGTACTACGCCAAGAGGTTTGCCATCACGAGCATCACCAGAGACAAGGAATACGACATCACTCAGGGCAAGCCGGGGTCCAAGATCGTATGGTTCACAGTAAACCACAACGGCGAGGCTGAGACCGTGAAGATCACGTTCATACCGAGACCGCGACTCAAGAATCTCAGTATGGAGTACGATTTCTCCGAGCTTGCGATCAAGGGCAAACTGTCCCGAGGCAATGTCGTGACCAAGAATGCAGTACGCCGCATCACCCAGAAGTCCAAAGGTGTTTCCACAATCGGCGGAAAGGACGTCTGGTTCGACACTGACGTGATGAGGCTCAATGAAGATGGACGTGGAGAGCTGCTCGGACAGTTCAGCGGAGATGACAAGATTCTTGCAATCTTCAAGAACGGCACATACTATACGACTTCATACGACCTGAGCAACAGATATCAGGGAGACCTGCTGAGGATTGAGAAATACGACGAGAACAGGACCTATGCTGCACTTTACTACGACGGCTCGGCCAAACTGTTCTACATCAAGCGATTCTCATTCACATTGAGCGACAATACCCCTGCCCAGTTCATCCCTGAAGGAAGAGGCAACTATCTTGCCGACTTCAGTGCGGACAAGCACCCTCAGTTCAAGGTGTACTTCACCGGAAGACATGAAAACAGAGAGCCGGAAGTATTTGATGCTGAGGAATTTATTGCAAAGAAGGGTATCGCGGCCAAGGGCAACAGATGCCACAGGCTGGATGTGCTCAAGGTGGAGTTCATCGAACCGCTTCACAAGCCGGAAGACGATGAGGAACTTCAGGAAGTGCATGAAGCCATTTCTGCAAACATAGAGGAGGACTCTTCAGACGATTTCTCACCGGAGGCAATGTACCACGAGCCGTCAGACGAGACGGAAAACCGTGGAGACATAGGCGGAAGCGACAATGCTGACGAGAACGAAGAGGAGCCTAATCTGTTCGACTTGTAGGCCATGATAACTCTTACCGGCTTTATGGGGTGCGGGAAAACCTGCACCGCCCAGGAACTGAACCGACTCAAGGGGTGGGATTTCATTGACCTGGATAAAGCTGTGGAAAAAGAGGCGGGACGCAGTATAGGGCAGATTTTCGCGGAAGACGGAGAATCCGGGTTCAGGGCAATCGAAGCAACGGCATTGGCCCGGATCATTTCCGAAAACGGGGTGAAGGTGCTTTCGCTGGGCGGAGGGACATTGACTTCGCCGGAATCCGCCAGACTTGTCCATGACCGGACTACCTGCATCTATTTGAGGGCGAGTATAGAAACGCTTGTTTACAATCTGACCATGTGGCCGGAGGACAGGCCGATGCTGAAGGACCTGCCTGACCGGGAGACGCTTGTCAGACGGGTTGAGCAACTGATGGCGGAACGTGAACGGATCTATGAGCGTACCGCCCACATAATCATTGACATAGACGGAAAGGAATACGACGAAATCGCCGAAGAAATCGCAAGAGCGACTGAGAAATCAGGACAATGAAGTGCGAGACGCGGGACAGGTTCAGCTCGTGGCTATATTATGTCTTCCCGCTCGTGAATATCCTTTATACGCAGCTGGAGGGTGGAATTTCCTCTATAATAGTTCTCCACGATGCTGTAGCATACATCGACAGGGTTGCCGTTGCGGATATGCTCGAATGAATCAGCCATGTTGAATGCGATGGCCGATACCTGATGGTAAGGCTGCGATTCCTGAATAAGTTCCAGTTTCAGATGCTGACCACCCGGACCGACTTTGCGGCCGTTTCCGTCATCATACACATTCCTGGTAAGGAAAACCGGTGAACTGTTGCCCGGACCGAACGGCTGGAACTGCTTGAGCACCCTGAAGAACTTCGGGGTTATCTGCGAGAAGTTTATTTCCGAATCCACATCGATTACAGGCGTCACCATCTCCTTGGTGATGTGGCTGCTTACGTATCTGTCTATCCTTGAAGCGAATTCCGCAAGGTTTTCCTCACGCATCGTCAAGCCGGCAGCATAGATGTGTCCGCCATAGTTCTCGAGCAGGTCCGCGCAGCTGCTGATGGCATCGTAAAGGTCAAAGCCCCTGACACTTCTTGCTGAACCAGTTATGAAACCATTTGACTTGGTGAGCACGAAAGTCGGCTTGTAATATGCCTCCACAAGTCGGGAAGCGACAATGCCCACGACACCCTTGTTCCAATCCGGGCCATAGACGATTACTGCATTTTCAGATGTGCAGCAGGTTCCGTTCTGGACCATATCCAAGGCTTCCTTGGTGATTTCGCGGTCAATGCTCTTCCGCTCGTTGTTATTGTCATTGATCTTCGTGCCGATGCTCATCGCGGTCATATCGTCCTCTGCGGTAAGCAGTTCCACCGCAAGTCGGCCTGATTCCATACGTCCTGCGGCATTGATCCTCGGTCCGATTTTGAATACGATATCGTCTATGGTGATGTGCTCCGGCTCCAAATTCGCCAGACTGATCATGGCCTTGAGCCCCACGCGAGGCTTCTCGTTCAGCCATTTCAGTCCGAAATGCGCCAGCACGCGGTTCTCCCCCACCACTGAAACCAGGTCGGAAGCGATACTTACCACCAGCAGGTCCAGCAACGGAAGCAGCGACTCGAACGGAATTCCGCATTTGGCGGAATATGCCTGAACCAGTTTGAAGCCGACACCGCAACCGGAAAGGTCGTCGAAAGGATAATGGCAATCCTCCCTCTTCGGGTCCAGCACCGCCACAGCCGCAGGAATCTCCGATTCCGGAAGATGATGGTCGCAGATTATTATGTCAATGCCCTTGGACGCGGCATATTCTACCTTGTCGATGGCCTTGATTCCGCAGTCCAATGTTATGATGAGCCTGAAACCGTTTTCCGCAGCCCAGTCGATACCCTTTTTGGACACGCCATAGCCCTCGTCATATCTGTCGGGAATGTAGAAATCCACAGAAGAAGTCAGCCTGCGGATAAAAGAATAGACCAATGCCACTGCTGTAGTCCCGTCCACGTCATAGTCTCCATAGACGAGAACCTTCTCATTGCCGTGCACTGCCTTTTCAAGACGCTCCACTGCCTTGTCCATATCCTTCATCAGGAACGGGTCATGGATGTCTGACAGGTTCGGCCTGAAAAACGAGCGGGCTTCCTCAAATGTCCGGATGCCCCTGTGGACAAGCAAAGTCGCAAGCACAGGATCCACCCCCAGCTCTGCTGAGAGCTGTTTCACATTCTCCGGATCGGCCGGAGCCCTTAGTCTCCATTCTCTTTCTTTCGGCATAACATACAAAGATACCTTAATTATTTCAATTTTAGAATTAAATATGTAATTTTGTAGATGTCGCGAAATGGCGGAGATCATCCGCAGAGATTGGTTGCGTGACACTTACCGAGAATAAAAAAATATTGAAATAAAAGATATGGCAAATTTGGAATTGAGCGAGCAGGAACTCATCAGAAGAGAGTCCCTCGACAAACTCAGAGAGCTTGGAATCGAGCCTTATCCGGCTCCGTTGTACCCTGTAAATGCGACTGCGAAAGTCATTGAGGCTGAGTATGATCCTGAGAAAGGAAATTTTCAGGACGTATGTATTGCAGGAAGAATCATGTCCAGGAGAATCATGGGAGCCGCTTCTTTCATGGAGCTTCAGGATTCCACCGGAAGGATACAGGTCTATGTGAAACGTGACGAGATCTGCCCAGGGGAGGACAAGACCATGTACAACACCGTATTCAAGAAACTTCTCGACATCGGTGACGTGGTGGGCATCAAGGGATTCGCATTCCACACGCAGACAGGCCAGCTTACGGTTCACGCCAAGGAGCTCACTCTCCTCAGCAAGTCATTGAAAGTTCTTCCTATCGTGAAGGAGGCTGACGGCAAGGTGCACGACGCGTTCACCGATCCGGAGCTCAGATACAGACAGAGATATGTGGACCTCATCGTAAACCCTCAGGTAAAGGACACTTTCATCAAGAGAGCCAAGATTATCGCTACGATGCGTGAGTATTTCAACAATGCAGGCTGTCTGGAGGTGGAGACCCCGATTCTCCAGTCGATACCTGGCGGCGCTACGGCAAGACCGTTCATCACACATCACAATGCATTGGACATCCCTCTGTATCTGCGTATTGCCAATGAGCTTTATCTGAAGAGACTTATCGTGGGAGGCTATGACGGCGTGTATGAGTTCGCCAAGGATTTCCGCAACGAGGGCATGGACAAGACCCACAACCCTGAGTTCACATGTATGGAAATCTATGTGGCCTACAAGGACTATATCTGGATGATGGAGTTCATCGAGAACCTTCTCGAAAAGATCGCGATGAACCTCTACGGAAAGACCACAGTGATGAACGAGGGCGTGGAAATCGACTTCAAGGCGCCGTACAAGAAAATCGGCATTCTCGATGCCATCAAGGAATACACCGGTATCGACGTGAAGGGCATGGATGTGGAACAGCTCCGCGAGACCTGCAAGAAACTCAATGTGGAAATCGAGCCGTCCATGGGCGTGGGCAAACTGATCGACGCCATCTTCGGAGAATATTGCGAGAAACATTTCGTGCAGCCTACGTTCGTCACGGACTACCCTGTGGAAATGTCACCTCTCACCAAGAGACACAGAAACGACCCTACCCTTACAGAACGTTTCGAGCTGTTCGTATGCGGCCACGAGCTTGCCAATGCTTATTCTGAGTTGAACGACCCTATCGACCAGAGGGAGCGTTTCGAGGAGCAGGCCAGGCTCAAGAGCAACGGAGACGACGAGGCAATGTTCATTGACTATGACTTCCTCCGCGCTCTCGAATACGGTATGCCGCCTACATCAGGCTTGGGAATGGGTATCGACCGTCTGACAATGCTCATGACCGGCAACACCACCATCCAGGACGTTCTCTTCTTCCCGCAGATGAGACCTGAGAAGATGCCGAGCAAGAACGAGGCTAACGAACAGGAATAGTCAATGCGGACAGAGACGATAACTTCTGCACAGAATTCTAAAATCAAGATGCTTCTCGCGCTTGGGGAAAAATCTCGTACCCGGCGCGAGAACTCTCTTTTTGTCGTAGAGGGCAGAAAGGAAATCGGGCACTGCCTGGATGCGGGATACAAAGTCAGGACCTTGTTCGCCTGCCCGGAAATCATACCGGAACGCGAATTGGAGATAATCGCAGAGAGATGCGGTGAGGACTGCACCATTGTCAATGTCCCGACTCACCTGTACGAGAAAATCGCCTACCGTGGAAGCACTGAGGGCGTGATCGCAGAAGCGGAAATCATTGACAAGTCATTGGGCGACATCAAGTTGCGCGAGAACCCTTTGGTAATCGTGCTGGAGTCGGTGGAGAAGCCGGGCAATCTCGGCGCTGTACTGAGGACGGCTGATGCGGCTGATGCAGATGCAGTGATTGTCTGCGACCCGCTGACAGACCTGTACAATCCGAACCTGATACGTTCGAGTCTGGGTGCCACTTTTACGAGACAAGTCGTGGCGGCATCTTCCGGTGAGACTCTCAAATGGCTGAATGACAACAACATAAAGATATATACAGCACAGCTTCAGGACTCCGAATGGTACTACGATACGGATATGAAATGCGGCACTGCCCTGGTGATGGGAACTGAGCACGAAGGGCTTTCCACTTTCTGGAGAATGCACGCTGACGCGCATGTGAAGATTCCTATGCTCGGCCAGATGGACTCTCTGAATGTGTCGGTTTCCGCAGCAATCCTGATGTTCGAGGCGGTGCGTCAAAGAAATTCCAAATTATGAACAGATTCGGTCTGATTGGCGACCCTATAGCCACTTCCCTGTCTCCTGCATTGTTCGAGGCAGCATATTCGGGAGAGTTTTCCTACGACCTGATCCAGGGCGCTGATTTCGGCGGTTCATGGAAGGCTTTTGAGGACAGATACAAGGGTATCAATGTCACGGCTCCGTTCAAACAGCAGGCTTTCTCTCAGGCTGACATTTTCACTGCAGGCTGCAGGAAAATCGGTGCTGCAAATATCATTGTCAAGACTGATGACGGCATCCTGGCGGACAATTCGGACTTTACAGGGGTCATCCTGAGCATTGCCGAGGCCTATGTTCCGGGAATTGTCAGGGAGTTTTACGAAAAATACGGCATCAAGGCCCATATCAAGATTCACCAGTATGTGAAACAGGCATTGACAATGCTGTTTTCGCGCAAGCCTCAGGCTCTGATCGTGGGCTGCGGCGGGGCAGGCAGGGCTGCGGCTGTGGCTGCGGCTGAGCTTGGATTCGACACGGCACTGATGAACAGGACCGGGGAAAAGGCTCAGAAGATGGCGGACGAGATGCCGGAATACGGCTTCATCGTGGACCAGCTCAGCGATTTCCGCGCTGCCGTGAAAGAATGTGATCTCGTTATCTATACGTTGCCTGTGGCATTGGACGGGATTTCGGCTCTTACGGCGGAGGATTTCGAGGGTGAGGACAGATACACTTGGCCGCGTCCGGGAAAGGTCATCCTGGAGGCAAACTACAAAACGCCTTCTTTCCGTGACAGGACATTGGTCAATGCAGCGGGCGCACAATATGTTCCAGGCCTCAGATGGCTGCTGTACCAGGCTCTGACGGGATATTCTGTGCTGACAGGCAAAATGCCTGACCTGGACGCCATGGAATCTGCTGTGATTTCCAGGATGAAAAACCAAGAATAATTGCTAAATTGCAGAACTAATACATATAACTATGTCACTTAACAAAGTAATGCTGATCGGTAACGTGGGAAAAGATCCGGAAGTCCGTTACCTTGAGAACAATCCTGCTCCGCAGGGAACAAATCCGAAAGTCGCACAGTTCACTCTGGCCACCACCGAAAGGTTCAGGGACAGGAACGGAGAGGTGCGCGAAAACACTGAATGGCACAACATCGTGGCCTGGAGAGGGCTTGCTGACCTTGCTGAGAAATATATCAGGAAGGGTTCGCAGCTCTATATAGAGGGCCGCATACGTACAAGGTCATGGAACGACCAGGCAGGTGCCAAGCAGTACCGTACAGAAATCGTGGCTGACTCCATTCAGCTGCTCGGTCGCAAGTCTGACAATCCGGCTTCACAGCAGCAACCGTCCGACAATCATCAGGGCGGTTACCAGTCACAGAGTGGTTATCAGCCTCAGGGCGGAGCCGACATGCCTGCCGGATTTGCTCCTCGCCAGGCTTCACAGCCGGCTGCACCACAGGCTCAGCCTGACTATTCAAGTCCGTCTGACGACCTTCCTTTCTAAGAAATAACAGTAAATTATAAGCAATATGAAACTTGATGTAGTTCTTGGACTCCAATGGGGAGACGAGGGCAAAGGTAAAATTGTGGACGTTCTGGCCGGAAGGTATCCTGCCGTAGCAAGATTCCAGGGCGGTCCGAATGCAGGCCATTCACTTCATTTCGATGGCCATAACTTCGTGGTAAGAAGCATTCCTTCAGGTATTTTCAGGGATGGGTCCACGAACATCATAGGAAGCGGTGTGGTACTTGACCCGATCACATTCCGCGAGGAGTGCGGCAACATCGCCAAGCAGGGCATCAATCCTGAGGAGAAGCTCTATATTTCCAAGAAGGCACACCTTATCCTGCCTACACACAGGCTTTTGGATGCGGCTTATGAAGCAGCTGCCGGAAAGAGCAAGATCGGCTCGACATTGAAAGGTATCGGACCTACTTATACCGACAAGATCAGCCGCCACGGTCTGCGTGTCGGCGACATTCTCGCCCCTGACTTCAAGGCAAGGTTCGAGAAGCTCAAGGCAAGACATCTCCAGCTTCTCCAGGACCTCAAGTTCGAATGCGATCCGGACAAGGACGAGGCAGAGTGGATGAGTGCCATCGAATTCCTCAAGAAGTTCAATCTCATTGACTGTGAATATTTTGTAAACGAATGGCTGGATGAGAAGCCTATGTTGGCAGAGGGTGCGCAGGGTTCGCTTCTGGACATCGACTACGGTTCATATCCGTACGTGACATCTTCATCTACGACAATCGGCGGCGTCTGCACAGGTCTTGGTGTGGCCCCTTCAAGAGTGGGCCATGTATATGGTATCTTCAAGGCTTACTGTACACGTGTCGGAAGCGGTCCGTTCCCTACGGAGCTGTTCGACGAGACCGGTGACAAGATCCGCGAGATCGGTCATGAGTTCGGAGCCGTGACAGGACGTCCACGCAGATGCGGCTGGCTCGACCTCGTAGCATTGAAATATACTGTGATGCTCGACGGCGTTACCGACCTCATCATGATGAAGTCCGACTGCCTCGATTCATTCGAGACCATCAAGGTCTGCACATCCTATATCATTGACGGAAAGGAGACAAAACAGTTCCCGTTCGATACGGAATGCGAAATAACTCCGGTTTACACTGAGTTCAAGGGATGGAACCAGGACCTTACAGGCTGCAGAAAAGAGGAGGAACTTCCTGAGACGTTCAAGGAGTACATCCGCTTTATGGAGAACTACCTGAAGGTGCCTATCAAGATCATCTCTCTCGGACCTGACCGTGAGGCGACAATCGAAAGATAGCTAGGGATTGTCGTTTAATGTTTTCAATATGAGCGAAGCAGCGACCAATCCATTCA
>OHKG01000219.1_pt1 | contig 28908 bp, 24 predicted proteins | sample 1568701 | NCBI WGS metagenome assembly OHKG01 (sample SAMEA3879529, study PRJEB24766) | human gut metagenome | biome: human-associated habitat; feature: feces | place: USA | collected 1985/1987 | reverse complement strand
TAAAATAAATTCAAGTTTGTCGGGTAAATAGCAAACCCAGCCGAGCCAGTCAACGGTCAAGATGAACGGCGCATATGCGCAGCCGTTGACAGCCCCGCCCGCCTTTGCTGGTAGGCAATCAAGGGGCGACAGCAAGAAGTGCCACCGCCCCGCACTATTATTCAGAAAGGGGAATTTCCATGACCGACCAGATAGCCTATCAAGAATATATCCAGCGCAGGTACAACGCCTTTTGCAAGACTGTTATCCGCTGTGCCGCCTTGGACAAGATTTTGAAGCTTAAACGGCAATGGGAACGGCAAGTTTCCCTTGACTATCTGATGAACGAGAAGTTTGTCCAGTTTGCCGCGTCGGAGCCGGACGAGGAATACCCATTTACCGTCTGCGGTCAGACCGTCCTGCTCTGCAACGCCGCCCTTGCCGACGCGATCTCTGTTTTGCCGGAGCAGACGCGGGAAGAAATCCTGCGCTATTACTTTCTGCGCCAGCCGCAGCGCGTGATCGGCGCGTGTATTGGCCGGTCACGCAGCACAGCGGGGCGGCATATCCAGCTTGCCTTGCAGCGGCTACGCGAAGAAATGGGGGTGAGCCGGTATGAGTAGACTTCTCCCCTATGAAACAATCCTCAAAGCCCGTGAGGGCGACCCAGAAGCCGTGAACGCTGTCCTGCTCCACTACGCCGGATATATCCGCTATTTCTCAAAAGTGAACGGGCAGGTCAACGCCGAGGTGGAGGACTATGTAAAGCAGCGGTTAATTGACTGTCAATTCAAGTTCCGGCTTGACGAACCACCGGACAAGTCATAAAAACTGAATACCAGCCGCCACCGACGCGGCCAGCGAAAGCAGTAAGTCTTGAAAAAGATTTACTGCTTTTTTTGTTGTCCGGCTCCGCTCCCGGCCATTTTGCCCCCTGCCGGTTGTAGTAGTAAGCGAGGAGGGAATTTTTCTGCCCTGGTGTTTGGCATTTGGAGCATTTACCCGTAGTAGAGGGCAAAGAGAAAGGATTTCTCCAACACCGGGTAGAAACCACTGCGTCCGGTGTCATTTTAGCGAAAGCGGGCAGGAATGCCCTTTACAGGATTAGTAGTAGCAGAAAAAGAGAAACAAACTTTTGTGGTTGCAGTTTTCCAAAAAAGTGGCGGACGGAAGTGAGAGAAAGTTTGCAGTCACGGAGAGCAAGTTTCTACCACGGTGCCAAAATCCGCAATTCTGCAGTTTTGCCCCTCGCGGGAAACTTGTTGGGGAGTGCCTTCCCCAAACCCTGCTCATGCGCCCTTACGGGCGAGAAAGGAGGTCACACCATGCGAAAGAAATACAACACGCCCCACCGCAGCCGCGTTGTGAAAACCCGGCTGTCCGAAGATGAGTATGCCGACTTCACAGCGCGGCTTGCGCCCTATGGTATCAGCCAGTCCGAATTTCTCCGGCAGGCGATACGGCGGGCGACCATACGCCCGGTTGTCCATGTGTCGTCGGTCAATGACGAGTTGCTTTCCGCTGTCGGGAAGCTGACAGCCGAGTACGGCAGGATCGGCGGCAACCTCAATCAGATTGCCCGGTATCTGAACGAATACGGCGTACCCTACAACACCCTTTCCGGCGAGGTACGCGCCGCCATATCCGACCTTGCCGTCCTCAAGTATGAAGTCCTCAAGAAAGTAGGTGACGCGGTTGGCAACACTCAAGCATATCAACTCTAAAAACGCCGACTACGGAGCCGCCGAGCAATATCTTCTCTTTGAGCATGACGAGTTTACCATGAAGCCCGTCCTTGATGAAACCGGCAGGCTTATCCCCCGCGAGGACTACCGGCTGTCCACGCTGAACTGCGACGGGGAGGATTTTGCCGTTGCGTGTATGCGGGCCAATCTCCGCTATCAGAAAAACCAGCGGCGGGAAGATGTGAAAAGCCACCACTACATCATCAGCTTTGACCCGCGGGACGGGCCGGACAACGGCCTGACCGTAGACCGGGCGCAGGCGTTGGGGGAACAATTCTGTAAAGAGCATTTTCCCGGCCACCAGGCCCTTGTCTGCACCCACCCGGACGGGCATAACCACAGCGGCAACATTCATGTGCATATCGTCATAAACAGCCTGCGGATTGAGGAAGTGCCGTTCCTGCCCTACATGGACAGGCCGGCCGATACGAAAGTCGGCTGCAAGCACCGATGTACCGACGCTGCCCTGCGCTACTTCAAATCCGAAGTCATGGAGATGTGCCACCGGGAGGGGCTTTATCAAATCGACCTCTTGAACGGCAGCAAGAACCGCGTCACCGACCGGGAGTATTGGGCGCAGAAAAAGGGACAGGCCGCGCTGGACAAGCAGAACGCCCCCATGATTGCCGATAGTATCACGCCCCGGCAGACCAAGTTTGAAACGAACAAGGAGAAGCTGCGGCAGACCCTACGGAAAGCCCTTGCCACCGCCGCCAGCTTTGACGAGTTTTCCTCTCTGTTGCTGCAGGAGGGTGTGACCGTCAAGGAGAGCCGGGGGCGGCTTTCCTACCTCACGCCGGACAGGACAAAGCCAATTACCGCCCGGAAGCTGGGCGACGATTTTGACCGCGCCGCTGTCTTTGCCGTTTTAGAGCAAAACGCCGCCAGAGCAGCCGAAGCGCCAGCCAGATCCCCCGATCCCCCACGCACCATAAAAGACCGCTTGCAGGTTGCCAGAGCCGAGATAGCCGCCCCGAAACAGGACGGAGTGCAGCGGCTTGTGGACATTGAGCAGAAAATGGCCGAGGGCAAAGGCCGGGGCTATGAACGCTGGGCGAAGATACACAATCTGAAGCAGGCCGCCAAAACGCTGTCCGTCTACCAGCAATACGGCTTTACTTCCCCGGAGCAGTTAGAAGCCGCCGTTGACACCGCCTATCAGAAAATGCGCCAGACCAGCGGCGAACTGAAAGCACTGGAAACGAAGCTGCAAGGGAAAAAGAAGTTGCAGCGGCAGGTGTTGGCCTACGCCCAGACCAAGGCCGCCCGCGACGGGCTGCGGGCACAGAAATCCGAGAAAGCCCGCGCCGCATACCGGCAGGCCCATGAGAGCGATTTTATCATAGCCGACGCAGCAGCCCGGTATTTCAAGGCGCATGGCATTACCAAGCTGCCCGCCCGGAAAGCGTTGCAGGCCGAGATCGAGCAGCTTATCTCCGAGAAAGACGGCCTGTATAACACCTATCACGAACAGAAACAGCGGTTCAAGGAGTTGCAGACCGTCAAGCGGAACATCGACCAGATTTTGCGCCGGGACGAGCCGCACCGCAGAAAGGAGCAGAGCCATGAGCGATAACCTGCCCCACATGGACTACCGCCAGCACCGGCGGGCGCGGCGGCTGGTACATGAGTGCTGTAACTACGATGAGGGGAACTGCCTGCTATTGGACGACGGGGAGCCTTGCGTGTGCGTCCAGAGCATTTCCTTTTCCCTCATGTGCCACTGGTTCCGTGTGGCTGTCCTGCCCCTTGACGGGGAGCTGGCCGCAGCCCTCTTGTGCCGGGGAAGCCGGAAACGGTGTGCCGTCTGCGGGGCGGCCTTTGTCCCCAAATCCAACCGGGGAAAATACTGCCCCGACTGCGCCGGGCGCATGAAGAAAATCAAAGCCGCCGAGAGAAAGCGGAAACAAAGGCAGAGATGTCACGCTTTAGAGCCTTTCAAACCCGCATAAATCAAGGCTTTTTTCGTGGGTGTCAAAGGGTACGCGATACATTTATCCTTTTCCCCCGGAAACGGCGTTTTAATGCGTGACAATACGCCAAAATCAACCCGAACACAGGGAGGTGATCCTATCGCTGATTATATCAGGGCAGACACGCGGCTGCCCGCCTATCTGCCGTATCCCCGTTTCCTGCTGAAAATGGAGATTTCACAGACCGCCAAGCTGCTGTATTCGCTGCTGTTAGACCGTTCCACCCTCTCCCAGAAAAACAAGTGGCTGGACGACGAGGGCAGGATTTATATTATCTATCCCATCGCGGAGATAGCAGAAATACTGGATAAAGGCAGCACCACCATCAAGGGGGCGCTTAATGAACTGGACACGGCGGGGCTGTTGGAACGGGAACGGGGCGGCTTCTCCGCACCGAACCGGCTTTATGTCAAAGTACCGCCAGTGCCACAGGTACAGTTTTCAGACCAACTGATGGCCGGAAGTCCGCCCCTCATAGAGCCGGAAAACCGTCCTACTGATGGTCAGAAAACCGACCTTATGATGGTCGGAAAACCGTCCCCTAACCAAACTACTATAAACAACCTTACAGAGAGCCAAACAAAGGGAGTGAGTGGGGGGCCGTCCGCGCCCTATGGCCGATATGGAAATATTTTTCTGTCACAGACCGAATACGACGAGTTGCAGGCAGAGTACCCTGACAGGCTGGAACGGTTCATCGAGGAAATGAGCCGCTACCTTGCCGCCAACGGGAAAAGCTACCAGAACTATGCCGCCGCCCTGCGGATATGGGCGGGGAACGACAAAAAGGAAGCCCCTAAAAAGGGCATACCAGACTACTCATGCAAGGAGGGCGAGAGTTTATGAAGAATGAAATCAACGCGGTTTTGGAGAATATGACGACCACCATCCCGGAGCCGGAGGACTACACCGGCGAGGACGGTTTACTGTACTGCGGCAAGTGCCGCAAGCCGAAAGAAGCCTATTTTGCGCCGGATAAGGCCGCTATCTTCGGGCGCGACCGCCACCCGGCAGAGTGCGACTGCCAGAGAACCGCCCGCGAGGAACGGGAAGCCGCCGAAAAGCGGCGCAGACACCTTGACACCGTGGAAGAACTGAAACGCCGGGGCTTTACCGACCCCACCATGCGGGACTGGACTTTCGAGAACGACAACGGCAGGAACCCGCAGACCGGGCTTGCCCGCCGGTATGTGGAGCATTGGGAAGATATGCGGACAGACAATATCGGCTGCCTGTTCTGGGGCGGCGTAGGCACCGGCAAAAGCTACCTTGCAGGCTGTATCGCAAACGCCCTCATGGAGAAAGAAATCCCCGTCCGCATGACGAACTTTGCTCTTATCCTCAATGACCTTGCCGCCAGCTTTGAGGGGCGCAACGAGTACATTTCCCGCCTTTGTCGTTATCCGCTGCTGATCCTTGACGACTTCGGCATGGAACGCGGGACGGAATACGGGCTGGAACAGGTGTTCAATGTGATTGACAGCCGTTACCGCAGCGGCAAGCCGCTGATCGTCACGACCAACCTTACGCTGGACGACCTGCACAACCCGGAGGACACCGCCCATTCCCGGATTTATGACCGCCTGCTTTCCATGTGCGTCCCGGTACGCTTTACCGGCGACAACTTCCGGCAGGAAACCGCCAAGCGGAAAATGGAGAGCATGAAGAAACTGATTACCGACTGAAAGGAGTATTGCCTATGGCAGATAACAAGCAGCACGACACCCGCACCACCCGCCGCCCTGACTGTGTGACGGAAATCCGCATGGGCAATTCCGTCCTTGTCGTGTCCGGCTATTTCAAGAAAGACACCACAACCACAGCCGCCGACAAAATGGCGCGGGTACTGGAAGCGGAAGCCGCTGCTACACAGGAGCCGACTTATCCGGCGTGAACCGGGGCATGGAAAAGCGGCCATGCCAGGGAGCATGACCGCTGGAACGAAAATCGGAAGTGCTTTAGCAATTCTTAATCTCATTCTCTATAAAATAATTTGCAATTTCAAAGGCTTTTATTCTTCTCTTTGCCAATGTGATTTGTGATTTATAACGCTCGGAATTATCCTTTGATTCAAATGTTTTTACTGTTTCTCTTAGCTTGTGCAGAGTTGAATCAATTTGCCTTTTGGCCGCGGTTAATTCATCTATTGTATACTTCATGTTTTCTCCTTTAACTTCTGATTTTTTTGTTAAATCAGAGTATACCACGGAGTTATGAACTTTTCTACTGCAAATATGGGACGACAACCCATACCATAAAAATCGGAAAATTGAAAAGCTGTAAAGAAGCAAATTTAACGCTTTTGCCGCTGTACAGCCCCCGCCGTTCCGTGGTACAATGAAACCACGGAATAGTGGGGCTGGCTGTCGGAAACGGAGGATTTTATGTTAAGACAAGCCACCCAAAACCTCATTACCGCCCTTTATCCGAGATTGTCCCACGAGGATGAATTGCAAGGCGAGAGTAATTCCATATCGAACCAAAAAAGGATACTCGAAACCTACGCAAAACAGAACGGCTTTACCAATCTGCGCTGGTACACCGACGACGGTTTTTCCGGCGCGAACTTCCAGCGGCCCGGATTTCAAGCCATGCTTGCGGACATTGAAGCCGGGAAAGTGGGTACGGTCATCGTCAAGGACATGAGCCGGTTAGGGCGAAACTACTTGCAGGTAGGGTTTTACACGGAAATGCTGTTCCCTCAAAAGGGTGTGCGTTTTATCGCTGTCAACGATAATGTGGACAGTGCCAGCGAGGGCATGGACAACGATTTTACCCCGCTGCGAAATCTGTTCAATGAATGGCTGGTGAGAGATACGAGCAAGAAAATCAAGGCAGTGAAAAAGTCAAAAGGCATGAGCGGCAAGCCTGTTACCAGCAAGCCGGTTTACGGCTATGTGATGGACGAGGACGAGAATTTTATTATAGACGAGGAAGCCGCCCCGGTGGTGCAGCAGATTTACCAGCTTTGCCTTGCCGGGAACGGCCCGACCAAGATTGCCCGTATGCTGACGGAGCAGCAAATCCCCACGCCGGGGACGCTGGAATATCAGCGGACAGGCAGCACCCGCCGTTATCACCCAGGCTATGAGTGCAAATGGGCGACCAACACCGTCGTTCATATCCTCGAAAACCGAGAGTACACCGGATGTCTGGTGAACTTCAAAACGGAAAAGCCTTCTTATAAGGTCAAGCACAGCATAGAGAACCCCGTCGAGAAGCAGGCCATTTTCGAGAACCACCATGAGCCGATCATCGACAAGGAAACATGGGAACGGGTGCAGGAGTTACGCAAACAGCGCAAACGCCCGAACCGCTACGATGAAGTGGGGCTGTTCTCCGGGATTTTGTTCTGCGCCGACTGCGGCCATGTGCTGTATCAGCAGCGGTATCAGAACAAAGACCGCAAACAGGACTGCTACATCTGCGGCAGCTACAAGAAGCGCACCCGCAACTGTACGGCGCACTTTATCCGCACCGATCTGTTGACCGCTGGTGTCCTGGCAAATCTCCGGCAAGTGACCGAATACGCAGCCAAGCATGAGAGCCGGTTTGTGAAACTACTTGTCCAGCAGAACGAGATCGGCGGCAAGCGAAAGACCGCCGCAGCCATCAAGCAGCTTGAACAGGCGCAGGAACGCATTTCTGAAATCAGCCGCATTATCAAGCGGCTGTATGAGGACAATGTAAACGGCAAAATCAGCGATGAGCGTTTCATGGAACTGTCGGCTGACTACGAAGCCGAGCAAGCGGAGCTGAAAAAGAGAGCCGCCGCCCTGCAAGCCGAACTGGACAAGTCACAGGCAGCTACCGTCAACGCCGAGAAATTTATGGGCATTGTCCGCAAGCACCTTGCCTTTGAAGAACTGACCCCCACTCTCTTGCGGGAAATGATCGAGAAAATTGTGGTGCATGAGTGCAGCTATGATGAGAACGGCACCCGCAGGCAGGACATTGAGATTTATTACAGCTTTGTCGGCAAGATTGACTTGCCCGAATAACCGCCCGACCTATCCGACACAATGGCCAAGTGTCGGATAGGAACGGCAAAATTTTTTGCACTTCTATTGCTTCTTTATCACACATAAGCAAAGTCACAGGGAATCAAGCAGCTTGTCGCCGGAGGTGGCGTTGCCCTCATTGGCATGACCCTTGTTCCGCTGCTGTCCGGGCTGCTGGGATAACCCCATGTGTGTTAGAAAACCCTCCGCGTCCTCTCTGATCTGGGAGGGCGCGGGAAAGGAGGTGTCCCCACATGATCGGTGATTTAATCGGGGAATGGATCAAAGGAATCCTGATCGACGGTATCATGGGCAACCTGTCCGGCCTGTTTAACACGGTCAATACCAAAGTCGGGGAAATCGCGTCGGATGTGGGCAGTACCCCGCAGGACTGGAACGGCGGCATTTTCTCCATGCTGCAAAACCTGTCCGAAACGGTGATCGTCCCCATTGCGGCGGCCATTCTCGCCCTTGTGATGTGCTATGAGCTGATCGACATGATTGTGGAAAAGAACAATATGCACGACTTCGACAGCTCCATGTTCTTCCGCTGGATTTTCAAAAGCGCCTTTGCCATCCTCATTGTGACGAACACATGGAATATCGTCATGGGCGTGTTTGACGCCACCCAGCAGGTCGTCAACCAGAGCGCCGGGGTGATTATCGGAGATACCAGCATTGATTTTGACACGCTGCTCCCTGATCTGGAAAGCCGCCTTGAAGCAATGGACATCGGGCCGCTTCTGGGCCTGTGGTTCCAGACCCTTGTTGTGGGGCTGACGATGAACATTCTTTCCATCTGCATTTTCCTTGTGACCTATGGAAGAATGATTGAAATTTACGCCGTGACCGCATTGGGGCCGATCCCCCTTGCCACGCTGGGCAATGCAGAGTGGCGCGGCATGGGCCAGAACTACTTGAAATCCTTGCTTGCGCTGGGCTTCCAAGCCTTTTTAATCATGGTGGTTGTCGGGATTTATGCGGTGCTGATCCAGCAGATCGGAACCGCCGACGACATATCCGGTGCGATCTGGGGCTGTATGGGCTATACCGTTTTGCTTTGCTTCTGTCTGTTCAAGACGGGAAGTATCAGCAAGGCCGTATTTACCGCCCACTAAAGAAACGAGGTGACTTTTTATGGCTTATGTAACTGTCCCCAAGGATTTAACCAAGGTCAAATCCAAGGTAGTATTCGGGCTGACGAAACGCCAGCTCATTTGTTTTGGCGGTGCGCTGCTTGTTGGCGTCCCGCTTTTCTTTTTGATCCGGGGCCGCGTCCCGACCAGCGCGGCGGCGCTCATTATGGTGTTTGCCATGCTGCCGGGCTTTCTGCTGGCGCTTTACGAAAAACACGGCCAGCCCCTTGAAGTGGTGGTGCGCCAGATCGTAGAGTGCTGCTTCATCCAGCCCAAGGAACGGCCCTACCAGACCAACAACGCTTATACCGCCCTTGTGCGGCAATCCCAAATGGAAAAGGAGGTCAACGCCATTGTCCAAAAAGCAAAAGAACGAAACGAGCGCAAAAGCGCCGGTCAAGCTCACCCGCGCCGAAAAGAAAGAGATTCAGGCCGTCATCCGAAAGTATAAGGGCGACGGCAAGCCCCATTCGGCGCAGGTCAGTATTCCCTATGAGGCCATGTATCAGGACGGCGTGTGCCGGGTGACGCCCCGCACCTTTTCCAAGTGCATTGAGTTTACGGACATCAGCTACCAACTGGCGCAGGCGGACACCAAGACCGCCATCTTTGAAAACCTGTGCGACCTCTACAACTATCTGGACGCCTCCATTCATGTGCAGTTTTCCTTTATCAACCGCAAGATCGACCCCAAGCAGTACGCCAAGAGCTTTGAAATCCGGGCGCAGGGGGACGACTTCGACGACATCCGCAGCGAGTATTCCGACATTTTGCAAGACCAGCTTGTGAACGGGAACAACGGACTGATGAAGCGGAAATTTATGACCTATACCATCGAGGCGGACAGCCTGAAAATGGCCCGCGCCAGACTGCGCCGGATCGAAACCGACCTTTTGGGCTATTTCAAGAGCATGGGGGCCTCCGCATGGGGACTGGACGCCAAGGAACGGCTGGAAGTCATGCACAGCATTTTCCACCCGGACGGGGAACCGTTCTCCTTTGACTGGAAGTGGCTTGCCCCGTCGGGGCTTTCTACCAAGGACTTTATCGCCCCGTCCTCGTTCCGCTTCGGCAATGCCCGGATGTTCGGGCTGGGCGGCAAATACGGGGCGGTGAGCTTTCTGCAAATCCTCTCCCCGGAACTGTCGGATGAAATGCTGGCCGACTTTCTCAACACGGAAAACGGCATTGTGGTGAACCTCCATGTGCAGGCCATCGACCAGAGCGACGCCATTAAGACGGTCAAGCGCAAGATCACCGACCTTGACGCCATGAAGATTCAGGAACAGAAACGGGCTGTCCGCAGCGGCTACGACATGGATATACTTCCCAGCGACCTTGCCACCTACGGGCAGGACGCCAAGGAGTTGCTAAAGACCTTGCAGAGCCGGAATGAACGGATGTTCCAGCTTACCTTTTTGGTGCTGAACACCGCAGACACCCGGCAAAAGCTGGAAAACGATGTGTTCTGGGCTGCCGGTATTGCACAGAAATACAACTGTTCCCTTGTGCGGCTGGACTACCAACAGGAACAGGGGCTTATGAGCAGCCTGCCGCTGGGGGCCAGCCACATCCAGATTGAACGCTCCCTGACGACTTCCAGCGTGGCCGTGTTCGTCCCTTTTGTAACGCAGGAGCTTTTTCAGGGCGGCGACGCCATGTATTACGGGATCAACGCCAAGACCGGCAACATGATTATGCTCGACCGCAAACGAGCGAGGTGTCCCAACGGGCTAAAGCTGGGGACACCGGGAAGCGGCAAAAGTATGAGCTGTAAATCAGAAATTTTGAGCGTGTTCCTCTGCACCCCGGACGATGTGTATATCTGTGATCCAGAGGCCGAGTATTACCCCCTTGTGAAGCGGCTGCATGGGCAGGTGGTGAAGCTGTCGCCTACCAGCAAAAACTATGTGAACCCGCTGGACATCAACCTGAATTACAGCGAGGACGAAAACCCGCTGGCCTTGAAAAGTGATTTCGTGCTGTCGTTCTGTGAGCTTGTCATGGGCGGCAAGAACGGGCTGGAAGCCATCGAAAAGACGGTCATTGACCGTGCCGTGCAGGTGATCTACCGGCCCTATCTGGCAGACCCCCGCCCGGAGAATATGCCCATCCTGTCCGACCTGCATCAAGCCCTGTTAGACCAGCATATCCCGGAGGCTGACCGTGTGGCGCAGGCCCTTGACCTGTATGTAAACGGCAGCCTGAACGTCTTTAACCACCGCACCAATGTCAACATCGAGAACCGCATTGTGGCTTTCGACATCAAAGAGCTGGGCAAGCAGCTCAAAAAGCTGGGGATGCTCATTGTCCAAGATCAGATTTGGGGCCGTGTGACCCAAAACCGCAGCCAAGGCAAGGCAACGTGGTACTTCTGCGACGAGTTCCATTTGCTTTTGCGAGAGGAACAGACAGCCGCTTTCTCCTGCGAGATTTGGAAGCGGTTCAGAAAATGGGGCGGTATTCCGACAGGTGCCACACAGAACGTCAAAGACCTGCTTTTCTCCCCGGAGATCGAAAACATTCTGGAAAACAGCGACTTCATTTGCCTGCTCAATCAAGCCAGCGGCGACCGCAAAATCCTTGCGGAACGGCTGAACATTTCGCCCCAGCAATTACGGTATGTGGACAATTCCGAACCCGGCGAGGGGCTTCTCATTTACGAAAATGTGATCCTGCCCTTTAAGAACCCCATCCCGAAAAACACCCAGCTCTACCAGATCATGACGACCCGGTTAGGCGAGGGGGCGACGGTATGAGCGCCTTAACACATTTCAGCCTGTTTTCCGGGATCGGCGGGATCGACCTTGCGGCGGAAGCCGCAGGGTTTACCACCGTATGCCAGTGCGAATGGGCGGATTTCCCGATGGAAGTTTTGAAAAAGCACTGGCCGCAGGTACCAAAATTCCGGGACATTACCACAGTGACAAAGGAGGCATTTTTTGAAAAAACAGGACGAGAAACCACCACACTTATTTCCGGGGGATTCCCCTGCCAGCCCTTTTCCAGTGCCGGGAAACAACGGGGATTTGAGGACGAACGGTATTTATGGCCCGAAATGCTCCGCGTTATCCGGGAACTGCACCCCTCTTGGGTGCTTGGAGAAAATGTTGCTGGCTTCATCCATCTGGGGCTCGACAAGACGGTTTTTGACTTGGAGCAGGCAGGCTACGCCGTTAGGGTTTTCGTACTTCCTGCTGTCGCCGTCGGCGCATGGCATGAGCGCAAAAGAACTTTCATCATCGGCCATACTGCTTCCCACGCCCCTTGCCAGCGACACGGGGGATGTGGGGAAGACTGTCGATGTGCGGATGACCCCGACCGGGAGCTTCCGAAAATACAACCCCAGCGGAACCGTATGGACGGCGCGGCTGTCATGGGCGGTTTACAAACTGCTGGGCAGCCCGCCGGGGGATGTGAAACTGAATCCCGACTGGGTGGAATGGCTGATGGGATTCCCCCGGAGATGGACGGACATTCCATGTGGGCCAAAGAACCGGCGCAAATCCCGTACTTAATCAGCGACCCGCCGGCGAATGTGGCAAAACGGTTAAAGACTTTGGGAAACGCAGTTGTTCCCCCGCAGGTGTACCCCATCCTGCGCTATATTGCAGAGATCGAAACCGGGCGCTGCCGGAACAGACAAGGAGGTGACGCCCTATGAAGCAGTTGAAACCCCGTGATAAGGTGACGCAGCACATGACCCGCGACGGCCTGACGCTGGACAACCAGACCACCGGCAAGAGCATCAACATTTCCAGCCGGGAGGCCGAACAGGACTATTCCGCAGCCGAGCCGGGCGGCACCGCTGAAAAGGTGCTGGAACGTGCCGGGGACATCCGGGAGCGCAGCAAGGCGAAGCGGGCCGCCAAGGATGGCGCGAATACGGCAGCGCAGGCCACCGGCCCGGCGTCCCGCCTGCAATTCACCGCCGAGGAACGGGCCGATCCCGCCCTTTCCAAGTACGTTCACAAGGCGGAAAAGCGGGCGGATAAGCTGGACGCAGCCAAAGAAGCCCTGCCGAAAAAGCGCGTCGTCACCAAGGAAATCGTCTATGACGAGGCCAAGGGCAAGGCCAAAACCAAGCTGCACTTTGACAAGGTGGAGAAACCGGCCCCCAAGCTCAAACCCAACCCGGCCAGCCGTCCGATGGAGGAAGCGGGCCTGTATCTGCATGGAAAAATCCATGAGGTTGAGCATGAGAATGTGGGCGTCGAGGGCGGCCATAAGGGAGAAGAACTTGCCGAGCGCCAAGCGGGAAAAGCCATTCGCAGCGGCATCCGGCGTCATAAGCTCAAACCCTACCGGGCCGCAGCCAAGGCCGAGAAAAAGGCCATTGCCGCCAATGCGGAGTACATCTACCGGAAATCCTTGCGGGACAACCCGGAAATGGCGCAGGCGGTGAAAAACCCGGTGGCCCGGTTCTGGCAGAAACAGAAAATCAAACGGGACTATGCCAAGGCAGCACGGGCGGCGGGCCAGACGGCACAGGGCGCAGCCAGCGCCACCAAGACCACCGCCGCAGCCGCCAAAAAAGCCGCCGAGAAAAGCAAACAGGCCGCGTCCTTTGTGGCCCGGCACTGGAAAGGTGTGCTGCTGATCGGCGGTGTGGGCCTTATGCTCATGCTGATTATGGGCGGCCTGCAATCCTGTACGGCCATGTTCGGCAGCGCAGGAACCGGCGTGGCAGCCACGTCCTATCTGTCCGAGGACAGCGATATGCTGGGGGCGGAAGCCGCCTATGCGGACATGGAGGCCGATTTGCAGTATGAGCTTGACAACTACGAAAGCCTGCACCCCGGCTATGACGAATACCGTTTCGATCTGGACGAGATCGGTCATGACCCCTATGTGCTGACTTCCATCCTGTCGGCGCTGCATGAGGGCGTCTATACGCTGGGCGACGTGCAAGGCAACCTTGCCATGCTCTTTGAGAAGCAATATACCCTGACACAGACCATTGAAACCGAAACCCGATACCGCACCGAAACCCGGACGGACAGCGAGGGCAACACCTATACTGTGCAAGTTCCCTACACCTATTACATCTGCAACGTGAAGCTGGAAAACTTCGATATGTCCCATCTGCCTGTTTACATCATGGGCGAGGAACAAATGAGCCTGTATGCGGTGTATATGCACACGCTGGGCAACCGGCCTGACCTGTTCCCAAACGGCACCTATCCCAACGCTTCCACCGTCAAGGAGCCGACCTATTACGACATTCCCCCGGAGGCTTTGGAGGACGCCACCTTTGCCGCAATGATGGCCGAGGCGGAAAAGTATGTAGGTTATCCGTATGTGTGGGGCGGCAGCTCTCCCAGCACCAGCTTTGATTGCAGCGGCTTTGTGAGCTGGGTAATCAATCACAGCGGATGGGACGTGGGACGGCTGGGCGCACAGGGCCTTTGCAATATCTGTACCCCTGTTTCCCCGGAGCAGGCCAAGCCCGGCGACCTTGTATTTTTCGTCGGCACCTACGACACCCCCGGCGTTTCCCACGTCGGCATTTATGTGGGCAATTCCGTGATGTTGCACTGTGGCGACCCTATTTCCTACACCAACCTCAATTCGAGTTATTGGCAGCAGCATTTCTATTGTTACGGGCGTCTGCCTTGACGCCAGAAAGGAGTTTTGACGATGGCAAACAAACTTGACCGTATCGAAAAGGACATTGAGAAAACCAAGGCCAAGATCGCGGAGCTGCAAAAGCAGCTTCGTGAGCTGGAAGCGGCAAAGACCGAGCAGGAGAATTTGCAGATCATCCAGCTTGTGCGCGGCCTGAACATGAAGCCGGAGGAATTTGCGGCGTTCCTGCGCGGCGGCGCTTTGCAGAGCGCCCCGGCCCCGCAGCCGGATTTTGAACAGGAGGACAATGCCAATGAAGAATAAGATCATTCGCACGTTTACCGTGATGCTGGCCGCCGTGCTTTGCCTGACGGCCTTTTCCACCACCGCGTTTGCCGGTGGCACTGACCCCAACCCGGAGCCTTTGCCGGAAACCACCGAGGCACCGCAGGAGGAAGAACCCACCACCGGCGGCATGGAGCCGAAGGGCGTACCTGTTACCCCGGAGGGCAATGCAACACTGGTGGATGATTTTTATGGGGATAAGCAGCTTATCACCGTTACCACCAAGGCGGGCAACTACTTTTATATCCTGATCGACCGCGCCAACGAGGACAAGGAAACCGCCGTTCACTTCCTCAACCAAGTGGACGACGCTGACCTGCAAGCACTGTTGGAGGACGGCAAAGCCGCCCCGGAAACCTGTACCTGTACGACCAAGTGCGCGGCGGGAGCCGTCAACACGAATTGCCCGGTATGTAAAACCAATATGACCGAGTGTACCGGCCCGGAGCCGGAACCGCAGGAGCCGGAGGAAACCGAGCAGCCGCAGGAAGATGAAGCGAAAGGCAGCGGCATGGGCGGCCTTGTCGTGTTCCTTGTGGTGGCCCTGATCGGCGGCGGCGCGGCCCTTTACTTCTTCAAGTTTAAGAAGCCCAAGGCCGACACCAAGGGCGGCGACGAGCTGGACGAATACGATTTTGGCGAGGACGAAGACGACGAGGACGAACCGACCCCGGAGGACGAGGAACCCGCGCAGGATAAGGAGGAATAAGGAATGAGTATTCAGTTGGTAATTGCAGAGAAACCGAGCGTCGCCCGCAGCATTGCGGGCGTGATCGGTGCAGATCAGAAACGGGACGGCTACATGGAGGGAAACGGCTATCTGGTGAGCTGGTGTATCGGCCACCTTGTTTCCCTTGCCGATGCCGGAGCCTATGACGAGCGTTTCAAGAAGTGGCGCTATGACGACCTGCCGATTTTGCCGCAGGAGTGGCAGTACATCATCCCCGCCGAGAAGAAAGGACAGTTTGCCGTGCTGCGCTCCCTGATGGAACACCCCGACGTGACGGGCCTTGTGTGCGCCACCGACGCCGGGCGCGAGGGTGAGCTGATTTTCCGTTTCGTCTACCAGATGGCGGGCTGCAAAAAGCCGTTCAAGCGCCTTTGGATTTCCAGCATGGAGGACGCCGCGATCCGCGAGGGCTTTGCCCACCTGAAACCGGGGGCCGACTACGACGACTTGTATCAATCGGCCCTGTGCCGGGCGCAGGCCGATTGGCTGGTGGGGATCAACGCCACCCGGCTTTTCTCCATCCTCTACCACAAGACCCTGACCGTGGGCCGTGTCCAGACGCCTACCCTCAATATGCTGGTTGACCGGGAGGCCAAAATCAGCAATTTTAAGAAAGAGAAATACCACGTTGTCCATATCGCGGCGGGCGGCATGGAGGCGGCCAGCGACCGCTTTCTGAACCCCGATGACGCCGACGCCACCAAGACGGCCTGTGCAGGAGCGCAGGCCGTTTGTGTATCGGTGAAGCGTGAGAAAAAGACGGAGCAGCCGCCCCGCCTTTACGATCTCACCACCTTGCAGCGGGAGGCCAACCGCCTGTTTGGATTTACCGCCAAGCAGACCCTTGACTATGCCCAACAGCTCTATGAAAAGAAGCTGCTGACTTATCCCCGCACCGACAGCCAGTACCTTACCGACGATATGCAGCCCACAGCGGAAAGCATTGTGTCCGGCCTGTGGCCGCTGCTTTCCTTTGCGGCAGGGCTGGACATTGCCCCGCAGTTTGGCCGGGTGCTGAACAGCAAAAAGGTGTCCGATCACCACGCCATTATCCCCACGATGGAGTTTGTGCAGAAAGGCTTTGACGGGCTGACCGAGGGCGAAAAGAAACTGCTGTCCCTTGTGTGCTGCAAGCTGCTGTGTGCTGTGGCCGCGCCCCATGTGTATGAGGCTGTCACCGCCACATTCACCTGCGCCGGGAACGAGTTCACCGCCAAGGGCAAAACCATTCTCACCCCCGGCTGGAAAGAGATTGAGCGCCGCTTCAAGGCGTCGTTCAAGACCGACGCCGACGAGGACGCGCCGGAGCTGGCAAGGGAGCTGCCGGAGATCACCGAGGGCCAGACCTTTGACCCGGTGAAGGCCAGCATCACCGAGCATTTCACTACGCCGCCCAAGCCCTATACCGAAGATACGCTGCTGTCTGCTATGGAACGTGCCGGGGCCGAGGATATGCCGGAGGACGCCGAGCGCCAAGGTTTGGGAACCCCGGCAACCCGTGCTTCCATTCTGGAAAAGCTGGTGCAGATGGGCTTTGTGGAGCGCAAAGGCAAACAGCTACTTCCCACCAAGGACGGCCACAACCTTGTGTGCGTACTGCCGGAAGTGCTGACTTCTCCCCAGCTCACGGCGGAATGGGAAACCAAGCTGACGGCCATTGCCAAGGGCGAGGCCGACCCGGAGGGCTTCATGGTGGGCATTGAGGAAATGACCCGAAACCTGATTTCTCGTTATTCGCAGATCAGCGAGGACGCACAGAAGTTGTTTCAGGCCGAGCGTGTTGTTATCGGCAAGTGTCCCCGCTGCGGCGAAGCCGTCTACGAGGGCAAGAAAAACTATTACTGCGGAAACCGGGCCTGCCAGTTTGTCATGTGGAAGAATGACCGATTTTTTGAGGAACGAGGCAAGACGTTCACCCCGAAGATCGCCGCCGCGCTGCTCAAAGACGGAAAGGCAAAGGTAAAGGGCCTGCGCTCCATGAAAACCGGCAAAACCTATGACGGAACGGTGCTTTTGGCCGATACCGGCGGGAAGTATGTCAATTACCGCGTGGAGAAAAAGAGCTGACGGAGTAACGTAGCAAGCATAGGAAGTGTAGCCACACTTCCGACAAATCCCTGACCCGGCCACCCTGCCGGGCCGGGGATTTTGCTTGTTGGGGAAAGCCCCAAACCCCTATGAATATGAAAGGAGTGAACCCATGAGCGAAGTGTTTTCAATCCTGCTTCATAACCGACAGCGTTATGAGCAAGGCAACGAGGGCCTTTGGTTTTCTTTGCCGACCACAACCGAAAAGCTGCAAGAAGCCCTGCGGGAAATCGGGATCAGTGCCGACAATCCGCAGGACTTTTTCTTGTACGACTACCGAAGCCCGCAGGAGCGTCCCATTAAGCTGCCCCGCGATCTGGTGTTGTCCGCTGATGTGGACGAGCTGAACTTCCTTGCCGCGAGGCTGGAAAAACTGGACGCCGCCGAGCTTGCGGAGCTGAACGCCGCCCTGACAAGCCCGCAGCGCGACTTCCACAGCATCGGCCAGATCATCGACTACCCCGACAACGTGGACTACTATGTGCATCTGCCGGATGTCACCGGCACGGGCCAGTTGGGTGACTACTACCTGAACCGTTCCGGCATGGTGGATATGCCGGAGGAATGGAAAGCGGGAATTTTCCTGCCCCGTTTCGGCCTGCATATTGCCAATACGGAGCATGGTGTTTTCACCGACTACGGCTATCTGGTGAAAAGCGGCGACGAGTGGCAGCGTGTCCATGAGGGCCAGCCGGTGCCGGAGGAATACCGGGTGATGGCTTATCCCGCGCCGGAAATTCTGCGGGACGAGGCCCCGGCCCGGACGGTGCAGCCAGAGGCAGCGCCCACCGCCGAAGCTGCGGCCCCGCCGCCCGTCGTCCCCATTATTCTCAACAGCCAGAACAGCGCCGACCGCATGAAAGAAATCACCGACCGGCTGGAAACCGGCATACAGGAACTTTTCGAGAGTGAACGCTACAAAGCCTATCTCACCTCTATGGCAAAGTTCCACAGTTACAGCTTCAACAATACGCTGCTGATCGCCATGCAGGGCGGCCAGCTTGTGGCGGGCTACAACAAGTGGCGGGACGATTTTCACCGCAATGTGAAACGGGGCGAGAAAGGCATCAAGATTCTGGCCCCCGCCCCCTACAAGGTGAAAAAGGAAGTGCCGAAGCTGGACGAACAGGGCAAGCCGGTCATGGACAAAGACGGCAAGCCTCTGACCGAAGTACAGGAAACACAAGTTCCGGCGTTCAAGATCGTGTCTGTCTTTGACGTGAGCCAGACCGAGGGCGAACCCTTGCCCTCTATTGGTGTGGACGAGCTGGCCGGGAATGTGGAGCAATACGAGGACTTCTTCAAGGCGCTGGAACAGACTTCCCCCGTGCCGATGGCCTTTGAGGACATCCCCGGTGGTTCTCACGGCTACTACCACCTGACGGAAAAGCGGATCGCCATACAGGAGAACATGAGTGAGCTGCAAACTTTGAAAACAGCCATCCATGAGACTGCCCATGCCAAGCTCCACGCCATTGACCCGGAGGCCCCTGTGACCGAGCAGGCCGACCGGCCCGACAGCCGCACCCGCGAGGTGCAGGCCGAGAGCGTGGCCTATGCCGTCTGCCAGCACTACGGACTGGACACGTCCGACTATTCCTTTGGGTATGTGGCCGGTTGGAGTTCCGGCAAAGACCTGAAAGAGCTGCGGGCGTCCCTTGAAACCATCCGGGCCACCGCCCATGAGCTGATTACCACCATCGACGGCCACCTTGCCGAGCTTCAGCAACAGCGGCAGGCGCAGCAGGCCGTGGAGCAAATTGTGGAGCCGACTGTGGAACAGGCCGCCGAGCAGCCTGCCCCCGACAGTGTGTTTTCCAAGCTGCCCCCGGAACAGCAGCAGGAAATGACCGACAGTGTAAAGACCATGCTGCAAACCCTGATTGACGCCGATGTGAAATCCACCGGCGAGGTGACACAAGGCACGTTGGACGCTATTCAGACACAGGGCTTTGTCCTTTCCAGCGACAGGACGCTGCAACGGGCCGAGGCCCAAGAAGCTGCCTACCGTCTGGAAAGCGGCAATATTCTCTTTATCCAGACCAGCGAAAACGGCTTTGACTATACCGTGTACGGCCCTGACTACAAAGAGATCGACGGCGGACAGTTGGACAATACGGAGTATTCTTTGTCGGAGGCCCGCGACGAAATTTTTTCCGGGATAGCACCGCAGGGCCATGTAACGGAAACCATCACCGGCGACGCACTGGAAGATTTTCAGGAGGCCGCAGAACAAGCCAATGCTATTTCCGTACAGCCGGAGCCGCAGCCGTGGAATGGGATTGACGGCCTCTTGAACAACAAGCCCATTATGCCGGAGGCCACCCCCACAGAACGGGCCAACGCTCTGATCGACTGGGCCGAGCGTGACGGTCAGCGCATGGGCAACGAGGAACGCCGGTTGATCGTGGAGTATGCCGAGACTGTGGGCGATACGGACAAGGTGATCGAGCTTATCAACCGTCTGTGCGAACAGGGCTATGAAATGCAGCACGGCCACATGGATGATTTTGTGAGAAGCCAGATTGAAAGTGAGATTGCCGTTGCCAAGGCGGAACAGCAAACCGCCCTTGATCCGGCAGCGGAGCCGGTTGTAACGATCCTTTTCACCGAAAGCCCCCATCTGGAAATGGGCCAGCAAATGCCGCTGCATGAGGCTGACGCCTTGTTTGCCCGGCTGGACGCAGAACATCGAGGCGGCGGCTACTATGACAAGACCGACTTCCGCATTGATTTTACATTCCAAGGAGAGCCGCACAGCTATTCCGGGCGGCAGGATTTTGGCGACCGGGACGGTTCCCTGATTGAGCATATCCGGGAGTATCAGACCTTTTATCTGAACGACGAAAAATGGAAAGACCATCTGACCCGGCAGGGAGGCCCGGAGGCATGGGCGGAGGATCACGCCAGCCGGGAAGCCTTTCTCACCGAGATCATCCCCTACATGGAGCTGCATTGCAACCTGTCCCGGCTGGAACAGGAGGCGCAGACCCGTTTGGCGTCCAGCGACACCCTGACGCCGGAGGAAACCGCCTACTATGGGGCGCTGGTGGACTACGCTATGGAGTGCCGTCCGCTGCTCAACCACGGAGAGCCTTTGCCGGAAATGCCGAAACTGACCGACTTCGACCAGAGCTTGCAGGACTACAAGGCGCAGGTGGAGGCCGAAATTGCACAGGAGGCCGCCGACGCCGGTATGACCGTAGAGGAATATGCGGCGGCTGGCTATGAGGCCCCGGCCCAGCCGCAGGAGGTCAAAGAGCCGCCCCAGCAGGAAGCCCCGGAACAGCAGACAAAAGAACCTGCGGCGTCCGACTACTACTATTCCATCAATGAGGGCGCGGCCCGCCGTGCCAAGGAAATGAACAGCTTTTCCGACTACAAGCCCGGCAGCGCCACAGCCGAATACCGGCATTATGTGGATAAAGCCTTTGCGCTGGCACAGGAACAGAAAAAGCGCGTCGATCCCATGTACCATGAGAAGATCGACAGCCTGCTTGACACCTATGCGCGGAAACTGGCCGCCAACATGAACTATGGCTATGAGATTGACGCCCGTGTTCCGTCCATTTTGATTGCCGGTGGTTCCAATTTCCCGGTACGCCAGAAAGAGAAACAGAACGCGGCCCGCGACAGCAATATGCAGGAATGGCAGTACATCCAAGGGCTGCTTGATAAAATCCGCAGCACCGGCATGGGCGGCATCCGGCAGGACGACCCGCAGGCCATTCCCAAGCTGCAAAAAAAGCTGGCCGGTCTGGAAAAGGCGCAGGAAACCATGAAAGCGGTCAATGCCTATTACCGCAAACACGGCACACTGGACGGCTGCCCGCACCTCTCTCCTGAAAACATCGAAAACCTGAAAGCGGATATGGCATCCGGCTGGCACTATGAAAAGAAGCCGTTTCAGAGCTGGGAGCTGTCCAACAACAATGCGGAAATCCGCCGCGTCCGGCAGCGGATCGAAAGCCTGACCCGCGCAAACGAAGTGGCCTATGTGGGCTGGGAGTTTGACGGCGGCCATGTGGAGGCCAACCGGGATCAGGGCCGCTTGCAGGTGTTCTTTGACGGCAAGCCGGAAGCGGACGCCCGCCAGCAGTTGAAAGAACACGGTTTCCGCTGGGCGCCGAGTGTGGGCGCATGGCAGCGGCTTTTGAACGACAATGCCTACCGTGCGTCGGACAGGATTGCTTGTATTCAGCCCCTTTCCGGCATCAAGCCCACGGAGCTGCAACGCAACAGCAGCCGGGAGCAGAGGGCGCAGATGGCACAAGAACAGGCCGAGCCGGACTACTTCTACCGGGTACACGCCAACCCCCGCAGCGACAGCCGGGAAAACCTGTATATGCTGCAAGCCTATATCCCGCAGGACAACGGCAGGGCCAAGATTGGGGATGTTCTCTACATCGGGACGCCGGAACGGTGCCGGGAGCTGATGGATCAGCTTAATACCGGGGAGCTGACGCAGGAGGCCGTCAAGGAGCTGTATGCCAAGGAACAGGAGCAGCCGGAACAGAAACCCACCCCGGAACAGGAACCGGCACCAGAGCCGGAGCCGGAACAAGAACCCGTGCAGGAGCCGGAAACCGCCCCGGAGCCGGAAGTTACTTCCGACACCGAACCGCAGGCAGCCCCCGCAAAAACCCTGACGGAGTTGCAGGAAAAGGCGCTGGAAATCGCTGACCGATACAAAGACCTGCCCTTGCAGGCCAAGATTGATGTGATCGCGCAGGCGTTTGGCTGTAAGACCGGCGAAATCCACACGTCCCCCTGTACCGGCAAATGGCGCGGCACCAGCGATATGACGATCCGTTTTGACAACGGCGCGTCCCTGTTTATCGGCAACCGCCTAACGCCGAAAGCCAAGACGGTCAAGGTGCAGACGGAATGTGTCAACCGTACTTTGGTGCAGTACAACCCGGAGATCGTCAAGGCCACCAAGGAAGCGGCCCTGCCTGCGCTGTTGCAGCGGGAGGCCAAGGACAACGAGATCGCGGCCCAAAAGGGCTTGAAGCCCTACACGCTGCTCAATGTGGAGTTCAACGAGGGAGCCGATGAAAAGACCGGCGGTTATATTGGCTGGTACTATGTGACGCTGGCCGTGGACGGCAAAATCTGTACCCATCTGGAAACGGGATTGAACCATGACATTGCCAGCGGCAAGGTGAGCGACACCCCAACACGGGCCGACTACTACCCGGCAGGAGCCTTGAAAGAGGCCGATGTAGACTACGTTTTCAATAACGTGGGCTTTTCCTCTGCGTCCACCCTCTATACGGTGCCGTTGCGGGACGATGTGCGGGAACGGGCCGAAAAGACACTGGCCGAGCGCAGCGCCGCCGCGCCGGAGGCAAGCCGGGAATGGGGCTTTTACATCATTCCCGATCTGAAAACATGGGCCACCAATGCCGAGCAGCAGACCCCGATAGAGCATTTCGCTACCTTTGAGGAAGCCAAGGCCCGGTTCGACGAGCTGCGGAGCCAGCCCTATAACAGCGAGGCCAAGGATTTGAACACCGATGGCCGACCCTATGCCCATCTGACGCTGGGCATGGAAAGCAAGGACGGCATGAGCGCCGCCGATATTCTTCATGTACGGGCGGGCCAGAATTATCTTGTGGAGGACTTCACTCGCATGGAACGGTTGCGGAGTGATCCCGTGGTACTGGAAAGCCTTTCCCGTGTGGCACAGGAAATCGGCTTTGACCGGGTGCGGCCCTATGTGGTGGAGAACGGCAGCTACAAGGCCATGCCGGATATGCCTTTCACCCAATGGGAAAACCCGTATTTCACCGTCGATCCCCCGGCACAGGAGCAGGGCGACACCTTTACCATCTACCAGCTCAAAGGCGGGCCGGAAACACGGGACTATCGCTTTGAGGCTTACGAGAGCTTGCAGGAAGCGGGGCTGGCCGTTGACCGGCAGAATTACGATCTTATCTACACGGCCCCGCTGGACGGCAAAACCACGCTGGAGGACATCTACCGTACATTCAACCTTGACCGTCCCGCCGACTTCACCGGCCACAGCCTTTCCGTTTCCGACGTTGTGGTGCTGAACCGTAGCGGCAAGGAGGAAGCCCATTACTGTGACAGCTTCGGCTTTACGCCGGTGCCGGAGTTTTTCTTGCAGCGGGAAAAACAGCTTACGCCACGGGAATTGCTCACCGGCGAGAGCATCCAGACCCCAAGAGGTAGCTTCCTTGTAACCGACATGAGCCGGGAGCAGTTGGAGGCCGCAGGCTATGGTTTCCACCACCAATCCGAGGACGGCAAGTATCTTATCATGGGCAACGGCACAGACGCTTTTGCCATCCCCGCCCAGCAGGAAAGCCCCATCAAGGCCGCTGAAATGACGACCGAGCAGAACTACAACATGATCGACGGTGTTCTGAACAATGCCCCGACCATGAGTGAACTGGAAGCCAAGGCCAAAGCCGGGGAACAGATTTCCTTGTTCGACGTGGCCGAGGCAGCCAAGGCGGAGGCCCAAAAGCCCAAGCAGCCCCAGCGCCCGGCGCAGAAACAGAAAAAACCGTCCATCCGGGCGCAGCTCAAAGCCGCCAAGGAGGAACAGCAGAAGAAACCGCCGCAGCGGGAAAAAGCACAGGAATTGGAGGTGTGACACCATGAACAGGTTTGAGAATGTGGATGTTCTGGCCGCGCTGGAACAGCTCATGCGGCAGAACACCGCCTTTTATCGCAGCGATTTTGAGATCGACAAAGAGATCATCGGGCGGGCCGCTGCCAGCGACAAGGCCGAGGACAGGACGCTTTTGTGGATGTCCCGCCCGTCCGGGACGCACTGTTTCCGGGAAAGTGATGTGTACCTGCAAGGCACCCGGCAGCACAACACATGGAAGTTTTACGGGGAGCAGACCCGTGACCGGGTGCTGGCCTACGCCGTGGAGCTGACCGGCAAGGTGCGGGGCGTCATTCGCGGCAATCTCTATGAGCTGGACTATCCCCAGCACTTCCGGCACGTCGCAGCCGAGGCGGTACAGGCCGACAACATCATCCTGCACTATGAAAAGGGCGACCGGGAGCAGCCCGCCGGTCTGTACTTCGACGGGCGGCCCGATCCCAAGTTGGGGGCGTTCCTGCGGTATGAGGCCAAGCCTAATGAGCCGGAACACCTGCGGGAGCTGTTGCGGCAGGAACAGAAAGGCCGGGCGCAGCTTGCGCCCGGCGACTTCAAGGCCCACGTCACGGCGCTGCATGACGGCATGATTTTGGCCGAGGCGCAGCGGATCGTGGCCGGGCTGAAAGATCTGTCCGCCCCCAACAGCCCCAACAAAACGCATTTCATGGTGGAGCTGTCCCCGTACTTCGTCCAGATTGCGTCCAGCAAGGACACCGACCGGCTGTTTTCTATGCTGCCCTATAAGTCCCTGTGCTTTACCGGCATGAAAGACCGGCACGGCCTGTATGCGGTGATCGGCAAGGACGAGAACCGGGACAAGGAAGTGCGGAGGCCCCGCGCTTCCATCCGCAGGCAGCTATCCGAAACCAAACAGGCCCAAGCCCCGAAAAAGGCCCCGGCCAGAACCAAGAAAAACGAATTGGAGGTATGACAATGGTACCGTTTACCGTAGAGGAAGAAAACCTGATCTGTATGTATCACAAGAGCGACCGGCGCAGAACGGCGGCCAACATTCGGGCCGCCCTGCCGGACATGGACACGGAAATGCGGCGGCTGGCGAATGGGACCATTGCAAAGTTGGAGCGCATGACCGATGCCGACTTTGACGGACAGGGGTTTGATTTTACGGGTGAATAATACCGCCAGCTTGACAACCACACATTATTTTCAATCAAAGTAATGTGTCGTTGTCAACACAGAAATAGCCGGACACGGTGGCCTTGGGGTTGCTGTGTCCGGCTATTTTTCATGTATCAGTCTTTATCTTTTTTCTCGGTGGGATTTTCTGGCAGTTCGGCGGCATCTTCTACAATGTCGGTCACAAGCTGCTGGAAGTCAAACGCATTCTTTTCTGTGATAACAGGCTTGCCGGTTTCCGCTTCAAGAGCCTGCCGCGCAATGCCGGCCACCTTGCCGCCGCGTTTGGCAACCTGCTTGTTTTCTTCAAAGGTCTGTGGCTTTGCAGTTTTGGAAATATCCGTGGTGGAGGCTTCCGCCAGCATGGTCAGCACAAGTTCCAAATCGGTCATATTGTCCCGGAGATTTTCTTTCGTCAGACCTTTCAGCCGCTTGTACTGCCCTGTGGTCATGCCAGACCATGCGCGGGAGATTTCATCGGTCAGGATAGCATACTCCTTGCCCTTTTGTACTCCGCGCTTCTTCCATTCATCCGTCAGTTCGTTTCGGATACGGATTGCCAAAAGCCGCTGGTGAATCCATTCTTCGGAGTAGCCTTTCTTCAAATAGGTATCAAGTGCACGGTCAATGGCCTGCTCCGGGTCGATTGTTTCCTCGATGCGTTCTTTGCCTACCATTGCCAGCCATGCCTTGAACGGTTCAGCTTTCGGAGATGGGATTGACTGGATGATGCGCAGGAGCTGTTCGGTGTTAGCAACATCTGTCTTGTACCGTTTTCCATCAGAGGACAACATTTTCAGCTGTACGATTTTTTCGTACAACTCATTTGCCCCCTCAGCTTTCAGCTTACGCTTAAGGTCGCTCCAATAACGCCGTGGATTGGCTGTTCCAGTTAAAACAGAAATAACATCAATAATCGAAAAATACCATTCTTCCTTTTCTGCATCCCATGCAGTACGGATTTTCTGATCTTCAAAAAGCTGGATAGAGCCGTTATCGTTCACTTCTGCCATAGAGGGTTCCTCGCTTTCGTTGTCTAAGTCTATTTTACATGATTTCGGGCGGAAACGCCACCCGGTCTAAGCGTTTGGGATTCAAAAATCCGAACAATATTTTGTGCAGATTTACCGTTCCTGCATCTGCTCCTTTCCCGGTGTTGTCCGTAGGATGCCGTCCACATTCTGCTTGATGATGTCATATTCCTGCATCTGGCGTTTGGCTTCGGCGTACCGCCGCTGCAGCTGGTCTTTCTGCTCGGTCAGTTGCTTATACTCAGCTTTCAGGGCGCAGAGGTCGGGTGGCTTTTGAAAGCCCTGCTCTTTCAGGGCCTTGGCCGCCGCTTCATAGAGAATCAGGGTGCCTTCATGCTTGCGCCGGAACTGCTTTTTGTCAGCGGCCCGCTGATACTCCTGCACCAACGGGCGCAGCTCCTTACAGGTGGTGACATCCTTTATCAGCATGGCCATTTCTGCAAGCCGGCGTTCGGCCGCTTTCAGCGCGGCGACCGCTTCGGTGCTGGCGGCGGTGATCTCGGCCACTCGGCTTTCCAAATCCGGGTAGCTTTCGATTTTATGCTCGGTCAGGAAGTTCAGCGTCCGGGCAGCCTGTTTCAGATTGTGGAGTTTTGCCCACTTCTCATACCCTGCGGACTGCTGGGCCTTGATGCTGTTCTCCAAATCAATCCGCAGCGAAATTTTATGGTTTTCTTTGGGCTTCCGTTCCACGGACCGTCCTTTAATGCGCTCGGTAATAGCTTCCTCGGTATAGGCTTCTCCCAGTGTTTTGCAGCGGGTGAACCGTTCCTGTCCGGGCGCACGGAACGAAACATACTTGCCACGCTTTACCTCGTAGCCCTGCTCCTGCAGGAGCCGCAGAAAATCGTCAAAATCCTTGGCCTGCGGAATGGCTGCATCTATGGCGGCTTTCAGCTTCGCCTTCCAACTCGTGCCCTTGCGGTGCGCGTCCCACTCGGCATAGCTCTTGCCCCTGTCTTGGCCGGGCATTACCACGGACAGGCCATGTTCCTTGCACAGCCGGTCGCTGATGCGCCGGATGTAGGCATAGCTTTGTCGGTTGGAAACATACTTTCGCTGATTCACCATGTCCACAGCACAGAAGATGATGTGATTATGGACGTGCCCTTTGTCAATGTGCGTGGTCAGCACATACGGGTATTTGCCTTGCAGGACTTCATCTGCAAGCTGCCGGCCAATCTCGTGGGCCCGCTCCGGCGTGGTTTCGCCCGGCGCAAAAGACTGTATCAGGTGGTGGGCCAGATTGTTGCCTTTCTGCATGGCTTGTGATAGCAGCAGTTCAAATTCGATGTTGGCGGTTTCGTAGGAGCAGGCAAAGGAGGATACCAGCATCTTTTCATCCATCTTTGCCGGATTCTCGATGTAGTCCAGTGCCTTTTTCAGCGTTGACTTGATAGGATGTATCTTTGTAATTGCCATATCTGCGCCAATGCTCCCTTGATGTCCGCAACGTCTTGTGTGTACAGCGGCCCCATGCTGTTCAGCCGCCGCGCGATCTGATTGACGTTGACACCAATCTTTTGCAGTTCGGCGGTTTGCGCCCGGATGTCAGTGGTGTCGATGTGGACAACATAACCATCTATCAGCATCTTCCGGGCGTAGGCAGAAAAATTCCGTGTGTGCAGCAGAGCCATCTTCTGCCGGATAAGTTCCTGTTCCTCCGGCGTCACGGGAACACGCAGAACAATTTTTCGGGTTCGGTTCGTCATAGTTTCACCTCGTTTCTTGGGGGTCTGGGGTACTCCCCAGCAAGCATTTCTGCCGGGAGTGGCTACACTCCCTATGCTTGCTACGTTACCTTTCCCCACTACTATGACACCACAACACCCCCGTTTTGCCCGCAAAATGCAAAAAAAAATAAGAGGACGCTTTTGCATCCTCTCAATGACCGTGCATGACAATCAGACGCACACGGGCTCTTTTTCCTGTTCATGGATTCGTAAGGCACCGTCAATGGCACCCTCTACGATGGGTAAGTATTCTTCCGGGCAAAGCTGCAACTTGTGGCTGACCCGCTGACGTTCCGCACTTTCTTCCCGCATGAGTTCCGGGTTAAAGTACCGCTCCACGGGCAGACCACATATTTTTATCAGCTGAATCACCACCGGCAGGCTGGGCAGCGTGCCTTCGTTCTCAATATTCGCAAGATACCGGCTGTCACAATGTATCATGTCAGCCAGCGCACTGCGGGAAAGTTGTTTTGCCTTTCGTGCTGCCTTGACATCCGCTCCGAACGTTTCAAAGCCGGGACAGTCCTCGATTTTCGCCATTCTGCATCACCCATATACATTTTATAGTTCATGGACGATTGGCGAAATGATGCAAAGCGCATTGTTGCTAAACTTTATTGTTCATAGTTTGAGCATTGTATTGTAAAGTGGGCTATCCTATAATAAGGAAGAAACCCTTTTTTGAAAAATCCGTCCGCTGTAACATTTCGCGGACATTTGCCTGTTATACTATCTGCAAAAAGCAAAGGAAGTGAGGATATGAAGCAGATTTTAATTGTCGAGGACGACAGTTTTTTGA